>UEXM01000822.1_pt1 | contig 26862 bp, 28 predicted proteins | sample 1796661 | NCBI WGS metagenome assembly UEXM01 (sample SAMEA4772469, study PRJEB27181) | metagenome
GATGACAACGACTACGTGGCGTTTGCTACCAACGAGGAGCTAGGCGTACACCACGACAAGCCGATTATTCTAATGATTGACGAGTATGGCAAGGCGAACCGAGCGGTGCAGAACTCACTACTACGTCTCATGTTAGAGCGTAAGATTGGTACACGGACATTACACCCTGACAGTATTATCTTTGCGACTACTAACTTAGGTGCTGAGAAAGTCGGCGACCTGTTACTGCCACATGCACGTAACCGTATCACGATTGTCGAGTGTAAAAAGCCGACACACATGGAGTGGATTGAGTGGGGTATTGCCAATGGGGTTGACCATAGTCTGCTTGGTTGGGTCAAGGACAATCCGAACTTGTTGCAGTCATTCGATGACGTGCGTGACCCTGACGAGAATCCGTATATCTACCACCCACAAGCACAGCGCAAGTCGTTTGTGACACCTCGTTCACTTGCTTCAGCGAGTACATGGCTGAGTATGCGTGAGCATATCGACGATGCGACCCTGACTGCCTCACTCATTGGTACGATTGGTGAGCGTGGTGCGCTAGACCTCATGGCGTTTGTCAAACTGGCTGACCAGTTACCTAGCTTGGACTCTATCAAGTCTGACCCTAACAATGCACAAGTACCGACCAGTGCTAGTGCTGTCTGTATGGTGGTGTATCGTACCTTAGCTAACATCGACAAGTCATGGGTTGATAACTGGATGACGTACATGCAGAGACTAGACACCGAAGCCCAGGGATTATTCGCTAATGGTGTACGTGCGGACAAGTACCCACACAAGACTGTCATGATGACTAACAAGTCGTTTACTCAATGGGCGATGACTCACAACTATATGTTTGCAGGAGATAAGTAATGGCTAAATTTGTTTTACTACCACATGACCAGTACCCGACCGCCGTCAATACAGACAACATCGAGTTTGTTAGGGATGTAGGTAATGCGGTATGGATACAGTTTGTAAGCGGAGATATCCACAAGATGCACAAAGACACTGACAGCTTTGAGTCAGTATTAAATAAACTAAACTTAAATTATTTGTTGGAGAACTAAGATGAAGAAAAGTAATAAACAGAACAAGCGTTGGACTGTAGGTCAGGAAGATAGAATGTTGCGACTAGTCGCGCAGGGGTTATCACAAAAAGAGATAGGTGAGACACTAGGACGTAGTGAGATAGCGGTAAGTACGCGCCTACATAAGATACGTAATCGTGATACTGAGCTTGCACCTACTGTACCTACTGTACCTACTAAGCGTAAGTCACCTACTAAACGTAAGTCACCTACTGCGCCTAACAAGTTAGGCAGTAAGGGTAAACCAGAGTCCCTCACAATTCTAATACTGAGCATCTTACTGAGTATGTCTGTATTTGTTATAGGGTTACTATTACTAGGAGAATAACATGTTGATGATTGGCAAAGAATTATCTGCCGAGCAACGACTGGACAAAGCTGTGATTGATATCATGGCTAACCCCAGATACGTAGCACTGGCAGGTGTGCTTATGATTGGGTCGCGTAAGATATGTGACGATACCCCGACCGCCTGTACCAACGGACGTGACGAGAAGTATGGACGTGCGTTTGTCGAGAGTATCAATGATGCACAGTTACGGTTTCTTGTACTGCACGAGAACTACCACAAGCTGTATCGCCACTTGACTACGTGGAAACATCTACACGAGCAAGACCATGACCGAGCGAATCGAGCGTGTGACTATGTGATTAACCAGAAGATTATGGATGACAACCCTGATGGGTTCGTTGCATTTATCAACGGTGGTTGCCTCGATGACAAGTATCGTGGGTGGGATACTGCCAAGGTATTCAATGACCTACCCCCTTGTGACAATGATGATGGGGAGAGTGAGGGCGGACTAGATGCGCATGATTGGGACGGCGCACAGGAACTTAGCGAGCAGGAACAACAAGACCTAGCACGTGATATTGACGAGGCGATACGTCAAGGTGCGTATGGTGCAGGTAAGATGGGTGCTGATGTTGACCGTTCATTACAAGAGTTGATGCAACCTCAAATTGATTGGCGTGAGGTACTGCGTGACTTTGTGACTGACACTTGTGCAGGTGCTGACTTTTCTACATGGTCTAAGCCGTCGCGTCGTTACATTGGTGTCAACATGTATATGCCTAGTGGGGTATCTGAGCAGGTCGGTGAGTTGGTTATTGCTATCGACACATCAGGTTCAATACAAGACCGCGACTTGGCTATGTTCTTATCTGAGGTCAAGGGTATCTGCGAGACTGTTACCCCTGAACGTATCCGCCTACTGTATTGGGGACATGAGGTAGTGGGTGACGAGACGTATGAGACTGACGAGCTTGAGAACCTGACACAATCTACTAACCCACGTGGCGGTGGTGGCACAGATGTCAACTGCGTAACTGATTACATTGCCGAGAAGTCTATCAATGCACAAGCCTGTATCGTGCTGACTGACGGTGACTTATACGACGGCTGGGGTGAGTGGTCTATGCCTGTACTGTGGACAATACTCGATAACAAAAACGCTGTACCTAGCAATGGTAAGTACGTACATATAAACACAAACGCCTAACATGTTAGGCAAAAACTAAACTAACTTAAATTAATTGGAGAGCATCATGGCTTTTTATTCATTCAACGAAGTAGTAACTCGATATAACAATACAACACCTGTGGTATCTAAGTACCACACAGCAGAAGATAACATTCGCCCGATTGGGCAACGCCGTCGCAAAGAAGAACGCATTGTCAAACTATCTAGAAATAAATATGCGTTATGCGTAGGGTATTCAGATTACACGTGGTATTGGGAGTGGGATAAGGTGAATCACATACCTACCCCTATAACAGATAAACGTTCCATCGAAGCTACCTGTGCAATCCTATGGGAGCGTCGTAAAGATGGTGACTATATACGTATACGTAACACTGTGGATTGGGGACATCCATCTATCTCACACTTAAACTTCTTATATGCCTACTTACCTTATTCGATAGGTTTACACAGTGGGCAGGGTGGGCAGTATTGTGGGCGACGTCATTACCTACCTAAGACTAAGTATGTACCAGACCATGTGATACAGGCTTATTCATGGTTTTCCTATGCGGTTGAACAGGGTAATTTATCTAAAAAGAGAGACAAACGAGAACTGTGGTTCAAGCATGAGGTACGTGACAACTGGAGTCACTATACGCTAGCCAGTAAAGAGTTCGAAGTTCCACGTAGACTTGTAGACAAGCAGAAGAAAGCTAAGTATGCCAAACATATACAAGAGTTCCGTGAGTGGTACGTATCGATACTACCTTTTGTAAATAAGAAACGCCGTCATAGAATAGATACCCCCTTCATCGATATGTTGACTAACTTCACGTCTTTATCGGATGAAACTAAAGTAGAGATGGCTGAGTTCTTTGCATACCACAGCCATATCAATAGTTATGCAGACCCTACGGTTGAGTACATGTATAAACGTTTCTCCCCCACACTTAACCATTTATGTGGCTTCACTTATATGACAGGAGATAAGTAATGGAAATAATATTAAATACATTACCTCACACAAGTACATTAGAAGAAAAAGACTTATCCTTTTTTGCGCCGAAGGATATATACCCATTAGTATCTGAGTTATCTGCAAAGTGGAAAGGAGTTAAGTTCGGGTATAACTCACACATATTTGTTAATAGGTTTTTTATATATTTTGACGGCGAAGATTACGCTAGGGGCGTAATACACACTGACTTCGATAAGGACAATAGAGCTGTGTATCGTGTCACGTCACCTTATATTGAGAATGGACGGTATGGCACACACTCTTATGCCCATTTCATACTAAGTAGTGTTAATGTTAAAATAGCTGTCAAGAATACTATGAAGTATTGTAGACCTGTACCACTATACAGAATTATCCAGCGGATTAGATATGATATAACCGATTCTTTATCAGCTATGGGTAGAGGTATAAGTAATCGGTTAAGCCAGCTTAGTAACAAACTTACCTACAACAAAGCGTTGCTAAGTGAACTTATATCTATGCACAGGATGGGGCATATATTTAAAGACAGTTCGGTTAACGAGACTATGGCTGAGTTGATGGAAGTGGTAGATAAACATGACGAGTATAAGGCTAATAGTGGGGTACGTATGGCAATCATACACTTACATGTAGACGAGTCTATGTCGCTAGTTAGGTTACCTGAAAATGTAGACGATGCGTGGCGAGTAGGTGCAGAGAGTTATGTACGAGACAACCTGCGTGAGATACGGCATCATAGTGAGTTAAGCGAGGGTATGCAGGGTAAGATAGCACTACTGCAAATGAATAATACGCAGGGGGAATATGTGTTAGGAGTAGGTACAATGATATCGGAACAAGTATGGGTGGTACATGGAGAATATTAGGTTATATGGCAGACATACCCGTATAGATAGCGAGGGTAATATTTCTATTGTACAGCCCCATATAGAGACACTGTTCAATGGGTGTGAGGTAGTAGATGAGATACTCATTGTTTTAAACGACCCTAACTATAAATACTCTAAATGCATGTGGCGTGTGAGTGTATGTGACATTGGAGGGTGGGAGGTATATGATTTTTCTGAGGGTTCACCTGTCAAGATATACTATGGTGGTGATACACCTCTACCTGCATGGATGGGGCATAAGATAGCTGTATTAGATATGTTACCTATTGGAAGTGACTTAGTTGATGGGGTAGGGTATAGACCTACCTATGGTCTTTATTGGTTGGAGAGAGAAGATGGCGACACCAGAAGCGAAAGTAAAGAAGAAAATTGTAGATAAACTAAAAGCGGTAGGTGCATACTACTTCTACCCTGTGACAGGTGGATTCGGACGCTCGGGAATTTTCGATATAGTATGTTGCTATAAGGGGTTTTTTATAGGTATCGAAGCTAAGGCAGGGAAAGGCAGACCTACAGCATTACAAACCATTAATGCTAAAAGCGCCAAAACCACTAATGGTATAGTGTTACTCATTAACGAAAATAACCTATGCGAAGTAGATAGAACGTTGGAGTGGATTAATGAACAGACCATTAGACTTGACCGACCATATGTATGGTCACTTGATGATAAAACTGCTTGATACCAGTACATCACAAACCGCCTAACATGTTAGGCACTAGGAGTATTTAACATGAGTCATTATCAAGAGCTTCAACATATGTTTGAAGAAACAGTAAAAGCAGATGCGCGACAAAATAATAAATATATTCGCTCACTTAAAGGTATAGACGTTGACGTGTATGACGTACTAAAAGCATTTGATGTGCGATGCCCTGCTATGCAACATGCTATTAAGAAAATGTTATGTAGTGGATTACGTGGATATAAAGATAAAGAACAGGATAAACGCGAAGCAATAGCTAGTATTGAACGTAGCATTGAATTGGATAGGGGGTAAGCGATGATACACGAAACAATTACACTAGACTGCGATGCATTCGGGTCCATCGACCTTGATGTTATGTACGAAGAAATAACAGAGGACAACAGTTTTGACCATGAATTCGGTACAGAAACTCGTGTTGACAGGTATGCGGTAATCTATGAGGTCAAACTAAACGACCACCCTATTGCACTGACTAAAACACAAGTAAAAGAGCTAGAGGATTTTATTGGGGAGCATTATTTATGATAGGTGATAATCATTATAAGTTTAAAAAAGGCACACTGTCGCTTGAGCAAGTAGTTAACGCTATGGACGGATTGACTATGATTGATTCGGCCAGACGTGGAGTAATTGATTACTACGTTAACGGCAAGACAATTAAGGAGACTAAGGTTAACTCTGGCATGTTGATTCCTTACCTGCGACAAGTAAATACTAACATTACTAATAGTAGCGCGTACATGAGACGGTTTTTATGTACAGATGACTTTAGTCCACGGAACAATAAGGACATTAACAATTATGATAAGCGAAACAATCAAGAACAGTAAGTACAGCTATGACGAATTATCCGATATATCAGGTATACCAAAGCCAACAATAAATGCATGGGCGAGGAATATCACAAAACCATCAGCGCAAGGCGCGGTTAACCTGCTAAGTGCGCTCGGTATAGTCTGTCATCATGATGTCAAAGAAAGAATGAAATCAGCTAAAGGTGAACATACACTACTACGAATAGAACTTATTTCTGGCATTCCTATTAGTTCGTTAGAGAACTACTTATATAGCGGTACTATGCCAAGCTATCAAACCTACTTAGATTATATGCAGACAATAGAGGTGTTAGACAATGAACAACACAATAGAGTGAGTTGTGGTAATACTGCCTATCAGGGTGTATAGTTATAATACACTATAGAAAAGGTATTAATATGGATAGTGTTAATATGTCGATGCTATTAGAACTAGAGATTATCGCTGAGAGAATTGCTAAGGTATCTAATAAGGCTTCACATGCAAATGCATACTACCTCGTTAAAGATATCGAGTGTGCTTATACGTCAATAGTAAATGCATACGAAAGATTATCTATACAAAAGGATAAGTGCTTACACTGACAGTTATTGTGGGAGATAACTATGAAAGTTAAGACAGCGGATGAGTGTTCTATAGAGATAAATGGGATAGAGTTTGATTGCGAAGTATATTATTACCACGCAGATACATGTCCTGATATAGATGATATAACAATAGAACATATAGTTGTATTAGATGGGGGCAATAAATATGATGTGGATTTTATATCCCCCTGCACACAAACGGTCGAAGATTTAAAGCATCAGATAGTCGTTTTAGAGACTATGTAACTTATACACCTCCCCCTGCGCCTAGTTAGTTGTCTCAGTAGTATTACTGTGGGCGTAGATAAATTATATACGGGATAATTAGGAAGAATAATGGATTTAATTACCATAGATTATGAGACTTACTACGATAAAGAGTTCTCACTATCAAAAATAACCACAGAAGAATATATACGTGACCCTCGCTTTGAAGTGATTGGGGTTGGAGTTAAAGTAAATAATGATAAGACACAATGGTTCTCAGGGACTATGGAGGAAACAAAAACATTCCTCAATCAGTTTAATTGGGGAAACAGCATTATGCTGGCTCACAATACTATGTTCGACGGCGCTATACACGATTGGTGTTTTGATATTCGCCCTCGCGCCTATTTTGATACTATGTGTATGGCTCGTGCTATCCACGGTACTGAAGTAAGTGTATCACTTGCAAATCTATCCAAGCGTTATGGGGTTGGTGAGAAAGGTACAGAAGTAGTTAACGCACTCGGTTTACGTAGGGAGTGTTTCCCTGCAAAACAACTAGAGGCATATGCAGGGTACTGTATACAAGATGTCGAGTTAACTTATGCTATAGCTAAACACATGATAACGGTTATACCTAAGATTGAGTTAAGAGTAATCGACTTGACCTTACGTATGTTTATTCAACCTACCCTCGAACTGGACTTACTCGCATTAGAATCCCACCTTATTGATACTAAGCACTATAAAGAAAAGCTATTAGCAGATAGTGGATATACTAAGAAAGAGCTAATGAGTAACCAGAAGTTTGCGGATGCATTGGTAGAGTTAGGTGTTACCCCTCCAACAAAGATAAGCCCTACCACAGGTAAAGAAGCCTACGCTTTCGCTAAATCAGATAAGGCGTTTCTCAATCTTGCACAACACGACGATATAAATGTACAGGCACTAGTTAATGCTAGGCTAGGTAATAAATCGACACTTGAGGAATCACGTACAGAGAGGTTTATATCCATAGCTAAACGTGGGAAACTCCCCGCCCCCATTAAGTACTATGCGGCACATACGTCGAGATGGGGTGGATGTTTAGTAGCCGATACAAAGGTAATAGTATACAATACGCATTTAGGCGTACAAGAAAAGAACATTACCGATGTCCTACTAGACGATTTAGTTTGGGATGGGGAAGAGTTCGTCACACATGAAGGGGTGCAGTTTAGTGGATATCAAGAAGTCATTACGTGGGATGGAGTCACAGGAACAACAGACCACAAAGTCTACACCGAGGAGGGCGAGGTCAGCCTATCAGAAGCAATGCAGAGAAAACTGCCAATCAAAACTCCTAGAAGCCCTACCCAAGACGATGTGGACCGCGTTATCTAGTACATTAGTGACAACAAGTGAGAGGTTGCATGTATCTTGTAAGTGCGGATTCCATACTTCGGTTAGGGCTTCCGACATAATAGCGGGTTCGAGTACTCGCTGTAGGGCATGTTCCAGTAAGAAAAAAGCCCAGAATATCCCTAAAGAAGTTAGGCAGAAAATCGCCAAAAAAGCATCAGAGCAAGCCGCTAGAGTAGCTAGATTAAAGAAAGCAAACCATCCGTATAGAGTTAAATATGGGCTGGAATACGACACTCTGTTAAATAAGGCTAGTAATATAAAACAGAGATGTAATAACCCGAAAAATATAGCCTACAAAAATTACGGTGGTAGAGGTATTGAGTTTAGATTTTCTTCTTCTGCTGAGTTCTCTATGTGGGTATTGGATAATCTAGGAGTGAAACCTAATAACAAACACTCTATAGATAGAATTGACAATAACCTACATTACGAGAAAGGTAATTTACGTTGGGCAGATTATAGAGAACAAGCTAGGAACAAACGTATGTATAAGCGCACTGAAAGAGGTGAACGTATACGCAAACTACAAAACCTGCGCCCTGATTTGACTTACGAGACTATACGTACATGGGCGATTCTAGGGTATAGCGATAATGAAATAATTAATAGGAAGAAGTATGCAAGTACCAGTATATGATATTTTGAATTGTGGGCCGAGACATAGATTCGTTGCCAATGGAAAATTAGTCCATAACTCAGATAAGATAAACCTACAAAATTTACCTAGTCGTGGGCCGAACGCCTATAAACTAAAGAAAACAATTACCGCACCCGAAGGATACTTATTAATTGCATGTGATGCCTCGCAAATCGAAGCACGTATACTTGCATGGTTGGCAGGGCAAGAGGATTTAGTCGAATCATTTGCCAGAGATGAAGATGTATATAAAGAGATGGCTACACGTATATACAACAAAGATATCGCTGATGTCGATAAAAGTGAACGGTTCGTTGGTAAGACTACCATACTTGGGTGTGGGTATCAGATGGGTGCAGAACGGTTCCGAGAACAGTCACAAGTGTTAGGTATAGATTTAACACCGAGTGAAGCCAAACGTATCGTAAGTATCTACAGAGAAACAAACCCTAGAATAAAACAACTATGGGCAGATGCACAGTTGATGATACGTAACATGGTTAATGGTCGGTCTACGCCATTTGGTAAGGGGGGTATAATACAAGTGGATGGTATCGAGCGCACTCTAACTTTACCAACAGGAGTCAAGATAAGATATGACGACTTACAGGCACAAGAAACAGAAAAAGGTCTACAGTTTAGTTATAAGACTAGACGTGGACGCAAAAGTATTTATGGTGGGAAAGTAATAGAGAACGTGTGTCAGGCTATCGCTAGGTGTATAATGGCAGAACAGATGGTACGTATAGATAAACGTTACCGAGTCGCCTTTACCGTACACGATGAAGTCACTGTAGTTGTACCTGAAAACGAGATTGATGAAGCTGTTAATTTTGTAGGTGAGAACATGTTGTATGTGCCTGAGTGGGCAGAGGGTGTACCACTTGCTTGTGAAGCAGGATACGCTAAAACCTATGGCGATTGTGGCGACATAGAAATTAAATTTACGAGGGCAGATAGATGAGTATAACCCCGTGGTCATTCAGCAAGATTAAATCTTTTGAACAGTGTCCCAAAAAGTTCTACCACTTGAAGGTAGCTAAAAATTATAAAGAGCCACAACACCCGTCAGCAACTTATGGTGAGGAATATCATACTGCCGCTGAATTTTATGTACGTGATGGGTCAGCACTACCTAAGAAGTTTGAGTTCTCCAAAGGTATATTAGATTCCCTCATAGCTAAAGAAGGTATAAAACTATGCGAATACGAAATGGGTTTAACCGAAGACTTAGAACCTTGCGGATTCAAAGACGAAAACGTATGGTACAGAGGCATTGCCGACTTAATTATCTTGGATGAAGAGAAAAAACTTGCTTGGGTAATTGACTATAAAACTAGTAAGTCCGCCAAGTACGCAGATAAAGGTCAGCTTGAGCTAATGGCGTTATGTGTATTTAAACACTTCCCTGAAGTTGACACTGTACGTGCAGGTTTATTGTTCGTTGTGTGTAATGCGTTTGTCAAAGACAAGTATACACGTGACCAAGAAGCTGATTTATGGCAAAAATGGTTCAAAGATTACGGACGTATGCAGACTACATTTAATAAGGATGTATGGAACGCGCACCCTAGCGGATTATGTAAAGCACATTGCGTCGTGTTAGAGTGTCCCCACAACGGTAGAAACTAGAGGTTGTTATGAGAAAACGTAATTACAAACGTGAGTATGAGAAGCAGAAAGAACGTGGTGAACATGAGAATCGTATGGAGCGACAACGCGCCAGACGTAAGATAGATAAACGTGATACAGGTAAGACTACAGAGAAGTCACCTAAACGTAAGGGCAAAGACGTCAGCCATAAAAAAGCCTTGAGTAAAGGTGGGTCGAATAAGGATGGCGTTACATTAGAGTGTCCAAGCAAGAATCGCGCACGGAATTATAAAAAGAAAAAAGCTAAGTAAATTCGGAGAACACTGTGGAGATAGTAGATAATAGGGCGCTACGCCTTAGGCTTCGTCACCCCCAAAAAGTGACTACTGTTATACCTAAGAGTAAACAATTAAGTCAGCATGAGGTAGTAGTTAACTGGGGGAATGATGAAGCGCGAGTATTAAGAAACTTAGGTATACAAGTCCCTGCACCTATCACAGGTAAATACCAATGGACAGGTAAATACGCGCCGTTCGAACACCAAAAGACAACAGCCTCGTTTTTGACCATGCACCAAAAAGCGTTCTGCTTTAACGAACAAGGTACAGGTAAGACAGCCAGTGCTATATGGGCATCAGACTACTTACTTGATGAAGGTCTAATCAAACGAGTACTTATATTATGCCCGTTATCCATTATGGATAGTGCATGGCGTAATGACCTCTTCACTTTCGCAATGCATCGTAAGGTCGGCGTGGCATACGGTACACCTACTAAACGTCGTAAGGTAATCGCCCAAGATAGTGAATATATCATCATGAACTACGACGGTATCAAGACCCTCAAAGATGATATCAAGCAAGGTGATTTCGATTTAATTATTGTAGACGAGGCGAGTCATTATAAGAATACTAGCACTACGCGATGGAAACTACTTAATAAACTAGTCGGACCTAACACGTGGTTATGGATGATGACAGGTACACCTGCGGCACAAAGCCCTATGGATGCGTTCGGTCTAGCTAGGTTAGTTAACCCAAGCTCAGTACCTAAGTATATGTCATCTTTTAGAGACCAAGTGATGTTCAAAATCACACAGTTTAAGTGGTCAGCTAAAGAGAATGCGACCGAGGTAGTGCATAATGCATTACAGCCTGCAATTCGGTTTACTAAAGAAGAATGTCTAGACCTACCTGACATGACCTACACCTACCGAGATACTCCACTAACCAAACAACAGAATAAATATTACGAAGAACTACGTAAGAAGATGGTTATGGAGGCGCAAGGCGAAGAAGTTACATCTGCAAATGCGGCAGTTAACCTAAGTAAACTACTACAGATAAGTTGTGGTGCAGTATACACGGATAACGGGGATGTACTAGAGTTCGATATTGCATCTAAATATACCGCACTTAAAGAAGTTATTGATGAGAGCAGTCAGAAAGTACTTATATTTGTACCATTCAAACACACCATAAAGATACTATCAGATAGGTTAACCCAAGACGGTGTGACTAATGAAATAATTAGTGGTGCTGTAAAAGCAGGTACTCGTACAGATATATTCGACCGATTTCAGAAACAACCTGACCCGAGAGTACTAGTCATCCAACCACAATCTGCGGCACATGGTGTTACATTAACTGCGGCGAATACGATTGTATGGTGGGGACCGACGAGTTCTCTTGAGACATATGCACAGGCAAATGCTCGTGTACATCGTTCAGGTCAAAAGCACCCATGTACGGTAGTGCAGTTGCAGGGGTCAAACGCAGAGAAACATATTTATAGGATGTTAGATAAACGTATAGATGTTCACACAAAAATAATAGATTTATATCGTCAGATACTTGAATAGATATAACATTATATAGAAATATAGTTGACAATATAATAATAACTATTTACTATAAGTTCTACCCGTTGGGAGACGGTGCTAATTAGGAGAAGTAAAATGTCGTTAGATGTAAATAAACTCACTGAAGTTTATATCAAAATTAAAAATGAACGAGCTAAAAACAAAGCTGAGTTCGATGAGGTCGATAATGTACTTAAAGCGAAGCAGGAGAAAATTAAGTCTGCAATGCTTGAGTACCTCAAAGAGAATGACATCGAAAGTGTAAAAACTAAGACAGGTACATTCTATCGCACAGTTAAAGATAAGTATTGGACTAGTGATTGGGAATCTATGTACAAGTTTGTACTTGAACATGAAACCCCTGAGTTCTTTACCAAGTCTTTAAATCAAGGCAACGTAAAACAATTCCTAGAAGAGAACCCTGATGTGTTCCCTGCGGGATTGAATATCGATAGCCAATACACACTAGCAGTACGAAAAGTTTAGGAGCACCCCTATGAGTGAACTACCTACCTATGTGCCTTTGGGCACTATGGCGGAAAAGTTGTCCCTTGCAGAAATTACTCTACGTAATTGGTTACGAGAAGGCAAAATCCCAAAGCATACCTATATAAAAGTAGGTAACACATACAGGTTTAATTTTGAGGCTATTGAGAAAGAATTACTTGCATGTACGCAAGAACAGACTTTCGAAGATACACTCAAAGACCCGAGCCTCGATGCAGAGTTAGAAGCAGAAGATTTGAACCTTGATGCGGAGTTAGAAGCAGAAGATTTGGACCTTGATGCAGAGTTAGAAGTAGCAGAACACAATCCGTTTGTATTAGATGATACGAACGATTACCAAGAAGAATACTAGGAGAAATACCATGTCAGATATGTCAATTTTTAAAGGCAACGCCTTAGCTAACAGCGACTTGTTTAAGAATATTCAACAAGTAGATGATAACTTACTAAGTGGTGCAAGTGATTTCACTTCACGTCGTATCAGTATTAAAGGTAGTAAGTTTCGTGAGATTGTTAACGGTGACCAAGTTAACGTAAGTAAAGACGATAGCATGAACATAGTTATTGTTAATGCGGCTCCTATTAGCCGTACTTACTATGAAGGTTCTTATGACCCTAGCAATGTCGCACCCCCTGTATGTTGGTCGCATGATTCCAAAGTACCTGCACCAGAAGTAGATTCGCCTAAGGCATCTAATTGTCAACAGTGTCCAATGAATGTTAAAGGTTCAGGACAAGGCGAAACACGTGCATGTAAGTTCCAACAACGTTTAGCGATTGTACCTGAGAACGATATGAACAGCGTATATCAGTTAGCGTTACCTGCTACATCTATCTTCGGGGATAGTAAAGATGGTAACCTACCTATGCAAGCATATGCTAAGTTCCTTAAAGCACATAGCACTCCTGCGATTGCAGTAGTTACAGAGATGTATTTCGACGAACATTCAGATATACCTAAACTATTCTTTAAGCCAGCACGTCCGCTATCTGAAGAAGAGTTGCACCAAATGGTTGAACTTAAAGATAGTAAAGAAGCTACACGTGCAGTTACATTTACCGTAGCACAGACGGATAGGGTTAAGGATAAACCCGCCCCTAAAGCGCAAGCTGTTGCTGAAGAAGTACCTGAACCAGTTAAAACTGAGACTAAGAGAAAACCTAAGCAAGAAGAAAGTATTCCTGATTTAGGTAGCATTATCGATGAATGGGATGATTAGTTTGTATATATAACCCTTGGAGGGTATATTGTTTACCCTCCTTTTTTCATCGTTAATTACTAGGCGTAAATTATGACTACGGAACAAATTCTAAAATCTATATTAGGTAGTCAAGGTAATTACTGCACATTCGCATTGAACCCCGAGACAAGACATGTAAAGCAAGAGTTTTGTGGGACTGTTGGAGAACTATACAATAAATGTATAGATATCGACGAGCGTGGGGACAACGCTTATTTTGCTTTAGCTACATATAGCCCCGAGACAAGAACACGGGAAGTACCAAATATAGTAGAACTTAAGTCTTTATATTTAGATTTAGATTGTGGGGAGAGAAAGGACTATCCAAGCCAGAAGGATGCCCTAGACGACCTTAAAACATTTTGCAAGACCTTATCCTTACCAAGACCAATAATTGTTAATTCAGGTCATGGTATACACGTATATTGGCCCCTCACTGAAGCTGTACCATATGATAAATGGTTCCCAGTTGCAGATAAACTCAAACGCAAATGTGTAGAGTTAGGGCTAAAAGCAGACCCAGCGGTTACTTCTGATGGGGCGCGTATACTACGTATGCCTGATACCTATAACTATAAACATGAGGCCCCTGCACCTGTAGAGTTGTTTGGGCAAGTTACTGAGGACTCGTTACAGCTAACATCGATAGAAGATTTTTCTAAGATGTTAGGTCCTGACTTGATACCAGTACAAACTAACTTAGATTTAGGTACGTCTGCTCTGGAAGATATGTTGATAGGCAATACACGTAGCTCTTTCGGTAAGATACTAGATAAGATCGAAGCAGGTAAAGGGTGTGGGCAAATCGAACATATCCTAAATAATCAGGAAACCATTTCGGAACCGTTATGGCGAGCGGGACTATCCATTGCTAAGTTTTGCGAAGACTCTGAACGCATTGCAATTACAATGTCACAGGAACATCCAGAGTTTAACGAGGCAGATACTCTAGCTAAGTTAGAAGGTATTAAAGGTCCCCATCTTTGTGAGAGATTTAACGATGAAAACCCTGATATATGTCCAGACTGTCCGCACTTTGGAAAAATAAAATCGCCTATATCTTTAGGTAAAGAAGTGGCAGAAGCTACTGAAGAAGATAACACAATCATCGAATTTACGGATGACAACACTGAAATTAAATATGTGATACCACAATACCCTAAACCTTACTTCAGAGGTAAATTAGGGGGAGTGTATATACGCATAGATGACGGTGATGGTGCATACGAAGATAAGATGATATACCACAATGATTTGTATGTGGTTAAACGTATGCGTGATATAGATTCAGGTGAGAACATAGTTATGCGACTACACTTACCGCAAGACGGTGTTAGTGAGTTTACTATCCCCCTGACTGCCGTTACATCACGAGAAGAATTTAGAAAATATATGGCTATGCAAGGTGTGGCTGTATTGAAAATGGATATGCTTATGGCTTATACACTACAATGGGTACAAGAACTACAAGCCTCTACCACCGCTGACGAGGCTAGACGCCAATTCGGTTGGGTCGATGAAGATAAAGGTTTTGTACTAGGTGACAAACAGTATACAGCAGATGGTGTTGAGACTAATCACCCGTCATCTGCAACGGCACAATTCTTTAACTCATTCGTACCTCGCGGTACGTTAGAGGGTTGGAAAGAGACAATGGGGTTCTATAATCGGAAAGGTATGGAATTACATCAATACGTAGTATGCACAGGGTTCGGTTCAGCACTCATGCATTTTATACCTCGTATTAGTGCCGCAGGTCTACATATATTCAGTAAAGACTCTGGACTAGGCAAGACGACAGCTATGGCGGCGGCATGTACTATCTGGGGTTACCCTGACGATTTGCTGTTAGATGACCAAGATACCAAGAACTTCAAAATGAATCGTGGTGAGATATATAAAAACTTACCGCTATACTTAGACGAAGTGACTAACACTAAGCCAGAAGAACTAAGTGCGTTAGCCTACCAGTTAACTAGTGGTAGACAGCGTGGCCGTTTATCTAGCAATGTAAACCAAGAGCGAGCACGTGGTGAGTCATGGTCGTTACTGTCTGTGAGTACAGGTAACACTAGTTTTATCGAACGTATCGGGGCAATGAAACTCATGCCTAAAGCGGAACAACAGCGTATTCTTGAGATACGTATACGTAGATGTGATTTTGTTACCTCGACTAAAGACTTTAACGAGGGACTTGCGGGTAACTATGGTCATGCAGGGCCTATTTTTATCAAAGCGATATTAAAAGATATACCTGCGACTAAAACTTTAATGGCTAAAGTACGTAAGAAGATAGAACAACGGTTTAACCTAACACCTGAAAACAGGTTCTGGTCTGCGCATATTACTTGTACAATCACAGGTGCTATAATTGCAAAGAACTTAGGTTTGATTGACTACGATATCGACGGACTTTTGGATTTTAGTCATGATTTAATTAATCGCAATCGAGTCAACGCTGTTGAAGAGACATTGGCGGCAGACGAGATACTTAACGACTACATCAACGAAAACATTTCTAACATACTTGAGATAGATAATGCGGTTGATAAACGTTTAGGTGATGGGGCTAATGTTATCCCGAATAAAATACCTCGTGGTCAGTTGATAGCAAGACTAGAGCCTGATACAGGTATGTTGTACCTTGTTCCCAAGCCCTTGAAGCAATGGTGTATATCCAAGCAAATGAATTACGCCTCGTTTGTGGAAGATTTAACCGTTCGCTTCAAGGCAGTTCGTACTAAGGTACGTTTAGGTAAAGGTACTAATATGACCCTCCCACCTACCTATGTAATTGCACTTAAGATAGGAAGTATGGACCTTGACTTGGAAGAACCACAAGAAATCGACGCCTCAGAGGAAAGAACCTCCAGAGAAGAAGCGGAGGTCTGAGGTAATGCCTGATGGGGTGCCAATAGACATAGCTTGGTCTAGGTTCCCCGTCGGTGCTAGTATATTTATACCCTGCATAGATACAACCAAGGCGAAACGCCATTTAACACGTGCAGGACATAGGCGTTTGATGCGTTTTGACCTACATATATGCATAGAGAATGGTAAATACGGTATACGGGCTTGGAGAATTGTGTAATAATACTAGGTAACATATCTACTTCTCCCGTATTTATGTTCTCCCACAGCCCCCGTACCCGACCTACGGGGGTTTTTTCTATCTAGTTACTCAGATTTTTATGGGCTTCGATGTACTCTTCGCGACGCTTACTAGAAGGCAACACCCCACCAATCATCTGACTAGTTGTTTTATTGTGTTGTTTAAGCGAACGCTTGATAGTATCCATAGTAATTGCAACTGAGCGATGGCGTTTATTAAACTCACGCATATCTTCTATAGCCTGACTACGTTCATCTGTATCACCCGTACGAATTGCAATATACAACTTCTTAAGTAACTTAGTTCGTTTTTCAACTATACTTCTATCTACTTTCTTGAGTATCGCATTACGTTCTAGTTGATAGATATATTCTGATGGGGCGAAACCAAGCGCCTGTGCAAAGATATGCCCTGCACCGATATCTTCCATAATAGGGTCACGACGTAGTGTTAACGCGCCTTCCTCTGAGTATCGACCTGCTTTAAGTAGGTTACGTAAAGACGCAGGTAGAAGTTGCTCTGTGCCACGCTGTACTTCACCTTCCATAATTAACTTAGCCCCTCGCTCCATACCTAGACTTACACCGATAACTGGACCACCTACCGCTTCGATTGCAGTCCATAATGCAGACTGGTCACGGTTTATTCTCGGCATACGGAAAATTAAGTCTGACAAACTTATACGGCTAGCGACATCCACACCTAAAGTAGCGTTCAATGCGCCTCGATATACACCCCCACCTAAATAACTACGGACAATAGATTCAGCATCTTCTTCCTCGTCATCTAAGAACAAGTCTGCAACACCCATAACCGTACCGAACAACGGCATACCTGCAACCCCAGCTAATAATCCCGTAGAGCCATATATACCGATTAGTTGGTTTCTAGCTAACTTCTTATCCGCATCGCTACCCCTGATTGCAGTATTGGCAAGTTTACCTAGTAGGTAATACATCGACACCCCATAACGTTTAAATAGGAACGCTACTTTACCAATGTCATTCTGGGCTATACGAGGTGCAGAACCTGCCGCCGTACCACCGTTAGTAAGCTCTACTACGTATACTGCTTCTTTAGCCGCATCTTCAGGGTTCTTACCATCTTTAAGCGCTAAATTGTATGAGGCTACTAACGCCACCTGACGGTTAGCCCTCTCCGCATGGTGAAATACAAAGCCACTTACCGCATTAATCTTCGTCATCGGACTATTTGCGCTGTCCATATCTAACACATCATAAGTAATAGAGCGGTTCAACTGCCCCATTGCAGATGCGTGTTCCACTAGCGGTTGTAGTTTCTTAATATCAGCAGGTAGGTTAGGGTCAGTAAAATCGTAGTTATCTATCCCCCATAACTCAGATACCTCTTCATCTTTAAACTGAACTTTGCCATCTTTATCTAAATCAGGAGATACCACTTCTACTTTCTGTGTTGTACCACTACCACCGATTAGTTTTATCGCCTTACCAATCTCAGCCGTAGTATCTTTATACCCATACTGAGCGCCTAGATAAGGGGCCACAACAGTCGGTATTTGTGCAAAGTTAATCAGTGCAGATGAAATGTTAGCACCGAGGGTCATACCGAAACCGAACGAAGTGGCTATCTGCGCCCACTTAGAAACCTTAGGGTTCTTAGCAAAGTTAGCTCTGTCGTTAATCTCTTCGGTGAGTAATTTAACACGCGCTTTTTCTGCTTGTGGGATACTGCCGTCCTGTTCAATAACAGCATAGTTTTCACGCATCTCGCGTTGTACTTCGGCAATCTGCGCACCGTACTTCATATTAGACAACTGATGTACTAAGTTGCCCCCTGTACTATTAAACGCGTCTAAAGCATCGAACTTAAAATCACCATTGCTATCTTGACGAGTATAAGTAGTATCACCTTCGAAACCACGAACATCCCCACGTTTTCTAAACCCTTGCAGGAAAGACTTCTCAGGAATAGTAGTTAAGAATAAATCGACCATCTGATTTCTAACATCTTCGTCTTTGATTTTATTCTTATCTAGTACACCTAATACTTCAGCGATGAATGCAGGGGTAGCCGCACCTTTAGTTAGACTCGCATCTAATTTCTCATAGACATTTATATATTTAATACCGTCGATATCTTTAAGTGTATCTACAGCGCGTTGGCGTTCGGCATTACTCTCAAACGTCTCCTTATATAACTCACCATCAGGACCAGTATAAGTTAGCCAGAACTTACCTCTACGAGTCAGTGGGAAATAAGGGTCTATGTTACCGTTGTCTGTTAGCTTGCTATATAACGTATCTAATGCGCTCTTACGTGCTTTTTCATCAGGGATACTTGTCTCAAGACGGTTGTCTAGTAGGTCTTTTATCTGCAAATAGAACGATTTGTATTGATTACGCATCTGCGCGTAGTACTCTTTAGCTTCAGGACTAAGTTTGTTGTATTCCGCTTTTAGCTCAGGGTAATCTTTAGCTAAATCCGTGTTATTCTTAACATCTGCTTTTTTGTAATAATTAAGACCCTTAGTAGGGTCAATACGTAAATATGTAGATTTATAAATAATATTATTTAGTTTCTGCGCTTCTTCTTTATTAGCTTTAGCCCATTTAGCAATCTTAGAGCCTACTACTTGGACTGACTGCATCTGATTAGCAACATACCCCGATTGCTCTTGTACAATATCATCTAGCTTTTGCGCGGCAGGTAGATACTTCTTACTTAAATCGGCAATAGCATTCAACGGTAGTAAGGACATAGCCGCACGTTTAGCTTTATTCGCTAAGTCTCCTCGACTTAGTAAATCATTTAATCTATCGCGTGTTTTAGCAGTGTACATAGGGATATTATCAAATGCATCTGTAAGTACATCCCTACTTCTACCCATTGCAGACATTGCATACAACATCCCCGAATCAGAATTACTAGGTGCAGGACTTATCATCTGGTTGATAACATCATCCGCCGCGTCTAGTGCGTTACCTTTAAGGGCTTTAGCACCGACTAACTTGCGGAATAAGTTGATAGTATTTGTAAGGAAGTTAACTAAACCATTCTTACGTACACCGTTGTCGGTAAAGTTAATCTGTGCAAGCTGTTGACGGAAGTTAGGATTACTCATCGCTTCAGCTACAAACTCAGACACACTCTTACGCGCATATTCCGATTCGAATTGGTCTTTAGTTAATTCATATAACTTAGTAATCGCTCTAGTGTAAGGGTTATTCTTATCTTCTAGAGTACGGTTAGTAACTGCATGACCTACTTCATGCATCAACATGTGTATGCGTATTGGGTCTAGTAGAGAATCAGAGTTTAATATAACCGCATTTCGTTTAGGGCTAAATGCTCCGCCTACTGGTTGTCCTTTAGCGTCAGTTAAACCTTTTTGGAACTCAAACGTAGTATCACCTACGTTATCTATCATGACTTGCGCTAGACGTTCTAGTGGTTTGTCACCTTGCACTGATAACTTAACTGCTTGTAACGCGCCTTTTAAGTTACCTGCTTTGAGCATTATATCTACCGCAGGGTGAGGTACGTATGCAAAATAGTTAGGGTCTAAGTCTACTCTTTCATAGAATAAATCACCGAACTCTTCACCATACTTATCCATAAGGTCAATAGTTTCATCGTTAAACTCATTTTCTAAATCTAGTGCCAACCTTTCTTTACGGGCCTTATTCATCTTAGTATAAGTTCTATCGATGTCTCTACCTAAGCGAGCTTCTGCATCGGCCCTAGCGTTTTCTTGCGCTTTTACTTTAGCAGAATTTTTAGCGATGGCTTCTTTAATACCTATCTGCGCTTTGATTTCAGTCTCTAGTAACTTTTTAGTATCCGCACTTAGATTAGCATCGACCCACTCTTTTGCTTTAGTGGCAGTCTTATAGTCAAGACCTTCTAACATCACTAAATCTAATGGGGCAATATCACCTGTCTTATTGAATGGTTTTGTCTCATTGACAATATCATGCGCGATGAATTTAACTGCTTCACCTGTAGACACGTTTTTACCAAAGTATACTTGCGCCGCTTTACCTTCCGTACTGAGTTTAGTCTCTGTACCTAGCGCAACAATCTTAGCCTTATCATTAACTGATACTGCTTCTTTCTTTTTAGGTGCAGGTTTAGCTTTCTTCGTAGTAGTTTTCTTAGTGACAGGTGCGCCAGTGGCCGACTGTGGTTCAACCTTAGTCGCTCTTTTACCTTTCAGGTTACGCTCTACTTGCTCTTTGAATAACCGTTCTTCACGAGAGTCAACTACTGCTGGGTCTTGACCTTTATTTACTTTAGTCTGTGCACGAACAGCGGCGTTTTCTATCGCCTTGGCTTTAGTATCGCCTACAGTGATAATCTGTTTCTTGTCGTTCTGCACGACGAACTTATCACCAGACTTAAATAGTGTTTGTTTAGTCTTTTTATTGACAAACTTATCGGCATCTTTAGTCGGCTCGAACGCCTTGGTATCTGCATAGGCTTTAGCACCTACATCCGTAGCTTTAGCCGCCTCTTGCGCTCTCACTTCTTTAGCTTCTTGGCGTAACTCTTCTGCTTTAGTTTGCATAGGTACGTCAGCTACAGGAGCTTTGACACTTGCAGGAGCTACACGAGGTTGCGCAACAGGTTTAGTAGATATACCTGCATCTTTATTGGCTTTTACCGCCTGACGTCTAACCTGCTGTACCGCTTGCGCTTGATTAGTAAACGTGCCTTGGTTAGTCCCGTCTTTGTCAGTTAGGGTAACTTCTTTACCTCTACCAGTAGGTTTTATAGTTTGTCCTAACTTGTTTACCTTAGAGCCATCAGCTTTAGGTGTAAATTTAACCGCTTCTTTAGGGGGGATTACAGGCGCAATATCTTCTTGCCCTTCGAATAAACTAATCTGCGCTTTGTCAGTTGCAGGAGTCGTAGGGGTATCTTCTACTTGTGGGGTAGGTTTACCTAACTTACGTGTCTCTTGCTCTTTCTCTAAGGCAAACATGTCTAGCTGTTGTGGTTGACCACGTTTTTTAGGGTTAATACGTTTATTAGCGGCTAATTGCGCTTTTTGCTCGGCGGCAATATTCTTATTAACTTGAGTATCTTCTGCTCTAACAGCGGCTCTTACGTCACCTCTACGCTCTTTCAGCCTTGCTTGTTCTTCAGCAGTAGGCCCTACTCTAGCAGGGGCGACTAAATCAGATAACGCTTCTGTATCGGCACGGTCTTGTGCCAACTGTGCTTCACGTTCTTGACGAACAGCCTCTTGTTCTAACATAACATCGGCGCTTTCAGTATCTATACGCTCTTGCTCTAACATACGGGCGAGTTCTTCGTCTTGTCTAGCAGTCTCAAACAAGTCTGGCTGTACTTCAGTAGATGGGGTTTCCGCTGTAGGCTCTACTGCAACTTCTTCCACTTCACCTAAACGACTACGTTCTTGTTCAGCTTCTAGTTTTTCTAGTGGGAACAAATCACCTGTAGTCGCTCTAAGTCTAGCTTCATCTTCTACTCTACCTGCTTCGATAGCTTCAGCACGTTCAAGTTCTTCGAATAGGTCTAATTGTGCAGGGTCATCTCGCTGGGGTTCAGCCTCTGGTTCAGCTTGTTCAGGTAGTAAAGACATTAAACCAGCCGAACGCTCTGCGTCAGTCTCTGGTTGTTCAGGTACACCTAAATCTAAACCTAGTTGCTCCCCTTCACCTATACTAGGTTCACTAGCAGTAGCGGCGGCTGTAGCAGGGGTTTTTCTGCCGCGAATTAAATCGGCGATTGTTTGTAATGTACCGCCCGCTGTGGCACCTAGCGCACCTTCTTCAGCTACGCCACCGAATATATCGGCATCAGGGTTGTACTCACGCTCAATTACATTCTGCAAGGTACCTGAGATTACTTCTTGTACCCCTTCAACACCTGCTGTAACACCAGCATTCTGTGCTCGGTCAAGTAAGTTTTCAATCTCTTTAGGGCTTAGTTTATCGGTAAGTTCGTCTACAGCTTTTAACTTAAACGCTTTACTGATACGTCCGATAGGTAGGATATCTAGTAGACCTACTAAAGCGCCTTGTATTTCCGCTTTAGATTTATCTTCTTCACTAGCACCTGCTTGGATAGCACGAGTAGATTGCTCACCTGCACCAGCGGCACCGAATAAAGCGGCACCTCCTGCAATAGCGGCGGTTGGTCCCATAGCGACTAGAGGTAAGGCCCCTGCAACACTACCTATAGCACCAGAAATGGCAGCAGTGAGTGAATCTTCATCAGTATCGAACATAAGAGGTTGAACAGTTTCGTCTATACTCTTACGCGCGGCTAGTTCTGCTTCTTTATCTAAAGTAGATGCAACGCCATAAGCGGCTTGTTGATATAAACCTAAAATACCGTTGGCAAAACCACCACCTAAGTTACCAAAGAAACCTACTTCTTCCTCTTCGGGGGTTTGTGCTGTTGGTATATATACATCACTAGAGGCTTGACGACTTCTATTTTGGGCTTCCATTATACGTAGTTGACTATCTACATATGCTTCCGCCTGCTCTCTAGTTGCCCCCTCAGGCGCTTGCACTTCCATGACTCGGCCATCAGGCAGTCTTACGTCGAATACTGGCATAGGTTTACCTTATATTTTTTATACTAAATCCTGAACTATTAGGGCTAAGAGCATTATTTTGCATCTGTTCCGTTATTAACAGTGCAGGTCCAAACATAGCATTTACATCTTCTTTCGCCTTTTGTAGTAGCTTGTCCCTTTCAGCCTTTTGTTCTGGTGTTAGGTCTTTAGGTTCCCCTAGAGCGTTTGTATAGCCAGCCATAATAATCGCTGTTCTATCTTCAAGGGCTTTCCTCATTGCCTCCGCTATATTTATTGACAAGTTAGCGGCAGTTGCTGGGTCGGAGTTTCTAAGTTGTCTTTCAAATTTAGTAAGCTCAATTGCCTGTTCAGCCTGTAACTCCGCTAGTTTTATATTAGCCTTTTGGTTCATTAAAGCGCGTTCGTCTTGCTTGTCTTGGGCGTACATTGAGGTAAGTGTACGTAGTGATTCATTAATAGCGTTCGCTTCCCCATCAGCTTGCCTAACGAGTCCTTGGAGCGCAATATTCTTAGCATTCTCAACTCTACCTCGTCCCGAATCACCTACATCGAACGCACCTTTACGAATGTCGAGGTCTTGTTTAGTAAACCCTTCTTCAGTAGCCAGCATATCTTTCTGGAAGTCTCTGAACTGTTGCTCCTGCTGTACGCCCTTATTAACTGACGCCGCACCCATACCACCTAGAATAGAGCCGATACCCGAACGACCGCCAGCACCTAATAATGCCGCGGTAAGTCTATCACTACGTTGTGCTTTAGGGTCGAACATACGCGCTTCGTAATCGGCTAATTTGGCCATACGTCCTTGACGACGTTTACGCTCTTCAGGAGTTAAATCCATATACGCTCTAGCTTCGTCACGAGCCTTTTTCTCTTCAGCGGACACGTCACGGTCCGCCTGACGCTCTAGTCTTTCCCTCAAACCTTTATTCGTAGGGGTTTCTATTAGAGGTCGAGCAAACTCAACTGCATCCGCCGCAGTTGGCATATTAGGAGCTTTAATAGTCTCGATACCTTGCGGCGCAGGTGTAGGCGCGGGTTTAGTTGGCGCAGTTTCCTGTGGTCTAACTATTGAATTAGGTATCCCGCCTTCGTCTACGCCCATATCAGGCATAGCTTTAGGTTGTGGAAGTGGACCCGTCGGCGTAGCTGTAGTAGCACCTGTTGGAGCAGTTGTAGCTGTTGGGGCAGTTGTAGCTGTTGGGGCAGTTGGGGTAGCCTTTGGAGTAGGCTCTGGTTCATTATACTTAGCGGCTTGAACTGCTGGAGTATTACTCCCTGTCGCTAGCGCGTTTATAATACCTAGCCCCATACGTGCTTGTGGAGAACCCATAGATAGTAAATCCATTTGGCCCTCAGTTTTACGTCTGTCCTGCTCTGCTTCACTTAAATCACGTACATCATAAGTATTATCTTGAGCTTCTAACTCTGCAATACGAGCACGGATTCTATCACGGTCTTGGTTCATACCTTCAGGTAAGGATGCTAATTGGCGTCTAAGTAAAGATAATTTAGTTTGTTTTTCTTCTTCCGCTTTAGAGTCAATACCAGTGTTACGGCGCGTTTCTTCTACATCTCCACCACCAGCGTAACTCACAACACCGCCCGATGCCATTTTACGCATATTAGGTGCAGGGACGCCAGCAATACCAGCGCTAGGTTGACCTGCTTTAGCGACACGTTGCATATTTTGCTGTGCCTGTTGCTGTTGCTGTTGTAACACCCCACCTACTTGATTCGATATTTCGTTTTTAGTAAGTGTTAACGCCTCGTTTTGGAGTTGGTCGGCGATAGTTCTAGGGTTCTGTTGCATCTGCATCTGCATAGCTTGCGCGGCTTGTTTCTTTTCTTTGGTGATTTTCTGTAACGCAAGTAAGTCTAACAACTCTTGATTTTGTTGGTACCGTTTAGTTAATGCTTGTGGGTTATTACGATAAGCATCTACTTTCTGTGCTACAGTCTGTTCAATTCCGCGGTTCATTATGTGCTCTCTCCATCAGTAGTTGTAGGTGTACTCGAACCACCTAAGTCATAACCAGCGCTCTTAAGTATCTCCATTATACCCCCGACACCACTTAAGAAATCACTAGCACTACTTGGGGTATTATAAGAATACGCTTGGGCCGAAATAGGCAGACCTTGCAATAACGACTGTTGGTATTGTACTTGTTTGTATGGGAAGTCACGCTCTTCTTTAAACTGCGCTACATCTGCCGTCAGTGCCTGTTGCTCGATATCACGTTGCAACGCACCCATATCTGCTTGTGCACCTAATGTCTGGATACCGTATGTATTCGCCGCATCTTGCGCGGTCTGCATTCTACCTTGTTCAGTATTAAACTGTTGCATAGCTTTGTCGTATGCAGAGGCGTAGCCTTGACCCGTAATATTCGAAATATTCGATAACAAGTTTCGGTTTGCTTCAGCATCCATAATCGCCTGACGAGAGCCACCAAACGCACCTGCTTGAGTTAGCGCTTTATTACTCTGTAAACGCTGAATTTCCGCTTGGCGACGAGCTTCCTCTATTTGAGGATTTAGCGACGCTTCTAAGTAGGGGTTCATATACTGTTGTGCAGTGTCAGCAGTGAATGTCTGAGGAGTAAACGTACCCATATTTTGAGGTACGGCTAGCCCCGCCACGCCCGAAAACGCTTGATTTTGTAAATCACTAGTACCTGCAACCATCTGGCCTTCGTAGCCCTGATACCCCATGTTAGATAGCGCTTGGCCTTTACCGAGCATATCCGTAACATAGTCACCCGCCCAAGTAGATAACGATGATTCTCCACCTGCCGCAGTACCTACAGTAGGGTCGGTAGGGGTAGTTACAGTACCACCTGTTTCATAATATTTCATATCAATCTCACTTAGGGGTCATTGTGTTAGGGTTAATTTCTTTACCTTGCTCTTTTCTGCCAGTACGGGCAACACGGATTCTATCCATCATATCGTAAAGTACTTTAGCACCTGCTTCAGAGTTACCATTGCCTAGATGACTTACTACATCCGCAGGGATAACAAACTCACCGTCACTTAGGCGAGCTTCTTCGTTACCGTCAATAGTAGCAGGTACTTCATCAGCCATACCGTCAGTACTTCCACCTAGATAATACCCTTTGCTTTGAGGCATGGAGGCTAATCCACCTCTAGCAAATTGTTGAGTAGTTCCACTAGTGTTATTACTTGAAGT
>UEXM01000972.1_pt1 | contig 26850 bp, 11 predicted proteins | sample 1796661 | NCBI WGS metagenome assembly UEXM01 (sample SAMEA4772469, study PRJEB27181) | metagenome
CCGCAATAGAGACTATCCACCGAGACCGCTCTAATAATGTAATCCCGCCACAGGGAAAAGTTAGTTTTTACTTAAGAATGTTTAATGCTCGCCATGCTGAAACTACTCCAGAGGATTTTGACCTTGATGTTAAGATTCTTTCAAGAACTTGGAACGAAGGTCGTGGGCTTGATATGGACACTTATTCAGACACCGGTTTTTCTAGTTTTCTGTCATCATCCTCTGGTAGTGCTTGGTCGTCCCCAGGCGGTGACTTTCATTCTGCGGTGGATACAGATAATTTCTCAGCGTCAGTTAATTTTAAACATGGGTTTGAAGATATTGAGCTTGACGTAACCACCGCTGTGGAAAACTGGATTGATGGAACAAAAGCTAACTACGGGTTTTTGCTAAAGCACATTGCATCTAGCTTAAGCGGAAATAATGGGACCTTGTATACTAAGAAATTCTTTGCCAGAACAACAGAGTTCTTTTTCAGGAGACCTGTGATCGAGGCTAGGTGGGATGATTCTAGAAAGGACCACCGTGGGTCATTCTTTATTAGCAGTTCTCTCCTTGACCAAACGGACAACATTAATCGTTTGTACTTATACAATCGTTTTCGTGGGCAGTTGAAAAATATCCCTGGACTTAAGAACAATAAACTTAAGGTGGGAGTTTATTCAAATGTGTCAGAGTCAGCACAGACTGTTGTAAGTTCAAGTGGTGCTTCGGTTACAGCGATTGAAGCGTCACGGTTGTTTGAGAATGGAATCCATGTTACGGGTGTGTATACTTGCTCTTTCGCATCTACTTTAACTGCCTCTATTTTACACGATGTATGGTTCACTGGATCAACAACTTTCCACACAGGATCGTTTAGACCTAAGAACCCACAAGCACAAGAGTTTGATGAGAGCAGTACTTACGTTAATAATATTCGTAACTTAAAATCAAGCTATAGACCCAAAGATAAACCTAGGTTGAGAATCTTTGCTAGATCAAAAGACTGGAGCCCAACAATTTACTCGGTAGCTAGTAAGAAGATTGAAACGTCTCTTATCGAAGACGCTTATTATAAAGTTGTCAGGATAACTGATGATACTGAAGCAATACCATACGGCACCGGCAGCGACAACCAAACAAGAACATCATACGATGTTAGTGGTAACTATTTTGATCTTGACATGTCGATTTTAGAGCCCGGATATTCGTATGGAATTAAGCTGACTTACTATTTACTTGGACAATATCAAGAGCAAGCAGAAATGTTTAAGTTTAGGGTAGACGAGTAATAAATGAGCATCAAGAAGTTATTTGACGATAAAACTCGTAAAAATGCCGGTAAGTTACTAAAGGCTAGTAGTTTAAATACGTTAAGCAGGGAAGTAGAAAACCCTGAACAAATTATTGAGGCAGAGAAAAAACGTCTTGAGTTCATCCCTCCAGTGGATTACTCAAAACCTGAAAACTTTGCCAAGTTTGGATCTGCTGAAGAATATTATAAAAACGCATTTACCCATGTTGTAAACTTTTATCCTTATGACGGTAGCAGCAAAGAAAAACTAAAGTTTGAAAATAACTTAAATCCATTTGAAAAGTACATCTTTGATGTCGAATATCCCAAGTCTACAGGATTTATTAACCTTGGTAATTCTTATGGAACCACTGGTTCTGCTGTAGATGGTTACTCAACAGCTACTGGTGGTAGCTTTATTATAGTTAAGGGTGGTCCACATGCTAGTCCCAATTTGGGTCGTGACGGTAATCCAAAATTTCGAGATGGCAAGGCAAACGTATACAAGCTTTCGGACTTAAAATCTAACAATCTCTCTTTTGGCGGACCTAGTGGATCAGCAGTAGAATTTTGGTTTAAGAAGACAGACTTTACAGGTTCAGTCTCCCAAAGAGAAGTTGTTCTAGATGTCTGGAATGGAGAACCAAGTGCTAGTGAAGCGTATGGTAGATTCACTATTGAACTTAGTCGATCAGCCGATAGGTTCTATGTAACCCACCAGTCTGGCACTAAGGGATTATTTAGGCAAGGTGTTCCTCTAACTGGTGGCTTGTCTCTGGCTGACAACGAGTTTACTCATTATGCTTTCTCTTTTCTTAGCTCCAGTACAGGGACTCAAATCGATTTCTATAAAAACGGTGAACCAGAGGGTAGGCAGATACTCACTGGTCAAGGTATTGGACTTGTAACTGGCACCTTAATAGGTCACATTGGAGCCTTGCGTACAAATCCATCAGGCACATCCACTGCAATTGCCAGCGGCATGGGCAAGTTATCTGCTTCATTAGATGAGTTTAGGTACTGGAAAGAATTTAGAAAATCGGATGACATCGGCAGGAATTGGTTTACAAATGTTGATGGGGGTTCTAATGAAAAAGGACAAAAATCAAAACTCGGCGTATATTTTAAATTCAACGAGGGTATAGTAGAAAATAATCAAATTGATAAAGTTGTTCTTGACTATTCCGGTAGGATCAATAATGGCACGATAAAAGGCTATACATTAGGAACGAGATCTACTGGATCTGCAATTATGCAATCGTCGGCTTCAGTTGTTGAGTTTGGTGATCCAATTATAAGGTCGTCTAATCCTATATTAACTGGCTCAAGAAACACCCTACTATCTGGTGGTATCGTTCATGATTACAATAACACTTCAAACTTGTTCTTTACAATGCCAAGCTGGGTTATTGAGCAAGATGAAAACACTGGCGGAGAGTTAAAGCAACTAACTCAGATTATTTCAAGTTACTTTGATACACTATATTCACAGATAAGCACCTTGTCAAAAGTCAAAGACATGGGGTATACTAGCGGTAGCAGCAAGCCTTTCCCATATGGCGACAGACTTCTTGAATCACTTGGCTTTGAAGCGCCAGAATTATTTGCTAATGCTAGTGTGCTGGCACAGGTATTACAAAAAGACGATAAGCGAGTATTTGAAAGTAAACTCTACGATGTTAAAAATGAGATCTACAAAAATCTTTACAACAATATTGTTTATTTATACAAGTCAAAAGGGACTCACAAAAGTTTCCGAAATTTGATACGATGTTTTGGCATTGATGAAAAACTTGTAAAAGTTAAAACATATGCGAATGATCAAACATTTGAGCTTAAAAGTCAATATCTAAGTTCTGTATCCGATAAGAAATATGTCGATGTATCTGGACTAAGAAGATACGATGATATGGAAGGTATTGTATATCAAAACTACAATACAGGATCACTTGGGTCTGTAGGCATTCTTTCCGGGTCAGATATAAAAGATACAGCTATAACACTACAAGGTGACTTTATTCTCCCTCGGCGACCAGAGCCAGGAGAAAAATTATATAAAGCACTAACGAATGCAACTGCGTCCATGTTTGGTTTCCATACCCCAGACGACAGTTCTCCTGTCAGCACGGGTAGAAAATGGGCAGATACAAGCGACGACTTTGGATTGCAAGTTTACTCAGTCCATTCCACTGCTGAATATTCTGAGGTGACTTCACCTGTCCAGGCATCCAGGGACGCATTTTTTATAGTTGAAAATAGTGCAGGCGACATTCTTCTAACTTCAGACGTTGTTCATAACGCATTCGACAATAGGAAGTGGAACATTGCGATGCGCCTGGCTCCTACAAAGAGACCATTTGCTGAGGGTGCTGGTGGAACATCTCTAAGCGGCACAACAGCAACGCAATTTTCATCGTCATATACGCTAGAGTTATACGGTGTGAACATGTTACTTGGACAGAGACAAGCTGCATTTTCAGCTTCGACAACATTGAATTATGCTACAGGCTCTAGTATTTTAATGTCAGACAAAGTGGTGTATGCTGGCGCAAGCAGAACAAACTTTACAGGCTCAGTATTAACTAAGGCTGAAAGTAAGTTTGCTAGTATCCGTTTTTGGAACTCTTATCTTGATGATGAGACAATTGATAGTCACGCTATCAACGCTGACTCCCATGGTACAAAGCATCCGTTTAGGAATGAGTACAATTTTGAAAGCTCACCAGAGGTTTATATACCATCTATAGAAACCTTGGCACTCCACTGGGACTTTGCTACAGTAACTGGTAGCAATGGAGAGGGTCGATTTAGAGTACTTGACTTCAGTTCAGGGTCTGCCGGCAATGATTATCAAGAGAATTATTTAGGTGATCTAAACCAAAGTCTAAAAATACACAATGCTCGTGGCGACTTCTTTAAAACAAATGACAAGCCAGTAAGAAAAGAATTTGTATATTCTGGTAAGCTAGGTTTGCCTGAAGAGCTTCACCCTCAAGACTTTGTACAGGTTTTGACGACGGATGATGTTCAATTCCAGAGAGACGACGTTCCAACAAGATATTTCTTTAACGTTGAAAAAAGCGTGTATGACGCTATCTCTAACGAAATGTTGAACTTTTTCGCATCTATTGATGACTTTAATAACCTTATTGGTGAGCCGGTAAATAAATATCGATCTGAATACAAAGACTTGTCTAAGTTGAGAGAGATCTTTTTTAGAAAGATAGGTAACACGCCAAATGTCGAAGCTTACGTTGATTATTATAAGTGGCTTGATAGTGCTATCGGCGGTATGCTTACACAACTTTTCCCTGCTTCTGCTGGAGTACCAGATGAAGTTCGGAACATAATCGAAAGCCATGTCTTAGAAAGAAATAAATATCAGTACGCATATACGCACCTTAAGCGTACAGAACCAGAACCTATAGGTACAATACAAGGTATTGAAGAGATGTCATATAATTGGCGTCTGGGACATGCTCCACCTAGAACTGGATCTAGAAACGATGGACCAGCAGAATTAGCTGGCGATGGTGCTGGCAGTAGACATGAGGATAGAAATACTCAGTGGTGGTCTAAGCGAGCCGAGCGTGGCACGGGGATTTTATCTTCTTCAATCATGAACAAGGCTAGTGAAAGAACGCCTAACGATACAGATCATTTATCCGGCGCTCTTAATACAAGATCTAGAATCTTTACAACTATTAAAAGAAGTGAAGATCATAAAGGATATGCGAAGACAACCCTTGAACTAAACCGGTTTATCCGTCAGGGCTCAAATCAACTTCAACCCAAGGATAGATCTGCTCCAACAGAGCAAATTCTTATTGATCGATTTGAGACAATCGAAAGTGAAGATGATCTAATCCTTAGAGATGAATACGGTCATCCCGTTGGTCTAAAAAGAAAGGTTCCATTTAGAGCTAAGAAGAATGGCGACTTAGTTAAGGGTGAACTCTTCACACCGTTTACTGTTCAAAGCTCTAGCGTTGAAACTGGGTATCAAGACAGTCTGAAAAAAGCCGGCATCAATAAGATTGGCTTTTCGGGGTACCATGAAGATTCAGATGGTATGGGTGGTTTTGAAGATGGGATGCAAGGACCATTTACTAGGCAACATGTTGGCGGCAGACAATATAGAAACCAACTTAATCATCTACTAACAGCACCAACTAGAACAGATTCAGAAGTTGCTACACATACGATTGATTTAACTCAACGCCGTGAAGGCTTTAGTCTAGATCTTAAAGGTAATGGTACGGCATCAATCAATAGGATTATCACTGGGTCAACGCCAAAGGGTCACTTCTTGCGTGGTGTTGGAAACAGGACAGTCTTAAATATTGCTAATATTAAAACAACAGCCTCAGCAGTTATTGTTGGTAACTATCAAAACACATATGAAGTTGTTCAAACTAGTGATAGATCAATTAATAACCTTGACTATCGCAAGAATACAGCAAACTATACATCCGATGCAGCGGGATCACCTTATGTGGCTGGTATTGTGGATTACCTTATTCCAGATAGAGTGGTCACAAAGGGTGTATTTGTAGAGAGGTTCTCCTCACCGGGCGGTATTGAAACCTCGACGCCTGCTTATTTGGATAGAGAGACACAACAATTTTCAGCAAATAATTCGTTGACTTTTAGAAACATTTCTGTTAGAAACTTATTGAATTCACAACTCAGAACACACCAAGCCTTTGGTGGTTTTATCCCAGGTATCTGGGGTGGGCTAAGTGTTTCGGGTACCAGAGTTCAAGGTAAGGGTTATAGAAATCTGCCAGGCGGAGTATCAACTGCCGAGCTATCTTTGGCTGATCATTTAGAATATTTGACGACTGGTAGCCAGGCTGGTTCGATTGATGAGTCAATTGTTTCGGCACACAAAATTCAAAGAAATGGCGTGTTGCGATTTGAATACGGCGCACCTAATGCGGCTTCATCACCTGAGATAGAAGATTTACATGGTGTCGGTAATCGTGTCGTCTATGTTACAGGTGCATCATATGATAACGCCTTTGTGTCAAGACCTATTCCACAAGCAGATAGAACAGCTTGGTTCATGAACATGTCCGGTGCTGATGCAGCACATATGGCGGGCGGTAGTGGATATGCAACCGGTGAATCCTTATATGATACTTGGGTAAGAAATAATAGTTTGTATCCAAGTGGTGGTATTTCTATCCCCAAACCAAGTTTAATATCGGGTTCTGTGAATAATGAGTACAAGCTAGATGCCGACAATCCTAATAACTTAGACGACGGCATTTTTAATCTAAACCATCTAGCCGGCTTTGACGACCACGACGGATTGTTTGCTGTTGATAGGCTTGAGCTTAATGGGATACTATTATCATTACCTGATCACGGACCTCGAATACCAGTAAATGAGTGGAGGGCTGACCGAGCTACACTCGACGACGGAACTGCCAATGGTATGGTATGGATAACATCCTCAGTTCAGATCTCAAGAGAAGACCCCAGTAAGCTAGTTTGGAAGTGGGCGGCTGATATTCCTGCCTTTGTGCCTTGGACTCAATTGAGACAAGGTGATTTGCATCCACTGTCAAGAAAGAGGCTTGGCGCTCGGTTCATGAACAGAACACAGATATTTAGATTTGAGAATCAAGGTGATGATCCTCAAGCACCAGTTGTAGAAGTTAGAGAAGAATTTAGAGAGTCTCCGGTTTCTATGAATAATAGACCTGACGAAATGGACATTGTTGTTGCTAACTTTGCAGAGGCTAACAACGACCCACTAGACACCGCTCTTAATACAAATATTAACCAGGCTCTACAAAGAAATGTATTTTCGCAGCAAACGATTAGGTTTTCTGAGGGCAATATCCGTCAAGGATTTTCTAATGTTTTGCTTGACAAGAAATTAAAAAGAGGTAAGAATACTCAAACACCCTACACCTATATAACAAAACTTAGGAAAGAAGCGCCATTTCAGCAGTATTTAAATGGAATTTATGCTGTGTCTAGGTACAAACATGAGGAAACTATTTTTCCAAGAGATAAGTTTTCAGCACTATCAGGGACAAGAGAAAGGGCAAACTACACATACCCAGCTTGGGCTGATGATGAAATTAGTTCCGAAAAAGTTATATCCAGTGTTTATGATCATGCTGCAACGAGTCCTAGTCCTTTGTTTCCAATGTCATCCTCAGAGCAACACGTTGCAAACCTGAAAGACAACAGGGATGCTTTTACAGTGCAATCTCCAAGATATAAAATGTGGAGCACCCATCCAAATCCAAGCTCAGGTTCAACTGGCGAGCCCGATACTAATGTAGCAAGAAATTGCTTTGGTCGAACCAGAAATTTCCAAGTAACACCTAGGTTAGTCCCTGCGGGTGCTAACGAAGCAGCAAAAGTAGAAAGTATATTTGGACGCCGAGACCTAACACTTACAAGTCCTAACAGAAGCGGATCAGTGTGGCCACTAGATTCATTTATGTATTCAAGTCAGACTATTTTTGGCGATCATGCTAGCTATCCACCAATTGGAAGACTTCATATGACTGCCACTGCGATTGTACACACATACCCAGCGGGGGAATTGATGTCAGTGCCTTGGGATCCAATTATATTTTCGGGATCAGATAACGACGGAACATTCCAGGCTTTAAAGCAGGGAAATCATTTTACTCATCATACCGCCTCCAAGCACAGAACTATCGCAAATAGAACTGATGCCGGTGGGGTTGCTAATAATGATTATGATAGTTACATCATGCCAAAATATGTTTATTCTGTCGCAACTTCGGCATATTTATCTGTAACTGCCGACAAACACCCAGGCAGGGGATTGTTCCAAACATCTGGATCTAACCCTGGTCGATTAAACTCCGATGACGCAGACGGTACTACCAGCATCACAGGAAGCACAGGTCCGTTGTCAATGATTGCATATTCTCCCGGTGGACCAACAACAAGACCACCTTGGACCGCATACAATAGAAGATATAATGTCAAGGAAAGATTGTTTTCCTCACCAGAGCCAGCATTGAATAAATATATTCCAAAAATGATCAATGAGACTAGGGCTCCTTTTTATGGAACTTATGCTGACTTTAAGAAAGACGTTGAGAGTTCTGGAAAAGACTACACAATTATTGCCGAATATAAAAATAGTGATCATGTCGTAGACAGAATTAAGAACAAACAAGATGATAAGTTTATATTTGCCGAGGCGTTGTTTAATCTGACTGGAGCCGCTGTGTCAGCATCTAATCAAGAAGGTTTTATTTCAAGATACATGTTGTCTGATTTATTCCAACAAGGTGAGAAACTTTTATTAGACGATCTTGATTCTCTTAGTAGACCAACAGACTATTCAATAAAGGCAAACACGGTACAAAAGGTCCTGCCTTATTTCGGTTTTTATCCAGTTAATAGAACTCTACAAATCGCAACCCTATTCTCTCAATCATATACGGCTAGAACCGACGGTGAAGATGCTCAAGTGGTTGGTTCTGGTGGAAGCACAATGAGTAGACCTAGGGCGTATCAGACATTAATTGATCCATTATTCGCCCCTGGTCTCTTATATAACAGTATTAGGTTTGGAATGGCGGTCGATCATCCCGTCCGCACTTTAAACCAATCAAAGGGTTTTGCTGTTACAGGATCCAACAAGCGTCCACTAGGCGGCGTCTTATCTGCATCAATTGGTGTTTTACTTGGGTCAGGCTCCTCTGCTATTCGTTATAAAATTGCTGAAGGCACAAAGGTCTTCCCTGCAAAACCAGAAGATATTGATCCTAGTGCAACTGGGTATATAGGGGATCACACAGAGGCGGCTTCTCGTTTTTGGTATGGTCGTAGATTGCCATTTGAAACTTTGCTAAATCCAAAAGAGTTTATCAACCCTGGCAACCCAGTTGTTGATTATCATATTGACGCCACATTCGCTCAAAAAGTAACAGCCAGTATCAATGTTTCAGGAACTTCAACAGACGATACTCCTTTCCGAAGTGCCATGGGTAATTTCTTGGGCTCCGTACCAGAGTTCTTCTTAGAAAATGAGGGCGTTACCATGGTCGTTGGTAAGCCTGAAGATCCTGAAAGTATAACTGTTTTGTCTGGTGCTATGTACACAGGTGAGATCGTTGTAAGGCAAACACCAAACTTTAATATTTATAGTAACCCTTCTGCTTGTGGTCCTGCAACAGCAACAGGTTCGCTTGGCTGGGATGCTATAGAGGGCTTTACGCTTGCTACAAATTCAAAAGCTTTAACTCATGTTCCGTTCTCTGATGACACAGGTGATCTAAGATCTGAGTGGCCAAGACACCGTGGTGAATTTGCTCCGCACACCGCACCTTATTACTATGGTCCATCTGTTGCTAAGTTTACTTACATTGCCCCAGGGATTGACGCTCAAGGTAACGCACTAAGAACAGATGAGGCTAGAACTGTAACACTTAAGCAAATTATTCAGGATTGTAAAATTGAATTCCTTAATGAAGATAGCTGGAGATATGATTGTGATCATTCGGGCACTTTGATGATTCCACCTTATGGGTGGAACAGAGCATGGGCAAATAGAATGAATCTTGATGCAACACTTGTTTTAAACAATAAGCACGCAGGTATTGAACCACAGAATGCTTGGGCAATTGGCACAAAGTGGGAAAGTCCAATTCTTGATTTTCCAAACACTGCTTGGCACGACGATGATGGTGATCAAGTAATTACTTCTGCTGGCGAGGGCGAAGGCTTCTTGCGTCGAGGTGGCGGGGGCACCACAGGCGGAACTCTTGGTTCATATGACTTCTCGTCATCAATTAAGTTAGGTGAATTTAATAGGGTTGAGCGTCAGTCACAAGCACCTCACACATACGGTATGTGGCATCAATATGGTATTCTTCCCTTCGAGGGCGAGGGTGTATTCATGGAACTAAAGAATATTGATATTAACGACACAAAAACAGTCAGACTCATGACGAACACTGACCAAAGTATTTCAGGTACTTTTTCATCAGGCTCACTCGCTGGTGCCGCTAATCCAGGCTTCACTCTAAGTGGCAACCGGTTGGAATATCGATTTGCACAAGACTTTGCAAACAGAACGCAATCAGAAGAAATTGTTGGAATTGAAAATGGCAATCATAACCTTACGGGGCTTCTTGTTTCGGGTAAAAACCGAGTTAGTAATGATGGTAACATTCAACAAATATCAAAAATCCTAGAGAAAGAAAAGAAAAGAGTAAAACACTTAGATGGGTCATTATGGAAGTTAACAGGATTTAAGCAAGAGGATATCGGTAGACCAATGCAATTAGGTAAACTAGCTAAGAGAAAAACAATCTCTGAGGCTATCGTAGCTATCCCGTTTGTAAGTACAGATGGAGATGAGTTTGAATTTATCACAATACCTCCACCAAAACAAGGGCAAAATGAAGGACCACAAGTAGCTAGACTTCGAGAGAAATTAGCTGACTATAACTTACCTCCTGCTCTAGAGAGAAATCTGTCAGTGCTTATTCCTGAAGATTATCCGTTTGTTCCTGATAATTTTGATTTCCAAGGCGCTAGGCTCCCAAGCGAGAAAAGACCATTTGCAATTTACTTGTTTGAATTTAATATGGAATTAAATCAACAAGACATTGCGGATATTTGGAACAATGTCATGCCAAGAGCATCAGTTACAACATTAGCAGAGGAAACATCTGGTACCGTCATCAGCATCGACCACGCTATACCATGCTCTGACTTCACAGCAGAATCAGTGGGCAGAATTGATCGTAGGCTTAGGGACTTAATCGATGTTCAAAATCCAAACGTACTTGGCGCAACCCCAGGTTTGGATGAGAGAGTTAGGTGGATGGTGTTCAAGGTCAAGAAACGGTCTGTCCAAAGTTACGAGGAGATGATCCAAAATAGTCTTATTAGAGCAGGTGCTATCGAAGAAAGTGAAGCACCAGTACTAAGAGGACCAAAAGCTTATAGAGATAGGGAAAGAAACTTTAACTGGCCGTATGATTTCTTCTCGATGATTGAAATGGCAAAGATTACAACTGGTGTGCAGTTCAGACCTGATATTGAGCAGATAGACGAAGCAGGTGACTTTACTGTGAAGCAGCCAGAAATCGGCGGCGGCGGTAAGCGCATTCGTATTAGTGACGAAGAAGATTGATAAGAATATCTGACAGGGAAATACTTAATACATGACGTTCTTAAATAAAAAAGAAGATGTTGTTGATATTACTGTGACGCCTCACGGTAAATATCTTATTTCTAAGGGCAAATTTAAGCCTAAGTTTTATGCTTTCTTCGATGACGATGTAGTTTACGACGGTAAATATATTGGTTTGTCCGAAGATCAAAATGATATTACCGCTCGGATTAGAGAGTCTTTGTCTCTTAAACCAATCATGTTGACATCAGGATCACTTAGTGATGATGCTTCGCCAATAACTTCCGATAGTCCGATTACTAGGAAAGCCAATAGTATGCTTTCAAACCCACTTGGAACATCAGATCTGAGATCAGATTTCTTTCCATCTTGGAATGTGAAGGTGTTACAAGACTCAGCATTAATTACAGGTTCTGTCGAATATAAATCACCATTCAGTCAAAGAAGTGACACGGCTGACATACCTCAAATATATTTTGATATTGAGTGGATATATTACGCCCCACCTGCGCCCGATGATGTTGATAAAGATGACCTTGCTTATAACGTACAAGATCAAAAAGTTTTCCTATCTATAGAAGAAGAAAACGTTTTTGATAAAGTTAATGGAAATTTTGATATCGAAGTATTTTTATGTGAGGGGTCTGAAGATGCTGAAGACAACCGTACATTTAAACATGTGCAAGATTTGAAATTTATAACAGATGACGCATTTGATGAGCAAACAGGCGTTTTAATGGCTACTACTGAGAATCAAATTAATGGTAGGTACCCAAGGTTAGATTCAAGTTATGTCGAGTATTTTTTGAGTATCAAAACTGATGACCAAGTTAACGATACATTAGGGGAAGATGTTCTAGAATCTTCAGCAGGAAGAGATCTTTACTCAGCTAGATTCGGCGATGATGATGGCGGCGAGGTTTGTGACTAATGGCAGATATTAATGGTTGCTCCTCGTTTGGTGATCTAGCTCCAGATATTAACATCGACAAAGTAGAGAGATTATCAGCGCAAGCAAAAAGCTCAGAACCAGGCAAAGGTAAAAAGAAGAAGCAAGTTACTCCTCCTCGTCAAGCTCCACAAGAAGAGGAGATTGTCAAAGTAAGATTAAGCTTTAATCAACTGGTTAAGGATGCGTCTCAGAAATTTTGGTTTGAGGAGGATCAATCACTTCAAGCCACTAACATCCGAATCATTGCGACTACAAATCCTGCCATGACAAAAAGAATGTTATATCTTAAAGAGCGCATAAGAAGGTTTAAAGTATCAAGAGGCGACAGTACGCAGATGAATCTGACTGATCTCATAGTCCCAGGGCAACGTGCTGAAATTAAAAATTTGTATAAGATGATGTTTGCCAATAGAGCGGCTCCAGTACAAAGTCAAGGTGATGATCAAGGTAACATAAATGTTATTGATATACCGCCTGGAACTCCACTTATAGCAGAGGCATCACCACTAGGAGACGTTCAAATTATTGACATGTACGCCACCGATGTCATAGATAATATTGATCGAGGCGCTGAAGTTTTTCAAGACGGAACAGAAATTAGAAAAAAGTTTTCTTTTGATGTAGAGTTTAAGTACTTTAAGAGATCAAACCAGTCTCCTGAAATTGGACCTGGCAGGGTTGGCGTTGGAAAATCAATTGGCAACGCCAACGATGAGGGACACTTAAGCATCTTTGCTTTTTGTTATTTAGACTTACGAATCTTTAGTTCCCTAGCTCCAAGGGGTATGACGGATCTTGACCCAATCACCACAGGAGTTGTTAACTTCGCAAACGTTATTGGAACATATGATGAAAGTTACTTTGATGAGAACCTGCAAAGATTATTTGAAATAGACTTCCCAGGTTCAAGACCTATCTCGGTGGATGGTGATTTCCTAGCTAGGACTGAGGCTTTTGAGGGGGTACTTGCTAGACCAGAGGATATATTTTATTTAGATCCAGAACTGGCAAGAACTAGTGGCGCTGGTGCTGCTGATGCAGATGCGCAAGTGCGAGCCGAGGAAAGATCAGAGGCTTTGGGTCTTGGTGGTGACATCCACGCACATACAAATAGTGATGGTGTTAGATCGTATATGCCGGGCAGAGACATGAGGACATATAACAGCCGAATCCTTAAAAATGTAAATCAAACTATTAGTCCACCTCAAGTTTTTGGTCCGGGCAGGCAATTGTTAAGGGACAAAAGACAATTACAAAACATAAAAAAGAGCAAGTTGTCTGCGCCGCTGGAGAATAGTCTAGAAAGATTGTTCTCAGAGTTGACTGATGGCATTGGCTCTTTTGGTGAAAAACAAGTTAACAAAATGTTTAACACGGAGAATAATTACTTCTCTAGTTTGTGGGCTACGAAAGATCACCAAGAAGACGTTAGGTTAATGTTCGCATTTGACTTAACTAAATTCATTGAAGATAACTCGCTCTTGTATCACATGTTGCAGCGCCAAGGTTTTCGGCAAATTATTGATCGCCTTCAAGTTGACGGACGCAGTGTTCCAATTTATGACATAAAAGATATGCGTGTGTCAAGAAAAAAAGTAAGACTTAGACCAGGCGCTGCTAATTCTTTGGGCTCTGGTTATGCTGATGACCCCGTTGATGAATATAATGTAGAGGAATATATTGGCAGTGCAGTCCCTGCAACCGTGAACCCTAAGTCTGTTGCTGAACAGCATACCGATAAGATGCTAAGATTCTTTTACCTTAAAGATGATATGTCCCAAGAGATAGAAGCCCAGACTGCTGGACACTTTCAATACACTGCCGAGGCTACTGTGGTTGATAATTCTGCATTAGCAATCAAAGCCATGTTGTCAGCCATATCTACGGACACAATAGATATACAAGCTGATCGTGCTGCTATTGATTACGGCGGTACTCTGTTTGATGCTAATGGTGTTATAAATCAACAAGAAAGAGAAAGATTGTTTGGCAGGACATTTGCAAAGATTAACGTGTTAGCAAACTTTTTAGATGCACTTATACCACCTAAAGATCAATTTGATAGTCAAATGCTAAAGGATGTAAAACGAAAAGGTGTCCCTACCAGTATAGTTGGTGCCGGTGCTGGATCATTAAAAAGCCTGCAAGGAGACAGAGATTTTGATGATTATGTCGGAAGTGCAGGAACTTATAGGCTCATGTTGGCAGATTTGGCAGCAGAGTCATACTCTGGTACAGTACAGAGTTCTCTAGAATCACTAGATGCACTTATTGATATATATCAAGCCACGCAACAATCGCTTATAGCGTTAGTAAAACGTGTCGCTCCGAACTTTACGTTTACGGGAGATTCTGGTAGCGGCAGCACTGTTAGAAATAACGATGTGCAACGAGGTGTGTCGGAAGGTGGCAATCAAAAAATTAGACCGCTTAAAGTTCGCAAGCAATTTGAGGAAACAGTTAGGATAGGAAAATACTACAAGTGTGGATATGAGTATATTTTACCTAGGGACACTACGTCAGCTAACTATAGAGATGTTTATAACTCGGACAGGCTTCAACCGGCTGGGTTTAATGGTAGTCAATTTAGAACCATGAATCCTGTTACTTACGGTAAGAGAACTGGTTTTGAAAAGTTAAAGTTTTATAAGGGTGATGCCTCGGATGACAACCTATTAACTCAGGCGGTTACTGGTATTGCTGGTTCCTACTTGACGCCAATGTCGATTAGGGCATTTGGTGGCGGCTTTGCAGGCGATGAATCTGACAAGATCTTCTTGCAAGGTATTAATACTAGAAATTTATATGGGGCTTATAAGAAGTTACTTGTTGATCTTCTAGAGCTTCAATTTGGTAACGAGCAATCTGATTACTACTACTTGAGAAATACCGCAGAGACTAATGTAGCAGATCAGCGAGACGTAGATGCTAATAGAACTGCATCATTAGTGACAGCGTTATCAACAGGAGGGTTTCCTTTTGTATTTACAAAGGCCTTCTCAGAAGGTAAGCGAGGACCTCAAGGTGATCAAGGAGATGCTGATGACATTTTTGGTGTAAGAGAAAAGCTTGATGAGGGCGACGACAATTTTAAAAGAGCTAGAAATACAAGAGACGAGTTTAATGATATAAGTGACGAGGAGAGAGAAGAATTAAGGAATCGTCAACAAAGGGTAGATGAAGAAGATCGTAATGTTAGACCGTCGTTTACCACTGTTTCTGACAGAATATTATTTTCTTTGTTTAAACAGTTTGTCATGTCTGATGAGAGCACATCATTGGCAAACGAAAAATTTGATTCCATTGCAAAGGTTTCCAAACGCTTTGCTCAACGTCGCCGTATCGATGAGGCTTTTGAAGAGGATGACCTGCGAGAGGTCAATAGAGAATTAAATAGACTACCTCTTTCTTTGAGAGCTATGATTGAAATGAGTTTAGGCATAACACAAAATAATGTGAGGTTGCCACTATACAATGTTGACAAAGATAGAGCAGATAGGCTAAGGAACCAAGATCGATTTAATTCTTTGTTTGTTGAGATTCCTGATAGGGACCAACCATTGTCAGTATATGATCCAATGAAAGATCCAGTTAAGTTCCCCGCTTTTTGGCTTAATCACAAACAGTTAGTAAAAGTTGAGTATTTAGCGGGCTTCTATTCAGGAGACAACGAACAGTATTCAATAAAGTCTGAGGCTTGGAAGCCTTTACCTCTTGAGGTTTTATTCGGCAATCGTAATAACCTTAGTCGATTCGTCCAAATATTTAACACGACAGCAGATACCCTTGAAGCATTAAATCAGTCCGAACAAGCCCAGGAAACCGAAGCAAGCGATGAAGCTCAACGCCAACTTAGTATCTCTGAGCAGGATTATTTTATTTGCAGATTAGTCCCATATGAAACGCAAACTGGAAAAAGTCTCGGGGTCAGAAAGATTAATACTTTTGATTTACCGATCTATGATCGTTATTTTATCTTGCATCATGGGTTCAACTACATCGATCAATTTGAAGGCATCGTCGAAACCAGAGACCCACAAATAATTGAAACATCACAGCCCATCCCACCAGAACCAGAGGAACAACAGGAGCCACAACAAGGAAATGTTTTCCAAGGTTATGTTGCCAATGAAGAGGAAAATGAAAACATAGTTGTTAAAGAAATAAGAAATGTTGCAGAGGTGATCATAGAGAACACATTTGTTAACCAGCAAGCCCAGCAAGCACAGGTCTTTTTAGAGGAGTTGGATGCTAACGCTGGTCAGGCACCTCCAAAACAAAGAGGGTATGAGAAGAGACCACGGGAGCAACGACCTAGAACACAGCAAGTAGATGTTGCTCGACCTGAGCCCGGAAAAGATACCCTTGACGCAGGGATAAATATTGGACAAGGGCAGCCCAGACCTCCAAGACCTGGGGGTGGGAATTTTGGTCAAGGCGGCGGCGGCTTCGGCGGCGGCGGTGGTTTTGGTAGAGGAGGATATTAATGTCAAAGAAGATATTTTATACAGACACATCAGTGCCACCTACTAGGTTAGTAGAAAGCGGCTCAGTTGGTGGCACTGGCGGCTTACCTGAGATAGCTGCACTCGATCCGCTCATGGCAGCATCTAATTTTGAACCCGACCCTGCTTTTGCACCATCAGAAGAGGAAATTCAAAATGAAATTAGTCAACTTAACACCGAACTTGATCAAGCTTTAGCACAACTTGATAGAGTAATTGCAGCGATGAGATCTAGACTAGAGGATAGTAATGGAAAAGATGCAACTGCTCAAAGCAACCTCGATAATTCTATCCAGGCTAAGGTGGCGCTTAGGGCCATAACTCAGGATCGTATAAACAATGTCAGGCAACAGTTAAGTTCAAATAACTTTTCTTGGCTTAGGAAGAGAGGATTTAGCGCATCAACGGCAAACATTCAACAACTCGCCGGTTCGGTAAAAGTATTTTTTGGCAGTGTCAATGAACACCTAAACAAAGACAACAGTTTCTCTGCTGATGTCGAGAAAAATTTATCTTACAGGAGAAGATCCCTGGGCGGGGTTGATGGTTACACAAAGCAATCTATTGTGGTGCAGGGATTGTTACCTGAGTATGCAAACGCTCAGATTGCAGGAGTCGGCGTCGCTGAGTATGCGTTGTATGTTACTAGGGTACAAAGAGAGATTGGATCGTTTAAGAAATTTGTAAACATTCTCAATAGGACTGCTATCACTGACAATGCAGAAAAAGAACGTTTAGGGTTGCGGGCAGAGAATTCACAATTAGGGAACCAATACATGAATCCTTATACTTGTGTATTTATGCCAATCGCACTCCAAACAGATTGGGTTAAAGATTCAAAGGTAACACACGATTACCTTAATAAACTAAAGGCAGTAGCTGGGGTTACTACAATCGACGCTGAGTTCAATTACCCAGCCCCAGTAGAATACTATAATATGTCACCTGAAGCGTTTGCGCAGAATGGAGCGGACGGTAACTATTCAGCTTTACTAAACCAACAAACTGTAAGGGGTGCTAGGGTTCGTACAGAAGATACTTACGACGCTATTCCAGAATCAAGAAAGAGACAACTGCCAAGGTATGTGCAGGTTTCTTTTAACAGAAGGTCTTTCGGTCGCTTATCAAAAAAGATAGAAGAGGTCAATGGTTTTTCGACATTTGTGCCAAAATTAATAGACGCACTCGACGGTGAAACTAAAAGAGATTATTTCTTCAAGAGTAGGTTTCAATTTCTTGACGGCGATGGGCGAGTGGTCGAAGCTGATCAAACTGTACCAGTTCAGGTCGTGGACATGGAAACAGAGTTAAATGATTTCATCGCAAGTCTAACTAGTCAAGAGGAGCCTACTCCTCTTCCTCCAGATTATTTTGGAGAAAAACCTGTTGTCAAAGACGAAGCAGGAAATGATTCGCCACCACAATTAGATGAGTGTATTAGTTTCTTAGACAGAATAAAGATGGCATCTTTGCAGTCTGAGTTGAGAGCATTTAGGCAAGAAAAAATAGGTAATCTTAATTATGAAAACCTCTTTAAATACATTCAAGATCTAAACGATGATGATGATCAGACAAACACTAACCTAAACGCTGGAAAACCAGAGGTGTTGTTTTATCGTATCGATCAACATGAAGTAGACGCAGAGTCAGGTAACGTAAATCTAGAGCCCAAATCAAAATATTATGTTCGTGGTGGTAATACAAAATATACATATGTTGATCCAAGGGTTGAGTTTGGGGCAAAGTACAAGTATGTCATTTATGCGTATGTTATTGCACCAGCCCTTCATTATGATATAGGGCAAATTAGACCAGTGGTTCAAGGCGGTGATGTAAAGTCACCACCGATGAACATTGGAAGATATGGAATGGAGGGTGCGTTTACAACTGCACAAGATCCTTTTTCTCGACCTCACGATTATCAAAATGATAATGACACTCTTAAACAAGCATATGATGCGGCAAAACAAAATGTAGCTGATTACAAGGCTGGTGACTCAAGTGGTGCTGATTTGATTCGCAGGGCAGGTGCCACGTTAAATGAGATGAATGTTGCAATGAACGTTTATTCTCGTGGTAGGCTTCTACTAGCAAAAGTCCCTGTCTCTTCAATTATATATGAATCAGGCGGCAAACGGGGTGTATCTTTACCAACAACAACAATCCTTGATAGACCCCCAGTACCGCCCCATGTTGACATTGTGCCATTTAGAAATAATAGCCGTCAAATATTGATTAACTTTAATGGTCAAACCGATAAAATATTCCCGTCAAAAGATATTGATGTGAACGACCAAGACAACTCTATTCCATACATTGGTATTGAGCCAAGTGATAATAATGTTTTTGAAACAATAAGAGAAGCACAATTGTTAGAAAACTTTGATTTGCCAGAGGGTCACTTAGAATTTGCCAGCGAGGGTGAAGACCTAGAGAGGTTTGAGGTTTATCGCACAACGTTTGAGCCAGACCCAAGATCTCCTTATGAATTCTTTGCTGGTAACAAACTTAGGGATGTGTACAAGATTCTTGGGCAGTCTTATACGGATAATATTCGTCCGAACGTAAATTACTATTACACATTCCGTGCGGTTGATAAGCAGGGTAATTTTTCTAATCCAACAGAAATATATAAAGTTTACATAAGTGAAGACAAGGGTCAGGTTGTTCCAACAATCAAGGCGTTCAAGCCAGTTCGTCCAAGAAATCAAAAAGACAACAAGACCATGAGAAAGTTTCTTATGATTGATCCTTATTTTTTGCAGACCACGCCTGCCGCTTCACAGGACAGGATTGGACAACTACCAGAAAAAACCTTGGGATCCAAGTTTAAAATTAGAATTACCTCAAGAGATACTGGTAGAAAGGTTGATCTTAATTTAAGGTTTGAGCCTGCCAAAGTTATCATAACAGCAGACTTACTTGACCTTGCTGTTAGATTGAAGAACGACCTATTGGACCTGAGCCCAGGTTTAGTTGAGGATAGGATAGCAGAGATCAACAATCAACTGCAATCAGCTAACATCAGTGTACAGGATTTTGAAGCAGATTTGGAAGCAAAACTAAGAGAACAGTTTGGTGAGGGTAACTATGAGTCTTTCTTGGCACAATTCCAAGGAAGATCACAAGAAGAATAAAGTAGAACAAATTGGTTTTCAGGAACTATTTAATTTGATTCGTTTTATGAAAGGGAGTTATTATGTCATTCTTAGACAATAGTGGTGATATTATATTAGATGCAGTTTTGACCGATACGGGTCGCCGGCAGTTAGCTAGAGGCGACGGTAGTTTTAGAATTGTAAAGTTTGCATTTGGCGACGATGAAGTTAATTATGAACTTTATGCCACGGGTGCAGCAGGTGCAAACAGAGATTTAGATATTCTTCAATCCCCTGTGTTTGAGGCATTCACTAACAACACTTCTACCATGAAGTCCAAGTTGTTGACGATCGCTAACAACAATCTTTTGTACTTGCCCATTACCAAGTTAAACCAAAGCTCCGTTGGCGCAGAGCTTATGGCTACAACTGGTAATAGCCATGCTGCTGACACCAACGGTGCTATTCTTTTGTCAGTGGACAGAACAACCAGCGACGCTTTTGAGGCTGGTACTGGTAACTCCAAACTCAAAGGTTTGTTATTGGCTGACGGTACCAATTACACCAGCAATGGAAAAAATCACACCCTAACTTTTGATCAAGGGTTGGACAACGTGGCCACTGGGGTTCAACCACTTGGTGAGGGATCTGAATTAAGAGAGTCTCAATATATTGTTGAGGTTGATAATAGATTACTAAACTTAGCTGCTGTTAGTGGACAGAATGACACCAGGCCAGTTTTATCGCCAAGCTTTATTGACGATGATAATATTGCCAGTTACTTCATCTCCTTCCAGGGCGGACAACTAGGAGAATTTCAGTTCTTCGATAGTATTACCACTGGTGAAGCCGGCGTCAAACGAAATTCGACCGCTGTTAATGGTAGACCAGGCTATAGATTTAGATTCTCTCTTAAGGCTGCTCAAGATGCAGAAACGACCGACTACTTGTTTACTACCTTTGGAAGCACAATTACTAGCACGACTGCCCTAGGGGCATCCGGTTTAACAACTGGATTAAGATTTATTGACACCACAGTACGCATTACTGGGTTTACCACGGGCTACAGAGTGGACATCCCTGTAAGACTATTAAAGGCATTTTAGAAATAGGATTTAACAATGGCTACAACTTTTAAAACATTATTACCCGGAGACGTTATTGATACAAGGAATAGACTCCATGAGTCGATTCCAATCACGGGTACAATCGTTTCTGGTACATATGGTCCACAAGCGCAAGAAAGAAACATTAAGGATTATAGCCACGGCTTGTTCCAATCTGTTTTCGATTATCCTTTCCTAAGTTCTTCCGCTAACCACATTTTTGATCTGACGATGGGTTATAGTTCAAACTCACCGATCAGTTCATCTGGTGTGGCTGGGTACAAACAGCAAAAGTCAAAGATTAATATTTACAACCAGATGGCACAGGTGCTTATGGGGCACGACGCTGATGGCAATATTCGTGAGTTTGACGCCGATGGCGATCTTACTGGTGGCTCTAAAATTAGACAGTGTTACTTTATGAATATCTCTCGTCTTCTCGGCAAGGATGAAATCAAGAAGGGAAGCTTTCAGATTGATCTTGGACTGGAGCCAAACTACGATAAACCTTTTAGTGCTTCGCTTAGTATTACTGATACAAATGCTGAAACGTCGTACAAGACAAATTCACCAGCAGGTGAATATGGAATTCTTAAAACCAACACATTAACTGGTGGACCATCGACTGGTCAAGGCGGTAGAGCCGTTGTTTCTGCAAGCCATAATGTTGGGCTTATTTTCTATCAGGCTGGCGTTGTTGTGTTAAGTTCTTCTATCTTCCACGGGTCAGCACAGGGCGACCAGGGAATCTTGGATGAGCACCACTTCCCTGAGATGGACATGACTCATACTGCATCGGTCGCAGGCTTCTCAGAGCCAGGTCCTTTGAATTCAATCTTTAAGTTGTTTGCAAGCTCATCGATTTCAGGTGCTTGTAACGCATTCCGCCACAGACTTGGTAATGTTTCGTTTAACAACACTACTGAACTAAACTCGACAATCTACTTTTGCCGAGCAAACGCAAATGAGTTTAATTATAGCAGTAACCCAACTTATCTCAAAGATAGTAAGATTCGTGTTAAGGCAGATGATTCAAGAGCAGAGCCAGTATCTTACATTACAACTGTTGGGCTGTATGGACCTAACAATGAGTTGTTGGCAGTAGGCAAACTAAGCGAGCCTCTCAAGAAGACTCCAAGCAATGAGTTGACTGTTCGAGTGAGGCTGGATTATTAACGGAGGTGCATAATGTCGTACCTTCGTCAATTTGGTCCAAATGACATATATGTAAACGAACTGCGAACACATCCGCAATATGAATTTGTGATGTGGAACGGTACTGAATATATAAATAACAGAAAATATGAAGGTGTCGATATTAAGACAGGCACCATTAATTTATATGAGTACAATGTAAACCGAGCCGCAGGCGAAGCTAGGATATTCCCATTCGTTGAAAAAGCCGGCAGCCTAATAAGATTAAACTCAACACCAATCTCAACTTTCTCAGGTTCAACCTATGGGACAACAATCCAGGGTGAGTACCCACTTACAGCATCCATCGCTCGACAATTGTTTGATGCGTCTGATGGTCTCGGGGCAAGCGAAAGATTAAGGTTGCACACCATGAGGACAACTTTTGATTATTACAAATATTTGTCACCTGTGTATGATTATGAAACATACTACTCTGGAAGCACAGTAAACTTAATATCAATCCCTAGTATAATGTTCGGGTCTAGGATTAAGCCTGGTAGCCTTGATCTAAAAATATTCCACAGCGGAACCCTTGTTGGTAGAGCAAAAGATATTAGAAGAAATGGAGAACTCATTTGCATTACGGGAAGCAACTCCGGTTCTGTTGTTGGTGTTGCTCTTTACGGCGAAGGCTTCCTGGCTCTTACCTCAAGCGATACAGTCGCTGCCGTCAACGACACTTACACGGGTACTGCTGCTCGTGTAACTGCGAGTTGGATTTATTTTGGATCACACCACGCTGGCACCAATAATCCTAGAGAAACTGTTTTTTCCTTGGACTTTAAAGGCACACACACTATACCTGTTCTGACAATGATGGCTCATGCTAATAGGGGTGAATTGAATAATTCTTTGAATCCAACGTTTATCTCTAGTAGCGTTAGTGGTACAGTCAGACGGACTAGTAATAATTCGTCTAGTTTCATTGAGAACGATGAGATACCTATTAAGAACACTGTTAAAAGTCCTTTTACTAACACAACAGGCACGTTTGAAAAACAAACATTTGTCTCTAAGGTGGGCGTATACGATGAGAACAGAAACCTAATAGCTGTTGCAAAAATGGCACAACCAGTAAGAAAAAGAGAAGAAGACTCTTATACATTTAAACTTAAGCTTGACTTGTAATACAATATAAACCATGATACTTGGACTAGATATCTCAACTAGTATAGTTGGTGTAGCGGTTATAAACCCAGACACTAAAGAACTGGTTGTGAGCGAACACATTGACCTGACAAAAATTGACAGTGTTTTTTCAAAAGCTGAACTTGTAGGTGCTGAACTATGGCAAATAAGCAATGCCCATGGTATTGAAAACTTGTTTATTGAAACAGCTTTGATGAGATTTATTCCTGGCAGATCCCGTGCTGATACAATTGTTAAGTTAGCAAAATTTAATGGCATTGTATCGTGGATGTGTTACGACACATTTGGTTTGAAACCCACATACCTAAATGTTAATACAGCCAGGTCTTTGTATGGACTATCGTTTCCCCGAGGTACCAAGGGTCCACAAAGAAAGAGGATGGTGGTTGAAACTGTCATTGAAAAAGAAAAGACAGCGTTTAAATATGAAATGGCTCGTGGTGGCAAGAACTATAAAAAGGGCACTGACGATCGAGCCGACGCTGTTGTTATAGCGAGAGCAGGCGAGTTTTTGTTGCGGAACGAGAACAACGAAGGATTTCTATCCGAGAAGATAGTTTTAGTTGATTAAGTAACTATTTACTCTGCGAGGTTTATATTTCATGAAGACAACCAAAGATGAACTTACACAAAGAGTATTAGAAAATCTCAAAACAATTCAGCGGAAGAAAGAAATTCAAGCTACTATTGATGAGATTCTGGCTGAATCAGATAGTGAGATTCTAGACGAAAAAAGTAAGAGAGGTCGCCGCCAAAAGAAGAGGGCAAGACAGCAAGCCAAAAAAGAAAAAGCTAAAGCTGCTAAGGCTGCGGGGGCTGAGAAAGAAACTAAAGCCCCAACCAAAGAGAAACCCGCCGCTTTTGTAGATCCAGCCGAGCCTGCCGAGGAAGATCCAAAACCTAAAGAGAAGTCCGACGCTTTTGTAGATCCAGCCGAACCTGAAGAGGCTGACAAAGGAGAAGAAGCTCCCGCCGAAGAGCCTGCCGCAGAACAACCGGCTGCTACTGGTGCGGAAGACATGTCATTCAATAACCTTGAAGACGTATCCAAAGGCGCAGGAACTTTAGCAAAGAATATTATTCCTCAACTATCAACACTATCAAAGTTCTTACTCGCCTCAGATGACCCTAAGCTTAAAAAAGCTGGTGCTGAGATAAAAGGTCTTAACAAAATGTTTGATGAGAAACTAGGGTTTCTTATGAAGGCAGGGGGAGGAGAAGCTGGTGAGCAAGCGACTGGCGAAACGCCTCCAGAATTATCTGACGAACAAAAAGCTAAGATGAGCCCAGAAGAAATTGCGGCATATGAAAAGAAGCGGGAAGATGGTCTTAAAGGTGGAGAAGCCGAAGGCGGAGAGACTGGCGGAACTGCGGCTGAGAAAGCAGCCATGGCAATGACCCCAGAGCAGGAGGCTAAACTCAAAAAGAATGCTTCTGCGGAAAAGGACCCACAAAAGAAAAAAGCAATAGCAGCAGCACTAAGCGCAAAAGCTAAAGTTAATAAACTTAACGCAATTCATAAAACGCTGATGCAAAGAGATACGTCAGCGTTTGGCAAGACAACAGAAGCAAAAACTGATGCCCCTGATGATTACTATTGGAAAAAGTACGGACCTCACCTTGATCGTCTATTCACATTTGATATAGCAAAAGCTAATTCTCCACTTGATATTACTAAAGCTGTCAAGAAAAGAGGTGTCGATCAAGTACCTGAAAGATTAATTGGTAAAGGTGTTGCTAATGGCAGAGAGATGTTGAACCTAGAAGAAAAAGAAGAGTTACAAGCCTTTGTTGAGAAGTTGAACGATATGGATGAAAACATCTTCAAGACTTGGGTTCAATCTCCTAAAATGAAAGCAGCTTGGAAAAAAGGTGAAGGCGAGCAACTTACTGCGCAGAAGAAATCGAATCTTAGAGCCGACCCTACGCAAACAGAATTTGCAAGCATTTATGATCCAAAGACTGGAGAGTTGACTCCTGAAGCAAAACAGGTTATAGATGGGGATGTTCCAGAGTGGTATACTCCACCTGAAGGTTTCGATGGTTCAAAATACAAAGATTTAGCAGGCGGAGCATAAAACATGAGTAAGATAACAGAAAACAAGCTTAGACAAGTTATTCGTGAGGAAAGAAGCAAGATCCTCACAGAATCTGATCTTTTTGATATTGTATTAGAAGAAACTGTTGCCGTACTACGAGAACAAGACCTAGAGGACAAGGCCGAGAAAGTTGTCAAGGCAGCAGATAAAGCTAAAGAAAAACTAAAATCAGTGGATGTGAAAGCAAAGGCAGAAAAAGCTGCCAAGCTGGCTGATAAGGCAAAAGGAAAAGCTCAAGCAGCAGGACAAAAGGCTGCTAAAGGTGTACAAGCTCTTCGGCAAAGATTTGCTAGCAAGAAGAAGTCAGGCGAGGAAGCTCCAAAAAAACAATCCGGCGGGTTTAAACGAAAAGCCGCTGCCGCAGTTGCTCCTGCTAAAGCGTTGGCTGGACAAGCCGCTAAGGATGTCGCTGGTGCAGCGACCGGCGGTGCTGCAAAAGGTGCTGGCGCAGCAGCGAAAGCTCTTGGCGCACTAGCCGGTGGATCAGCCGGCGGTGCCGCTGCCAAGGCAGCCATCGATGCTTTTAGTAAGGGTAGGGCAGCAGGCAAGAAAGCGACCGATGATATCATGAAAGAGCCCACGGATAAGGTCGCAGGTTTTGATTTCGATAAAGAGGACAGTCCAGAAACCAAAGGATCCACGGGTCTTCTAGGTAATAGAGACAAAGACTCTAAGAAGAAAAAAGAGGACGACAAAAAATGAACGAGCTAAACAAAGGTGTTTTGATGCAAATGATCCAAGAGCAGATCGATGAGATGTGTGGCGTCAAGCCACCCATGCATTCACCTATGAAGAAGTCTGATCACGAAGGTTCAATGGCTAGACAACAAATGTACAAAACTATGAATTATGCTCAAGAGCTTTATGATAATATCCCAGAGGATGCAGAGTTGCCAGCTTGGGTTCAAAGTAAGATGACAAAGGTAGCAGACTATATTGGAGCAGTCAAACATTATCTGGAATACGAATATAAACACGATCACGGTAGATACCACGAAGGTTTACAAGAGCAAGATGAAATAGAAATTGCTGGGGGTGCTGTTACCGTCGATGTTGATACCAAGGCATTAGCAGCCAAGATTCGTGAAATCTTACCAACAGAGGCACAAAAAGACAAAGAAACCATGGAGCAGCTATTTTCAGATCTTAGGTCGCTAATGGATCAACCTGCAACTGGGGCTACGTCTGGGCAACCAACCTCTGCACCAACTAATCCAATCGCCCAACCAGCACAATAATTTACAAATAACCCTTGACAATATTTTGGTGCTCAAGTATCATTGGGTATGATTACAGTTAAAAAACAAAGAATCGT
>UEXM01000973.1_pt1 | contig 26845 bp, 10 predicted proteins | sample 1796661 | NCBI WGS metagenome assembly UEXM01 (sample SAMEA4772469, study PRJEB27181) | metagenome
TTACGACATGATGCATCAGGGCTTAAACACACCTACGAATCTTGATCCAACAACTACTCGTGGGCGCTTTGGCATTATGCGTGCCCATATGAAGAAAGAAGCAGACTTCTATAGCTTTCTGCGAACCTCTAACCAAACATGGAGAGTGGCAAAGGAAGAGGCAAAAGAAAGTAGAGCAAACAATGTATTTACTAGAGGTTTGGCAGACAAGCTAGAGACGCTTAAGACAAAGTACCCTGAGCAGAATCTACCCAGTAGGCTAATGATGGAAGCAGAAGGATTTGCTGCTCAAGCCTACTATGGTTTCTTCGGTGGAGACATGACTGCTTCACACCAACTAATGAAGAAGACTGAGGATCTGGGCTTCAGCAAGTTCTTTGTTGGCAACCGTGGTCGACTTGCTACGCTTATGTTAGGTACCTTTGCAGCCCACGGAGTCCTTTCAGGAGGACTCCTGGGCTCTATGGAAACCAGAACAGAACTGGTAGACATGTATGAAAAGGGCAAGCCTGTTTCAGTTAAGTCTAGCAGATGGTGGGAAGCTGGAGGTACTCCTTACGAGGGTAATGATACTGAGTACTATAGGCCGCATCAGTATTACCTAATGATGAACAGAGCAAGAGAAGCTGGCGTCTGGGGGGACTGGGACAACTACAGTCCTATTAAGAAGTTCTTTGTTAAGAACTTTACTTATGAGTTGGAAAAGAAAAACTACTACGAGCGCCCATACCCTATTAGCTCAGCAGCCTTCCAAGACATGCCTATTATTGGCGGCCTACTAGCTTCTACTATTGGTCAGATCATTAAGCCTGCAAAGCTTATGCACGTTAACGAGTGGACTCGGCAAAACCCTGTCACTGGCGAAGTTGAAGTTGCTAGTGTATTTAAGGGTGCAAGAATGGAGCCTTCCTACGTACTAGGTGCAGTAGGAAGAGGTAAGCCTGTTACAGAGTTCACTGCAGGTCACCAAGCACTTAATGTTGTAGAACAGTTTAGAGAGCTAGAAGGTATGACCGGTTGGGCTACCGGTATCATGCAACAAGTTATTACCGGAGAGAATAGCGCTTTAGCACTAGGTGGCGATAGGGCAATGCTTGCAAATGCAAGTGCTATGACTAGTCCCAGTGTTAGTTTCTGGGAAATGAACATGGGCGGTTTTGGTTTTACAAACGAAATCTTCCGTCGTATCTTCCCAGGCTATCAAAACAAAATAGATAGAACGAATCCTATTAGTAACAACATGCCAAGTTGGGTTCCTGAAAAGTACAGGTATGGAGACCCTTACAGAGCAGTTGAGTGGGGAGAAGTAAGACTTCCTGGGCGTGGATACGCAGCTCTCCATCCAGAGCTGCGTGGTATAGATCCAGAAGCTTATCCTGATGTCTTTAAGTATGACATCTTGGGTTCTATTGCTCCTACGTCTTATGAGTTTAGACAAGTACAGCAAAGAATGTACAAGCGCAGAATGGCAGGAGAGACTACTGCTGGTGAAAACCGAATGATGGATAGGATTGACGAACAGGTCAAGTCTGTTGTCAACAAGCATGAGTTTGATATCAAGCACAAGAATGCTATTAACTTGCCTGGCTCTGGTATCACTTCTTCTATTTACCTTGGACTACAAGAATTAGCACGAGAAGCAGTAGCTCCTCTTGAGTACATGACCCCTATGGGTTTCCGACCAATGCAAAAGCTTACTGGTCAGAACCGAGACATGATTGAATCATATGAATACGAAAGAATGTATGGAACCCCATTAGCCTTCTGGGACAAGCCTATTCGTGACTGGTTTAGACCAGCCGCTTATACGGCTGCTCATTTTATGGGTTTTGAAGGCAAGCCATTACATCGACTACAAGCTGATAAGCTTAATGCTTCTTACGACACTTTAGAGTTTATCAAAAACATGCGTCTTGCAGAACAAGCAGAGATGCAGAATGATCCTCGTGCAGCTCGTGACTTCCGCTACAGGGCTTCACAGACCAGAACAGGTGTAAACCCTCAGGGTTCTCCTATGGGGCTCTACTGGTCCCTTCCAGAGGCTGACAGGAAGTTCTTTAACTCCTTTGCTCACGCTACAGGTGCAGATCGTCAACGCATTATGGAAATGGTGCCTGAAGATCAGGTGCATTTGTACAGAGCAGTATGGTCTAGAATGGATTCTGGAGACCCTAACCTTTGGGCCGGAGCCTCTACAGAGCTTGATGCTAATACTATGAAGGAAATGTATTACGGCTTAACCAACTCTGGAATGGGTATTCCTCAAGAAGACTGGATTGGATGGCACGAAGACGTAGACATGGATGACATTAGAGTTCGACATGTCGAGCAGCTCGGAAGAGAGCTGGCCGACTATGGGTTATGGGAAAAACAGTTAAAGAAGTCTATGGGGCAAGGATTCCTAGACGCATCTATACCTGCTGATCTTCCTAATGCTAATGCCGCAATGCAAATGCAAGCAAATCTAAGAAGATCTTTCGGTTCTATGCAGAATCGAGGTACACTAACAACTCTGCAAAGACAGGGTGCCGGATACTCTCAAATTGACTATAATGATGACCGAACACTTGAGATTGCCACAATGATGGGAGATAGATACTAATGTCTATTCTAAAAAACATGATGATGTCTGAAACTGGTGAAGGCTCAAGCAGTCAACAGTCTATTGGCGGTACTGCAAATGACCTGTTCAGAACAACTCTTATTGGCGGCTCAATGGCAGCTGGTGGCTACTTTGGATACAGGCAGTTAAGTAGTACTCAAGCAATTAACCCTATGAACATCATTAACCCACCCTCTGATCTAGGAAATGTAGGGCAAGGAGTAGGAAGGGAAATCAACTCTCACTTAGCTAAAACTAATGCCGCAAAAGCTAAAAGAGCTAATGACATACTAGACAGCCTTAACTCTTCAAGTGGAATCGATCGGTTTGTCGAAAGAATAGATGAGCGTAACGCTCTTCTTCAGTCAATGCTTTCTACACTAGATGACCCTACTGCTGGTTTTGATGAAAACTCTGCGAACCAGCTAAAGGAGCAACTTGTAAGTCTAATTGATGACAAGTCTACATCTAGAGACGACTTGCAAGAAATGATAAAGGGGTTTGTAAACGAGTTCTCATCCGGTACTGTTGATCAAAAGGCAAAGTTTGCCAGTCGAGTTGATGAGTTTAGCGGGCTGGGATCAAGCCTGACTGCACCAAGCTTTCCATTTAAAGCTAACCAACCTTTTACTGAGCTTGGCAACAAAGACCTTACTAAGTCTGCAAGCAGGCGACTTGGTCGTCTTAACAAAATGCTTGGTGGTCTAGACAGTGTAAGTCTTGTTCAGTTTTCAGAAAACACTGGTCAGGTTGGCCAGTACGCTCGAATCAATCGAGCCGGTGGCAAGTTTACCCTTATGCCTTTGGATGTAAATGCTACAGTAGGTGCAGCTGGTAGCCCTAGAGCTTTGAGAACTGGTGCAGCAGGACAGACCTCTTATGTTTTGCCTAGGTTTTTCATTAGCGGTTCGAATCTGAACACACTAGCAAGCTCAGGGCAGCCCATTACAGAACAGGCTATTCGTCAAGGTCAGACTCATTTTGAGGACATGGCACTTGGAATGTTAGAGTCAAGAGTTGTTCGAAATGAAAGAGGTTTTCGCATCCGAGACACTAAGGGTCTCGGTGCTGAAATGACTGAAATTCTTACTATTGGAAACAGGTTTACAAGTACTCCTGGCGCCGGTAGAGGAATTCATGCGCAAACCTCATCTCATATTCAAAGAGCACTTGCACATAACACAAACGCTGTAGTTGTTCACGGTATGCAGCATATGACCGACAGCTCAAGGAAAACGCTTGTAAAGCGTGCTGTTGAAGTTGGTGGAGCACTAGATCCAAATGTTGGCGCTAGTAGACTTGGAGGCTCACGAGTCGATGGACGAATCTACCAAACTATTGGTCTAATGTCAGGCTCTCCTCTTACTCGATTTAGAGCAGGTGCTGGACATGTTCCTAATCGCTTGACTACTCCAGTAACAGCTCGTCTTGAACAGGCTGTTGGTAGACAAGATTTCTTTGCAGCTTCTAATGTCGCAGGCGCACAACAAAAGTACATTGGCAGAGGTAGAGGTGTAGGCGCAGGAATCCAAATGGGTTCAGGCACTGCAAATATTCATATTGCGGGTGAGACTGGAACAACTACTAAGCCGTTCCTTCTTGACATTACAGGAGATCTTCGCCAAGGTGTAAACGCTCGCCCTACTGTTTTTGCAGGTCTGGCTGATATGGGTCAGGTTGTTTCAGCTGGCAATGTTGGAAACTTAATTCAGACTGGAACCATTCCCATTCTTGATCCAACTGGACATAGCAATGCCTCTACAAAGCTTCTGAACAGAATCATGAATAAGCATTCTGAGTTTCAGGCGGGTAGAGCTGATGATGCTTTTGTCAGGCTTAACAAGCAAGATCTGCATAAGCTTGGTCGCCAGTTGGGTATTGGTACAGAAGGGATGAGAGAGCTTTTTGTAGATGATAGAACGCGACACATTAATGTCGCGTTACAAATGATGGATGATGCTACTGGCAAGAATGTAATGCGTTTGGCTTACAGCTCTGAACGCTCTATGGAAGCTGCCAAGATCTTCTCTCCGCACATTAAGGGCACTGTTATGAATACCAGTGTCAACACTATGGCTGAACAACTTACTTCAGCAGGTGTTAGCCCCCAACTTCTTAGCAGTCAGTTTGGAATTGATGTTACTGATGTTTTGGCTGGAACTGGTGACATGTTTGGCAAGTCAGAAGACTATATCTCTTCCCAGGTACTTTCTGGCATGCAAATGTTTAGCACAAGGAAAGGATTTGATGCTCACAACTTTGTAGCAACAAAAGAGTACAAGGGCGCACTAGGCAACACAAACCTAGGAAGAGTAACGTCTGCAGCAATTGATTTCCTTGCTGGAGAAGCCAACATCGGACACGATGAAGGTCTTTTGCGTCAGGCTGGTATGACTTTAGCTGCTGCCTATGGACACAAAGGATCTCAAGTTCCTATAGGTAAAATGGAAGCTCTCATTGAAAAGAGATTTGGTCAAGAAAAAGCTCGCTCGGTTATTGCTGGAGCCCGTAGCGGCATGGTATTTGGTGCGACATCTGCTGTACCTGGTGCAGGTCATGGTGACTGGAAGCGCGCAATGGGTGGCGCGGATACTCGTTTCTTTGAGTTTATGCAGTCTCGCTTGGCTACTATGGGAATGTCTCAGCAAAACATATCTAGTGTTATCTCTGACATCTACAAAGGCAAAAGAGGTATGAGAGAGCACCTCGGCATGATGGGAGGCTTGCTCGACATGCAAGCCTCCTTGGCTGGCATGACCAACCCAATGTCAGCTGCAGCGCAATCTAATGTTCGTACAATTGGGGTAGAAGAACTTACTGGAATTCTTACTCAAAACGATCAAAGCCTTTCTCAGTTTCTAAGAACTCAAGACAGTGGTGTTTTGCTAGACCTTAACACTGCTTCTGGTGTAGCTGGCAGTCAGTTGTCAGCCAATGCCCGCAGGGTTACTGGACAAGGTCAGATCTTCTTACCTGGTAGAGAGACACTACAGCACATGAGAGGAACCTCTATCAAGCAGGGTGGTGGTCAATTCGACATGCAGGTTGGTTCAGATATCGAGCGCACTATTGATAACTTTGCACAAGATCTAATTAAGATTACCGGTAACGATCAGAAAGCTAAAGACTTGTCTATGAAGTCTTTAGCAGTCTTTAAGCGCGACGTTTCTAAGATTACTGCTACTGCTTTTCGTGGTATTACCCGAGGCAAGATTGGTGGAGCTCAAGCACATATTGGCCATGGTTATGCTAGAGCAATGGCTGATGGCAGAATTGCTGGTCTTTCCAGGCAGCAGACTAGATTAATCAAAAAAGCTCAAGACGTTTCTAAGGGAATGGCAGTGCATTATGATTCTGCTGCTTTCTTTGGAATGCTTAGCCTTGATAAAGATGCAGGGCGTGGAGAAAAGGCTGCGCGTCTAGAAAGCTTTTTTACATCGTTGGAAACCGATACTGCTCAGCCTGGTCTGATGACAGTAATGAATCGACATCCTAATATTGCTAGAGGCAACGTAGGTATTACTCAAGCTTATCGTGATGTGCGAGAAGTTGGCCTTAGCGGAACTTCTGATAAGACATGGAGAACATTTACGAATAGTGGCAAGGGCAAAGAAGCCCTTGCTGACTTAAGAGCAGCAGTGGGGGATACTAGGATCAGTGGGTTTGGAGATATTGCAAGGTTAGGTGAAGACCATGGAAAAGCTCGTAAAGCTTTTTTCCATGCTATGTCTGGCCAACTGCATAAGTTTGCTAACACTGGCGGATCTGTATTTATTCATAATGCAGACATGGGTATTCAGCTAAAGGGTCTAGATAAGCTTCTTAATGTTGACATGGGACATGCTGGAGCAATGATTGGTGACTTCGACGGTGACCATTACATCAGCAAAGTTCTTAGCCACAAGTCTGCTTCTATTATCGAAAGTACACTTGGTTCTGCTGAGAACTATATTGCTGCTGATTCTCTTTACAAGATTCAAGGTCAAGCCTATGCTCAAGCATTCAAGGAAGGTCTAAACGTCAGAAAGGGTCAGCTTGGTGTTGGAGAGCTAGCTGAACGTGAACGTGCAGCAATGGATGCAATGAAGGAGATTGGTTCAAAGGAGGCTACTGGTCCTCTTGATACTCGTCTAAACAAACTCCGTCAAGCAGTTGCAAACAACGAATCTGCTAATCCTCGTCTAGCAGGAGAAGCATTTGCCTTTATGCAAATGCTTGAGGAGCACACTACTATTAAGGGTAAGAAGCTTCCTGTCTTTCTACCTTGGGGTGAAATGCTAGGCAGAGGCTTGGATGATATTGTTGAAGGACGAGGCACTGAAGACTTCAAGAGCACTGTGCTCAGAGAGTTCTTGGGTGGCGAAAACATGGGGCGCCAAATCAGAGGTGGAGGCTTGCAAGCTGCTTCAGACCTTATGGTTCATGGTGTTCAAGTCCTTAGAACTGGTGACAGCCTAACTCAATTTGATAACATGCTTAGCTTTGTGAACGATTCTGTTATTGCAAATCAAAGTGCAGGCAACAGAGCGGCAATGGCTTCTGTTAATCAACTTGCAAGCGGTCTAAGCACAGGAGACATTCAGACTCAACAGGCTCTTATTCGTAACCTTATGCACACTGCTGGAGGCAGTGCGCAAGCTGGTATTCTTTCTGGCGCAGGTGGAGTTTCACAAGCAGAAGCTTTGTTTGCTGCAGGTTCTAGAATGAGCAATACTGTTATGGGTGCTATGGGAGCAGTTGACGGCAAGATGATGGGTGGAATTGCTATGGGTATGGCCGGAGCCCTAATGGCTTCCGGCCTAGTAGGCCATGAGGGATATGATGCAAATGTATTGCAGATGGATGGAGAACAAGGTCCTAGTGCAAATGTAATGAAGCATATTGGTTCACAGTCACTATTTGAGGCCAACACAGCAGGTTTAACTTCAGATAGTTACTCGGAAACACTTGACCCTTCACGTATGATGAGTAAACCTATTACTGGAGCAGGCACTGCTTACATGGCGGCGCCAAGTTCATACTCAATCCATGGTAACGTTAGCGGCGTGCAAAATGCTCAAAACTTTATCATGAATCTTGGGCAGACAGGTGTTTCTGGTTCTGTTAGAATCAACGATACAAGAAGACCAATTACTTCAAATTACATGGACCGACTTCAGGGTGAATACTAATGGATAGAGTCTATTCCACGCCGCAAAGTCCTTTCGAACTAGTACGAAAGAACATCTTTACAATCAATGATGTCGACCTAATCATTCCTCCTACCTCTATCGCTGTACAGAAGGAAGACCTGGTCTACAAGTGGAAGACTCTAAGAACCCGAACCAGTACTAAAATCCCTTCAGGTAACGGCCAGATTGCCGTTACCGTATCCTGTATCTTTAAGAAGGAACAGCTTCTAGACCTACACAGACTTCTAGTTGAGTTTAGAAACAGTCCTTTTGTTTACATTGAGAACAAGTACCTAAGGGAAACCATTTGCCCTCAGTGGGCTATTACCCAGAACATGGCATTCATTGTTAATGGTGTTGACGTTGCGCCCGTAGGAGGCGCACCAGACTGCCTCAGCATGCAGCTTGCTCTTACATGGTTTAACTACTTCCCATATGGCAACAACTTCTTGTTCCGTGATGACTATGTCACTAACTGGTTGAACTCTCCTAACTCAAAGGGCAACCAGGCAATGCTGTCTATTGGCTGGACCTGGGAAGATGGAAAGCAGAAGCATAGACCTTCTGTTATCCACAGCAGAGACTCTTCTGAAGCTGTAAGCTCTAGGCATAACCTTCTTTCTGGGGAGGACGAAAAGCAAAAGAACCTCACCATTCAAGAGCTTGAAAAGCTTCATATGGGCGAAGAGTGGGATCTGTTGCCCCTGCCGGGCAACATGGTCCCAGCAAAGATTGTTACCAGACCTATCGAATCAAACATTTATGTCCGATACATTAACCTCCTACAAAGAGATGCTCTTCTAGAAAACTTTGGTTTTGATATCGAAGAAAAACTAAAGTCTATTAGTGAGAATGCATTTGATGCTTTCTTTACAGCTGTAGATCGTGGACAAAGTTCAGCACTAAAGAGAACTTACCCACTTAACGATGGTAGAGCAATTGACGAAAAGTATGTCGAAGCTCGTATCGCATGGAATACAGTCTCAGCAGAAGCTATTTCACAGATGCTTCGCTACGACTCAAAGCTTTCCTTTAGCTTCCAGACCTACTGTTCACTAGACATCCCTTCATGGATGACTGATCGTTCAGATAAAATCAAAAACAGCATCATTGCTGAAATCATGCGTGAGCGTGGACAGTCACTTACTGAAGGTGGTTACGAATACCTTGTTAAGACTCAAGATGGCATTGCAGAACCAATCCGTCGTGGATTCGCAAACCCTGATGGCATTTATCCTGTTGTAGGACAAAATGGAACACCTTTTACCTGGGAGGAAATGACTAAGATTACAGGTGGGTCAGGTTCCCTCGGCCGGGTTAACATTAGGCCAGCATCGTTTAACAAGCAAGCCTATGGCGAGTCAGGAACCTCATTCCCAGCCAAGGATAGAGTTCACTATGGAACAGACTTTGGTGGAAAAGAAGGGCTTGATGTATACGCTATTCGCCCTGGAATCGTATATGCTGTTTCAGATACAGATACTTCCGCTGGTCTCTCTTGGTTTGTTTACGATGCGCTAACGAATAAGTCTTCTAGACTAAATGCTTCACGTTTTGACGACTGGACAGAATCAGTCCAAAAGCACCTGGGCGTTCCTGCTGGACAGGCTGCTAGCATTAAGTCTATCAATACTTTTGACACACCACTAGGAACAGTTGTACCTAGCAATAATGCTGCCAGTAGCTTTTATTACGTTGGATTCCGTGAGGGTGGACGTTATATCTACATTCGCCACGACACACCATCTGGTGTAAGCGATGTGTCTGCGTACATGCACCTTGGCTCTATTGAACCTGGAATCACTTTGGGTTCAAAGGTTGAAGGCGGCCAAAAAATTGCTACGGTTGGCTCAAGTAGCTTGTTTAGTAATGAATACATTCGAGAAAAGGTTAAAAGTTTTTCATCACCCAATGCCTATGTAGGGTCTGCAATAGGACCTGTGGCTTCAAGCATGAGAAGCGCACTTTCAGAAAAATCAACTGCTGAAACTCTAAAGACTGTTTCATCTACTATCCAAACAGATGCTTCTGGTGAAACCAGTGGTAACGTGTTTGCAGTGCCTTCACATCTTCACTTTGAGTATTGGGAAGATGTAAACTATGGCCAGCCGCCAAATATGGCCACTGGACTTCTCAATGTGCGACACCCCCGTAAAAGCGTAGCAGCAGACGGCTCTCGTATTTGTGTTGACCCAATTCCATCTATTGAGCAGGCACTTAACAGGTTTACAAATGATGCGCTTAGGACTGATCAAGAGGCTATTACTCTTGATCAGAAGGAGATGGTTGAGCAAAACATTAAGGAGCTAGAAAAAAGCGGTAAGCTTGATGATCAGCAAAAAGCTGAGCTTACTGCTATGCAGACTATCTTCCTTCAAATGATTGATGACGGTTGGACTTATTTTGATGCTAGTTCTAGCATTGCGAATGTCTGGACAAAGGTTTTCAACCTAGACATTCTTCGTGGTGAAGATCTTGGCAAGCACACTGTTGATTCTATTGGACAGATGTTTGTTGAAGATCCTGCAGTCTTTACTGGCTTTTCTGGCGGGTTTAGAAATATTGTTTCAACAGTACCAATTCTAGGCCAGGAGTACCCTACTGCTCAGTTCCTTGGTTCTAACGAGCCCTTGTATTCTTTTGAGATCACAATGCTTGATCAGAAGGATCTCGATAGCGTACCTGAAGCAGGCGCATTGCTTGAAGGCATGCGCTCTATTCTACAGCATAACGCACGTAAGTTCCGTGAAGTAGAGGATAGCTGGTGCGTAGCTACTGATAGCTTTATCACCAGACTCTTTGGATCCTACCGTAATAATGATAACGAAAGAATCATTGACACTAACGTTGAAGCTGGCGGCGCTATTACAGAGCGCGTAGCAGAATACCAGTTGCATAAGCGTACTGTTATCACTAGAGCAGACAACGGAACTGTAGAAGGATTCCCTGGTCTCTCATACATGAATATGGTTCTCGAAGAGACTAACCCTTATACAGACGTTAAGATTGTTGGTACCGTTCAGAAGCTTGATGATGCAGAAGCTGCTCGGAAAGAAGTCCTTCAAGCTGTTGTAAACTTTGACTTTGCTGGTTCAGGACTAGATGCACAAAAGGTTTTGACCTCTATCATTCTTAATGATGTTGGAGGAGACATTCTAGATCCAAGCTCAAATAGTTTTGGTATCATCAAGGCTAGCACTCAAGGTGAAATACTTAACGCAACAGGTACAGGTACAGGAAACTTTATTGTAGAAGACGGTAATTTTGACTTTGCAGAAAGTGGCCTGCTAGTTCGAAGTGACCAAGACATGCAAGATGTTTTGGATGCAGCAGGGATTGAATACAGGGAGGTCCCTGGCACCTCACAGCTGTGGGTTCCTCCAACACAAGCACCAGACTGGTTTGATCCAGAGAAAACTCAAGTTATCAACACAGCTCAAACTGTAACTTTGAACAACAATTACGGGGAGGCTGCAGACGGTGGTAAGGGAAGTGTTCAAAGAGAAGTAGAAATAAAAAGTAAGTTTATTGATCTTTCTAATCTTCTTAGTTCAGAATTGTATTCTGATCTTTACAACCAGGAGTATGGAGAGGTTTTAGATTACTACAGAACAATCAAGTCTATTATTCGTACAGTTAACCGTGTAATTGCAGAGCCTGTAGATGAGCTTACAAGTGGTGGCTACTACAACAACGGCAAGGGTCTTCTCCCTGGTGTAGCTAAAGAGGGTCTGTACGACATTCCTGGAATTGTTCCGTCAATGTGGAGAAGCTGGCAGGTGTTCATGAAAGAACACCTTACACAGACTGTTAGCACTACTGGTATTGGTCAGCTTATGCCTTATGGTGGACAGTTTGGCACAACGCCTCTTGCTGTAAGGCAAAAAGCTATTTTGCAAATGGAGGGAAATATCAACTGGCTTAGTTTTACTGCGAACCTAAAAGACATTGATGAGGAAACCTATCAAGAAATTCGAGATATTGAGTTTGATGCCTACGGTAGTGCTACATGGTTTGCTGCACCTGCAGGGTTTGCATTTGATGCTTTCGCTGAAGGTCTATATGATGCCGGCACTGCTTTCAGCAATAATGCTACTGTTGCTTTTCAAGTTGCGTCTGACAGTGCAATGGCGGGTGGTTTGCTGGCGTATAGTGCGGCTAATTATGCCTCGTCATTTGACCCTACTGGTGTATACACGTCACTTCTAGGCACAGACAATGAAACAAGAGCTGCATCTGCAGGAGGGTTAGCATCAGGAGCGTACAAGCTACTTACAGCAGACAAGTTCAGAGCTACTAGTTCTATTGAAGTTGGCAACTATACTTTTGAAGAAAACACTTCCAGTAACCTAACTCGTATGACTGAGCTTTACATGCGCAGTCTCCCAATGACACAGGTATGGTTTGCAGACCTTGTAAAGTCTTATGTTGACGAGAGTGTTATTGGTTCTCTACTAGGAACTCTTCTTAATGGTTTCGAAGGCGGAGAGGGTACCAAGGCTAACCCTCTTGCTTCAACTCATAATGCTCTATATCACTGCTTAGAGTCTTCAGGTTACTGGGGATATAACATGCAGGGTGTTCCTAGTTTTATGCTTATGGACAAGATTGCTGAAGAGCAAGCTGGTGACAGAAGAACAGCACAACCTGAGAATGACACATTTGACACAGTTCAAACTGCGCATGGGAAGTTTCCTGTTAACAGTCCTTTTGTTTGGAAGGTTGTCGAGGTTGAAGAGAAGGCTAAGGTTTCTTACTTTAAGGGAGTTCTTGCCGCTATTGCTGATGACATTAGACGCAATCCCAAAGCCCTAGAGGCTTTGGGTTTGCAAGAGCTAGGACTGTTCTCTGCTTCAGAGCGAATTGTAGGGAATGAAGCTTATCCAGACATTACTTTGCCCTTCCATCCCTTCTATGGCGATAAGAAGTCTATGGGTCCAGACTTCTACATGTGGAACATTTACGAAGATGGACAAGCTTTTCATGGTGATGTTCTTGAAGAACTCACCAAGACTACCGATAGCATTGTAGATCGTAGTTACAGGTCTATGGTCGAAATGCAGACAGGAAAGAAGTACGATCCTTCTACTGACCCATTAGTCAACGAGTCTACTTCTACACCGCTAGAGACTAGAACAACTTTTGCTGCAGAAGGCACTGACGCAAACCATCACAGACCTGTAACGGATTCAGAACAAGATAACAATGCCAGGCCGGGCCCAATGTCTAGCCCTTTCTATCCAAATGATCAAGCTAAGGAATACGAACAGTTCTTTGAGTCAGCCGTGTCAGACAGTGCTGTTAAAGATGATACAAAGAAGTTCTTTGCAGGTGAATTTAAGAACAAGCCGCCAATGCCTTCTCTTGATCCGACAGAAGGTCCTGTTGGACAAGGTGGTGGTATCCAGTATCCAAAGCGTCTAGATGATGCAAACTACAACAAGCTAAGAGACGCTGTTAACTCAACTGAGAAGATGTTCGGCACCAGCACTGGGTCACTTGATTCTCAGCACAGCGAGGACATTCTAAAGTCTCTTAAGGGCACTAATGCTGACTACATTGATGAGTTTGGTCACTTCTTTGATCCAGCTTCACTAAAGTCTTTGGCTCGTGAAAGCGCAAGAGACATGCTATCTCAAAAGCTTACAATGCGTAGAGCTTATCCTACATTCAAGTTGTTCTTCGTAGAAGAAGACGAAATGGAAAACAGAATCATTGCATTCGACGACTTCCATAGCTACAACGGCGTTGTTGATTTTACGGTTGTTCAGAACCGCAAGAACCCTGCAGACCATGCAATGATCACGCTACAGAATGTTGGCGGATCTCTTGATGGTACTCGCAAGAACGCTGTAGCAGATGCTGATTACATTACTGGCTACAACTCATCTTTGAAGTCTAGCGACAAGACAGAGGATAATGCTACGAATCGTAACACTTCTTCAGAGCAAGCCTTCTCTGCTGTTGTCTTGCGCCCTGGGCTAAACGTTCAGCTACGTGCTGGTTACAGTAATGATCCTGATAACCTTCATGTTCTAATTAACGGTCGCATCGTTGACATTTCATGGAATGACAACGGCGACTTAGCAAAGATTATGGTTCAGTCTTTTGGGACTGAACTAGCTGCCATTACAAAGAACTTTAATGAAACAGAGTCCAGCAAAACAGAGTTTGCTACAACCCACCATCTCCTTTCACACCTGATGCTTTCTCCAGAAGTCGCACACTTTGGGCGATGGGAAATCGGAAAGCTATTCCAAGAAGGTGAGTCAAAGGATGCTCGACTAGACTTCACCGACTATAGTCGTGAAGGATACATGGGTCGCTTCTCTGATGCTTCTGGTGTTGTTCGCTGGTTGTTCAACCATCCTAAGACCATGTTTGCTGCTGCTGGACTTGGTGTAGCATTGAACTTCTTGCCACAAACTAAAGCGCTTACAGGATTTACTGCACCGGTTGGCCGTCTTACATTTTTTGGCAGATATTTTTCATCTGGAGCCGTAAAGTCAGCTGCCAACTTGGCAGCTACCGGAACAAGAGGAACAACAACTGCATTTGGAAGTAATGTCTCTAAGGTTCTACTAAGAAACGTTGACGATGTCGCTACATCTAGTAATGTCAGTGCTCTTGCAGATGATGTGCTAGAAGTTTTTGCTCGAAACGCAGATGACTATATCGATGATGTTGCTAAGGTAGCTTCAGAGGCAGGGGCAACGACTGCGCAAATTAACAGGTTTAGAGATAACGCTGCTTATGCTGTGCTTGAAGCAGATGACGTTGTTGACGACATTGTGCTAGCGCTTACAAGCTCATCTAGAGAACTCTCTAGAGAAGTGGCAAAGGGTCAGTGGCTTCCAATTGCAAGAGAATCAGGACAGGGTATCCTTTCCTACATGGGTGCGATTGGAAAAGAAGTCGCAACCAACAGAAAGATGCAAATGCTTGGTCTTGCCGGATCCTTTAGTGCAAACCTTAGTCGTCTTGTTGTGGACGCTGCAGTTGTTGGTGCTGTTGTTTCTGGTCTCAGGTTGCTCCTTCAGCCAGTTTATGATGCAACAGTAGGACAAGTAAAAGAGTTCTATACTAGAAGCCTTGTCTCAATGATGCTTTCTCCACAAGATGACAACTTGTATCCGCCGCATCCTAAGGACTACATGGTCCTTAGGGAGCACAATTTCATTGCAGAAGCAACACGATATCTTTTGTGGACAGCAGGCACTGCGCTTACCTTGGACCAGGAACTGGCTCTGCAGGGTACTAGATATGTTATGGGAGAGGATATCTTCCTAGACAAGCGTGCTCCGGTTGAAGCATACAACTACACTATTAAGGGTTCTACTATCTGGGACATCTTCCATGAGATGTCCCTAAGGCATCCTGGTTGGATTTATGGCGCTCGCCCGTATGGAAATAGCTTTAGGTACACCATGTTCTTTGGTATTCCTTCTCAGCGTTACTGGGCCAAGCCAGCTACCCCTGCATTTGTAAACAGGGCTAACGAGCTTAAGCGTTACCTTGACGATGGTAAGATTACTGAAACCGAGTACCTTGGCCTATACGGTGATAGTATTGGTGAAGAAGGTGAGACTCTTGAGGATAGAAGAAACTTTTACAGAGAAAACTTCATTGGAATGAGTGGCCTTGATTTTAGTGCTGCGGCTAAGGATGACGCTGAGGAATTTGTAAAAGAAGCTATGGCTCACGATATGAATGGCCGAGCAATGAAGGAATACCTACAAGCTCTAAACCATCGTTTTGTTCCTTTCCGCCGCTACCACATGCTTTCTTCAGACAATGATATTGTTTGGAACGGGCTAATGAGTAGTGAGAACGCAATGACAAATGCTGTTGATGTCACCTATGCTCAAACAGCAGCTGAGTCTACTCAGGCTTATGGCAATGTTGTCTTTAAGGCGCACTGGTCAATTCCTCCACATCTTATTCGTACAACGGTCATGCCTCCTTATCCAAACTGCAAGGGGTACAACATGGCTATGCGTTACGGCATGGGTGGATTGATGTACCAGATGCGCGACATGTATCGTGGCGAGATCATTACTATTGGCAACCCTCGTATTCGTCCTTGGGATATCTGTATTCTTCAGGACACATACAATGACATGGTTGGTCCGGTTGAGGTCGAGCAGGTAGTCCATAGCTTTAGCTACAACACTGGTTTCATCACTGAAATCAAGCCTTCAGCTGTTGTCATTGGCAATGAGATTAGCTCTTACCCTGTTTTGACAGCTATGAAGATCTTTTCTCTTGCTGTTCGAGATATCGAGAAGACTAACGATCTTTCTCTAAATGGTCTGTCTGCAATCCCAACATCAGTAATTAACTTGCGCGGAACAGAAGACCTTCAAACTTTAGCCACACAAAGGTATGAGGAGTACTTTGGGGGACAGAATCCTCTAGGCGCTGCTTTCCCCGATGGAAATATCCCAGACACTTCTAAGCTAGAAGATGAGCTTTCTGCTGTTCAAACTGTTGTCGAAAACGTTGGTACTGGAGTAGCCCTGTTGGGAGCTGCTGGTGCTTTGACTGCTGGTGTCGTTGGTGCTAAGACAATTGGTGTTGCAGGAAAGATTGCTGGGACGACAGCTAGTGGAGCCGCAGCAGTTCCATTTGGCATCGGTGCCCTAGGCGTTGGAGCCTCTCTTGCTGTTGGCGGGGGCATTAATGGAATTGTTAGATCCGCTACCCCTTCTGCTTCTCTTGCATTCTTGATGGGTGGTCCAATCTTGTTTGCACAGTGTTTGCGTGATGATGCTGTTATCCTTATGCCACTGGTTAAGAATGGAAAGCCAATTGTAAGCGGATTCAACTATCACGATCCAAGTTTGGTCTGGCAAAGTGTTGGTGGCGTGCTTAAGAGATATGCTGAAGATGTCTTTGTTGGCGGAGAGAACCTTGTGACCCTATACACCAAGTATGGTAACCATGCATGGTCTAAGATGAGTGAGGTCTGGAACAGCGACAGCGTAAACATGATTGGAGACTGATAATGTCTGGCATTAACCGATTAAAGAACATGGGGGCAGCGGGCCAAAGAGCCGCTGCCGTAGAGAACAGGGCTTATCAGTCTGGGCACCAGGTTGTTAACGAAACACCTTGTTACATCCTAAGGATGTTTGACCCTTATACTTTGGCTCAAACAGATGACAAGCATGTTAGCAGTCTTACTGAGGGTAAGACTGGCTACCTTTATGTTGAAGTAAAAGAGATTACCTCTGGTGTAATCAGAGTGCTACCTTTAGATGTGCCAGCTGATTTTGTTTATCTTGTTTATGGAAACGGACAGCAAATTGCTGGAACAGCTGCTAAAATACTTTATACTAACTCAGACAAGAACAATGCCTTCGTAAAACTTGCTCCTAATCCAGAGGAAAGTTATCCTGATTTAGGTGACAATGCGATGGGCGTATCATATGATGTTGGATATCTCTTTGGAGGATTTTAAATGGCTGCACGCCCACAGAAAGTATGGAAACTCAACTACTGGTCGACCGTACTAAAGACCAACCCAAGTATCCAACTACTAGATAATCCTGCTGAAGTTAAGATCTCTACTTCACCAACTTCTTTTATTGGAGTTGGTGAAGGTTACGTTAGCATTAGTGGAGGACAGCCTAGCAAGATTCTAATGCAGGCAATGCCAGAGCAAATCATCTATGGAGGCATGCTAAACAAAATGCCTTTCTTTATGCAGATGCTTCCTTCTACGATTGCAACTCCGGTTCCGCAAACAAAGTTTAGACCACCATTTGCTGAAATCATTCCCTTGTTTTCTCAGCTAGCTCAACTCGCAACCATTTCTTTGTAGAGGTAACAAGTGCCAAAGGTATACGATGATAGCCTGGATCTTTACTTTACCTCTAATGGTGACTTCTGTTTGGATGAAACCAATAAACTAAAAGACACTAAGTTGGACAAGTATAGGTTTCTAATCCAAAGGGTAAATAACCGCATTGGTTCGACTAGTAATGACTGGCAATTGGCACCTCAAGTAGGTGCCAATCTTACAGACTTTATTGGACAGCGTAATTCTGCAGAAAATGGTAAACTAATTGAGCAGCGCATTTTTGCTGAGCTTACCCGTGATAACTTTATCAGTTCTCGTCATTTGTCTGTAAAGGTTTTTCCTATTAGTGAAAGTGGTGTAGGAGTCATCCTGTCTATCAATCCACCTGACACTGTAGGACAAGTCAACCTAACTTACAGCTACGACTATCGCGACAATAAGATTGTACCGAGGAATTCCTAATGGCTACTCCACCAGATACTAAAAGTGCTAATCAGATTCTTCGTAACTTTCGTGCGCGCATGGAAGAGCGCACTGGTATTACTAACTACGATAGTGATACGAAGATGGGAGCCCTAATTGATGTAGTAATCGATGAAGTTGTCGAGTCACGCAACCAGTCAATTCAAGCCTACTACAATCAACAGCTTACTCGTGCAAAGGGAAGGTTCCTGGATAGAATTGGTCAGAACCTTGGCTTGCCTCGTTTTGAAGCAACAAAAGGTGTGTCCGCTACCTCTGAGCAAAACGTTGCCTTCTATGTGGCATCAGGTGTCTTTGGTGACATTAACGGTGGCGGAAGCTTTGTAATTCCTGCTGGAACAGTTATTTTTTCTAACAGCAATCAAAACGAACTAGGCACAGTAGTTGAGTACGAAACCACTGCCTCTGCAACCTGTCCTGCCGCAGGCTCAATTGTTTACACTAGTGTACGAGCTAAGATTTCTGGATCAGCATACAACGTTGGAGAAGGTGTGCTACAGAACCATCTCTTTACAGGATACACGCTTTCAAGCAGCAATGCTCTAAAGGTCATTAACTTCTATTCTATTCTTAGCGGCCAAAACGTTGAAGGCGATGAAAGATATCGTTTCCGCCTTAGCAAGAACTATGACCGCCTTATTTCTAGCAACGATACTAAGCTTAAGCTTACTGCTGTAAGTGTACCTGGCGTTATTGACGTAAAGGTAATCAAGAACTACTTTGGAATTGGAACTGCAGGAGCAATTGTTCTTTGTGCTGATTTCACATCTTCTTCTGCTATTCTAAATGCTGTACAGAACAACCTTGACCAGCTTTCTGGACCAGGTCTTAAGGTTCTGGCTACTGCTGCAACCAGGGTCAGCATTGACCTAGAGATTGAAGTTGAACCGTCTAGACAGTTGACTTCTGCTGAAAAACGCAATACAGAGTCTGGAATCAAAGCAGCTGCAGCAAACTATCTTCGATCAGTAGGCATTGCTGGAACAATGAATGTTTCAGACCTAGCTGCTGCAATTAGAAGAAGTGCTACTTCAGTCTTTAAGATTGGAAAGACTTCTGATAACTCATTCAATGTCTTTTCTAAGATCTATGTAAGGCGTGGATTTGCTTCTGGGTTTTCTTCAGAGAAAGAGCTTTTGATTGGAAATAGTCTTGTGCTGGAAAACGAAGAGTTTTCAGATCTAGGTACACTAAGTATTTCATACAGGACTGAGTAATGCCGAACTTCTATCTACAGAGGCTTGCAAACAGGTTTCCTGGTTGGACTAAGATTAGGCGTGACCCATCCTCAATGGGTCAGCGCCTTATGTCTGTATTTGCAGACTACTTTGAATACAACAGTTCTCTTAACTTTCGTATGCAAGATGATCTAAACTTGCTTAAAATGCATATGGGAGTAGAAGCACTACATGGCGTGACACTTGCTGAAGCAGATCACATGGCTATTACCAGAACTACTTCAGGTGCTCCTATTGTTGCTTACCCTACTACGGTTCAGGGTACAGCTGGCAGCGCTCATACTCTTACCAGGTACACAAACCTACCAGAGCTTTTCTCTGATGCGCCAGACCGTTTAACTTCAAAAGGAACTATGACGTTCTCTAGTTACTCTGTGTGGACCTCTGCCTCTCCTTTTGCATACTCATCCATTCCAGAGCCAGAGCGCCTTACAGTGTCTATTACGGGCTCTACAAAGTACAACAAGAAGTCTACAATTAGAGATGTTGCTTACAATGGGCAAACAGGTGTATTCATCAAGGGTACAGATCAAAACGATATTGAATTTGTCGAGCATGTAAAGGTAAGAGATGATGGCTCTTACACTACTAGAAACATCTTTAAGTCTGTTACGGAAGTAAGCTACGAAGGGTTTGATGGAGCAGTTCAGATTACATGGTCTGATGCCAGTCAACTTTACTTTGTAGACCCTTACCACATTGCGGTAATGCCTTCCTTTGAGGGAAGGCTAAAAGTAGAAGTTTCTAATCAAACGATTAGTGCTACAAATTATGCTGTAGCAGCATACAAGGTTTTGCGTTTAGACAATGGTGACAAGTATTTGACCGGAGCCGTTACTGATTACGAAAACGAAGAACTAGTTTCAGAACAAGTTCTTCTTGATAGTGCTGGCAGTCCATATACCGCTGTTGACATTTCTTTGAATCACAGAAATGGATATCTTGTTGTACTCGACTCTGACGGAAAGATTCACACCTATAATCATGGCCCAACATTGTTTACAGCTAGTGATACTGTAAGCACTAGCACTGGTTCCGATATGGAGCTTGAGTCTTTGGGCAGCTACGTAAAACTTGGTGACACTGAAAACCTATTTACGTTTTTCCGTAGAGTCAGAAAGACTGTAAAAAGCGTTGTCATCAAAAGGACAACGCCTGGAGCAACAGTTGCTTACTTGCAGTCTGACAAGACTTGGGGCGTATCACCATATGAGCATGTAAATGCTTTTGATAATACTACTCCAGCAAAGGCTTGGCGAAACCTTAAGGCTTCTACAACTTACAATGAGCTAGGTGTGTGGAAGTATGAGGTTACAACTGTATTTGACAGTGGCACTCAGGTTTATCACACTTCTGTTATGGTTGACAGCATTAGGTCTTTGACCAGTATTGCGACAGGTGTTTCAAGTCCAAATAGCATGTACTTTGATAGAAAGGGCCAGCTTTGCGTACAGGCAAGCACTGTCATTACAAGATTTGCAGAAAACGTTGATGGGTATATTGCTGATGCAAACAACCAGCGACTACTTTTAAAAGAAGAGTATACTAGCATCACAGTAACTCCATAAAGGCTAAGCAATGGGAACTTATACTTCTGACAAGATTGTTATTCCAACCTCTTACGATGAGCTGGGATTAAAGTATAGCCTTCCAAGGCTTGTCGATGGCAATGAAAGCCTTGATGATTATCGTCGCCGTTTGCTTCTTGAAGCACGAGATCCATCAGGTGCTTCAGAGACAGACTTTATTAGGTCTACAAGCCGCAAGGTTGGCCTCTTTGAAGAAGAGGTTATGAAGATCGATCTCTTGCTTGATGGCAATGGTGATCCGGTAGCAGCTGATCCATACCTGGAGATTACTGCTTCTTACCTAAAGGCTTATAGTAACTACGGCGCTGGAACTATTGACGTACAGGTCGATTTTACAGATAAAGCAAATGGATACTTTATCCAAGATGTAAACGCTGCATTTGCCTCTAGTACTTTCTTTTCAGTAGCTGGTTATCAAACCAGCTATGACGAAAAGTGGAGTGAGCTACTTCGTTTTGAAAACACCAAGAAGCTAAAGATCATTCCTACGCTAGATGAGCGTTATGTTAACGACACAGGATGCAAGTACATTAGTAGTTATGTTTTCTCAGACCAAGCTGTCTTTGTAAATGAAAAGAGTTCTTCATCAGCCCTTGCGGCTGATGGCGACTACTACGTTAATAAAACAGATGGAACTATTTTTTCTTATACTATTCAGAGTGGATTTGCTAGTATCTCTTACCAAGAGTTTCCTTTTTCTGTAAGATACAGTCCTGTGCGAGCAAGCCCTATGATTGAGTCAGACTCACGACACTTATCTTTCTCTAAAGTAAAAGGTGATCTAGGTACCTTAGAAGAGTCTATTCCAAACAGTCGTGGTGCTTACTTATACAATCAGATCTTCAAAGCGCACTCAAGTGGATGGGGCAAGTAATGTCAGGAACTTCTTATACGTTAGCGCAGGCTATCGCTTCCTCCTTTAAGGAAGCGAATGCCGCCTATGTAACGACTGCACTTCCAGTAGAAAATGTAGTAACAGCATCAACTAAGTACATTCCTTTGCTTGATGTTCACTCTACTGAAGAAAACATTACAGGTTGGAAGTACGATAAGACTATTCTTTCAGAGCAAGGTAATACCAGTTTTTCTGCAGATACTTTTGTAGATGCAATTGAAGTAGGACTAAAAGATGGAGTTTCAACTAGTAGTTGGGTTAGTGGTGTCAGCAATGGTATTGCCTATTACGATACTGTTGATTTCACTGACGGATTCAAGGACATTTGGACCCCTAGAGTAGAGACAGGTTCTTATACTGTTTTCCATCACACCTTGCCGCTTTTTAGCGACTACTCTCATTCTAAGGTAGCAGATAACACAACTCTGCAGTACAGCCTAATGTACGTGCCCCTAAATGCAAATGTGGCTTATGATAGTGTCTTTGCCTGCATTTATGAAAGGAATCCTCTTCTAAACAATGTAACGGTTCCACATACTGTTTTCCAACAGGTCTCTGAGTTTACTGGAGAAATCTCAGGCAGTTCTAGGCTAACAGTAGGTTCTCCACCTAACGCTGCAAACATTGCAGTTCGTGAATCTGAGTTCCTAATTAATCCTAACAACAATAGGTTGTTTTTCAACGGTCAGCCTCAAATCCAGGTTGGAGATACGAATGCTTTGATCTCTGCTGTTGGCACCTGGGAAGATCAAGGCTTTGGTAATATTGATGGCCGGTCACTATTCCTAAGGTACTTTCCTGTTCAAGATAACTCTGTAACAGTTATCACTGTTGCTTCTGATGGCTCAAGGACTACTTGGACAGAAGGAAATCTTGGTTCAGCTTCTGCTACAGATCAGTTCTATGAAGTAGACTACGATCTTGGTGTTATCCACATGGGTGGCTACCAGGCAGAAACCTTGGTACTTGCTGAAGATATCAACTCAAGCGTAGAGACTATCAAGGTCTTTCTTAACGACAGAGATTTTGAAAGCTACCCTGACAGAGGAATGATTATCATTGGAACAGAAAAGATTACTTACAATGGAAAGGGTTACAAGTCTTTCTTTAACTGCACAAGAGGGGCATCCTCTACTACGCCAGCTATTCATACAGCAGGAGATATTATTAGTGACACTGTTCACGGTGCAGGCACTACTGACGCAATCTTTGTAAAGTACACTGCTGTGCCTAAGGTTGAGTACGAAGTAACTGACTCAAACATTCGCACTGCAAATAGATCTACCTGGATTGATGTAAAGCCTACTACAAATGTTAAGGCTAACAATGTTTTGCAGATTGCTAGCAGTCAAGCTAACGTCAGTTCACTTGCTCTTTCTACAGATGCAGAGTCCCTAGGTGGGACTCTGTTTGGACCAGTGTTTTACGGAACAGACGTAGCTCGTTTAACAGCTACAGCTTTGGACAGCACAGGCAATCCTGTTGATGATGTTCCTGTAAGCTTTTTTATTCAAGATGCTACTGGCACTGACAAGGGTAGCTTAAATGGTGCTGGAGCTTTGTTTGTCTCTAACACCAATACAACTGGTGAGTCATACAGCCTTTATAATGCCCCGTATGGAATGGATCAGGTTTCTCTCGACCTAGTCACGATGGCTCATAACGGAGCTGATACTGACATTACTGTTAACGGTCTTTCTACAGCAGCTCTTACTTCTGACATTTGGTTGTTCCAAGTACTCAAGCATGGTGATACTACAGGAACACAAGGTTTTAAGACTAAGTGCATTAATGTTAATCGCTTTAGTCCTAGAACAGGTCTTACTGGTCCTTCAGGATATAAACTATCTGGTATGGCTTACTTTGATGTCGATGCGACTTACTCTGAAAACTTTGATGGCGGAGTTATTCGCATTAAACGAGGAGGAACAACCTGGGACACTTACGACATTGTAGATGTTGAAAACGTTCAGGACAGCTCTTCTCCTTACTCATACTTTATGAGAATCTGGATTAACTCTGGCTTAAAGCCGTTTACTGATGCAGACTTCGAAAACAGAGATGCATTTCTTATTAGGAAAGATGCTAAGCTCTGGAACCCTTCTTTACGACGTGGCGATAACGTAATCGTTTACGAGTACAACGCTGCAGCAGAACATCCTCTTACAGGTGCAACAGGCGCCTATACGCCTGTGCATCCTGATAGTGTTTCCGGGAATGTATTAACCTACAGCAGTAGGAATCTTGCAATTCCTGCTCCTTCAGACCCAGATAGCAATCTTGGCAACTACTTGGTCATTGCTCCAACAGAAGTAATTGTTCAAGCTTTTTGCAAGGATCCTTTTACTGGAAACCTTATCTATTCAAATTCAATTCGTTTAAAATTGCAGTTGCCAGCATTTTTGACGGGTGTAGATTATAATGGTACTATTCCGGTACCAAAGGGCTGGACTCTCCCCACGGAAAGCTTTAATGTTGGTTCTGGTCTTGGCGGCGCCAACTTCTTTACAATCAACCCCAAGGCAAGTTTGATTACACAGTTTGCAATTACTGGTAACGTCTAAAAGGAAACATAGATATGGCTGACAAGTTTAAGCAAGGTGTCTCTGTAGTAACTAGCTTTGTTGAGGGTGAGACCCCAAGCCCAGCTAAGCTAAACAGCATTACAGCACAGCTAAGGTATGCCTCTGCTGAACTAGAAAAGGCTGTAGGCGATACGCATGATTCTTCACACCCATACAGTGCTACTACAAATGAGACCCTTTCAGCTGCATATGGTCGTCAAATTACTACTGGAGCAGCACTAGGCTCTACTCGATACCTAAACATTGCTAACATTGCTAGGCTAGTTGGTCCAGCAGGCAACTTGAACCCAAGGGTTTTTGTTCAAGGTGCTGGCCCTCACACTGTTACTGAGTCTATTTCAGCAAGCAGCCATGAGGTTCGTACACGCTGGCCAATTGACAACATTACAAACCTAGTCTTTTCAGACACATCTGTGTTTGCTTCTCGAAAAGCAAACGCATCTGACGTAGCTGCTGCAGGCGATTATTACGTTGACAGCAGTGGGTACATTAGTTCTTTCAGTCTTACTACTGTTGGAACCGTTCAGTATGAAGTTGACCCATCATCTTTTGGTGGCGGAGCAAACGCTTCTCACGCTACGTTTAACGTTATCCCAGACCAAGCCCAGCTAGACAGCGGTGGCTCAGGCTGTACCGTTGCAGGTACTGCTGATGCTCAGGGGCGTTACTCAATTCAGCTTCCAACTGCTACTCATATCCATAGCAACATTCCAAGCAATAGTCAGGTATTGGCAGTAGACGATCTGCTAAATGGCCAGCAGCTAACCCTTCCAGAAGTTATTACTGCAAACTATGCAGTAGGCAATTCTATTCCTGAAGGATTCCTTTACCTTAAGAACTACACGACTGGTCAGGTGTTTGAGTCCGGCACATACTACTATGTCTCTACTACCCAGTTAAGCATTGGTGGCTCACTTGACTCAGCCTCACTTGAAGCTGCAGTTGCTGCTGGAAACGTATTCCAGATCTTTACTGTAGGCTACGACCTTACAACTGCTGTTGCAGATCTTCAGTTCAAGACACGTAATGCTCATAACCGTAACCGTGGTGGCTCATGGCTTAACGTAGAAAGTGTACGAGGCCACCTTGATGCAGCTACTACGAAGGGCTTCTACATACCTTCAGAGATTCCTGGTAACGCTTTTCCACAGTACCTTCATAGAGATGGCTTTGAGGCATCTCTAGATGGTGGCGCAAATGACCACAATGCTATGCGTGGCTCAATTGTCTTGGGCGTTACGGCTGGCACTCCAGGCAGTTACACTGCTGATACTGGCGCTTCCTATGGCATCTTCTTTGGCAAGGGTTCTGGTGAAGGCGAGACTCGCATTAAGAGAAATGCGAGCAGCAATCTAGAAATCTTTTCCGAGAATGAGTTTGAGGTTGAATCTACTGGAACAGGAACCTCTACAATTAAGGCCACCAATGCAAGTGGCAAAATTGAAGTAAACGGAAGCGGTGGCGTTTTCTTTGATACTCTTGGCGCTAATATTCCCGTTACTTCAAAGAAGCCTTTTACCGTAGACCACAATGGTGGCAACGTAAGAGATGGTATCAATGATGTTGGCTTGAGAATTGGAGATTTTGGAGGAGCCGATACTGATACGCAGCGTGGCCTAAACTTTGTAAACCAGCTTGGCTCTAATATTTCTGAAAGCATCTGCGCAGGACCGACAGATGGCTTGGCTGTTACTGGAGCTTCAGGTCAGTGTGCCCAATGGGCTATTGACCAGGATGGAGTTGGAGGAACTACTACCTATCAGTATGGAACTGTTGGCACTACATCGGGCAGCATTGACTACCCAGTTGGAGACTCTTGGGGATGGAGAACCCCAAGAATTCAAATTCTTCACCTTGCTGCCTCAAATATTGCTTTTACTGCACATCAAGAAAATGGATCAGCCGCTACAGGTAGTGTCGACGTAGAGTACTACAAATCACCTTTAATTAGACTTCCAGGCTATCTTGCTGAAGACTTTGAGGGCAACAAGGGCGTTCATTCTGTTTTGTCTTGCAACGTAATGGTCAAAGGTGGAAATGAAGCCGATAACTGGTACGGTGGTGGAGACATGAGTAGTTCTACAGGACCAAGCGATAGATCCCCTGGCGTAACCTGGAGGCTTGAGCGCAACGGAACTTCTGATACAGATAATGGTATTGTAATTCTTTTAAGTGCTTCTACTGCTGGCTACATGGAAGACTGGCTTCCGGTTAATGTAAACAGTGCTGACGATAAAGACATTGACGTTAAGATTACACTTGTTGTAGCTTCTCCTGGCGGCGGAGCAAGTGCTTCTAGCTTTGTCGCTGACTTCTAGGATTTAAAGAATGTCTTTCTTTATTGCAGAATTAATTGCTGAAGAGGCTGTGGGCTCTGGAAGCCCACAGACCTACTCATTGCCTGTTGTCAATCACATTCATAAGCGAGTAGAGTCATTCCTCTACACGGATCTTATTCAGGATAGCAGTGTTCCTGT
>UEXM01000976.1_pt1 | contig 26794 bp, 33 predicted proteins | sample 1796661 | NCBI WGS metagenome assembly UEXM01 (sample SAMEA4772469, study PRJEB27181) | metagenome
TCATGTCACTAACTATGTCGGCAGTGCCTAAAGTATTCATATCAGCAATAGCGTCAGTAGTTCCAAGCAAACCTATTTGTGTAGCCTTTGCCGCTACTGCACCTATGTCTGTAGCATCAGCCGCAACGGCGTTTATATTCGTAGCATTGCCAGCCACAGCAGTTACGTTACTAGCAATGCCAGCTACCGTTGACACATTGCTAGCTATTGCCGCAACGGACTGAATAGCATCAGTCGCATCTGTGCCATCTTCTATGTCTGCCAGTGTAGCAATGTCGGCAGTAATATTTGCTAACGATTGTACATCAGCTATTAACGGGCCTTGCTCTGCTGCGCCTGAAGTTGCGTTGAAACCTAATACACGACCCTTACGGTCATCTTTGTCGGGAACCGTAAGGTCTACGCTTACCGCATCTCTGACCGGGGCAACCATTGCTCTGTTTAGCCGTTCTTCGTGACTAGCTAAAATCATTGTCAATGTATCAAAATCATTTTCTAGCGAAGCTGCTGTAATATTACCGCCACTCGTATATACGCTCGTTCTGCTAAGAGGTAAGTCACTAAACACACTAACAACCGAAGTGTTAGCCGGGGTATGGTCAGATGGGCTAGTTCTAAACACCACCTTACCCGTGCCGTCAGTGTTCAGCCCTACAGAGTTAGACGAAGTTTTTATATCGTAATGGGTGCTTTCGGTCTTGAGAGTACCGTCAACATCTACCTTTATCTCCGAAGTATTGTTTACCTGGAAACTAAAACTAAACTCTGTTGTCGAGCCGTTAGCCGTAAACTGCGCCCGGCGGGTTTGGTCTGTAATACTAAATGTAGCCATTTGGCAAACCTCTCATTTGTGGATTGTACACTATTAACATACGTTTGTCACTGCATTGCTTCCTCTACTACTTTCATTAGTTGGAACCTTGAAGAATTTTCAATAAACGCTTCTCTAGCTAACTCGCGTCTATCACTTAAAATAGTGTTTAAAGCTTTAAATTTGTCCTCGTCTGTAACTAACGAATTATAATCAGCGTCAAGAACTTCAAACAACAAAGCATTAGTTAAAGTGCTTGTTGGGTCGTATCCTGTTTCTTCGGGTGTATTACCGTTTGCATCAACTGTATTTATAAGCGTATGAAATTCGTTAATTTCCTCATTGTTTAGCTTTACTTGATTAATGTTTTTGTTGTGCAATGAAAAAGTACCAATACCTATTTCACTTAATCTAAGCAACTCTTGGTCTACTTTAGAATATTTAGCCGTTCTTAGTCTTGTAGGGTTAAAATTTTCACCTAGAGTCCCCTGACCTCGCGCAACTTCATTCCCCCAAAAATCTAAACCCGGTGGTAAATCATCTGCAAAGTATGGGTTTCTTGCTTTAGCTTTTTGTAATCCGCTATAGAACCCTTGCATAAACAAAGGGGCCTCGGTGTAAAGCTTGCCAGTTATGGGGTCTTTGCCTGGCGGTAATGCTGTATTGCTAGAGGTTGGGTCGTTCATTCTTTCAAGCATTGCGTGAAAACTAGATTGTGTTACGGGTGTATACTGACCGTCGCTTAAATAATGTGCAGCGTAACTACCTATTCCAAAACTTGCACGGTCTAAATTACCAAGTACATTCGTACCAACACCTGAAGAAAGCTGACCAAAATATTGCAACATTCTTTGACCAGCGTCTTCTTTTGTACCTCGACCCATAGCAAACTCAGACATTTCTGCCACGCCTTGAAGAAACGGTAAGCTTGACGCATATTCGGCAGTTGCTAAAACATAACCGTTTATAACGGCTGACAGTGCGTTAGGGTCATCTTCATATTTCATATAGTTTGCTAGGTCTGCGCCCATTACAAGCAACGCCGACATAGGGTCAAACCTACTAAAAGTCATTGTTTCGTAAGTGCCGTCAGGCTGTTTAAATCCAATAGATGCTGGGTTAAAGCCAGCGGAATCCATAATATTACGTTTAGCAGCAAATTCACTTGGACCTGTGCCAGTAATTACAATATCATCACCATACTCTCCACTAGCGATTAGATACATTGTCATAGCTAAACCATTGCCTAAAGTTAGTTTGGCTAAAGCATCATCTAATTCTTTGCCTGTTATGGTTTGTTCGCCTTTAATATTTCCTTTTATTGCTTTGTAAACAGGTGACCAGTTTAAGGTACGGTCAAACGCCTCGTTAATAATATTAGTCGGCGTATTATAAAAAGGCACAACAGTTTTTATTAAAGGAACACTATTTACAAACGAACCCGCACGACCAAAAAATCCATCAGGCGCACCTTGAAAAGTCATCTTACGTGCTTCCGTAGTCATCATATTTTTAATTTCATCAGGTGTAGTAGTTAAAATATCTGCGTATTTTTGTGATGCTAGTTCTTTAGACTCATCTCTGCTTATTCCTTCTCGCCTTGCTGTAGTGTAGGCTATCTGTGATGCTCGGTGTGCTTCTCGGTACAGTACACGACGCATCGTAATAACTTTAAAATACTCATCTTCACTTGCTAGGAACCGTCCGGGTAACCTTGTAGATATGCCAAACAAATCAACAAACGATTTAAAATAATCGCCTTGAGCCATACTTGTTTTAATATCATTTAAGTTGTCAGTGCTTCCTAATGCCCGTCTAGTACGCAAATCTATTTTACTTACTAGGTCACCACTTTCACCAGTAGCCATAGTTCTAGCCATAAGAAGAACAGCATCTTTTTGAGCCATCATAAGACCGTGAGCTTCAGCAGCCGCTTCCCCTACATATCTTTGGTCGCCAACGTCACCTCGTAAACCCCCAAGTGTTCTGATGTTTCCTATTACCCCGGCTAATCCACGTTCTGCTAAAGTTTGCACTTGAAACCCAGCATTACCCGCAATGTTTACGATATGTGTGGAAGGGGCTGACAAAAGAGCGTTAATATAGTTTTCCATTGCAAAATCCCAAGACTTTGAAACAAAACCTTTTTCTGCATATCTTGCTCTTTGCATTGGTGTAGAAAGCTGTAAAAAAGTATGTAGGTGATAATCAACTAAACCCTCATCAGCTTCCCGTACCCATGTATCTAAACTTTCAGCGTAAGCAGATACATCCAAATTTTCTAGCTTTGCTATTGAACTAACAACACCTAAACCTCTACCATATTCAGACACATTACCAGAAACTTGTGCAGCCAAGTTAGATTGCACAGCCGCCATAACTTGTAATTTTTTAAACTCTGTTTCTCTGGTTTTACGGTCTAGGCTACGGTAAGCCTTGTGCGCTCCATACTGTAGTTCTTTACCAAATTTTATAAGCGTTAAAATGCCAGCTAATGCATCCTCTGCTGGCAGTATTTCACCGGGTTTTCGGTTTAGAAACTTAACTGCAATGTTTTCAAAACCAGTTGCATTTGCCATTGCAACCATTGCTTCCATAGACTGCTTATCTCTTTTTAGATGCTTAAACAGAGCTTCGTTGTTTTTCTTTATGTTTTCAAAAACAGTTGTTGGATTAAAGTCATCTGTCGTGCCATCAAATATTTTACCAATGCGACCAAGGTCTAAACCTTGTTCGAAACCACCTTCACGCAAAACATCGTTGAGAGCCTTAACGTCGCTATCATCTAACCCCTTAATAACAAGCGAACCGCCGGGGCCGGGTGTTATGTTTTCTTCTGGTGCTAAATTACCATAAGATTTATTTTCAGCGTTCGTTACCGACTTGGTTATAAACTCAACTAATTCACGATAGGCTGACATTAGATACCCTCTTGCTCTTTATCATCTGACATTGATGAGCCTGTTTCCAGTAAGGTTACACCGCCTCCAACAGAAAGCAGCGGAATGCTACCTTTAAAGAACTTTTTAAATACTTCGTCTTTACTCATGCCCGTCAGTTGCGACGTAACATCTACTCGGTCATCTATAAGCTCAACAATTGTTTTTGGCTCAGAAGCAAGTCCTGTTTTATCACCGTTGGCAAACCAACTTAACGACTGTGCTTCAGCGGGTTTAACTCCAAGTTTTTCTGCTACTTGTTTATATATGTCAGAAAATACAGCGTATTCTGTTTGAACATCTTTACCGTCTATTTTTTGACTTCCTAGTGTATCTGCAACCATTGTAGCCGCATCAAATGTTGATGGGTCTTTCTGATACATTTCTTGGTATTCTTTAGTTTTCGCCGCAGTCTTACCGCCGATAAATTTTAGAGGAACAGACCCCGGCTCTAATTCGTTAATTGCGTCAAAAACTGCTCGAATAGCATGAGTATCCACCGTAACACCCGAAAGATTACCCGCTACGTTTTCAGCAAATGTTGCGGGTTTTGGATTAGTATCAAACGAAATACCTGACGCCATAACATCGTCTAAAAGTTTACGATGCAAACCGCCGGGGTTTATAATCATTGGATAGCCTTTTTCGTTTATTCCCTCACTACCGGGTCCAATAATAGTACCTATATCTATGCCTCGCTCTTGCTTAACACTAGCTAAAGAAGCACTTCTTAAATTTTCTTCTGTTTTAGTGCGAGGGCTAGTGGCGGCATAATTTAAAGCAAACTTACGCAATGCTTCAAATGCTTGCTCTTGAGTATAGCCAAGCTCTATAGCCTTATCAACAATAGGCCCAGTGTTATAGAAAAATTGCACGTTTGTACCGACAAAGGGTTTTGCTCTTTCTGCTAGTTTACTAGAAATAGCGTCGCTCATTTCTATAACTTTTCTAGCCCTATCTCCTAATGGCAACACTTTCCCTTCTGGCGCTCTAGGTACTGGAGTTTCTTTTTGCTCTGGAAAAGTTCTAGCGTAAGCATCAGGCGATGTTTCAAACATTACTTCGCCACTAGGCTGCACTCTATCTTTTGGCGATAGTTTCATTTGCTCGGCTCTTATATTGAGAACGTTTACAGCTTCGTCTGTATCTATTTTAACAGGCTCTGGATTAACAAACATTTGCCCAGCGTTCATTCCAACCGTAGGCATTTCTCCCGGTTGGGTTAACCTATCCTTAACAGTTGACAGTTTGTTACGAATTATTTCAACCGCACCACCATTTTCTTTAACTGTTTTAAAGCCTTGAGTTATTAATGGATAAGCGTCTATTGGCAATGCAACGCCAGCACCTTCTATTGCTTGCTTAACTCTAGCCGTTAAGCGTTCTTCAGCAGTAGCATCCTCGTCAACTTTACTATCTAAGAAATCAAGAACTGCACCCTCTAATCCAAACTCTTTAAGAAGCGTTGAAAGGTTACCTTCTTCTGGGTCAAACAGCGCATCAGCAAAACCACCACGCAACATTGTATTAACGTATCCCGCACCACGAATAGGAGCGGCAACCATACCCGCACCAAACTGCACTAGGCCCCTAGCCATAGCCTCAACCGGGCTATCACCTTGCGGAACTTTTATTCCAAGTTCTTGCAAGCCAGACTCAAATAATTCGTCTAATCTAGGCGCATCTTCTTTTTTTTCTCGTGTATACTCAATACCATCTGGCCCCATCGTTAAATAACCAAGACCACCAATTTTTTCATCAATGGTTTGACCAATATCATCGGCTAAACCAACAACGCCTGTCACTGTATCTTGTACGCCACCAGCTATTGCTCGACCCGCTGCTTTTGCTGTATTCGCTACATCTTGCCCATCAAACCCAAACATTTCTTTTGTGGTGTTTCTAGGACGCATATTAGCAACCTCAACGCCCGTTGATGTAAAAACCAAATCGTGCATAGGGTTTTGTCTTACGCTGTGAGACTGTCTTCGGGCTTCAAGTATATCCATTATAAAGCCTCTTCTATTTTAGAAATTATTGCATCAAGTTCTTGAACACTAAAATCTAACTCGCCCGGTAATCCTTGTCTGTTTTCAATTAATCCCTTGAAACCCTCAAGCGTTGATATTGCCGTATTAAAATCATCTAATTGTAAATTTAATTGACCTTGCGTATTGATAAGATTTATAAATTTGTTTGCCGCAACAACTTGAACATTTTTGACAGCCGCTTCTATGTCATCATTAAATTCATCTAATAAAGTTTGGACAAAACCTAACGCATCAAAATCTTGGTCAAGCCTTTTGTATGATAAGGCTTCGTTTGTTAATTTAGCTACAAGTCCTTGAGCTAAAAAACCTTTTTTATAATTTGGGTCTTCTTTATCAAGTAATTGATAATTTTTAGGAACCTTCATATCACCAAGCAATTTATCAACAGCTTCTTTAGTTTCTTCATTTTGAGCAAATTGCGCTAGTTTATAAAACTTATCTCGGTCATTTAAACTTAAATTCAGCCAATGTTTATCAACATCATCAAAACCTATGTTAGACCGCAAACCTTGAAGATAGCCATAAGAACCAGCGTCACTAATAGCTGGCGCAAGTCCGGCCTCTAAATATTTTGTTTTAAGTTCTTCAGCCCTAAATTTATCAAATTGATACAGAAGGTCATAGTTGTCTTTAAATAGAGTAGCATCACCTTCGTTTATAGCTCCAAGCATAATAGCCGCATAACCATTATTTAACTCGTCTTGTTTTTTGTCATCAACGGCCTCTTGCTGTGCATTAACTGCTAACTCGTTACTTCTAAAGTTGCGAAGGTTTTGCGCTATTTCAGCAAATGATAAATCATTATTTTGTAATATGGATATTGCCGCTTTAGTTTTTACATCAAACTTTGAGAGGTCGCCCCGTGCTATATTTCTAATTAAAGCATCAGGGTTTTTTAAAGTAAGTATATTGTCATTAACTAACTGCGTTGCAGAAGCTACTGACTGAGTATCCCATGCAGAACTCCATGCAGATATTTGTGAAGGTGAAAAATCTCTAGCTTGCATTTCAACAAGCTTATTAGCTTTTAAAGATGCAAGCGTATTAGCATCAACAAACTTTGCTTCAATCTGACCGTTAGCATCTAAACCAGTTAGATTAACTTGAAGAAGCTCATCCATGTTTTCTAGGTCAAGTTGCGCTGAAGCCATCCAAGCTGACTTTGATTTATCTTTTTGGTTTTTAATATATGAACTGTGATAACTAGTGTATTTTGCGTTTGCTGTAAGAGCCAACTTAGCTTTCATGCTTCTAGCCATTGAGGGAACAGTTTCATCAAAGGTTGATGAGTACCCTTGAATAATTGCATCTAACTTATCTTGTAGGCTAGCCGGGTTAGCTTCTCTAGTTTCAAAATCTAATATAGCAGAGTTCATTTCTTTTCGAGCTGCAAGCTCTAACTCGGAAGACACAACCGTTGCCGCTGCTTGTCGTGCTGCTCGACCGTATAAAGTATTTTTATTACCAGGTAATGTTAACTCTTCGCCCGTTTCTCTAGCTGCTAGAATTTGCTCCATCGTAGGGGCATTAGCCGCGCCGTACTCGTCACCCTCTATCTTTGCTTTTATCTGGTTTTGTTCTGCAAAGAAGCTAGTCATACGATTTAGGGATTGCTGAATCTGACCTAGGCCGCGCTCTGTAGCTTCGGCTTCATAGGCTCTGGCTTCAGGTATTTGAAGCGCTACCCGCCGCCCTTGATATGTTACGCTCTCAACCATTATGCTGGTAACGCTTCTGGTGACGATGTTGATGACGGTGCTGGACCACCCGTAGCCATAACCTGACCGCCTGTTGTCGCAACATTCGCCACTGCCGCAACCGTAGCAAACTTAACACCCGCCTTACCCGCTAACCGGGCTTGTGCTGCATTTGACTCACCGCGCAGAATTGCCATCTCTGCATTAAGGTTAAGCTTACGAATATCCATCCCGGCAACCTTCATAGAGTTCATATTAATTAGGTCTTTGGTTTCCATTGCGCCGTAAGGGTCTAGCCCACCAGCCGCCGCATTTGCTACGGAACTACTCATAGCAACAAGCAACTCTTTCATGCGCTCGTTACCTTCTACTTTGTAATTTACCGCATCAGTCCGGGCTTGAATAACCTCATTACGAGCTTTCATTTCGTATTGAACTTGCTGCGCTTGAGCTTGTCGAATTTGTGCAAGGCCGCTTAATGCTGAACCCGCCATTTGAAAAATTGCTGGTAATGCTCCACTCATGCTCCTGAACTCACTTTATAATCTAATGCTAAAACTGTCATAAATAATGGTTTGTCTTGTGAAATAGTAACCTGACCCTCTAAGGAAAACCCGGTTAATCCATCTACGGTCTTGACCCCAGAAAAGGACGTAACGCCACCCGCACCTGATAGGGTGGTTTGTGTTGGCACTTCTTTGCCCCCTACAGTTACATTCTGTGTAAGAAATAAAATCGGAGAAGCTTCTAGAATACGCCGCTTAGTAGACTGCATAGAGCCAGTAGATAAACGCAACTCAACGGGCTGTGTTGTTACCTCAACGCTAAAATCTAAACCTACCTCAACATAACTTGACGCCGTACCATTTAACGTAACATTGCCAGAGCTTACCGTTCTGTCGGTATCTACAATATCATCTCTAACTATCTTTACCGTCTTAGCCTCAAGATGCGATAGGCTCCCGGCTGTAGTGCTTCCCGGCAACGATTGGTCCGGGCTTACTGCACCAGAATAATATTGAATAGCACTGTCTGTTGTGCGGTCATCGTCAAAGACTTCTAGATAGTATTTCGTGGAACTGCTGACAGTTCTTTTGACCACCGTGTAGATTGTATCTAGGTCCACGCCTATGTCGATAAAGTCACCGTCTGTGGTCCAGACAGCCGGGGCCACAATCTGTTGTGGTCTATTAAGCATATAGGCCGCTATCGTACCTGTTAGCCCCACAGAAGACGCTCTATAGCCCGTTGTGTTCGTACCGTTGACAATCATTAGCAAATCGCCCTCAGTTGTATCGGTGGCGTTACGGAGCGCCATACGTTGAGGGTCGAGTAACAAGTGTGAGTTTAACAACGACACATTGTTAGCCACATAGCTTAACTCAACATCACTAAACAGCATTTCGCGTAAGGCTTTACCTTGTCTCTGAACGAATAGTGTCCCACCTTCAGCAGCCTGTGGTCGAATACCTAGCTTAGAACCACGCCGGGTTGCAGACTTTACGGTTATGTTTGACGGTGTAATGGGAGATAGGTCAGCTTGCGGAACAAAAAACTCTGCACCTGAAGTAAATATTTGTAGGTCACGCCCAGAGCGTAAAGCGGTAATGGCATTAACACTGTCCGTTGAAAGCGTAACTTTTATAGCGTCATCGTCTAAACCTTCAGATGGTTTAAAATTAAAAAAGTCTCCAACTCTGGAGCCAAACAACGTTGCGGGTTCAGAAGCACTGCCACCAAAATACAAGCGACCCTCATGGAATGTGCAAGTCCGGGGCCATCCTCTAGTGCTGCTCCAAGCGTCCTCGTAACCACTCTCTAGCTTATATGTGTTTACATCTATAGTTTCAGTATTGTGAAACGGTATTTCTACTACGGCGTTTGCTACAGTCGTAGAACGAAGGCTAACTACTTTAGCCCGTCCGAAATTATCTGGCCCAATAATAAATTGGTCAATAAATGAACTAGAGAAAATAGCATTATTACTTGTTAATGTTATTGCACCCGTAACAGCCGAAGGTGTAATATTTCCCACTGGGTTAGAACTCGACAAAGTAAAAGCAGACTTAGGCGACTTAAAATTATCGTTACCCACTGTAAGCGTTGAAGCCGTCCAAGTCGTATTATTAGCCCCGCGCACAATTTTAAACGGAGCAAAAGCTTCATTGACAACAATAAGAGTATCAGCAGATTGCGTAAAATAAACTTTATCCATATCAACCGCAGTCTCAACGTACAAAGTTCCCACACTAAAATCTAAATAACTATTTCCCGACCCGTTGATGTTGGTTAGCAAAACCTGATTAGCGTAAAAACGAAAACGTATAGTTGCGTTTGCATATCGTGTTGCAACAATCATAAAGTTCTGGGTTGTGCTAAACTCAAAGGGTATAAGCAGAACACCATTAGCCGCATTGTCAGCGGTTATATCTTGTAGAAAACGTAAACCCGGACGGCGACTAAAACCACCTTGCGGTTCAAACAAAACATTATCGGCGGTAGCTACAGTATTATAATATTGCTGTAAGTCAGTACGACCACGGAGTAGGGGGTCCATTTCCCCGCCAGTAAAGCTAGCCTGATATGCTTGGAATTTACTCATCTAAGCTCAGTCAACATATAATCTGATATAACTCCCGGCGTCTGACCCGCACTATCAGTGCTTACTGCCTGTCTAAAATAACCACCGCGCATACCTTCTCCCGGTGTGCCAAGTGCAATACTACGCCACAACTCCACCTTAGTTGTTTGGTCCGTCATTGTTTCTGCTAAATGCCAGGCTAACTGATAAGCTAGGAGCGTAATGAAGTACGACGGCAAAGCCCCTTCGTTTACATCTTTTTGATAATCTATTGTTATGGTCGTTTCATCAGAAAACAAAACCGTACCACCGTTAGATGACTGACCTATTTCCCAATTCTTAATAAGAGGTGAACCCGCTGTGGTACTGGCTCGAACCGCTCTAGGAACGCCACTCAGCATATCGTTCGGTAAGGCGTACTGATATGTCCATTCGTTTGTAGGTGAGGTTGTTTCTTGCGCTAGCGTTGCTTTGCCTAGAGTAAATGTCCAAGAGTACATCGCAAGCGTTGATGCTTTAACTTCCTTGTACAAAATATTACAAGCGTCAGCCGCCGCCGACGCATCTGAAAAACTTGTAATTTTGTTTGCTCCTAAGAACACTAAGGCTTTGTTACAAATACTTACGTCTGTGTCACCAATAGCCATTCTTATCTCCTAGAAGGTAGAAGGGGGCGTTGCCGCCCCCAACATATTAGTCTGAGTCAGTTACAACAGCGATTACTGTGCCGTCACTCATATCAACAACGCCTGAAGCGTTACTGACTACAACGTGCATTGTAATCGTTCTTGTACCACCCGTAGCACCGTGGACGATAAACATATCGCCAACTGCTAGTGTGTCTGACAAGTCGTTGAAATAGCCAGAGCCATCAACGACTGTATGTGCGTCCGTTGTGGTGTAACAATAGAGTGCGGGAACCGTACCCTTCATGCTTTGACCACCAAGTGAGGACATACCAGTTGCTGCAAATGCCATGATTATCTCTCCTTATTCTTCGCAAACAACATCAACGATGCCGTCTACGTCAATTGCACCAGCACCCATTGACAACATTGCTGTCACTAAGAAAGACGTTTTCTCAGGGATGTAGTTGATTTCTGTTTTTGGAGCGATACCAACACCAACACCAAGTGCTGAACGATGGAAAGCAAAACAAGTACGGTCAGCAGTTGCTAACGGTAGTCCACCTTCGTCGCGGTCACCAATAATATGGAAGGTAAAACCTAGCATGGACCCCACGCTTCCATTTACTAAAGCATTTATAGTCTGAAAGTCGCTCGAAATTGCTCGTTCATCACCAAGTAATCCAGACAAATTATTTGCATGAATAACTATGTGACGGTCAGCAGCCGGAACGTTTTTAGCGTCTAAAGCTTTTTTCGCCGCAAGAAGCTTACCAACATTAAGGTTTGATGCTGCGGCTGAACCAGAAGTAACAACAGTCTTAGCAACTGTAGAACCCGCTGAAGCAGCGTTAAGTGCATCAATAATGATTTGGTCTTCACGACGTCCAATAGCATTACCCACGACTTGCGCTAATTCTTGTCGCTCATCGAAGTTAACTTTTTGCTGATTAAAGATATCCGAATATTCGCTAGCCACAAAGTCTTGCATTGAAACAGAAACTTGTGAAAAGGCTGCGTTAATCGGGGTTACATCGGTTTGTGGAACGCGAACTGATGCAGTTCCTTTACCAACTTTTGGGAATTTTACAGTGTCTCCCGTGACACCTGTTCTAGTGCGACCCGCACCACGAAGAACAGCAGCACCCTGATAGGCCTGATGGACTTCGGCTTCGAACAACTGCACAAAGGCAGGCGATAGGTTCGTAGACATAAAATATAGCTCCTATAATTGAACCAGTTAAATTTACGCCGTATGAGGTTGTCGGAATGTCCGGCCTTTGGCTTCGTGGAAACGTCCACGCCCGGTGTAATTTCTACACGCCAAACAGGCCCAAGGGGTTATCTGTTGAAAGAAAGATATACTACAAGCTGTGGCTTGTAAATACTTTATACCCCACATTTAGCCTTTGTACAAAAAGGCCCCCGCCAAGAGTAGAGGGCGAGGGCAAGTTAGGCGAAATATAACGCCACAGGCATTATCCGTATCTTTGTTCAAATTCTTTCTCAACTGCGCGAGTGAAAGCAGGGTCGTTTCCGTAACGGGAATCATTCATTTTGCTTTGCATAGAGCGTTTAAAATCGTCTTCACTTACTCCGGCTTCTGCTACATCTGCTACTGGGATTTTTGACATATCACCTGTCATGGAGCGCACCTTTTGCATAAGACGCTGACCAACAGCCGAACCGCCCCAGATGTTTAGTTCAGCACGTTCTGCATCAGAGATAATGCCTTTGCGCTCCAAACCATCAGCCCAATTGATATTAGACTTTAAAATTTCATCAGCGTTGGGGCCAAGAGCCTCACGTTCTTGCTTTAGGTCTAGCTGAACAGCCGCCATGTCTTCACCCGCCATACCCGTAATGGAAGACGCAAGCTCATCAAAAGCCGCTTGATTGACCCCATATTTCTGCGCCCAATCCAAATAAGTAGACACAACCGGGTCATTAGATTCATAACCAGCTTCCGTCAAAACTTCTGTGTTGTATTCTTTAGGAGCTTTGTGTTTGCCCTGAGAAAATTGTTTCTGAAGTTCATCGTAAGACTTCATCATTTTTTCTAGGTCTGGACCTTCTTTGTCATCCCAAAATTTTTCGGGAATAAACTCAGGACGCTCAAACGTTTCTTCTTCTGTTGGTTCGCCCTCTACTTCTTCATCCGCACGATGCTCAATAGTTTCACCTTCTTCTAAGGCTTTATCATCTTCTAAAGCTACCGACGCCATTAGACCGTCTGGGGCTGCTTCTTCAGTTATCCCTTCAGCTTCTGGGTTATTCTCGCTCATTTGCTCTTTTAATCCTCTGTTCTATTTCACGCACTAAACTATTCTGCCCTTCCCGTGCGTATCCAAAAGAAGGGTCTGCGCCGGGTATCCATGCGGGTTGTTCAATAGTTATTGCCCGTAGATGTTTTAATATTTTTTTCCCAGCCTCAGTATCAAAGCACCGCTTGTACTGAATATCTAAATCTCTTTGAGATGATGTATTGGGTAACTCTAAATGTGTAACGCTTGAATCTACACCATCCCAACCCGGCGAGTTAATGCTACGAATACGCTCTGATTGGCTCATTGCATTTGCTCCCCATCAGGTGGCAACACGCCTTGTTGCTGTGCCGCCATCTGTGCCATTTGCATCATCTCTTCTTGCATCTGTTGACGCTCTTGCGGCGTTGTTCTTAGTTTTGCCGGGATACCCAACTGGTCAGCTATGTAATCACCGACAGCGTCCATCTTGAGTAACGTTTGACCTTGTGGCCCCATCATCTGAGAAATCTGCATAAACTGCATAACCTCATTCATTTTTTCTGCATTGTTAGCCATAGCCAAAGGTGACACTGGCACGACCTTTACCTGAAGCCCGTTAATTTTTAGGGGCAATTCAATCTCACCCATTTCATCCATGAGTTCTAAAGTACGACGAACGATTGGAAACATTGTCTCGCTAATTAAACGACCAAAAGCAGAACCCAAATTCTGGGATAGCTCCTTCATTCTTTCCACGATTTCTGTAGCTGAACGAGCCGACATATTGTCAGGCGGTAAGCTTTCATCAAGCAAGGTTTTCTTAATATTTACACGCAAGTCATTGGAAACGATTTGCGTAAGGTTGGCGTCGCCCGAACGTGGAAGGGGCTGCAAAGAAGGACCACGAGGCCCCCCGTTCGAGCTAACGCCTATTACCGCTCCGGGAACGATGCTTATGGTCTGGGGATTTAAGACGCCATCATCTACAGCGGTAAACACTCCACCAATACTTATACTGGCGTTTTTAAGAGTTAATTCAACAACCTTGTTTAATGTCTTAATGTCAGGCAGAGCATAAAGCACCGGGCCACGACCATACCGTTCGTTACTAGCTTTCATATATCGAGAGATTACCCAGGGGAAAGACTTGAGGTCACGATGTACAAGCTTAAAGTCTTCTTCTGCTGTTATCAAACAATAGTATATTTGATTATCTATTGTGTAAGTTGCCTCTATCATTTCAAGAGGTTTGGTTTCATCGTCCTCATATTTTTTTATAATATGGTCAGGTATTTTAGCGTCAGGCCATTCACGCTGAATAACGTTGAAGGGTCGCTTGAACTTACGGTACACCGTATCGACCGTACCGTTTGGCCCTTCTTCAAAACAGATTTGATATGATGGAATAGCCGAATATCGAATAGGGGTTATTTCATCGCCTGGCTGTATAAGCATTACGGCTGTACCTACAGCGAGGTCTAGTAAAAACTCACCAATAGCAAGGTCAAAACCAGACTGCGCCATGATGCCAAACATTTTTTCAGAATAGAAATCTAACGCTTGTTGTGCGGGTATTCTATCCTGTTCAGGTATTTCTAGGCCCGGCTCTAATCTACACCAAGGTCTTTGGGGAGGGAAAAGACTACTTTGGATACGATTGGCAAACCGGGCCGTACTATGTATGGCAGTGCTATCAAACACCCGTTTCATTTTATTCTGACCGGGAACATTGCCCTCATAGTAGCCGTCGTACATATTCCGCATAGGAAGCGCGTATTCGTAGGCTTCCTCATAAATAGAACGCCATTGGTCTTTGTGAGTTTCCGCTTTCTTATAGCGTTTCTTTATCTGTTCTACGTTTAAAACCATTAGCTTTGTTTGTGCCTTCGTGCAAAATTTCTAGCTGCCTCTACGCTACCAAAGCCCCAATCTTTTAGAGCTAGAGCTTTTTTAGTAGGTCGGCTTTTTTCGTCTTTCATGGCCCCTCGCATCCCGGCAAACCGTGCCGCAAATGAAACCCTACGCCCGGACGTTCCTGTTCTCTCAGGACTTCTTGTCATTCTTTTTGCCGTACTTAGTCGCCATCTTTTTCCGAAGACTGTTCGTCTTGCTGTTCATTTTCCCGCTCAATGGCTTCTTGCCTTTTTTTGCTGCGTACATCATGCACCTCTGTATGTTTTGGATTGCGAATATATTTTTTCATTAGCCCGACCGTGGGTTACGACCTAATGTGCTTTGAAGCTGTTCGACCTCACGGCCCGGAGTTCCAACCGTTACACCTTCAGCCATCAAGCCTTTTCGACCACCACGCCGACGAGACTGAGCTTTAGCCGCTAGTTTCTTACCAGCATCAACGCGCTCCTGTTCTGCTGCAATTTCTTGCTCCCGAAGATTTTCTTCTATCTTGGGGTCTGGTTCTGGAGCTTTAGGTTTTTTAAAAAGACCGCCCATTAAAACAACCTCGAATAAATTTTATAATCTTTGCCATCAGGACCATACCGACGCATGGTTCCTTCGAACTCAAAGTAACACCTTTCAGCCCACTTGAGAGCCTGAACGTTTTGTGAATGGATGGTAAACTGTAGACGTTTTATCTGCATCTGCTGGGCGGCAAGCTCAAAAAACTGCAAAGCTGTGCGGTGAAATGACAACGTTTTTCGGCCTATGTGTTTACTAGGAATAAGCCAAGCTTCCGCGCTGCCTTTCCAATACTCATAAACCCCAAACATGGCATAGACTTTGCCCTCACCAATCCCGGTATAAGCTATACCCGCACTTGCATACGAGCTTAGAATGGACAAATAATCGTCGTGATGACTAGCTATATCCTCATCAAACTCATTTAAATCGCACATCAGGTAGTGAGCCGGTGACCAATCAACGAGCTTATGCCTGGGATAGTCCAACGGCATGACCCGGTTAAGTTCAGGAAGAGAATACATCAAAGTTTAATACCTTCGCTTGCGTGGTCGCCACACCGCTGCGAGTAGGGGACTTGGTCATAATTCGATGCTCAGAACCTAACAAACAATAACCCGCCGCATCTCCTACGTGGCTGTGTTCGTTTTTATTCGGCGTATCTCTAAACCGTTCGTGACCCGCACCTATCGCCACACGCTTGAAGTGATACCCACCCGCTAAAGCTTTGCGTAAACGATTACACTTTCGACTGATTAAAAAACCGGGCTTGCTATCTATCAACCTACCCATCGGTATTGCCAAAGCTTCACGCCGGGTTCTAAACTCGTTCGTCGCGGTAGGTCGGGCCAACAACCCCAAAGTTTTGAGATGGTCAAACGCCGTGGTTTCAAATATCTGGTCACGCTGCATACCCGCCGGGTCACCCCATATCATCATCTCAAAGCCGGGAAACCTAGACTCCAACTCACTCTTGAGCATCTCCGCAAACCTGTTCAGCCCCATATCGAACGTGACTAACTCATGCAGAACGTGCCACCGACCATTCCGCATTTTCTGGGCAAAGATAGCCGCCGGGGTCAAACCAAAGTCCAAGCCCACATGAACAGGTAACTCCGGGTTAGCCTCTAAGTCTTCAGCCATCAAACTATCGTTGTACTCAGGCCAAACGGGTCTACCTTCTTGGACAAACGTGTACTTGCCTTGAGCATAGCATTGAATCCAATCTAGGTTCTTACCACCCAGAAGCTGTTCGTAATACCCAGTCGGTAGGTTCTTGATATTCTCAGCCTTGGGGTTTGTTCTCCACCATCTCCCCGACTGATGAATAAATCCTTGAGCTTCAGGCATTTCGTCAGGCAACTCATCAATGCCCACCTCTAACACACCACCCGGCTGCTTAAAAAAATCCCACGCATACTTGCCCCTAGGCTTTTCTTTCTCAGCCAAACGATACCAGTAATGGTCGTCATCCATCGGGTTCGTATCCATAATAACCCCATGCCAAGTAGGACCGCCATCGGCCCTCGTCGGAAAACGCCCAACCCTATGCGTTAATCCATCAATAACCGCTTTGGGTAACTCCCTAGCCTCATTGACCCAAGCTCCCGTTAACTCCAAAGACAACAGCTTACGCACATCCTTCGGGTCATCTAAAGCTAAGAAGATAACCTCACAATCAATGCCAGCCGCGCCATCACGAGGCGGTAACTTGATATGATGAATAATCGGCGGCGAATACTTGACCGGACCCCAAACGTGTTCAGGCATTAACTCCAACCAAGTCTTTAACGTCGTGGTCTTCAACATAGGGTTGGTATTCCGAACAATCGCAAACCTCGTGTACTTTATCCCATCTCTAGGACTAGGCTTTTGCTGAATAGCTCGGCGCCATATTTCGGCACAGCAAGCATAAGACTTACCACTACCCACAGGCCCCATAATGCCACGAACAAAACCCTTGCTCTTAAAAAACTTAGCTACCGTAGGCGACGTAGAAAAGTCCAACTTCATGTTGCTAGGTATCTCACTCATCACGAACTTCCCATTCTGAGTCTAGCTTAAATTCACCACAAAAATCATCACTCCGCGTTACAATCCACCATCCGCTAGTTTCCATCGTGTCATCCGTTATCTGACTTCCATAACTATCAGACATATTTATTCTTATCAGGTCTTTCGTCGTAACGCTGCGAGTAGGTGGATACCGACGGCACTCACCAAATGATTCAATATGTTCAACGCCAGATATTTTCCACCAAGCACAAAATAAACAAGTATTACTCATCACCATCCTCCCTAGGCATAACCATCTCAATGCTCACCACACCCGGCTTATCAATCTCCTTCTCGTTATCCAGTAACCCCGCCGACTTCGCCAGCATCTGACCTATCCTCACCTTGTCTATCATCTCAACCTCAACTTGCTCCCCATGCCGGGTAGGGGTCACCTTAATCTTACGTATCGCCCTCAAAGCATTCTCAGGAATATCTTCCAACTCCCTCAAGTCCACACTCGTAGACCCATCCTCACGACGCACAATGTCCACTACATCTGTCACCTTCGCAGAATACAAACCCAACAAATCCATCGCTAACTCATCACGCTGCTCATAGATTATCTTAGAACCACGTAACCGCTTCGTTATCCCCCGCGTCGCAAACGGCGTAACACGGGGAACCTTCGGCTTATTAGAACGGGATTTCATCAGGCTTTTCCGTATCGTCCGTATTCGCCGTGTCTTCAGGCTTATCCCAAGTACCCGTAGCACCACCCGCATCATCCCTAGGCCGTGGCTCAAACAAGTTCATCCAAACCTCACCCTTCTCATTAGGTAAAGGCAAAGAATCTAACTTGATACTCTCCTTCCCATCATCAAAAACAAACTTAACACCCAACTTGTGCCAGTACGTCTTTCCTTCCTTGCCCTCACGAGGCTGCTTGATTTCCATTATCTTAACCATTTACTTCTCCATGTTTTTTACCAAAATATTTTTGAGTGACCCCTATACTACGCGACAGGGGGCGGGGGGGCATAAGGTGCCTTTTTTATAACGTGCCACCCCCCTTACGTTATTGGGTTGTACAAACTGTATCCGAACATTTGACCTTTGTACAATTACCTTATTCGCATCTTGTTTGTCAGATGTTTTAATGTCTCCTTTGCATTCTTGTTTCCTTTCTTGTTTTCCTTACGAGCTATGAAGTACTGCAACGATACCGGGTGTTGCTTATTGTTCTTCACCAACCAATCCAATACATACCCTGCTTCCCTGCCAAAGCTATCGACAGTGTAACCTAGGTTGTACAGTTGCCTGGCTAAGTCCATCTGTCTCAAGTCGTATACCCAACCCTTCCCATATCTTTTCATTATTTCCTCGCTCATCCTCTCGCATATCCGTTTGCAATCTACGTCCTTTATCTCTTTATCTATAGTTCTATGTAAGTCTTTATGAACAAGCTGGGGCTTGTGGGTTTGCACAAGGTGGGGCTTGTAGTTGTCATTATCATCTACAAGGTGGGGCTTGTACTTGTTAGACTTATCCACAGGCTGTTTGGTGGGTTTCTTTTGTCCTTTTGGCCCGGTTGTTGCCAGTGCCATAGTCTTCTCTGCTTCCTCTGCTTGTTGCTGTGGAGTGGCTGCGTCTGACGGTATTGTAGCGAGTGCTTCGTCTAGTGATACTCTTGGGTCGTAGACTACGCGCCAAGCGGCTCCTTTGCGTCCGTATGCTCTGATGGGAGCTTCCTTGCGTATCTTTTCTATGTATCCCCATTGTACGAGTTTACGCATATGCTGAGAGATAGCTTGCTGAGTACATTTCATGCGACGGGCGAGGGTGCTTTGGTTAACCCAGAATATGGCAGTGTGGTAGTTAACGTGACCACAGCAGTGCGCTAGGACTACGAGTGTCATGGGGAACTGATAGAAGCGTTCATCGACTATAGCTCTGCCCGGAAGTGCGGAGTATGCGCCGGGGCTTTGGTTATCTCCGTGACCTTCTGGTGCGTCTCTGACCGGGTCTGGTGTGAGTTCAGACTTTAGCATTTGAGTATTGTTTCACCAATCCTCTGGGCAATCTGAGGCACGATTGCGTTGCCTAGTCCTTTAAGTCTGTCCACCCTATTTCGTACCCCATGAGCCACTCGACAAATTCGGGGTTCAGGGAGCCAGAGATTTGCTTGCCCTCTTGCATCATTACTGCGTTGGGAAGCTGACCCATTTGCGCTCTCTCTCCGTTCTCCAACTTCTTTTTCGTTCTCTCGTAACCGTTTGCTCCCTTGTAATCTCTGGCCGCTGGTGTCGGCCACATTTGCTTTGGATTGTCTCGCACTGCTTGGTTCAACGTGTACTGAGCGTGATGACCGCTTGGCCTTGTTTTTGTCCATTGTGGTTGTGTTCCTCTCGCTCCCATGTTTGCGTCTGGCGTCGGCCACATTTCGTCCAATAATCCAAACTCTGTCTCGTCGGTGAGGTGCGTCCGTGGCACAAGCTGGAACAATGAACGGCCTTGTGGCGTAGCCTTGCCCTTCCAAGTCAGATAGCACTTGGTCGAGGCCCAGAGTGACGTGGCCATAAACGTTTTCGAAAACGCACCAAGAGGGTCGTTTGGCTTGAATAATGGAAAATATGTATGGCCAGATATGTCGGTCATCTTCTGTGCCTCTGCGCTCCCCGGCAAGTGAAAATGGCTGACATGGATATCCGGCTGTGAGGATTGTTCGTCTTGGGTCTGTGTCTGGAATAAGTCCATCTGGGTCATTTGCTAACTCCTTCACGTCTTCTGCTATAGGCACATCAGGCCAATGCTTTCTTAGAACTTTGCGGCTCCACGGTTCTATGTCGCAAAAAAGAACAGGGCGGCTGAGTCCAGCCCATTCAAAACCAAGAGCAAACCCACCGATTCCACTGCATAAATCAACGTGGTCCATGATGGGGCTAGTCATCGTCTAGCTCCCCAGAGCCGTCGCAATCTTCACATTCAACTAGCCGTTCGTCGAGATACCCGCCGTTGGTAAAGTCTACCACTGGAACCTCGGCATAGTATTGACCTTCGCCGTCGCAGTTCTTGCAAGCTATAGTTTTACCCATCGTCCACCTCTTACGTTCTTGGCGACCGAAATGGGCATGAGTACCCCGGACGCTTTGGATTCTGGGTTACCCATCTTTACGGTATCTGCGCCCCACGATGTTCTGTAGGTTTGGCACAAGCTTTGAAGTATGGACGTTCTGATTATAAACAGTTCGTCACCGACGCCGTGAAACCATAAGTCCGGGTTTGGACCCTTTGGATGTATGCCGGACGGTTGCCCGTGGTCGAACGTTTGCAACGCCATGTTGCGGGAATACTCTGCCATCTTGTCGTGTTTGATTTCACCTGTCAGGGCGAGTGTGCCGTAGAAGGGAACGTCTATATTTAAGCGTAGGTCGTAGGTATTGTCCTTTGGCTTGAAGACTTCGTAACCTTCTTTCGTTAAGTATTTTCTAACGCGCTGCTCAAATTCATCACCTTCTGCTTTCTTAGCTTTCCAATCGGCGTAGCGTGGACGGTGTTCATATGCGGGAGGGTCGGTTTGAGCATTGTACACTTTAGTCATGGGTCACCCGTACTTTCTGCGATTTGCTTTGAGTTTAAATTCGTAGGTTTCGTCTACTGGTTTGTCTCGCATAACCTCTTTTGTTTGGAAGCGAGAGCTACACGCCGTGCAAGAGTAGAGCCGTAGCATCTTATCTTTGCGCCAAGACTTATTAACCACGACTGTTTTTTTGTTAGAACACTCAGGACATTTCATTTCTTAATTCCTGATAGATTTGCTCAACGTAGGGGTCGCGCTCTCTTAGTTTTTTTATCTGCTTTATACCGTGCATCAATGAGGTGTGGTCGCGCCCAAGAACCTCACCAATTTGAGTCAGAGTACAGCCCGTGAGTTCGTAGCTGAGAAGATAAGCTAGCTGTCTCCACGGCATAATAATCTTATTGCGTTTACGCCCGGTTAATACTTCTACTTGGATATAACTTCGGCGTGAGATGGCAGAGAGTATTTTTTGGATTGATACATTCGCGGCTCGACTTCTAATATCTTTGTACCCAAGTGGATTGCCTCGACCAGTTTCTTCTTCAGGCGATATACTGGTGTTTTGAATCCCTTGACGTCCTCGACCACTGTGCAACCCAACTGCCCTTGTGGTCCTATCTCTTTCGTATCCACATACTGAAAGTCTGCTATGTATTTGCATATTAATCTCCCGTTAATTTCACATCTAAATACTGGTTGGAGTCTGAGGTCTTTGATTTCTTCAGCCTCAAGCCTGGGCTTTATTCCATGCCAGTAGTGTTTCGCCTCTGCCATACTGTCAAAAGTATAGCCGTCTAATTCTACCCTTTTAGCTTTGTACTTCATGCGACTTTGTTAACCGTCACACTTACTAGCTTGGTAGATTGCTTAATCTCGATACCAAGTTCTTTACAGATTGTTTCGTTTAACCAGAGGTTTACAGACTTACCCTCATCTTCTGCTTGAAGTTTTATTTCTTTGTGAACGATGGGGTCTAACCGTAAGAGAACGCTTTTCATAGCCATAAAAATTACCCGTACAAATATAATGTTACATTTACCACTTGTACAATTGATATCATTGTACTATCTATGTGGATAGGTGAACGATGTATAAACGAAAGGTAACCAAACAATGACACTCAGCCAAACCAGACCTGACCACGGGGTAGAACACACAGGTAAGTTCGCTTGTTACGTTCGCGTCAGTACGGACAAGCAAGATGTTAAGAACCAGATGTACGGCATTAAATCTTATCTTAATGGTGGTGACCATACTGTTAAGTGGTTTAAAGAAGAGGGCGTAAGTGCCGCAAGCGATTGGCACAGCCGTAAAGAACTGCACAAATGTTTTGACTACTGCCGCAAGACCGGGGCCACAATGGTTGTGTATTCACTCAGCCGTATGTCTCGACGCACTTGGGAGACAATGCGTTTCTTCGACCAGGAAGTAAAGACGGGCAAAATTAAACTCGTTGTCGTGGATAATCCAAACATGGACCACACGACTGTCGGCGTGCTTGCTGGATTCTATGACATGGAACGGCGAATGATACGAGATAGAACCCAAGCTTCTATGGACCGTATCAAAGCAGAGATAAAAGAAAAGGGAAGTTATACTAGTAAATCGGGTAAGGTCATTACTAAAATGGGTAACCCGGTAAGCGCTGCTGAAGCTGCTAGCAAGGGTAGGGCGCTACAAGCCAAGCTCGCTGACGAACGAGCGTCAGATGTATGGCCCGTTATATCCAACATGGTGGATAAAGGTCATAGCTTACGAGAAATAGCCAGGCAGTTAAATAGAATGGAAGTGCCGACGCCATCTAAAAGGATGAACTCAGATACTTCAAAGAAAACAGAATGGTATGCGTCGAGCGTAAACAATTACATTAAAAGAATGAAAGGGCAGAACAATGAATAAAGTCAATTATGACGCTACACTAAATAACTTAGTAGAACTGTGGGCGCGAAAAAATATTGATATTGAAATTGGCATTTTAAATGGTGAACGACCAACAGAAATAGAGTCCGAAAGAAAAATAAAAGAATGGGTACTTCAAACACCTTCCAAAAGAAAATTTGCGTTAAATATTATACGTGCAACAATGGATAACTGTCACGTCACAGTACAGGAACTTGTCACGTTAGGTGTCGCATCGCGTCAAAACATCATGCCAATGGCTAAAGAGGCAGAAGATGCGGGTTGGATTAAAATTTGTAGAAAAAACCAAACAAATGAAATTACTGCAAATCCCATATTTGTAAAGGCTTACATAGCCTATTGCACTTGGTTAGCTGACACGTACTACACGGTCGAACTAAGAGAAATCCTAAACAGTATTAGGTTACTCGGACGTTTAAAAAACGGTAAGTCAAGTGTCATGCAGCATGACACATAAGTGTAACGTTATAGTATATTTCTTTTATAAACGAACGTGATACTAATAGTGATAGGAGAGTAAACGATGAGTAAACGAACATTGTACCCGACCTATAGTAAGAAGGGCTACAATTATACACTGTATAACATTCGGAAAGGGGTTATGCGTTTTAAGCGTCGCCTCGATATACCGATGTGGCACGTTGACCACCTCACTAAGAGTATCGAAGAACTCTCTGCTTTGGTCGATGAGTTAAAGCGTATCAAAAACTCTAACACGCTTAGAAATTCTGATAAATGCTTATATGCTCAGATGACCGTTACGACAGCAAATGCACGCTTTGCAACTATGACCCCGGAAGACCCCAGAACTAGGGGTGCAGAAATGGGCGGTTATGATGGTGGAAACGCTTACGTTAACACCAACGGCTTTAAAGAAATATCACAGCGTGAAGACCTTTTTGAAGGTAAAAAACCAGTTGAATTTGACCCCAAAGGGTAGGTTTAACGTTTGTAAGAAACCCTTTGACAGTTATACAGGGGGTATAAAAGGAGTAGACAATGAGTAAAATAAGGGATTATGTGCGGGAAAGTGCAAATCGGATTCGCATAATATATATTATCGCAGTGCAAACAGTCCAAACAGGTTTACAGTCCAGACAGTATAGGCTGTACAGTACAGTCTGTATAGAGTCAACACTGTTGATACTGTTTGTATACAGTATGTACTGGTTTTTAATGTTTGGTTGCGCCCTCGATGACAACTGTGCCGCTGCACAGGGGTACTAAATCATGCCAAAATTAACGAAAACAGGCTACGAGATTGGTAGCAGTGAAGCGGGTGCTATCGTTCTTCATAAGACTAGCTTCCAAACACGGCATGAAGTTTTACAAAAGCATAAGCTTGCAAGGGCAGGGGTCGAGTCCATTGACGAAGTACGTTATGAACGTGCGTTGCGCCGTGGTACACACTTAGAGCCAAGCGTTGCATCATGGGCTAATGAAGAAATAGAACGTTTGTCTGGCGGTGACGCGATTATGTTTGAACCTACTAAAGCCTATCGCAAGGAAGGTTTGGGTATTGCTTCTAGCATTGACCGCATCATTGAACTCACCGAACCGATTACATTAGAGAAGCATGACGGTGGTCAAGCTACTTTCATGGGGCAGGGCATCGTTGAGATTAAGACTGACTTCTATCACAACGATAAGCCTAAACCTGAGTGGATAATTCAAGTCATGCATCAAATGTTCTGTGCAGAAATGTCTTGGGCTATCATTGCTTGTATGTGTCAGCGCGGAAAGATGCACCTTTACCCGGTGGAATGGGATGCACTCATGGTTGAGATTATGGCTGATAGTTATGCGGAGTTCTGGACGCTTGTGAAAGAAGACGGGGAGTACCCGCCAATCGCCGACGATGAAAAACCTGAATACCAAGATATATCAAAGCATCTTGAGAAAACTAATCAGGACTTAGCAAATCTGTGTAGTGACTATCTACAGTTTGCCGGGGCAGAACGTGCGGCAAAGATTGAAAAGGACAAGCTCAAAGAATCTATTACCGTTTGTCTTGACAGTCTCGATGTTGAGTACGCCAAGATACCTGGCTTTCAAATCAAGGCCGCATCACAAAGCAAAGAAAAGAAAACACAGGTAGGCACGGGAGAGTTTTATGACTCTGTGTCTTTTTCAATAAAGGAAACAACCTATGAATAGTATTGTAACAACCCGGCAAAGCCTTGTGCCGACAACAATTACTGAAATGGAAATGTTTGCAGAGAAACTAAGCAAATCGATTTTAGTTCCAAAAGATTATCAGGGCAAACCCGCTAACTGTTTTGTGGCAATACAGTGGGGCATGGAGTTGGGGCTAGCACCGCTTCAGGCACTCCAAAACATTGCTGTTATCAATGGCAAGCCGTCAGTCTACGGAGATTCATTACTGGCTATGGTGAGGGCTGACAATCGCTGTATGGGTGTAGAGGAAACTCAAGAGGGTGGCGTTGCTACTTGTATTGTCAAACGTAAACTTGCTGACGGTAGCATAGAGGAAGTTAAAAGAACCTTCTCAATGAAGCAAGCACAGCAAGCGCAACTAGCTAACCGACCAACATGGAAAGCTTACCCGGAGAGAATGTTACAACACCGGGCCAGGGGGAACGCATTACGCGACGCTTTCCCTGACGTTCTGCGAGGCATCATAACGACTGAGGAAGCACAGGACATTGAGGAACCTAAAGATATAACGCCAGTTCAAGAAGCTGTAGCCCCACCAAAGATAGAGGCCCTGACTGAGCCAAAGGTCGAGGAAGCTGAAGTTGTGCCAGTAAAGGAAGAGGAGCCAACTGAATCAATCTTTGACAAGTATCTTGAGAACGTACCGCCAAAGAAAGAGGAGCCTATTGTTCCAGAAAGCTTTGAGCTTTGTGTTCCAAATAAAAAACCAACAACTTATCAAGACCCACTTAACTACCGGGATTCCTATCTTGATTGGCTTCTAAAAGTTGTTCAGTCTTCAGGCCTTACTCCGGCTGAGAAGCGAACTAAAATGAAAGAGCTTGAGCAAGCTAATGCTCAGACGTTTGAAATAGTTCCAGAAGAAATGGCTAAAGAATTAAAAGAGAAACGTATTTCATATAACAAAGGCTTGAGCATAGAGGAAAAGCAGAATGGTACAGGATAAAGTCGGGCTAACCCCCAAGCAGAAAGAGGTATATGACTTTCTTAAAGCATACCAACGAACGTATGGGGTGTATCCCTCAACGTCAGAGATAGCAGCGGGTGAATTAGATGGTAGGCAAATACTACCCAGGCGTCACAAGTCTGCTTGCTGGGCAATAATGACAAGACTTAAGCAACGAGGTTACATTGAAGTCTTACCCTACACTGCTAGAGGCTTACGAGTCCTCTAAGCCCTCATAGCTTCCATAGTTGAGCGTCGCCGTTGTGGCTTCGCTTGACTTTGCTTTATAGCTTTGTTGGTAGGTGCGCCTGGGCTACCGGGCTTACGCATCTTCTCGCCACTACCATCCTTAATTCTTTTTCTTTTAGCGTGGATGTTATCCCACAAACCTTTTTTCTTAGCCATTAGCCATCTCCATTGCTGCCTTTAATGTTTCTTGGTTACGCCTTGTCCAACCCTTACCAAACGTATCAAACGTTTTTAGTCGTTCGTAAAACTTCTGACGTTGTTCGTATAAGTATTGAATCATATCTGACGGGTTGTTCTCTGCCACAAGTGCAAGGCTTCGTGGTCCGATTGCCCCATCTTGTTTTTCGCCAATGTACTTTTGTATGACCTTTGCCGGACGTCCAACGCCTGAATTAACTCCCCAATCAAAACACGCGAAATCCAAACCTGACGGCATCATAGGGTCATCACCCTTTATTTTATCCCAGTAGTTTGTCTTGTAGATAGGAGCTACGTCTGGAACTGTCGTACCTTTCAACTCACCATCCATGAACTGACGATTAACCAATTGCACGTAT
>UEXM01000977.1_pt1 | contig 26784 bp, 31 predicted proteins | sample 1796661 | NCBI WGS metagenome assembly UEXM01 (sample SAMEA4772469, study PRJEB27181) | metagenome
GAAGAAGACCCAGTTGAGCAATCAGCAGAACCGGTGTTGCCGCAATGGCTCGGGTGCTGTCCCCCTTGCCTAGGTGAGTGAAGGTGACAAACCAGTCGGTACAGGGCATCAGCAATACCAGAAGCACACCCAGCTTCAGCGCGTCATTATCCGGCAGTGCCAACACCAGCAAGGCAGTGATCGCTGGCATCACCAGGAAGTTGCCGGTGAGCAAGGCACTCATGAACCGACGATCCCGGAACACATCAGACAGGTGAGTCAACGGTGTTTGAGTAAACGTGGCGTAGAGCAAAACCCCAAGCAAGGCCCAGATCAGGTATTCCGGCACATTGTCGCCGAGAGATCCTGTCCAACCGACAACAAGACCGAGGATAACCGCGATGAGGTAGGCCCAGACCTGATGGCGTTCAATTACGTCTCGCATGGCGTGCTCGTAACCGTGAGGCATGTCGGCCATTCGCAGCATATCTGCCACACGGCACCCATTTCAGCAGCCCTGCTAGCCATGGCCATAAGTATGGGCATCTTTGTGACTGTGATCAGGATGTTCAAACTCCAATGTTGAATGAGTGATGCTGAACTCGTTTTCCAAAGTTCGTTTTATCTTGTCCTTGACTTTCTCAAGTTCATTCCATGCACTTATCTCGACCACCACATGGGCGTCAAGGGAGGCATCATGCTCACCCATCTGCCAGAAATGTACGTGGTGAAGGTCTAAAACGCCTTCTACGTTTGATACAGCCTCAATGACCGAATCTGTGTCGATATCCACAGGACTGCCCAGCATGAGTGTTCGGATGGTTCCGCCGATTTCCGTCAGGCCCAGGTAGAGAATGTAGCTGGCGATACCAATTGTGATCGCTGGATCAACCCAGCGCATGTCGTAGAGCAGAATCAGGGCACCGCCTATAACGACTGCTATTGAGGCAAACGCATCAGACAAGTTGTGTAAAAACAACGCACGAATATTAACGCTGCCCTTCTGCATCGAGTAGGTCAGCAGCGCGGTCAGCGCGTCCACTACCAGTGCGACAATGCCAAGCCAGATTACCCACCATCCCTTGATTTCCGTCGGCTCAATGAATCGCATGGTACCTTCGTAGATCAGGTAAAGGCCTATCATGATCAAGGTGGTGTAGTTTATGAGTGCCGCAACGATCTCAATTCTCCCATAGCCAAAGGTCATCTTTGAGTCGGCCGGGCGGCGTGCAATTTTCCGGGCGGCAAAAGCGATAACCAGCGATGCCATGTCTGAAAAGTTATGTATAGCGTCGGCGATCAGCGCCAGGCTGCCAGCGAAGATCCCGCCCGCGATCTGGGCGACAGTCAGGACGCCATTCGCCCAGATGGCTACTGCAACTCGCTTGTCCTTGGTATCCGGCGACATGTGAGCATGCTCGTGGCCCATTATTTTCTCCTTGTTCGGTTACTGTTCAACTAAATGTAGTCGCAATACTCGCTAAGCCTGACTAAGAGGGTTATGCGTTGGCGACATCGCGCAAACTAGCCATTCTGGCGATTTTCCATGTTGTTTCCCACACTTTTTCGGCCCTGAAGCCCGTGACAAAAATCATGATCACGCCCAGGACTATGAAGGCGTCGGCAATATTGAATGCCGGCCAGTGCCAGGATTGCCAATGAAAATCCAGGTAATCGACAACATAGCCTCGAAAAACTCGGTCGATGACATTTCCGAATGCACCGCCAAGTACCATCGCATAGGCCAGGGCTTCTGTTCGCTTATGGCTGTCCCGCATCAATTTGACCAGAACAGCCGAGACGACAACGGCTATCGCAATAAAAAAATATCGCTGCCAGCCCCCGCCATCGGCGAAGAGACTAAAGGCAGTGCCTTTATTCCATACGTGCACCCAATTAAAGAAAGGAGTGATCTCAACCGATTGCCCGTAAGCCATGGATTGCTGGACGAGCCATTTAATAAGCTGGTCGGCCAGCGCTACCAGTGTGGAAAAGCCGAGAAAGATAAACGTAGAAAAACTAGCACGGTGTTCAGACATCGAATTATCCTTTTAGTGCAAGGATGCGCTTGGCACCAATGAATACAATGCCTCCCACAACGCCGCCAATAACCAGATCCGGATAGTTTGAACCGGTCCAGGCAACAAGAAGCCCCGCAAGGATAACTCCCAGATTGATAACCACATCATTGGCCGAGAATATCCAGCTTGCCTTCATATGCGCGCCGCCTTCGCGGTGCTTGGATATCAACAGCAGGCAACCGGTATTGGCGATCAACGCGACGAAGGCGATCGCCATCATCATCAGCGATTCAGGCTCACTACCGAAAACAAAGCGTCGCACCACCTCGACGAGTACGCCGATAGCCAAAATCAGTTGCAGTACCCCTGCCAGATGCGCGGCACGTACCTGCATTTTCGCACTGCGCCCTACGGCATAGAGAGCCAGGCCATAGACGGCTGCATCGGCAAACATATCCAGGGAATCAGCGATCAGGCCGGTAGACTGGGCGATCAGGCCAGCAGTCATTTCCACCACGAACATGATCGCATTGATACCGAGCAACACGCGCAGAGTGCCTGACTCCTGCGTAGCAGAGACTGCCGAGCTCTCAGCGGCCTTGATCGTCTCTGGGTCGGCAATGACGGTTTCCTGAAGAGAGGCGCCTAGCCCCAAGGTCGCCAGTTTCGCGGTAATGGGCTCAGCCTCGCCGTCATGCACGACCTCCAATCGGCGGTTCGACAAGTCGAAGGACAGCGTTCGAATCTCATCAAAGCCGTTCAGCGCCAAGCGGATCATCCGTTCTTCTGAGGGACAATCCATCTTCGGCACAGCATACACGCTGACCCATTCCCCTGACGCTTCGGAGGAGACCGGCATATCGGTATCCGCTGCAGGCGTTGCATCGCAGCTACATGGGCCACCACAGGCTTTACTCACGATACGGCTCCAGTTAACCAACATAGATTGCTAGTATTAAAAACTATATAGCTACTATAAGGTCAATGGGACAGATGATCCGTTGAGGAGTAAGCCTGATGCGCATTGGTCAGTTAGCCCAGATAGCGGGTATCGACACGCAGACGATCCGCTTCTATGAGCAGCAGGGCCTGTTGCCGCCGCCAGAACGGCAGGAGAATGGTTACCGTGTCTATACCGAGAAGCATGGCGAGTGGCTTGCCTTTATCCGCCGCTGCCGAATTCTGGACCTGTCACTGACAGAGATTCGCGAGCTACAGAGCTATCAGGACGACCCTCGCCAGCCTTGTACCGCCGTCAACGCCATGCTCGATGACCACATCTCTCATGTGCGGTCGCAGATAACTGCTCTGCAAGCGCTTGAGCAACAACTCGTTTCACTGAGGGCGAGTTGCAACGAGGGTCGGGAGATCAATGCCTGCGGCATCCTGACGGGGATCAGCGAGGAGAGCAAACAACAACTGTATAGGGCTAGCTCAGGCCGTAAGGACTGAGCAGAGACATGCCGGACCTTGCAGTGACATTGTGAATGCATGGTGTGTTGATCGCGAAGCCTCACTGCGTATCTCGGCATGCGAACCTGGGCGTTGCTGCAAACTTGCAGGGGCCGTGAAGAAGAGTCGTCATCAACCAGGTAATCCGCTGAGCTGATGGTTGGTTCCGTCATCATGATATGAGCCAATCAACCAAAAAATCCGGATACCCGTTCTTCTTCTACACAGACATCGCAATTGATTGCATCTGCGACTGGTGCGGGGACGTCAATCCCATGACTTGGAGCTACGGACAACGGGGCCGACCATCTCGGATCACCGTCAACATGACACTGACCGTCAAAGGAGCCAGCAGAGAAGAGCTAGAGAAAGGCACAAACACGTTCTTGGAAAAGTGCTTTCCCAACCACGACTGGGCTATCGCGACGTATTGCAGCCCGCAGCCAACCATTTATCTGATGATCCGGAATCTTGGTAACGATGGCCGAAGGCTACATATACCAAGAGGGCAGATCTATGAATGGCGGAAAGCGTTCGCTCAAGCCTTGCAGGAGCATGGCGTCAAAGCAGACGCTAACACCCGCTACAGAAAGAAAGCGGAGAACACGGAGGCAGGTGCTTCGAACGCCGAGAAGCCATCAAAATAAAAACACACCCTCTTATAACCAAATAAACACTGAATATCAGTTATATATCCCTTGGTTTCTCTCAGAATTACCAGCTAGCCAATGAGGCGGCCAGCAAACCGTACTCACAAACCTATAGGTTGATGGCACTGGTTTTCCAGGCGCAAAGGAATCCCGAAGAGTCGGCCAATACCTGTAGTTCCGTGGCACTGGTTTCGGGAATTTCGTGGCATCGGTTTCGGCGACGCCCCCCAACCGTACTCACAGACCTATAGGTTGATGCCACTGGTTCATGGACGACGTCACTCAACCCATCACACACAGGCACACAGGCTTGAGGAAGAGATCACCATGCAGAAACTGAAAGCGCCATAAAAAATCAGAAATCTATAACCAAAAAGAATTAGGCTTGTGTCACCCACCACTGTTTATAAGGATAAACACCCCCAAGCCATCCCCCCCCTCTCTCAAGTTTAAGATCTTAAACTTTTCGTCTTCCAGATCTTTACTCTCTCCGGCCTCTCACCATTCATGCCCCCCTTAAAGGCCCAAACCCTGAATCGAACATGAGAAGTTTCCCCGGCTAAAATCGAGAGAGGGGGGGGGGGGAATCGCTCGCGATTCTGGAAATGTGCCAGACAGGCACACCTTTCCGCTTCCTGCACTACCCCTACCCCCCTCTCTCTCGAATTAAACATGTTTAATTTTCCCGATTCCACCTCTCTGCTTTAGCCACTGGTTTCACCGGATTGGAAATCCGGCAAAACCAGCGGCGTTGACTAAATTGGATCGTACAATCCAATAATGAGGCAAGGACGATGAAGACCCCCACGGATGAAATGTACGGCACGATTGCCAGGCTATTTGATCGGTTTAATCAGGAACAACGGAAAAACATCCCGAGCACCTATCGATTTTAAACGTTTAAAATTATCCACCCCTCTCTAGAAGTTAATTATAATTAACTCTCTCTCCTGAATGTCTAACGCAGGAAAACAGTAGTAAAACCAGATAGATCTGGGGAGGACTTCAACATGCTGAGGTTTTATGGGTGGGAGATTGGACCGTAAAGGCTGTTTGGAGGCCAGGCAGCAGTTAGTTTTCACTGAATCCAGACAGCTTCTGTAATCAGGCCCTTCCTGGTCAATTTTAGCATGCTAAAATTCACTTCCCCTACGTCTCTCCACACCCCCTCTCGAGTTTAGGATACTAAACTTTTCGTCTTCTCTCCTTCTGGTTTCCACTGGTTTCCTAGGATTGAAAACCCGGAAAACCAGAACCCCGATTAAATTGTATCGTACGATACAGTCCATTTTAGAAATCGCACCGTACGACCAACCAAGTAAAGCCACAATGAAATGTAAAAACTTTCCATTTAAAACAAAGATCCTGGCCACCAAAATCTTCACCTAACCGCATCACATCCCCCACAAAACCAGCGAAAAACAGATCCAAAAACGAAGCATCCCCACCAAACAAAGACAACACGCATCGCTGCAAAACATGTAAACCCATGTTTTTAAACATGTGTCAATTTGACACATGAAGAAAATAATTTATTTCCGCACTTGTCCGGACAATGTGGCAACAAATGATTATTTTGTGCACACAAAAAACATCTACCTAAATCAATAAAAGTTTTAATAAAAACATCTATTGACACTTATTTTTTTCGCATTAGCGTTTATAGAAATTCGAAACCAACTGAACGCTAGGGTGATTGTGATGGAGCGCTTAACCACGGAACAGATACTAATCGAAAGGTACCAAAGCCCACTTCTTCGTCTTACCGATTTAGCCGAACTTCTATACCGCAGCGAGGACGGGCTTCGTATGTCTCTCCATCGGGACACCGAGCTTTCCCGTCAACTGAAAGCGGCTCGCGTCAAAATAGGTCGGCGCGTTTATTTCCGAATTCACGATGTGGCCAGGATTATCGACGGCGAAAGCTGCGAAGCTGCTAGCTAATCTTTGGACATAACCCTAATCGGTTATCGTCGTTCCAGGAGGAGAGAGAAGTCGTGAGCGTAAAGGTGATGTCAGCATGTTGGGAGAGATACCCCAACGGGGGCGGTGAACTCTTGCTCGCCTTGGCTTTGGCTGATCACGCTGATGACAATGGCGAGAATGTTTACCCGTCGGTTGAAAGCCTTTCGCGAAAGACCCGCCAATCCAAGAGAACAGTTCAGTATCAGTTACGCAACATGCAAGATCGCGGCTGGCTTCAGTTGGTTTCTCATGAAGGGGGAGGCCGAGGTCGTTCACGCGAATACCGAATTAACCCTGACTGGATAAAGGGTGCAGAAATTGCACCCTTTCCCGATACAGAAACCATGCAGAATTTGCACCCTTTAGTAGAGAAAAGAGTGCAAAAATTGCGCCCTTTAGCGAACAGAAGGGTGCAATCTGACGCAGAAAGGGTGCAATCCACGACACTAAAGGGTGCAACAGCTGTTGCACCCGAATCATCAGTAACCATCAAAGAATCATCATTGATATATCTCGGATTCGATTTTTCAAGATGGCCAACCCTTCCTCCCGCCGAACTGATTGATGACTGGATCAGGATAAGAAACAAACTCCAGGCACCCCCAACCCAAACAGCCATTCATCGCATGGGCGAAAAACTCACGCAATGCTACGAGGCGGGTTTCAGTGTCGAGCTCTGCCTGTCTGAAGTCATCCTAGGCAACTGGAAGGGGCTGGAACTCGAATGGCTCCAGAACAAAAAAATCCAGCCTGACATGCCAGACATGGGAAAACCTGCCCCCCAAGAGAAGCAGAAAGCCGTTCTGACGGAATTGCAAGAAGCCCACGCCCAAATCCAATCGCTGGAACGTCTCCAGCAACCTGTCCCTGATTCTCTGGTCGCCCGTCAGAACGGGCTGCGCCAACAGCTCAACGCATTGCGAGGAGAAAAACCATGAACCCCTCTCAGCAGGAAATCACTTACGGCATCCTCGAATCCGTCATTTTCGATTCAGCACTCAGCCTGACCGCACTGGGCATGTATGCCTATCTCAATGCCGTGGATAGCATCGCGCATCCCAACATCCTGCAAGTGCTGAACGAGAGCCATCCCGAACACCGGCCCAGCGAGGTCATCCGTAGTCTTGATGAACTCGTTACTGCGGGCCTCCTGATGTATCGGCTTCCCCCTCAAAAACCCGCTTGGGAAGTCATCAATCTCTGTTACGACTAATCCCTCCCAAGGGCCAACAAGGAGTACGAAACGATGAAACGTTTAACCAAATGGATGTTACCCGCCCTACTCGCTGGATCATTGAGCCAGCAAGCCATGGCAAGCGGTGTGCCCGTCATAGATGTGGCTGGCTTAACCCAAGCCATCCAACAGTTCCAACAAATGACCATGCAGTATCAGCAGATGATCGAGCAGTACAACACCCTGAAAGATCAACTCGGCAACATGCAGGAACAGTTGCAGGTTCAGCGCGACAACCTGATGGCCGTGACGGGTGAAAACGGCTATGGAAGCTGGGGAGAATTGCCCTACGACCTGGAATCCCTGGACGCGAGCCTGGAACAGCTCATGGAAGACTATGGGCTGGAACAGAGCCAGGCTGGTCTGAGCGATTATGCGGCCCACAAACGTCAGGAAAAGCTGGCTCCGCTGTTGACCCAGGCCGGAACCACCCAACAGCTCCTGGAGCGCTCACAGCAGCGTTACAGCACCCTCAAGCAGTTGATCCGCAAGGTGGATGACGCCCCCAACCTGAAAGCCGCCACGGACCTGCAAGCGCGGATTGCCGGCGAACAGGCCATGCTCACTAACGAGTTGATCAATATCACCCTTCAGCAGCGTCAATACGAGTACGAGCAAGCCTTGGCCGTACAGCAGGAAAAAGACGCACCCCGCTACCGCTTGTTTGAGGAGTAAGTCATGAACCGTTTTGCCCTGATGATGATCCTCCCCGGCCTGCTGCTGATCGGTTGCGGGGACAGCCCGGAAGGCCGAAGCCTGGCGTATTTCAAGGCCCATCCGAAAGAAACCGTTACCGTCGCCTTTACCTGCGAGCTGGACCATCCCGACTGGCAACGTGAGGCCATGACCACACCGCCCCAGGATTACAGCGCCACCACCCGCGAGTGCGTCAATGCCTGGGACAACCTGGATGCCGCCCGCACGGAGCTGGGCCTGGGTTATGAAGAGGCCAAGAAACTCGGCCTGGGCGACCGCTATCAACCCAAAGTCCGGCACCGGCTGTTTGAGTAAAGGAGACAGGCCATGTCCACCATCGCCAGCATGCACGCCCTTCTGGTCACCGACATTGTGACTGCCGTTTCCGGTCTGGCCCAGCAGACCATGGGGTGGTTACGCCCCATCTTTATCAACCTGGTGGTGATCTATCTGGCCCTGACCGGCTACGCGCTGTGGGCGGGCAAGATAGAAATGCCACTCAATGAGTTGATATCGAGGCTGATTCGTATCGCGGCGGTATCCACCTTCGCCCTGACCTGGAGCATCTACAGCGACCACATCATCGACATTGCCTTCCATGGGCCCGATGAAGTCCTTAGCGGCATCACCGGCTCTGGCAACGATGCCATCAATGCCCTGGACGGGCTCTGGGAACGCATCACCGACACGTCCGAGGAGAAGTTCGACGAAAACAGCGGCATGAGTATCAGCCAGGCTCTGGAGAACAAGATCCTGGGGGTCATGCTCAGCATCACCGGTTGGCTGATTTGCTTCCCGGCCTTTCTGATCATCGTGGCCAGCCAACTTCTCACCGCCCTGCTAATTATTATTGGTCCTATTTTCATCGTGGCCTCGCTCTTTCGCAGAAGTAGCAGATACACCGAAGCCTGGGTCAATCAGCTTCTCACCTACTTCATGCTGTATGTCTTGATCATTCTCGTGGAGCACATGGCGGCTGAAATCTTCGAGCAGATGCATCTACGCCTGGAGAACAAAGCCGCGCTGGCTCAGCTCGGCTTTATCTCCGAAATGCTGTTGGTCGGTCTGATCATGATGGGGGTATCGCTGATGACGCCTTTCCTGGCCGGTGGCCTAGTTGGCGTCACAGCACCCGGCATCCAAAACGCTCTGCGTTTTATTCCCGGGCCCGGCATGTTGCGCCACCTGACACCACGTACCTCAACCCCGCGCCCGAGTGGCCCAGGGGGCAGCGGATATCTCAAGCGGTGGGGTAAATCATGACGAAATCTGAATTCGCTCTATGGCTTAGACGATTCCGAACCGGCTGCTGGATGGTCTTCGGTGTGGCAACACTCGTATTCGCTGTGACCAGTTTTATAGAAATGACGGCGGCCAACTCGCTTCAGGAGCCATCAAAACCACCAGGTCCACCCGAATCCTACCGCTGGTTCATGGTGATGCTGCTGGCCTGCATCTGCGCCACCTTTGCCGGTCAGGGCCTAACCTGGCTAACCCAGGCCGACGATAGCGAGAACCGTTAGTTACGCGGGCTTTGCTGGCGCTACTGGTAGCTGTCTATGTTTCATCGACAGCCACCAGTAGCAATACCCGACTCCAGCGCTTGCATACGAGCAACAGCCCAACTGCTCTATAGCCAATCATTATGCCAGCCACTGTGGCATGTTCTACTTATCGTAGGCATTAACCCAGCAGGCCAAGACGATGACTGAAGCAGATGACAGATTAGCTAAGTACAAAAGTGCCATGCGTGACCGTTTGCTCAACGACCCGCCGGAAAAAGTGATCCCTACACTCATTGATTTACTCTGGGACAGCTCCTCCCTGATGATACCAACAGATGATCATGTTCGATTCTGGATTGAAGTCCTGAGATCACGGGACGATGCTCACCTTTTTGAGGACTTCATCAAGGATGAATGCATGGATTTCCTATCAGCCTAACTCATTGAATTAATTATATTTATCCAGCCAAGAAATGGAGGACTTGGTGGCCTTACATTTGCTAAAGCCTGCCCCTCCTGACCCCGTAGCCATCTAATAACCCGGTTTTTGTCGTATTTGAGAGCCTTGTGCCACGTCGGCCAGGTAGGACAACCCGGTTTTTGTCGGACTTAATGCAAAGCGCATCTGCCACAACATTCTTGGATATGGGACTACACCCCATTGAGATATAACTGACTGACGCACAGCGACTGCTGTGTGAGCCTGTGAGTGTCTGCTGCCGGCTAGGCCCACCTCGCCAGCGACTACTCTGTCAGCGATCACGCAGCAGACAAAAAAACCATATAAAACAATGATGTAACAGGTTTACAAAGCCTCTTTGATCAACCCCATCATTCAGGCCTCGGCTGGATCAAACAACCCAGTTGTTTAATCGTCATAGCCACTAAAAACCGACAGGCTTAAGAATCTCCTCCCCATCTTCACCGAGATAAATCTGGTACGCTCCAGTGCTATCCGTTCTACCAGTAGGTTCCGGGGTGAAGAGCCCACCGTTTTTTCCCAAGAATGGAGCATTACTGTCAAAGCTATCAGGTTGAAAACCAACGCACAGCAGAGGTAACGACACCTGCTCTAAGTATCGGCGCTGTTCAAGCTCCTGAAACGAACCATTACGGTTCGCAACAGGCCAGATCCTGGTCGCACAGTGACGCTTATCCAAACTAGTGACAAATACTCCTGCATCAATGTAATTATTTTGAAACAGGACAAATAGCTTGTTAAAAGCACGGAATGAGCTGGCGACGTTACCAGTTTCAAATTCGACTCCGATTCTGAATTGCTTCACCCCTCGCACTTCCTCAAACAATCCATGCATATCTGCGGGAAGCCGCTCTATGTCATACAAACCAGGGCCGGTGTACATTCCATAAAACATAGGAAACAGCGTATATACCGCACTGCGCTGCAAACCTTCCTGTTCAATATAGCGATGCAAAACTCTCAACAGCTCGTTAGGGTCTTTTATCCGGTAGCCCGTCGTCTCAACAGTCAACGTGATAGTGCCATCAATATTCTGGCCATCAATCTTAGTCTCCCCGTTACACCCAGGATAACCAGCCAGATTCCGCTGAAAGCTCTTGGACAAAAAAGATGCAGAATTCATTACACAGGTGGTAACCCTGCCAGTTCTTTGCGCCCTAAAGTACAAGGTATCATTGATTACAAATTGATCGCCCTGAGTAACGATCTGCCTCAAGCTATCACCAACGATCTGAGTCGCGTCTTCACGAACTTGTCTCGGCAGAAAGCGGCCATCATGTACAACTTCAACCTTCATGGCTAACTCGCTCCTGCACTTCACGAAGCAAGTCACCTGCATCCACCTCCAGAGCGTTGCAGATCTGTATCAATCGAAACACTGAAACCGGTTTTTGAGCACTTTCAATACGGCCAATTTGCCTTCGGTCAATGTCTAGCCGAGCCGCAACATCATCCTGGGTCATTCCGGCAGCATTCCTTCGCTGCCTTAGTAGTGCCCCAAGTACGCTATTTGTGCGCTGTACCGCCTTCCTATCCACCCAGATCTCCGCAACAACAAAATGTGTTACGTCAAACTAGCAGCAGGTGGTACTATACCGAGGGACCCATAGGTCCCTTAAATGATTACCAAGACGGGGAGAGCTGAGAATGCTCCCTGTGATAAAGTCCCCATCCAGCTACGATCACCATTCAAAGAGAAGCAAATGGGTTACTCAAACCAGTTTTTTAATGCACTTGGCGTCGATCCCAAATCCCGGCCAGAGATCAACAAGCTGGCCAAGCGAGTACGCATACCTTCGCATCGCCTCTCTTATTACAACGAGAAAAACATCCTCCCCTCTGGCTCCGACATGGTCCAGATTGAGGAGGAATTAGGTGTCTTTGAACTGGACCTGGCAATAAAGATGGGGAGGCTCGACCATGCCTCGACTGAGCTCATTCAACAGAACGCCGATGAAATATTAGCTCTGTTAAAAGATCACCGGAATTCCATAAAACCTAACCCCAAGGATACGGACAGCCTAGTCTACCAATCCACGTTAGGGTCGCTACACCAAGCCGATTGCTTGGACTTCCTAACAAACATAGATAGCGATTCGGTTGATCTTGTCTTTGCCGACCCGCCATTCAATTTGGCAAAACTCTATCCGTCCAACATGGACGATAACCTCCGGGTTGAAGAGTACCTCAAATGGTCAGAGCAATGGCTCAAGGAATGCATCCGCACGCTAAAGCCTGGCGGGGCCCTATTCACATGGAACCTCCCCCTTTGGAACAGCCAACTATCCGGTTTTCTACATAGCCGACTCACTTTTAAACACTGGGTTGCTGCGGATATTAAGTACAGCTTACCTATCCAGGGACGCTTATACCCCTCCCACTACTCACTTTTGTACTTTGTGAAAGGTGAGCAGCCAAATACTTTCCATGCAGATCGTCTACCGACTCCCACCTGTCCCAAATGTTTTGACAACCTGAAGGACTACGGTGGCTACAAACATAAAATGAACCCCAAGGGGGTCAGCCTCACGGATATCTGGACAGACATCCCCCCCGTACGTCACGCCAAGTACAAGAAACGAGAAGGAGCGAACGAACTTTCCGTTAAACTTTTGGACAGAGTGATTGAGATGGCCAGCAACCCCGGTGATCTTGTTTTAGATCCATTTGGGGGTTCAGGAACAACCTATGTCGTAGCCGAGCTGAAAGGGCGACGCTGGCTAGGCTGCGAGCTTGGCCCATGTGATGTAATCATTGATCGTTTCCAGAAAATCGAGAACGACGAAAAACACTTAGAGCGTATCCGCTCCGAGCTAAATCACTTATATCCCGAGAACATCAGGAAAGAGCGCGAGCGCCGGGGACTCTGGACAGCTGAATCCGTAGCAAAAAAGAACTCCCCCCAAGATTACCCAAAACCGGAGGAGCTTCAGCTATTCAAGAACTGATAGCGATACCATTGCTGAATGGGGGGTATACATACTGCCCCTCTCTCACTCTTGGCTTACCGAATCGACTCAATAACTCCGTACTCTAAGCGTTCTCACGCACTCTCTTCACCTCATTGCGCCCAACGCTCCCCTCTAGCATGCCTGTAGAGAGCTCTCTCTAATAGGCGCTTTTCAGTGTCTCCTCAAGGAGACATATGCAGTTCGCCGCCACTCTAGGAGCAAGCCTGCCCACAACAACCAAAAGACCTATTGAAAGCACTCCTATAAGCACTCATAATAGATCTCGTGAAAGCTGACATCAGATCAGCCACGGGGAGCTGGTTGCGGCCAGCGAAAGCTGATTGAGGAGGAGGGACCAGGTGAAACACCTGGTCAATATGTGCATGGGTACTCTTGTGCAAGTACACGCTGACTTGGCTATGTCAGTTAGCGAACTTAAGAAGAACCCGATGGCTGTAGTAAAAGAAGCCGCAGGTCGTGCAGTTGCAATCCTTAACCGCAACTCCCCTGCATTCTATTGCGTACCGCCAGAGGTGTTCGAAGCTATGTTGGATGCGATAGATGACCAAGAACTCGCAAAACTCATCAACGAACGGGCGTCGGAAACCCCAATCCCCGTCGATCTCTCAGAGCTCTAAGAGCTCTGATACAACCTTATACTCCATTGAAATGCTCCCATCGGCGCAAAAGGAATGGAAAAAGCTAGATGGGAGCATTCGAGAGCCCTTCAAGAAGAAGCTTCGGGAAAGACTGAACAACCCACATGTACCCAAGGACAAATTGAGCGGGATGCCAGATTGCTACAAGATCAAGCTGCGAAGTATCGGTTACCGATTGGTCTACAAAGTGATTGATGAGCGATTAGTCGTCCAAGTAGTAGGCGCAGGCAGACGGGATGCAAGCGCGATCTATAACGTAGTCAAAAAACGGCTAGACCAGAAATAGTGGGTACACTGCCGGTACAGATGCAAGAATACGAGAAGTTCGCTAAAGTTAGCTAAGCACTTGTTTTTAAAGATATATCCTCTTCGGCAAAGTTCGGAAGGGTTCGCTTATAAATCAACAAGTTATTGATATATATGGAAATTGAAAATCCCCGTGTCGGTGGTTCGATTCCGCCTCCGGGCACCATCTTGAAAAGCCCCGCTCAAACGAGCGGGGCTTTTTTTATGCTGCACAATCGCCTGCCCGCCCAAGGGCTACACTCCTATCGGCTTCCCCCTTATCCTGACACTGCACTCACCGCAGGACAGCCCATGAAGATACGTCTCTTTCTGCTTGCCACCCTGATACTGGTCAGCGGCTGCGACAAGACCCCTACCGGTCGCGACCAGTTGGCACTGATACCCGAATCGATGATGGCCCAGTTTGGCAGCCAGGCCTTCCTGCAGATGCAGCAACAGGTCCCGGCCAGCGAGAATAAGAGCCGTAATGCCCGCGTGCAGTGCATCGCCCGGGAAATTCTGCTGGAAGTAGGCGACCGCTTTCCCGGCACCCCCATGCCGGACACCTGGGAAATCGTGCTGTTTGACGACCCCACCCCCAACGCCTTCGCCCTGCCTGGCGGCAAGATTGGCGTAAATCAGGGCTTGCTGGACGTGGCCGGCAATGATGCCCAACTGGCCGCCGTCATCGGCCACGAGGTGGCTCATGTGCTGGCTCGACACGGTAATGAGCGCCTGACCCAGGAGCTGGGTATCAAGGCGGTATTATTACTGGTGGGGTTATTCAGCGAGGGAGACGGAGACAGCGAGCGGATCATCCAGGCCCTGGGGCTTGGCGCCCATCTGGGCATTGCCCTGCCCTTCAGCCGTGCCCACGAGGAAGAAGCCGATGTGATGGGTCTGGAATTGATGGCCAGTGCCGGCTTCGATCCGCGAGAAAGTACCGAACTGTGGCGCAATATGGCCGCCGCAGGGGACGGACAGCCACTGGAGTTTCTTTCTACCCACCCGAACCACGAATCGCGGATCGAGGCACTGGAAGAACGGATGGAGGTGGCGCTGCCACTGTATCAGCGCACTTCCCCGGCGAATTGCGAGAGCCCGTGAACTTGCCTGACGGCACGCTCCGTGACATCTACAAAGCCGCTGTTGGAGTTCCTCTTGAGGGACGAATCCGAGCCTGAGCGAGGAAGCATGCTTTCAGGCGCCACCAGATCACTCTGACAGTACTCGGTACTCCTGATCGCCCTACGGGCGATGTCCACGCTCACGCGTGGTTCGTCCCTCAAGAGGAACTCCTACAGCGGCTTCGGCATAACCGTGTGACTATCGCCGCCAGCGACGCGCCTGCGGTCAGGTCAGCCTACCCGGCCAATGACGCCTGCGCCGTAGCCGGTACCACCGCCGGCTGCCAATCATAATCCTTCATGTTCACGCGCCAGGTGCGAGCCATGAACTGGAAGGTGGCGTGGGGCCACAGGGCGGTATTGCGGCCATCGGCCTGCTGGTACCAACTCATGCAGCCGCCGTTCTGCCACACGGTGTCTTTCAGCTCTTCCTGCAGCTTGTCGTTATAGCGATCCTGCACATCCTGCTTCACATCCAGCCAGGCATCACCACGCTCATCCAGTTTGCCGATGGCATCCATGATGTAGCGCACCTGACTCTCGATCATGAAGATGATGGAGTTATGCCCCAGGCCGGTATTCGGCCCCACCAGCTGGAACATGTTCGGGTAACCACTGACGGTGGTGCCCAGGTAAGCCTCAGCGGCGTCCTTCCAGTCATCCTGCAAACGACGGCCCGGCAGGCCGGTGATCTCGAAATCCTTCATATAGATGCGCGGATCGACGATAAAACCGGTACCCAGCACCAGGCAGTCCGCCTGCTGCTCGGTGCCATCGCTGAAGACGATGCTGTTCTCGCGGATTTCCTTCACCCCTTCGGTGACCAGTGACACATTGTCCCTGTTGAAAGTGGGGTAATAGTTGTTGGAAATCAGGATGCGCTTGCAGCCCAGGGTGTAGCTGGGGATCAGCTTGCGCGCGGTGTCCTTGTCCTTTACCTGATGACGGATAAAGGCCTTCAGTGCCGGCTCCGCCAGCTTGGCCAGGCGCGGATTGAAGATTGGCACTACACGGGCCTCGTTGCTCAGATACAAACGCAGGCGATGCAGTTTGCGCAGGGCCGGGAAGCGTCGGAACGCCCACTTGCTCAGCCCGGAGTAGGCGCGCTCGTCACGGGGAATAATCCACGGTGGGGTGCGCTGGACCACGGTGAGCTGTTCGGCTTCCTTTGCCACGTGGGGTACATACTGAATGGCGCTGGCGCCGGTGCCGATGGACACCACCTTCTTGCCCGCCATGTCGTAACCGTGATCCCACTGGGCCGAGTGAATGATCTTGCCCTGGAACGTGTCCATTCCCTTGAAGTTGGGAAAGGAAGGGACATGAAGCGGGCCGCTGGCCAGCACCCAGTGCTGACATATCACCTGTGAGTCATCTGCCAGATCCAGGGTCCACAGGGCTGCCTTGTCATCAAAATGAGCACCGGTCACTTCCGCATTGAAACGGGTGAGCTGGCGGATGCCATGCTTTTCGGTAACCTCATTGATGTAGCGGTGGATCTCCTGTTGGCCGCTGTAGCGGTGACTCCAGTCCGGATTGCCCTCAAAGGAAAACGAGTACATGTGCGACTGCACATCACAGGCGGCGCCCGGGTAGCTGTTGTGATTCCAGGTACCGCCCACATCGCCGCCCTTCTCCAGCAGCACAAAATCATCGATGCCAGCTTCTCGCAGCTTGATGGCCATACACAGACCGCCGAAGCCACCACCAACAATGACCACCTTTACGCGACGGGTTTGCAGATTGATCCGGGCCTGACTTGTCATCGTTATCCTCCATGGACAGCACCGCTGTCATTCGTCATTGCCGTTACTCTAACCATGGCTGGCGTCCGTGAATACGTGTTAGCCTGAGCTGAAAATTGATAATTCCGGCCAAGGCATCTCCCCATGTCCGCTCGTTCGATCCTGGCACTGATCTATACCGTGGAACTCCTGGAAAAGGAGAAAGGGCTGGATTGCGCGCCGGCACTGGCCCGCCACGGCCTGGACAAGGCCAGCCTGGACCCCAGCAGCGAGATCGGCCGGGACCGGGAACTGCTGATTTTTTCCGAGCTGCTACCCCAGGTGGATGACCCCATGCTGGGCTTCGAAATGGGCAGCCGCTTCGGCTTTGCCGGCTATGGCCAGCTCACCATGCTGCTGATGACCAGCGAGACTGCGTTTCAGGGCTTCCAGTTCGGCGTGAAATATCAGGCGCTGACCTATCTCTACGGCGAAATCGCCCTGACCCCCGGAGAACACAGCACCGCTCTGGACCTGTACCCCATCTCCCTGCCACCAGAGCTGCGCCGCACCCTGATCGACCGGGATATGGTAGGCACCTTCAAGCTGGTCAATGATATCCAGACCCAGCTCAACCTGGATCTGAAACCCGCGGAAGTCTGGATGCCCTATTCACGCCCGCCGGAGGAACAGGTGCGGCGGTTCGAAGACTATTTCGGCTGCCCGATACGCTATGACCAGCCCCACTGCCGGGCGCTGATCCGCAATCAGGACCTGGCCGTGCGAATGCCGGGTTACAACAAGATGGCCCAGGACATGTACCGCGACCAGTGCGATGCCATGCTGGCCCGCCGGGAGATGCCCACCGATAACCTGGCCACCCGGGTGGCCAGCTATCTGCAGCTGTTCGTGCGCAGCTATCCCACCGCCGAGCAGGTGGCCCGGGCCTTCGGTATCCCGGAACGCAGCTTCCGGCGACAGTTAAGCAGCGAGCAAAAGCCCTTTCAGAGCATCATGGATCAGGTACGGGAAGAGAAGGCAAAACGGTACCTGGCTGATTCAGAGAAAAGCGTGGCCCAGATCGGCGAGCTGTTGGGTTATAGCGAGTCGGCGGCCTTTGTGCGGGCGTTTGAACGATGGACGGGGATGACGCCGGCCAAACACCGTAAAAACAGTGAATAGTTAACAGTGAACAGTTAATAGCTCGCGAAGCGAGTCTGTCTTTGCTTTCAACGATGAAGCCGCGCCCAAACCATAAGCGCGACTTCTGGCATTTAAAATCAGACAATCCTGGTCCGCGTCGCTGTTAACTGTTCACTATTCACTGTTAACTAAATCACTTGTCGTCGCGAATACGCTCCACAATCTTCGTCGTAGAGATATCGTCGATAAAATCGAGCACCTTCACTTCACCTCCATAGCCTTGCACAAACTCGTGCCCAACCACCTGATCCACACTGTAGTCGCCGCCTTTCACCAGCACATCCGGCTTGATGGCTTCCAGCAGCGGTTCGGGGGTATCGGTGTCGAAAGGCACCACCCAGTCCACCACCTCAAGGGCAGCAAGCACCGCCATACGGCGCTCCAGGGGATTGATGGGGCGGCCAGGCCCCTTCAGGCGGCGAATGGATTCATCGCCATTCACTGCCAGCACCAGGCGATCACCCTGGCGGCGGGCGGAATCCAGGTAGCCAACGTGACCGGCATGAATAATGTCGAAACAGCCATTGGTAAAGACGATCCGCTCACCCTGGGCGCGGGCATCTTCGATGGCAATCAGCAACTGATCTTCCGTCATCACACCCCGGCCCAGGCCACCTTCCTGATGCACCGCCCGACGTAATTCCGGGGCGGATACCACCGCGGTGCCCAGCTTGCCGACCACGATACCAGCGGCGATATTCGCCAACGCTACCGCATCCGCCATGTCGGCACCGGCAGCCAGCGCCACCGCCAACACCGAGATCACCGTATCGCCGGCGCCGGTCACATCGAATACTTCCCGGGCACGGGCAGGCAAGTGCAGCTCCGGCTGGCCATCGCGCAGCAGGGTCATACCTTTTTCGCTGCGGGTCACCAACAAGGCCTGCAGGTCAAGATCACGGATCAGTTGCTGGCCCTTGGCAATCAGGTCCTGCTCATCTTTGACAGGGCCGGCCACCGCTTCGAATTCACTGAGATTGGGCGTCAGCAAGGTGGCACCACGGTAATGACTGAAATCCGTACCTTTAGGATCCACCAGTACCGGCACGCCGGCGTCCCTGGCCAGGGCAATCAGACCGGGGCAATCACGCAACGCCCCCTTGGCATAATCGGACAACACCAGCGCCCCGCAGTGGGCCAGCTGCTCCTTTACCTTGCTGGCGAAGGGCGCCGGGTCCTGGTCGTGGAACGCTTCCTCGAAATCCAGCCGCAGCAACTGTTGCTGACGACTGATGACGCGCAGCTTGGTGATGGTGGGGAGGCCATTAACTTTCTGAAAATGACAGCCCACTTCTGCGGCACCGAGGCGTTCCTCAAGGATGGAGGCTGCCTCATCATCGCCGGTAATGCCTACCAGCTCGGCCCGGGCGCCAAGAGCGGCCATATTCAGGGCCACGTTAGCCGCGCCACCAGGACGATCCTCCAGCTCGGTCACCCGCACCACCGGCACTGGCGCTTCCGGCGAGATTCGCCCGGTGGGGCCATGCCAATAACGGTCGAGCATGACATCACCTGCCACCAGAACGCGGGCCTTGCCAAAAGCGGGAATGTGCATAGGTTCTCCAAAACACAACAGAGCCGGATTTCGTGGCAGTGTAGCATAGCCTGATACTTAGCTAACCTGCTGAAAGTGTTCGGGGAAACACCAAAACGCCAGGGACACAGACAAAATCTGGCAAGCCGTATAGACAGTAGATGCCGCAGACTCTGGGCAGTACACTTTGCCGCCGCTACGCATCCACCGGCCAGACGGGTATCATGTCCGCCAACCGAGAGAATCCAGGGAGCCACAGGACCATATGCCGCCATTACCCCCCAACATCATGCAAGGTCGCTGGCTACGCTGGTGGCTGACCCTGTCTTTTGCAGTGATGTTCAGCGGTACCTTCCTGTTCAATTCCCGCATTGGCTTTCTCAACGTGCTGGACGTGCTGTTCTTTCTGCCGGCACTGACCTTGCTGACCCGGGCCGTGGTGAGCGGTGACTACCGCCTGATGACATCGCCTTTGCTGGTCCCCCTCTATCTGTTTATCGGCTGGGCAGCCTTGAGTTTCATCTGGGCAGAAGAGCCCAACACATCGCGAGCCGTTCGCGGCATGGTGCAGATCATCGTCATGGTTGGCATTTTCCGCTGGCTACACCTGTATTTTCGCAACACCTTCAAACAGGCCCTGGCCAATGGCGCCCTGTGCTGCATGGTCGTTGCCACCATGGTGATGATCAGTTACTACACCACCCAACCGCTTAGCAGCCCCCTGTTCAGCGAGCCGGCCAATCTGATCTTCCACCTGCCGTCCCTGGATCCCAGCGTTGCCCTGATGGCCATGGTAGCTCCCACCTTTATCCTGCTCGCCCAGGGCATGGAAGAAGGGATCAGCGGCAAGGGCGGGCGTCGCCTGGTCGGTGCTGCAGTGGGTTTTGCCTTTCTCTGCCTGACATCACTGCCACTGGGCCTGATGACGGTAATGCTGGGGCTGAGCTGGCTGGCCAGTCGGCGGCGGCGCTCCTGGTTGGCGGTGATCCCCCTGCTGGCCGGGGTCTATCTGATGCTGGAAGGCCGCAGTGACTTCACCCTGAGCAACTATTTCCTGCATCCGCTGATTGGCAATGGTCTCAATCAGGAGACCCTCAACAGCGTTCTTGCCCAGGACAATAACCGCCTGCTCAGCCTGGCGCATCCACGTAACCTGTTCGTGTTACTGATCCACAGCGTGGGTCTGGTCGGCCTGGTACTGTTCCTGGCCAGCTGGATCAGCCCTTTCACTGCTTTATTACAGCGCCAGATCAACTGGCATGAAGACGCGGCCTACTCCATCGCGGTTCTTCCCGGATTGTTCATGGCATTCGCTGCCGGCGCCTATCTGCTGGTGCCGTTTCATGCCAGCTGGCTCAGCGTCTGGTTGCCACTGGCCCTGCTGCTCGCCCGGCTGAGTGAGCGCCCCTCTATCCGCCCTAACAGCCGCTGAATTTGTCTCGAGACTTGCATGGGAAAACGTAATAACCGCCCCACCCGATTGTCTGATCCCAGGCTGTACCCTACCTGGATCGGCGTGGGCCTGTTCTGGCTGATTGGTCAGCTGCCCTGGCGTCTTTTACAGGCCACAGGCAGAGGCGTGGGGCGCCTGGCGTGGCACCTGGCAAAAAAACGGCGCCATATTGCCCAGACCAACATGCGACTTTGCTTCCCGGAGCTGACTCCTGAAGAACAGGACGCGCTGGCCCACCGCTGCGTGATCAGCACCGGCGAGGCGATCCTGGAAATGGCCGGCAGTTACAATAATCACCGCATCGACCTGAATAAAAATCTTACCGTGACCGGCATGGAGCATATCGAGGCTTGCCGGGCCAGGGGCCAGGGCGTATTGCTGCTCGGCATGCATTTCAACACCCTGGATACATGCTCGAGAATGCTGGCCACTCTGGTGGATATCCATGCGGTCTACCGCCCCAATGACAACCCGGTCATCGACCGGCTTATCGACCGGGGGCGCCGTCACTACGTTCGCAGCACCGTAGACCGTACCGATATACGGCAAATGCTGCGCCTGCTGCGCAGCGGCGAAATTGTCTGGTATGCGCCGGACCAGGACTACGGCACCGCCCACGCGGTGTTCGTGCCGTTCTTCGGCATTCCCGCCGCCACCATCACCGCCACCAGCCGCATCGCCAAGATGGGCAAGGCCGCCGTGATCCCGTGTGCGCATTACCGCTTGCCCGGAGGTCGATACGAGATCGAATTCGGCGCGCCACTCGACGGTTTTCCCAGCGGCGATGAAGAAGCCGATACCGCCCGCATCAACCAGACCATTGAGCATTATGTCCGCAAGCACCCGGAACAGTATTTGTGGGTACACAAGCGGTTCAAACATCAGCCCCCTGGCCAAGCCAAGCTTTATTGATGACCGATACGTCTCCGCTATTTCGTTTCTTTTCTCACTGGATCGTGCTCGGTCTTGTGCTGTATCTGGCCGGATTCTATATCGCCCCATCCAGCAAGCTCCAATATCTGACCCTGTATATCGGTCTAATTCTGCCGGCCTTGTATTTCAGCTTTTGGGCGTTCCGGGAACATTATCTCGCAGACGGAAAACTGCTGCTCTGGCTGTTAGCAGCTCTGATCGCCTTCTATCTGCCGTCACTATGGGCAGAGTCCGGCAGCTTGCTGAACACCCTGAGAAAGAACCTGAAGGGAATCCTGTTTGTTCTGTCCCTGGCGGTTGCCATACGCCATCTGGCGATTTATTACCCCGCATACCTGAAAAGACTACCGGACCTATTGTTATGGTGCGGAATGCTGGCATTGGCATTGTTTTTTATCAGTTTTTTGCAGACGGGCCCCCGCCATGGCGGGAATATAGGCATGGGAAACCTTGGCGACAACCCCAACGAAACAGGCCTGGCCTTTGCTATAACTCTATTACTGGCACTGTATCGGTACCAAAATGATCACAATCACTACTGGTGGCTGTTGATTCTTCCGCTGCTGGCAGCCGTCTATCTGGCCTATAGCCGCGCGGCCATGCTCGGGCTCGCTGTGACAATACCCTTTGCGCTACTATGGGGCCTTGGTTTCACTAGGGCCGCTGCTGGTTTCTTACTGGTCTGCCTGGCCGGCAGCGCCATCATGATTGCCTTGATGATTACGGGCTATCTGGATGCCGACAGCCTGCTCAGCCGCAGACCCACGCTTTGGCAGGCTTTTCTGGATAACAGTCCGCACTTCAACTTGTTGTGGGGCGCAGGCCTGACCGACAGCATTACTATCAAGGCCGAAGCGTTAGGCCGAAAGCTCGAGCCTCACAGCCTTTTCTTTTCCTTGATCCTGCGCGGAGGGCTGCTAGCACTGGTAATTTTCTGCAGCTTAATAGCTCTAGCCATCACCAGGGCACGGCAACGGAAATTGACCACGGACAACATTTGGCTTCTTGTCCTGTTTTTTGGATTAGTTACACAATTTTTTGAAGGTGTTTATCCACTAAGGCCACCCAACAGTTTCTGGCTATATACATGGCTTCCGCTACTAATACTGATTCTGACAACAACACGATTGAGAGCGACGTCATAATGGATCAAGACAGCTTTCATGTACTCGCGATCGCTCTCCCCACCGAAGTGGAACGCCGCCAGCATCTCGCGAAAATGATGGACGAATTGGGCATAACGTATTCTTTGGCTGAAACGTCCCCCCCCGTGGCACCGGAAAACTGGCCCGACGTGGGTTATGACCATGACAAATCCCTGAATATGCTGGGACGAGACCTTAGCCCTGCTGAAATTGGCTGCTTCCTGAGCCACCGCAATGCCTGGCGGGCAGCAGCAGCAACGGACAAACCCACCCTGATTCTGGAAGGCGATGCGCTGCTGAACAGTGAATCCATCTCGGTCTGTCGGGCTTTGGCCAACCGAACGGCTGACTGGGAGCTATCCATGCTCTACTACTCCAAGTGCCTGCCTTCGGTGTGGCTACAGCGGAGACTGACAGAAGACCACCGGCTGGTTAAATTCGCCAATCGACGTACCTACTGTCTTGCCGCCTATATGGTAAGCCCAGAGGGCGCGAAAAAATTGCTCACGCTCAGTGAACATTTTTACCTGCCAGCTGATGATTTTGTCTGTGGTGGCTGGGTGCGTAAAGATCTGGACATGTATGCAGTCACACCCAAGGCCGCAAGCCTGTGTGTGCATGCGCACCAATCCACCCTTGAAGAAGGGCGGCAAAAACGGAAACAGCGGCAACACAAGAAAAAAGACAACAGTCGCTGGCTACGGCGAATAGAGCTTTTTTTCCGGGAGCTGGGTCAGCGATACCGACCACCACGCAAAAGTCTCTAACCTGACAACGGCACAGAAAGATCCCGGATAACCTTCGCCGGCACTCCGCCCACCAAGGTATAAGGCGCAACAAATTGCGTCACTACTGCACCCGCTGCCACAACTGCACCTTCGCCAATTTCAACCCCTGCGGTCACAATAGCGCCAGCGCCTACCCAGACATCATCACCAACAACAATAGGCGCCCCAGTAGTTCCACGCCGCCCTTTCTCATTGAGATAAAGACTGTGCTGCGCCCCTTCAAAGCAGACCCTGGGGCCGATACGGCATCGCTCGCCCAGAGTGATCGGCGCCTTGGGACAGGCAAACCGCACTTCCGTATTGATAAAACACCCCTTGCCGATATGCACCTTACCGGCACCGCCAATCGGGCGCAGCACCACAGGTCCATAGACCGTGGAGCGACCCTGCATATCAAAGCCGGCGGCCTTGAGAAACAACCAGCGCCACTTGTCACTGAAACGCAGCCGCGGCAAATGGTTCGCCAGCCCCAGGAAAAAAAACTCACGAAGAGTTTGCATGGTTAAAGCCCCCTGTCACGGAAATAGCGGCGGCGCTTGCCGACAAAACGCAGCTTCTGTTCCAGATGCTTCCAGAACTCGGAAGAGTCGGAATAACGACAGGGAAAATTCTCTGCTGTCACCCCGTCCAGCTGCGCCTGCCAGTCATTACTGCTTTCGTAGCCATGGGTGATCAGATCCTGCGCCAGCTGCGGGTATCGCAGCAGCTGCTGCTTCAGGCGTGGCAGATGCTCTCGCCAGCCAGCAATGCGCGACAGGTCCACCTGGCGGAGCCCACCGAGGGCGTTTTGAGCATCTTGTCCAGCATTGGCCACTTCATGAAAGCGATCGAAATCATGGCTTCTGCGTAAAAAAGGAAAGATATCTTCCATACGCTGCTGAACCCCTGTGGGGTCACTGACCAGATCCTCGTAGCGCAGCACCATAACCCGGGGGTGCGCCTGAATATCGGTGATGGCTTTTTCTGCCCGTTTCCACACCGGATAGTTGCAGAAATACATGCCTGGCCAGGCCTTGTGCATACTGCAGATCACCGAGCGGGGATCCCGCATCATGGCAATGACATAAAGGTTCGGATCACGATCAAGCAGCGGCGCCATCCACAGGGCATCATTGGGCTTTTTGGAAAGCCGCAGCCCGCTTTTCTGCGGCGGAACCTTGAAGATGGTTTCTTCATGTTCAGAGTGACCTTCATGGGGATAGCAGGCCACCAGCATTTCCGCCATCAAGGTAGTGCCACTGCGTGGACACCCCACTACATGCAGATGTGTCGCGCTCATTTACCGGCTCCCAGCAATCGTATCCTGTCCTTCCAACTCACTGCCGGAGCACTCATGATCTCCGCGTCCAGCAACCCGGGGAAGGTGGCAGCACGGCAGGCCCAGGTATGCTGTTCGCTCACGATCTCCTGTCCGGCTCGGGCAATGGCCCCGGCCTTTTCAGGGTTATCCTGAAGCCATTGCAACCTTTCATGTAATTCTGCTTCACTGTCGTACAGAACCACATTCTCGTTTTCCACGAAACCCAACTCCTGCTGCTCCAGGGCCGGTTGCCGCCAGGCCAGCAATACACAGCCCGCCGCCATGGCTTCGAAATTCTTGATCATATATTCATTGAAGCCGATGTCTGCGCTGACAAACACCCGGATCTCATTGAGCAACCGGTTATAGGGCTCTCCCGGGTCTGCTCGCAGAAGCTGCACCTTGCCCAGCTTTTCCTGCCTCAACAAAAAGCGCTTACGGCGCTTGTAGACCTTGTTCTTCACCCGGCCAACAAACGCAGATTCGATGGTACGGTCCAACCCCAGGTCAGTAATGGTTGTGCCGTCATAGCCCTTGGGAAGAAAACAGGCGTCGATGCCTTCCTCGCGCAGCTGTCTCGCCAGGCTGGCACCGGACACAATGATCCTTGCCTTTTCCAGGTCACGAAGCACCGCCGGGTAACGGCGATACCACTCGCTGGTGGGGACATTGTTCTGGCATACATCGTGATCAAATATCACCAGACCCGGCGCCCGTTTGAGACACTGATAACGCTTACCCAGACGACGCAGGTTAGTATCGGCGATTACGCGATCATAGCCGGTGAAATCCGCATCATTGAAATAGGCGTCCAGGCCATGCTCGCGGGTCACTTCCACATGATCAAAATCAAAGTGCTGCTTCGCCGCTTCCCACAGAGGGCGCGTGACCATCAGCTTGCCATCGGTGGACACAACCAGGGTTTTCATAGCCAGCTCTCAATCGATTTGATGCGCGCCTCGTAAAACGCATTGAATTCCTGCCTGGCTTGCGGAGCCAGGGCTTCGCGGGGACGCCAACTTTCAAAAAGGCGCTCGCGCTGATCTGCCAGGTCCTGTTCCAGCCCCCTGCCGGGCTCCTGGCTCATGCCATCCAGATCCAGGACTTGGAGCTGGCCATCCTGAAACAGAAAATTGGTATATTTGCTGTCGCCATGGCTGAACGCCATCAACCGCATTACCGCGAAAAAATCAGCCATCTGGCTCAGCGCCTGATAGCGCAAGGCGCCGCCTTCTTCGCAGATTTCCGGCAGCATACGACCATCCACATTTCTGCATACCAGATATTCACGGTCCGTCAGCCCTGACTGCTTGTTGGATAAATAGCAAACTGTCTCAGGAGTGGGAACCTGAACAAGTCCCAGATAGGCCGCATTGAGCCAGGAATTTTTCGCCCGACTCTTGAACTGGCGGGCCAGTTTCTTCCAGGCACTTTTCACGTTATAGCGCTTGATCACCAGGCTCTCGCCCTGAACCTGAAGTCGTCCGACGGTGGCGCTGTTGCCATCCTTGAGTCTTTCACTGTCTTGAAGCAAGACATCCAGACCACGATGGAGCAAGACATCAATCAGTGACCTGTCGTCACGTCGTCCCATTCCGATGTAGCCATTACCATTGAGCTCAAAAAATTCGGTACAGTTACGTAGGGATTTTTTTACCCGTTTCCGCAAACGTATCTGCCGCGTTTTCTTCAGGGATTG
>UEXM01000199.1_pt3 | contig 26732 bp, 26 predicted proteins | sample 1796661 | NCBI WGS metagenome assembly UEXM01 (sample SAMEA4772469, study PRJEB27181) | metagenome
TTGGTTTCTACCGTACCATGCTTTTCTTACAACAAAGTTCTTTCTTTCGATTGGTGGGAAGATGTCAGCAAGTTCTTTCTTACTTAACTTCGCGATTGCATTGTTTAATTTAGATTTATTCATATTATTATTATTATTTATTTACATTTATATTATCCGTTGTACTTCGTATTTAACTCGCTACTAGTGAAATTCTCTGTAGATTTCTAACACTTTAGATTGCTCTTCCTTAGTTAGGTTGAATACATTTTTGTTAGGGTAAAGTTTCTTAGAGATTCTGATTAAAGCTGAGTGATTATACATAGTTATTTATTTATTATTAGTTACATCTATATTATCCGTGCAATGTCGTAATCCGTACGCTAAAAGGCAAAACATTATAAGAAAATATCTAAAAAGGTGGGGGGGTGGGGTAAATACAATTGTTTTTTATTACAGGGGTACAGGGTAAATACGGTAATATAACCCATTAGTTCCCTATATGACATTAGCTAATAATGTATACTTAATAAGTAGCTCCCGTCACGTAATAATAAAGTATGGCACAAAAACTAAGTAAGAAAGCAAAAGCTGCTAAAAAAGCAAGAGATAAAAAAACTGCAATGACATCAAGAAGAACTAAGATGAAAGCAGAAAATCAAAAGAAACGTAGAGCGGCTAAAAAGAAAGGTAAGAACCTTAAGGGTAAAGACTATGACCACAAGACTAAAAAGTTTACTTCAGTAAAAAATAATCGAGGTAGTTTTGGTAAAGGAACTAAAAAAGAATAACAATGGCTAGAATCTCTACATACGGATTAGATGATAACATTAGCGAGAACGACCTATTATCAGGTTCAAACTTCTTAGGTACTAAAAACAACTTACCAGGTGGAACACCCAGATACGCTACAAAAAATTTCTCCATAAGAGATCTATCTAAATACTTTGCTAATGGTGGGTTTCAAGATGGCGACTTCTTTAACCTATCTGATCTATCAACCAGTATAACAAATAACACAACTTCAATAGCATCGATAGAAGGTAACGTAACTACCAATGCAACAAATATATCATCTAATGCAGCATTCTCACTTAACTTAGCATCATCATTCGGTGTTGTTGACAATGCTGGAAATATAACGTCACTATCTCAAGCGTTCGCAAACTTAGTATTAAATGTTGCAACAAGTGAGGATTATGCTACCGCATCACAACTAACTAGTTTAACGGCCACAGTAAACAATCAAGCAGCAAGTATTACATCTAATGCAAGTGATATTCTTACTGTAACCGCTTCTGCTACACAGAATACTGGTAACATAACTACAAACACTGGTAGTATAAACACAGTAACTACAACAGCAAATGCCAATGCAGCTAGTATTACTACGTTAACCAACAATTTAGCGACTACAAATAGTAATGTAACTCAAAGTGCATCAGATATAACTAGCTTAACAGCCACTGTAACATCAAACACCACTAATATAGCGTCTAACGATACAGATATAACTAGTGTAACCAACTCGGCCGCCGCTAACGCGTCTAGTATTACCACACTTACTAATAATTTAGCTACCGCTAATACATCAATCAGCCAGAATGCTAGTAATGTTACCTCTTTAACCGGCACAGTCACTACAAATACTACAAATATTGCCGGAAAACCCGAAACTTTTAGACAAACATCGGCACCAGCGGTCTCAGAACCGGTCGGATCGCTATGGTTTGACACAGATGACGGCAATAAGGCGTATATTTTAGTATCGGGTAGCCCAAATGTGTGGACAGCGATTCCAGATAGCCGAATTGCAGCAAATGCAACTAGTATTACCACTGCAAACACCAATATAACAGCTAATGCTAGTGATATTACTACATTAACTAATAGTATTGCTACCACAAATGCAAATGTAACACAAAATGCTACGAATGTTACAAACCTTACAAGTACTGTAAGCACCAATACAGCAGCTATAACGTCAAATGATGGAGATATTACAACTGCTAACAATAATATTGCTTCAAATGCTTCCAGTATTACAACTCTTACTAATAATCTTGCGACAGCCAACACTGCTATTAGTCAAAATGCTTCAAACGCCACATCTTTAACGAGTACTGTCTCAACTAACACAACAAACATAACTTTAAAACCTGAAGTCTTTAGACAAAACGACGCTCCGGCTGTTACTGGGGCAACAGGTTCTTTATGGTACGATACCAATGATAGTAATAAATTATATGTACTCGTTGCGGGCTCCCCTAAAGTATGGACAGTTACAGATGATACACGTATTGGAACTGCTGTAACCAACATAAGTACAAATACAAGCAATATAACTACTAATGCAAGTAATATAACCACATTAACCAACGATCTTAACACTGCAGAGGCTGACATAACGCAAAATGCAACCAATACAACTAACTTAACAAGCACAGTATCTACAAACTCTACTACAATAGGTAATAAGCCAGATGTTTTTCGACAGGATGCTGCACCAGCAGTAACAGGAGCTACTGGTTCTTTATGGTACGATACTAATGATGGAAACAAACCTTACGTTTTAGTAGCGGGATCTCCAAAGGTATGGACACAAACAACGGATGCAGCTATTGCAGCGGGTGATGCTGTAAATGCTTCGGCAATAACAACAGCTAACACTAATATCGCCGCTAACGCAAGTAATATAACAGTTTTAACAAATGATTTAAATACAGCTGAAGCTGATATAACACAAAATGCAACTAATCATACGTCATTAACCGCTACTGTTAGTACTAATACAGCAAGTGTTGCTGGTAAACCAAATGTGTTTAGACAAAATAATGCACCAGCAGTTTCAGAACCCGTAGGCTCAATGTGGTTTGATACTAATGATAATAACAAAGCATATGTATTAGTTTCCGGATCACCTAATGTTTGGACTGCAACAGTAGATACCCGTATAACTACTAACGCTACAAATATATCTACATTAAATACAGGCGTAACTAATGCACAGAATAAAGCAAATGCTAATGAAACAAATATAACTACGTTAACTACTGATGTAGGTGGTAAACCTGATGTGTTCAGACAAGATGCGGCTCCTGCTGTTACAGGTGCAACTGGATCGCTTTGGTATGATACCAACGATAATAATAAGCTTTATGTGCTTGTAGCTGGTTCACCTAAAGTTTGGACGGCTACAGTAGATGCAACTATTGCAACTGCTCAATCAACTGCCGACGCAAGACCTAAAGTATTTAGACAAACTTCAGCGCCAGCAACATCTGAGCCTGCTAACTCAATTTGGTTCGATACAGATGATAATAATAAAACCTATGTATTAGTAAGTTCAACTTGGACTGCTTCAGATGACGCTAGGATAGGATCTACAGCAAGTAGTTTATCAACATTAACAAGTACTGTAAACGGTCATACAACAAGTATATCAACAAATCAAAGTAGTATAAATGGTGTTAAAGCAAAATATGGAGTAACGATAAATGCTAATGGTGCATTAACAGGTTATAGAATAATAGGCGACACTGCTGGTGCGAGTGACTTTATAATCAATGCTAATGATTTTAAAATATACGATTCAAGTGGTAACTTAAATCCATTTAGTGTATCGGGTAGCAAAGTACAAATAAACGGTGATCTAAACGTTTCAAGTGCTGCAACAATTGGTGGTACTGCAACAGGTAATGATGCAAATGGTAGAGCAACAGCTTTATTACTAAAAAACTTAGGTACTGTATCTGGTAACGATGGGGCAGTATGTATGGAAATGCAATCAGCCGCTAGGTATCATCATGTTATAGAAATGACCGGTGGTGGTGGTACCTCAGGCAATTTTGATTTAAGTGCTAAATATAGATTAGGTAAATCACTTGTAGCAGGAAACGAAGGTGACAATTATTCTTTTATAGCAATGCAATTGAACGGTGCTGGATTAATTATACCAAATCAAACTGCAAATAGTGCTACAGTATCAGCTGATTATGCTAGTGGTATGAATATCATATTTAATGATAACAGTGGTAGTAGAACGGTAAACTCAGGTAGGTTACATGTTAGTGAATATTTCAGAACATTTTTCTTAGATATTCCAGCTAACTCAAGAACAAATGGTGCTTATGCAAACAGGATGTTCAGCATGAGGAAAGAGATAAACCCTGGTGGTGGAGCTGCTGATTATGAAGATGAGGTTTTATATATAGACAACAACAACCATCTACATGCTGAAGAAATATACGATATTGATAATTCAAACTTATATCTTGATTTCGGAAATACAGGTGACTCATTAAAAGTAGCAGGTGATGTAGTTGCATTTGTATCATCAGATAAAAGATATAAAGATAATATACTTAATATATCTAATCCGTTAGATAAACTAAATAAAATAAACGGTGTATCATTTAATTGGAATGAAATATCGCATAAAGAAACAGGTAAAAAAGATATAGGAGTTATTGCACAAGAAATTGAAGAAGTATTACCTGAAATTGTAGAAACAAGAGATAATGGTTATAAAGCAGTAGATTATCCTAAGTTGACAGCATTGTTAATTGAAGCTGTAAAAGAGTTATCAGATAAAGTTAAAAAATTAGAAGATGGCATTACAGGCTAGCGGCGAAATATCTATAGGAGATATAAAAACAGAGCTAAGCAGCTCAAGTGGTTCATTAAGAACTTTATCTGCTTTAGCAAGTAAATCATCACCCGACGCTATGAGTGAGTTCCATGGGTTTTCTGCTATTCAAACTTTTCAAGGTTCTACTGCTCAAGGTTTTATTGGTGCTTGTAGCGCTGCAACAAATACACAGTACTGGCATAGTGGAATTAGTACTTATCCTGTAGATGGAGATATAGTTTATACAAATTCATCTGCTTCAGCAACTTTAGCTAATGGTGTTTACAAAATGGCTAATAATAAACTTATGATTATATCTGGAGGAAATGGAGAAGCGGGAGAACCATTAGATTGTTAAAATATTTTATAACCACGTAATTATTATACTATAAAACCAAAACCAATGACATTTTATTACAAAACCTATTCTTTCTCGAATAACAGTACAGAAGGAATATCCGAAGAAACCAAAAATACATGGGAATTTTTCGCAGACAAAAAGAACTGGAGAATTGTACAACTACCAAATGGCTTTTATCAAACAGAATGCCTAAGCTTAAACGCGGACGGAACACCATCTGATAATTGGACAGACGTAACCAGAAGAGAAACCCTTGAATCAGCTGAGGCTGCAATCGATGGGAGTATTGAACATTATAAAAAAAGACTAGAGTTCTCTAAGGGACCTAAAGTTATTAAAACCTTTAAATAACCACTTATAAAAATTTAATCAAATGGAATACAATCAACCAAGCCAGATAGTTAAAAGTCTATCTTTTGGAGCAGATGCTAGAGAAAAAATAATGCACGGGGTAGACAAATTAACTAATGCAGTTAAATCTACCCTAGGTGCTTCAGGTAAATGCGTAATATACGAAGACGCATTAGGTAAACCGGTGATAACAAAAGACGGTGTAACCGTTGCGGAAAGCGTAGTCTTATATGATCCGGTTGAAAACATAGGTGCAACTTTAATTAAAGAAGCAGCTAGAAACACTGTGAGGGAAGCAGGCGATGGTACCACTACGGCAACCGTGCTTGCACACTCATTATTACATTTATCCAACGAAAAAAAATACGCACAAAGTGTAAGACCTATAAAAGATGGAATTTTATCTGGTCTTAAAAAAGTAAACGATTACTTAGACAAAAGTGCAGTTGAAGTAAATGATGATATGCTCGAAAACGTAAGTTCTATTAGTTGTAACAACGATAGAAAACTCGGTAAAATAATTTCGCAAGCGTATTCAGTAGTAGGAAAGGATGGTGTCGTCCTTATGGAAGAGTCTGAGACCCATGACACACACGTTAAATTCGTGGAGGGCACTAGAATAAATTGCGGACTCAAATCGCCACATTTCATAACAGATAAGGATAGGGGTAGAGCGGTGCTAGATAATCCGTACGTACTAATAGTATCTTCGCCAATACCCAATGTTCGTAAAATACAAAGCGTATTGGAGTTTGTTATTAAAAAGAAAAGGAGTCTGTTGATCGTTGCGGGCGTAGAACAACAACCTATGGCGGCGTTATTAGCTAACAAAGTCAAAGGTAACATAAAAGTAAATGTTGTAGATTTGCCTGGATTCGGTCCAACAAAACAAGATACAATTGAAGACCTTGCGATACTTACCGGTGCAAAAGTTATGAATGAAGAACTAGGTGATGATTTAGATTTAATTGAACCAAGTGTTTTAGGCGAGGCTATAAAAGCTATTACTGATGATGGCCATACAGTATTACAAACGCCAGATTTGGTTCATGCGAGTTTCGTAGACAGAGTTAAAGCAATTGAAAAAAAGCTAAAGAAAGAAAAAAATCCATTTTTTAAGAAAAAGCTACAAGAAAGATTAGCAATGTTAAATGGCAAAGTAGCAATAATTAAAGTTGGCGCTGACTCTAAAGTTGAAATGAAAGAAAAGAAAGATAGAGTTGAAGACGCTATATATGCTACAAAAGCAGCTTTACAAGAAGGTATTGTTGCTGGTGGAGGTGTTGCATTATTAGATGCGTCATTTTCTATAGTACCTGAAAATGATGGAGAAGTAATTTTACTAGAAGCTATAAAATCACCATACGCAACTATACTAGACAATGCAGCATTAGAATATAAAGAGTATAATAAAGCTGGTATAGGTATAGATGTTGTGAGTAATACTAAAGTTGATATGATTAAAGAAGGAATCATTGATCCTGTACTTGTAACTAAAACAGCATTAAAAAATGCAGTAAGTGTGGCTAATACAATATTTTCAGCAGATTGTGTAATTAATAATATTCGAGTTAATGAAAGCAATTAATTTTTACGTCGTTGTTGAAAAAATAAAAGAAGCCCCGAAGAAAGTAGGTGGCTTAGAACTTACGGAAGATCAAAACAAAGACGTAAGGTATTTAAAAGGTAAAGTTATATCTGCAGGGCCACAAGCAGATGTACTTAGTAAAAATGATATAGTACATTATGATAAACATGCTGGGCATGGAATTGAATGGAAAGAAAAGCTATATTATGTTTTAAAACTAGGTGATATAGTATTAGTTGAATGAAACTAGATGCTAGTAACATAAAAGAATTAAATTTATTAAAATATTATAGGCTCATTCGTAAATGGGCCTGTAAAACTTATAGCCTAAAAGACGCTGATCTTGAACTTTTAATTTATTTAGATTGCAAAGATAGATTTACGCGTAATGATTTTATTGATGGCACCTACACGTACAGTTGGGATAAAAATAGATGGGAACGTCTAAGAAAAGCGGGCTGGATAGAGGTATGGAGACATCGAAACCGCACTTCAATTAAATATAGTATATATAAAACTTCTTTTAAATGTAAGCAACTAATAATGCGAATATACCGCATAATGCTTGCAGAAGAAGACCTTCCAACAAGTACCCGTAATATTTTTTATAACAACCGATCATACACAGATAAAGTTTATAATAAAGCTATTGATGATATGATCAAAGACAAAAACAGATAATATGTATAAGATACCCGCTAAGAAAAAAGCTAAAAAGAAAGTTAAAAAGAAAGTTAAAAAATCTAATTCTAAATATTAAGATGAAAAAACTTACAGGAAAACAATTAAAAATAGCTAAATTAACAGCGCCCTTCAATAAGTTAAATAAAGGAGATTTTATTAAGCTAAAGAAAATGAAGAAGCCTAAATTCTAAAAGCATGCCAAGTAAAAATGCACCATCAAGAAAAAAATCTAAAGGCTATTACACTAAAGTAAATAAGAAAGGCGGCACCGGAGCAAAAGCTGGTGGTGGTATGTCTAAAAAAGGTGTAGCTAAATACAGAAGAGATAACCCAGGCAGTAAACTTAAAACAGCAGTTACAACTCCTCCATCTAAATTAAAGAAAGGAAGTAAAGCTGCTAAAAGACGTAAATCATTTTGTGCAAGATCAAAAGGGTGGAAATCAGAAAGAGGTAGAGCTGCTAGAAGAAAATGGAATTGTTAGTATGGAATCAAGAGGATTAGGCGATTCTATTGCCAAATTTACAAAAGCAACAGGTATAAGATCTGTTGTTGATCATGTGTCCAAAGGATTAAATATTCCTTGTGGATGCGAGGCTCGTCAAAAAGCTTTAAATAAAATGGTTCCTTATAAATTAAAAAATAGCAAATGAGTAAATTATTAGCAAAACTTTTTGGTAATGCCGGTGGTGGAATTATTTCTAAGCTAGCGGGAGTTGCTGATAAGTTTATACAAACAAAAGAAGAGAAAGCGTCGTTTGAAAAAGAAATGACTCAAATATTTATACAAGCTGAAGCAGAAATGCAAAAGAATGTTACGGACAGATGGAAAGCAGATTTAGAGCATGGTAATTGGCTCACACGCTCTGTTAGGCCACTTGTTTTAGTATTTCTAATAGTAACTACAGTTATAATGGTTTTTGTTGACTCTGGATCAATTAATTTTAATGTTGAACAAAAATGGACGGATCTTTTGCAGTTAGTTTTAATTACAGTAATTGGTGCATATTTCGGCGGACGAAGTGTTGAAAAATTAAGAAAAAAATAAATTATGCCAAGAATAAAAGATATTTTAAGAGATCATATTTTATCGGCTGATGATAGATTATTAGGAACAGATATTTCTGGTGTTACTAGAAATTATAAATTATCAGATATAGCTAGCTTCGGCAATTTAGGTGCAACTGGTTTTAGCGAAATAACATCAGCGGCTCCTGTATCGGGTAATGCTCATACACATGGAATAGATTTAAACACAGCTGTGAATAATTATAATATAACAGCCGTAAACGCACCAAATTCAATAGTTTTTGAAAATATAAATAGTAACGTTGTTGGTAAAACTGGAACAATTGTAATAGTAAACCCATCATCTGTTACTAGCTTATCTTTTGAAGGTTTCCCTTCTACTGTTTATACTCCTGGTGGTGGTGCTATTAATTTTGTTACTACAGCTAACAGTCTTGCTGTATTAAATTATTTTGTAGCATCTACAACTAAAATATTAGTTAACTATGTAGGAAACTTCGGAACTTATCCTCAATCTTAAACTTTAGTTAAATGAGATGGCTTTGGAACAGAATAGATTTTTGGAATACAGCTACTACTAAAAATACTAGCAGAAATACAACAAAGGCCACAAGTGTTGAAAAGCAAACAACTACCGCTTTTAACACGTCGACTAATACTGTCACAACTTTTAACACATCAACAAATACATCTACAGTTTTTAATACTAGTACAGCAACAACAACTACATTCGCTACAACAAAAACAACTAGCACTGTATTTAATACATCAACGAGCACTGTAACTACATTTGAAACCAATAGAAATACAAGTACCGTTTTTAATACAAGTACTAATACTGTAACTACTTTTAGTACATCAAAAAACACGGTAACTACTTTCAATACATCAACTAATACGGTTACTACATTTAATACAAGTACTAATACAACTACTGTATTTAATACTAGTACAAGCACTGTAACTCAGTTTGCAACATCAAGAAGCACAACAACAGCTTATAATACGTCAACAAATACAAGTACCGAATATAACACTTCCACAAGTACTGTATTTAATACAACGACTTCTACAACTACAACATTCAATACAAGTACTGCAACAAACACTATATTCAACACCAGTACTGTAACCACAACAACATTTAACACTAGTACATCTACGGTTACAACATTTGCTACTACGAGATCTACAACTACTACTTTTTCTACTACACGAAGTACTGTAACCACATACAATACAACCAGAGCTACAACTACTACGTATAATACAACTAGATCTACGAGCACAGTTTATAATACAACTCAATCTACAGTTACAGAGTATTCAACTAATAGAGCAACAAGTACGGAATACAATACCTCTACAAATACTACAACAGCTTTTAATACATCAACAATAACAATTAAAAGTACAACAACAACTTTTAATACATCGACTAATACAGTAACTGTATATAATACGACTACAACAACTATAACAAGTTTTGGAACTACTGTGCCTACAAGTATTGCTACGTCTACAACTATAAGTACCACTAGGGCAACAAGTACACAATACAATACTACTAGGTCAACTACTACAACTTTTAATACTACCAGAGTAACAAATACAGTATTTAATACAAGTACACAAGTTCCTCATGAAACGTCTAGAACAACTACGTTCGCTACAACACGTTCAACAAATACAACTGTTTCAACAACAAGAAGTACAACAACTGCTTACACTACGTCTTTTTCAACTAGTAGAATTACAAATAAAAGTACTACAACAACGTTTAATACCAGTACTACAACAACATTCAATACTAGTACAGCTACGACTACCACATATAATACGTCGACTACAACAACAAAAAGTACAACAACACAATTTAGTACAAATAGAAACACGACTACAACATTTAATACCACAACTGCTACAAGCACGGTGTTTAACACATCTACTGTAACTAGTAAAGCAACTACAACTACGTTTAATACTACTACTGCTACCAGCACGGTATTCAACACAAGTACAACAACTGTGTTTTCTACAACAACCGCTTATAATACTAGTACAACAACATTAGAAAGTAGAAGTACAACAACAGAGTATACTACCTCAACTACTTTTAATACTACAACTGCAACGGTTACGACATTTAATACCTCAACCGCTACAACAACTGTATTTAATACAAGTACTAGTACCGTGTTTAATACAACTACGACTTTTAACACAAGTACTACGACTACAGAGAGTAGATCAACAACAACGGTATATACAACGTCAACTACTTTTAATACGTCGACAGCAACAACTACAACTTTTAATACAAGTACAGTAACTTCTAAAAGTACTACAACAACATTCAGTACTAATAGAAATACAACTGAGTCTAGGAACACAACAACTACTTATACTACAAGTACAGTATTTAATACAAGTAGAAGCACAACTACCGCTTATACAACAACATTTGGAACGTCGAGATCTACAACAACAACTTTCAGTACAAACAGAAATACAACTGAAAGTAGATCAACAACTACAGCGTATACAACTACAACAACATTTAATACAAGTAGGTCAACATCTAAATCTACTACGACTACATTCGCAACTACAAGATCAACAACAACAACGTTTGCAACATCAAGGTCTACAACAACAACGTTCCAAACAAGTATTGTTACAAGTAGAACAACTACGTTTAATACTAGCAGAGGTACTGTAACTTCATTTAATACGGTTACAGCTTATAATACCACTACTACTTTTAATACATCTAGAGCTACTAGTACAGCCTTTAATACCACTACAGCTTATAATACAACTACTACCTTTAATACAGCGCGAGGTACTGGAGAATCGAGAAACACTGGAACGTCTAGAAATACATCAACAGCGTTTAATACAACGACTGCTTATAATACAACAACAACGTTTAACACGAGTAGAGGTAGTGTAACATCATTTAATACTTCAAGAAATACAAGCGAAAGTAGAGCAACAGGAACAAGTAGAAACACAACTACTACATTTGGAACCTCAAGAGGTACAGCTGAAAGTCGAAGTACATCAACAGCTTACAATACCACAACTTCATTTAACACATCTCGTAGTACAGGGGAAAGTAGGAATACATCAACTGCGTTCAACACTACAACAACATATAATACAAGTAAATCAACAACTACAGTATATAGTACAGCCGCTGCATTAACTTCGTTTGACTCAACATCATCTAGTAACTTTAACTTTGTATGTCAAGAATTTTTTGGAAATGTTTATTATGGAAGTAACGTATCTAGTGGTTTGCCTCAAGTTATGTCACAAGTTTATACTAATTCAGGAGGTACAAGTTTCTTGAACTCTGGTTATTATGGTGCAAAAAATGTTTCAGGATTTAGTGCAACTCACTATTACCAAATTGGCGCGGGTGGTGTTGTTACACAATTAACTCAATGTTCTGGTGGTGGTTTCCCTTCTGAGGTATCGTTGAAACAAAATATCAGATACATATATAAATCGCCAAGTGGCTTAAATGTATACTCATTTGAATATAAAGATAAAAAGTATGGTGAAGGAATATATCAAGGTGTTATGGCTCATGAGGTTGCGCATATTGAAGGAGCAATTATAAACATGGGCGAATACAAATGGGTTAACTATGACAAGGTGGATGTAGAATTTAAACAAATATAATATGGAAACTTATTTTGATGAAAGCTTAATACCTTTATACAACGGAACAAATTTTGTTGTAGAAAAAGAAACTAAACAGCTTAACGCGGAAGAAACATTTGTAATGTCTATATTTAAATATAAAGATGATGTATGGCATAGCAGATATAACCATGAAATTCCTTCTTCAAAATATGTGGGTGATTGTGAGTCTTGTGGGTGGAATCCTGAAACATACAACGATGTCACCTGGGGTGATGTGTTATATTTAGGTTTATACTTAGGCTGTACGCCTGAATACATATATAATAATAAATCAGTTACATCAATAGACGTAGTTGAAGATGATCAAGAAATAATAGATTATGTTACTTGGATTAATAGCAATATTAATGTTATACAGCATGATGAATGGACATACACACCGAATAAAAAATATGATTTGATTTTAGTAGATTTATGGGCAATGCCTGAGGATATAACTCAAGATCATAGACAAACACTATTGAATAATTATAGTGATCATTTAAAAGAAGGCGGTAAAATAATACTGCCACAAGCACAAGAAATAATAAAGTAAAATGCCAAATACAAGTAGAAGTACAACAACAACGTTCGCAACATCAAATGCAACAGGTACGAGTAGAAATACATCGACGGCGTATAATACTACTACAACATTTGGTACTTCAAGAGGTACAGGTGAAAGCAGAAATACTACGACTGCTTATAATACTACTACGTCATTTAATACTAGTAGAGGTACTTCAACAGCATTTAACACTACAACTACTTATACTACTTCTACTACATTTGGTACATCAAAAAATACAACCACTACATATAATACATCAAGGAGTACAGGCGAAAGTAGAGGAACTGGTACTAGTAGAAATACCACAACTTCATTTAATACAGTAACGGCATACAATACTACTACTACTTTTAATACATCTAGGGGCACAGGAGAAAGTAGGGCAACGGGTACTAGCAGGAATACAACCACCACATTTAATACCGCGAGAGGTACAGCTGAGAGTAGAAATACAGGTACATCAAGAAATACAACTACTACATATAACACTAGTAGAACAACAACATATACAAGTTATTTTAATACAAGTAGATCAACGACTACCACGTATAATACAAGTAAGTCAACGACTACTACGTTTAACACGAGTACAACCACAACTACTGTATATACTACCACGTTTGCAACAAGCAGATCTACAGCAGAATCGAGAAGTACAACTACTACATATACAACTAATACTGTATTTAACACAGCAACCGCTACGGTTACAGCGTTTAATACATCTACTGTAACGTCAAAATCTACGACAACAACATTTTCAACTAGTAGAAACACAACAGAGCAAAGATCTACATCAACTGTATATACGACTAATACGGTATTCAATACATCTACAGCAACGGTTACAGCTTATACAACTACCTTTGCAACATCGAGAAGTACAACTACTACATTTGCAACGTCGAGAAATACAACCGAGCAGAGAAGTACAACTACAGTATATTCTACTACTACAGCTTATAATACAAGTACGGCAACAGCAACAAGTAGAACAACAACTGTGTCCACTTCTAGGGCTACAACAACTGTTTATAATACAACAAGAAGTACTAATACAACTTTTGCCACATCTAGAAATACTCTTGAAACAAGAAGTACAACAACAACATATTCAACAACAACTGCGTACAATACTAGCACAAGTACATTAACTAATAGAACAACTACTGTATCTACTAATAGATTAACCAATACAACATTTAGTACAAGCAGAAGCACTACAACTTCTTTTACAACTACGTTTAGTACAAATAGAAATACGAACACTGTATTCGCTACAACAAGAAGTACTAATACTGTATTTAATACAAGCACAGCAACAATAACTTCTTTTACAACTACTTTTGAAACTAACAGAAGTACAACTACAACTTTCAATACAACAAGAAGCACGCAGTTACAAGAAACTAACAAAAGTACATCTACAGTATATACAACAACATTTAATACTAGTACTATAACTTCTAAGTCGACTACAACAACGTTCAATACAGCAACTGCTACTGTGACAACGTTTAATACTAGTACAACTACAACGTTCAATACAAGTACTCAAATTCCACAATCAACGAACAAGAATACAACTACAACGTTTAATACTACTAAAAGTACCACAACAACTTTTAACACCAGTACTAATACAATAACAACGTTTAATACTTCGACAAATACTATTACTGTATTTAATACAAGTACAGCTACAACAAAGTCTACTGTAACAGCTTATACAACAAGTAGAAGTACTACAACTACTTTTTCAACAACAAGAAGTACTAATACAGAATACACAACGACTTTTGAGACAACAAGAGTAACTAGTACTGTTTACAATACAAGCACTAATACAAATACAGTGTTTAATACAACAACGGCTACAACCACTACGTTTAACACTAGTACAAATACTGTAACTACATTTAACACAAGTACGTCAACAATTACAGAATATAATACAACAACAAGTACTGTAACTACGTTTAATACGTCAACAAATACTACGACTACGTTTAATACGTCAACAACGACTACTACAGAATATAATACAACTAGAAGCACTACGACAACGTTTAGTACAAACAGAAATACAACTACTGAATACAACACTACTAAAAGTACATCTACAGCTTACGAAACTTCTACGACGACAGTTTATAATACAACAACAAACACAACTACTGAATACAATACTAGTACGAGTACTACAACAACATTCAATACTAGTACATCAACAGTAACTACATTTAGCACGTCTAGATCCACTTCTACTGCTTACAATACAACTAGATCTACAACAACAACTTTTGAAACTACTAAGAATACAACTACTACTTTCAATACTAGTACTTCAACAGTAACAACTTTTAGTACAAACAGATCAACATCAACAGTATTTAATACAAGCACAAGTACAATAACAACGTTTAGTACAAGTAAAAACACTACAACTACATTTAATACAAGTACAAATACTATTACTACATTCAGTACTAATAGATCAACGACAACAGCGTATAATACAAGTACAGCCACTGCTACAACTTTTCAAACAACAGAAATTACGCATACTGTATACAATACAATAACAACTTTTACAACAAGTTTTAATACGTCGTTTACTAAACAAACTTCATGGTATGTTGATTCTGGGCCAACTAATCAACCGGGAACAAGAGTTAACCACCCAAGGAACACAAGTACAGCTTTTTAGTATTGTAATAAAGCATGTAATAAATATATTATACAAATTTAAATTTAATTTTATGGAAATGTTTAACAAAAAAGAGCTAGACAGTAGGATAGGCCCTTTAAAAAAAGACAAGAAATTATATGATCTTGAACAAGTTGAAGGTTATGTAATTAGAAAAGCTAGCGAAAACGGATTAGAATCCAGCTACGATGTTATGGCAGAAGAAATGCCGTACTTTAAAACTTTAGCATATACAGAATATGCAGGTTGTTTTTATTTACAACCATTAAACTATAAAATAAGAAACGAACAAATGATTGATGCTGCTAAACCTAGCAGTGAAGATGTTCTAGATTATTCTTCTTGGTTTATAAATAGAATTGTAAATAATGGCGCTAATAAATATAGTGGGCGAGATGAAAAAGCTTTTGAAAAATATGAGCCTAAAGACTACTTAGTAGTTTTACCTGGTTCTAACAAAGTTAGAGAGAATGTATGTTTGAATAAATTAAAACATATAAGAAGTAAACACGGTAACAACGTGTATTTTAAACCGCATCCTATAACAACACATCAAATTATAGGTGAATTAAAAGATTTCTTTGGTGAGGAAAATATATTACCAAGAAATATAAACATGTATTACTACTTACAAAAAGCTAAAGGAGTATATACAACTCATATAAGCGAAAGCGCTGTATACAGTGTTGTGATGAATAAAAGCACACAACCTATAGATGTTTGGAATAATATACAAAAAGGATCATTTTATTGTATAAATAATCATTTATTATATAATCAACACAATGCTAAAGAATATGTTAATAAAACATTTTCTAATTATAAATCAGGAATTATAAATCCTGAAATAGATAAGGATTGGAAATTAAAAGTTGATAAGTATATAGATTATATATGTGCTAAAAGAGAAAAATACAAAGGGTGGTTTGTAAACGAAGCACCAAAAAAATAACGATATGAATATATCTTATAAATGGCAGATCACGGGTTTGAAAAAAGCGCCATCAATTGACGAGTTGTCAGATGTGATCACACATATTAATTTTTCTTATACAGGAACAGATGCTGATTCTGGAGAAAGTGCTGCATTTACGGGCGCATGTCCAGTTAGCTCACCCAATTCAGAAAGCTTTACACCGTTTAATGATGTAACAGAAGCAGATGTAATTGAATGGGCAAAAGCAAATCATCCGGTAACACGTATGAATAATGTAATTGAAAAACAAATTAACCAAAAGATAACACCAAAAAACATAAAGGCACTATTGCCTTGGAATAATTAAATTAAATATTATGGCAAAAAATAAAATAACAGAAGCAGAATTAAAAAACCTACAAGAAATAGTAGGTAAGTTAAATCAATCAGCTAGTCAATTAGGTAACTTAGAAATGCAGAAGCATCATTTATTACATGCTTCACAAGGCTTCCAACAAAATCTGGAAGAAGCTCAAAACTCTTTGAAAGAAACTTATGGACAAGTAAATATAAATTTACAAGACGGAAGCTATGTCGTTAGTGAGAAAAATTAGTATAGGAAGAGACTATAAAAATGACGCAATGCACTATGCTGTAGGCCAAGAAGTTTATGGAGGACATATAATACATGATATTGTAGAGGAGTCCGAAAAGTTTTCTATTTATATAAAAAAAGGTAAAGAAGTATTACCTTGGAAAGATTTTAATAAAAATATGGCTATTGCCGTTGAGTATAATTTAGAGTATTAATGCAAAGTTTATTTAACTTTATAGTTAAACCTAAAAACGGACGTTACAATAATAAAAAAACTATTGATGGTCAAGAGCTTTTGTTAACTACAGAAATTTTTGACCACCGATACGTTAGCAGAAATGGCATAGTGACGTCGACCCCTAAACAAAATAATACAAAAATTAAGGTAGGGGATGAAGTTATAGTACATCATAACGTATTTAGAAGATGGCACGATCAATATGGTGAAGAAAGAAATACTAGAAGCTTTTATAAAGAAGATGAATACTTTGTAATGCCAGACCAAATATTTTTATATAAAAGAAATAACGAATGGCGTGCACCAGACGGCTATTGTTTTATTAAACCAATTGTATCTAATAATATATTTTCTGATGAAAAAGAAGTTCCATATAAGGGAGTTTTAAAACATGTAGATAACAAACTTAGTGATGTATGTATAGGAGATCTAGTTGGTTTTACGCCTCGCAGCGAATATGAATTTGTTGTTGATGGCGAAAGATTGTATAGAGTATTAACCAATTCAGTATCTATTAAATATGAACGTCAAGGAAACGAAAAAGAATATAATCCAAGCTGGACATAAAGCAGTTGAAGAATTAATAAAAGTTGCTAAAGAAGCTATAGTTGATTCAGACGATGATGTTTCTGCTGATAGATTAAAGAACGCTGCGGCTACAAAAAAGCTGGCTATATTTGATGCTTTTGAAATATTAAACAGAATAGAAGAGGAAAAAGGTTTATTAGACGGGGTAACAATAGAAAAAAAAGAAAATACCTTTAAGGGGTTTGCTGAAAAAAGATCTAAATAATGTACGAACAATCATTATATAGTATTATAGAGCCTATAAAAATTAATACAATTAAAAGGCTTAATAAAGCAAAGAAGTGGAAATACGGTTACAATAAAGAAAATGATGTTATTGTAATTAGTAAGACCGGTGAAATAGGAGATGTGTATAGCATACAGAATTTAAAAGTAGCATTGCCTCCTGTACCAAAAAATCTTAGCAAAAATAATAATAAATGGGAAGTCCAAGAATATCCAAAAGAATTAGAAAAGTTAAAAACTATATTTGATTGGAAAGATTTACCAGTAGATTATAAAAATAGATGGCATGGGTATATTGATAATGAGTTTAGTAGACGCGATGAAGGCTACTGGTTCTATAACAAGGGCAATCCTACTTACATTACTGGCGCTCATTATATGTACCTGCAGTGGACCAAGATTGATGTTGGGAAGCCAGAGTTTAGAGAAGCAAACAGATTATTCTTTATATTCTGGGAAGCTTGCAAAGCAGATACAAGATGTTATGGAATGTGCTACCTCAAAAATAGACGGAGTGGATTTTCATTCATGGCATCATCAGAGACTGTCAACCAAGCTACCATCTCTTCAGACTCTCGATACGGAATACTTTCAAAGTCAGGAGCTGATGCAAAAAAAATGTTTACCGATAAAGTTGTACCAATATCCGTTAACTACCCGTTCTTCTTTAAACCAATACAAGATGGAATGGATAGACCAAAAACAGAATTGGCATATCGTGTTCCCGCAAGTAAATTTACTAGACGTAAAATAATTGTAAATGAAAAAACTGAAGAGCTTGCTGGCCTTGATACCACAATTGATTGGAAAAATACTGGTGATAACAGCTACGATGGTGAAAAGCTTGCGTTACTTGTACATGATGAGGCCGGTAAATGGGAAAGACCAGAAAATATATTAAACAACTGGAGAGTAACTAAAACCACATTAAGGCTAGGTTCAAGAGTTATTGGAAAATGTATGATGGGTTCAACAAGTAACTCATTAGATAAGGGAGGTGAAAACTATAAAAAATTATACAATGACTCAGATGTTACAAAAAGAAACCGCAATGGACAGACTCGCTCAGGATTATATAGTTTGTTCATACCTATGGAATGGAACTTCGAGGGATTCATTGATTCTTATGGATTACCTGTATTCAATACGCCCGCAGAGCCGGTTGAGGATAGCTACAAACAACTTATTGACATCGGAGTTATCGAACACTGGGAGAATGAAGTTGAAGGATTAAAAGGAGATCAAGACGCATTAAATGAATTTTATAGACAATTTCCACGGACTGAAGAGCACGCTTTCAGAGATGAAACTAAGAATAGCATATTTAATCTTGTTAGGATTTACGAACAGATTGACTACAATGAAGAAGCTAGATACGACGGTAATGTCAATACTGGATCTTTTTCGTGGCAGAACGGCATTAAAGATTCAAAAGTTCAATTTACACCGAACCCTAATGGAAGATTTAAAGTAAGTTGGATTCCAAGTTCAAATTTACAAAATAAAGTAATAATAAAAAATGGAGTTAAATATCCTGGCAATGAACACGTTGGTGCATTTGGTTGCGATAGTTATGATATATCCGGAACTACCGACGGTAAAGGATCTAAAGGTTCTTTACACGGCCTCACAAAATTCAGTATGGAGAATGCTCCTCCGAATAGATTTTTTTTAGAGTATATTGCAAGGCCTCAAACTGCAGAAATATTTTTTGAAGATATATTAATGGCATTACATTTTTACGGTATGCCAATACTTGCAGAGAATAATAAACCTAGATTGTTATATTATTTAAAAAGAAGAGGTTATAGAGGCTATTCAATGAATAGACCTGATAAAGTTTGGAATAGATTATCTGTTGCTGAAAAAGAAATAGGCGGAATACCAAACTCAAGTGAAGATATTAGACAAGCTCACGCTGCTGCAATTGAAAGTTATATAAATTCATATGTAGGGCATACTGGTAACGGTAATTACGGGGATATGTATTTTAATATTACATTAAATGATTGGGCAAAGTTTGATATAAATAAAAGAACAAAATTTGATGCCGCGATAAGTTCAGGCTTAGCGGTTATGGCATGTAATAAAAACTTGTATACACCAAAAGCTATGATACAATTAAAAGATAAAGTTAATTTTAGTTTTGCTAAATATGATAACAAAAGCAACATTTCAAAAATAATACAATAAATGGCTAAGATAATTAAAAAAGGCATTTTTCCAAGTCAAGCTGTAAGCAGTGCTGAGAAAGCTAGTGAACAATATGGTTTACAAATCGGCAATGCAATAGAAGCAGAGTGGTTTAGAAAAGACGGGTCAGATACACGTTACTTCGCTAACAGAGATAATTTTCATAGATTAAGATTATATGCAAGAGGAGAACAAAGTATAGATAAATATAAAAACGAATTATCAATAAACGGTGATTTATCATATCTTAATTTAGATTGGAAGCCAGTTCCAATTATACCTAAGTTTGTAGATATAGTTGTAAACGGTATACAAGAAAGAACTTATGATTTAAAAGCTTACTCGGTAGATGCTATCGCTTCTGCTGAAAGAACACAATATGTAAAAGATTATTTAGAAGACATGCGTTTATTCAGTTTTAAAGAAGCTGTTGAGCAAGACATGGGATTAGATACTTTTAAAAACGATAAAAATAATTTACCTGAATCTGATGAAGAGTTAGAGCTGCATATGCAATTAACCTATAAACAAAGTATTGAAATTGCACAAGAACAAGCTTTAACAAATGTATTTGATTTAAATAAATATGATTTACTTAAGAAAAGACTTGATTATGACACAGCAGTATTAGGTATATCTTGTGTAAAGAATAGTTTTAATACAGCCGAAGGAATTAAACTACAATATGTTGATCCTTCTGATTTGGTTTATTCATATACAGAGTCACCATACTTTGATGATTTATATTATGTAGGTGAAGTAAGGAAATTAACTATAGCGGATCTTAAGAAACAATTCCCAGAATTAACTGATGATGATATTAAAAAGCTAGAACAATATGGTTCGGGCAGTAATATGTTAGGTAGAAAGTTTTCATCAGCAGATAGTATTGATGCTAACTATGTATATGTATTGCATTTTGAATATAAAACTTTTGAAAATCAAGTATATAAAATTAAAGAAGGTGGAACGGGTTATCAAAAAGCATTAAAGAAAGACGATTCATTTAATCCACCTAGCAATGATCCTAACTTTCAAAAAGTAAATAGAGCTATTGAAGTTTTGTATGAAGGAACGAAAATAGTTGGCCACGAAAAATTATTAGAATGGAAGAAGTGTGTTAATATGACACGTCCTAAATCTGATATTACAAAAGTACAAATGAGTTACAACATTGTAGCTCCAAGAATATATAAAGGAAAGCCTGAATCTTTAGTTAGCAGGATGACATCATTTGCTGACATGATTCAAATAACGCATTTAAAATTACAACAGGTTCTTTCAAGACTGGTACCAGATGGTGTATACTTAGATGCGGACGGCCTTGCTGAAGTGGATTTAGGTAATGGTACAAATTATAATCCGCAAGAAGCGTTAAATATGTATTTCCAAACTGGTTCTGTTATTGGTAGATCAATGACACAAGATGGTGATATGAATCCAGGTAGAGTACCAATACAAGAATTACAAACATCGGGAGGTAACAATAAAATTGCAAGTTTAATACAATCTTACAATTATTATTTGCAAATGATGCGAGATGTTACAGGATTAAATGAAGCAAGAGATGGTAGCCAACCCGATAAAAATGCTTTAGTTGGCCTACAAAAATTAGCAGCAGCTAATAGTAATACAGCCACCAGACATATATTACAAGCTGGATTATACTTAACATTAAAAACAGCTGAAGCCGTATCTTTAAGAATTGCGGATGTGTTAGAATATTCTAATACTAATAATCAATTTATGCAATCGCTAGGTAAATTTAATGTAGGTAATTTAAATGAAGTAAAAGAATTACATATACATGACTTTGGTATATTTTTAGAATTAGCACCCGATGAAGAGCAAAAACAACTTCTTGAAAACAACATTCAAATGGCTATTCAACAACAACAAATCAATCTTGAGGATGCTATTGATGTTAGGGAAGTTAGAAATTTAAAGCTTGCTAATCAATTATTAAAAATAAGAAGAAAGAAAAAACAACAACTAGACCAGCAGATGCAGCAACAAAATATACAAGCGCAGTCTCAGGCTAACCAACAATCATCTCAAGCAGCAGCAGCCGCAGAAATACAAAAACAACAGGGCGTTGCTGAAAGTAAAGTACAAATTGCTCAAGCACAATCTCAATTTGATATTCAAAAATTAGAAAGAGAAGCAGCAATTAAAAAAGAATTAATGCAATTTGAATTTGATCTAAATATAAAGCTTAAAGAAGCTGATTCAAATGTAATTAATGATAAAGAGAAGTATAAAGAAGATCGTAAAGACGAACGAACTAAAATACAAGCAACGCAACAAAGTGAATTAATAGACCAGAGAAAATCTGGTAAACCACCAAAGAAGTTTGAATCCGCAGGAATGGATAACTTAGGTGGATTTGGATTAGAGCAATTTGATCCAAGATAAATTTTTAAATAATTATATAATATTTTATTATGGCAGAAATTAAAGCAAAAGTGTTGGAAGACGAAGTAAAGACTCCAGCTCAAAAAGAACAAGAAGTACAGAAAGATTCTCAGTATGACAAAGAATCCGACATGTATAAAGTAGATTTAAGTAATCCCCCTAAACAAGAACAAGATGCCGTTCAAGAACAAAAAACAGAAGATGGCGTGCTACGCGGAAGCAGCAAAGATGAAAAAGCTGGGCAAGAAGCCGACGTGGAACTGCAAGGAGTACGCGAAGAAGAAGAAGAAGTAGTTTTAGAAGAAATTACAGATGAAAAAGTTGAAGAAAAGGTTGATGAATTACAAGAAGAAGTTGAAGAAGCAATAGAAGAAGCTCAAGAAACTTCACAACCTTTACCAGAAAATATTCAAAAAGTAGTAGACTTTATGAATGAAACTGGCGGTAGTTTAGAAGATTACGTTAGATTAAATGCAGATTATAGTAATGTAGACGATAATACATTGCTAACTGAATATTACAAACAAACTAAGCCTCATCTTAGTTATGATGAAATTCAATTTCTTATGGAAGATGAATTTGATTTTGACGAAGAAGTTGATGAGCCGAAGTTTATTAAAAGAAAAAAATTAGCTCATAAGGAGGCGGTTGCACAAGCTAAAAACCATTTGGAAGGTTTAAAGAGTAAATATTACGAGGAAGTCAAGTTGGGTTCTAAGTTAGCTCCAGAACAACAAAAGGCAGTAGAGTTTTTCAATCGTTACAATAATGAGCAAAAGCAGGCCGACGAATTATTGCAGAAGCAAACAAAACATTTTGAACAAGAAACCAATAAGTTGTTCAACAAAGATTTTAAAGGTTTTAATTTCAATGTTGGAGAAAAGAAATACCGGTTTAATGTTAAAGATGCTAGCAAAGTGAAAACACAGAATTTATCAAATGTTTTTGATAAGTATGTTGATCAAAATAATCTTTTGACTAACGGAAGTGATTTTCATAAAGCTTTATTTGCTGCTTCTAACCCTGATTCAATAGCAAATCATTTTTATCAACAAGGTAAAGCTGATGCGGTTAAACAAATAACAGCAGACGCTAAAAATATTAATATGAACCCCCGTAAAACTTCGGATGGTTTTGTTGATGCCGCGGGAATAAAAGTAAGAGCTATTTCAGGTGATAATATTTCGGGAGCAAAATTGAAACTGAAAAATTATTAAACTAAAAAAAATTAATTAAAAATGGCAAACAATAATACTTTTACAGGACCTGGTTCCGGAAGTTTAGTAAGTCCTAATGTACAAAAAATGACTACTGCAGGTAGTTATTTAGATATACAAAATGATGGATGGGCTAAGCAATACTTACCAGAGCTGTATGAAAAAGAAGTTGAAAGATACGGTAACAGAACCGTAGCTGGATTCTTAAAAATGGCAGGTGCAGAAGCACCAATGCAATCTGATCAAATTATTTGGTCTGAACAAGGAAGATTACACATCGCTTATCAAGCAACTGTAGCAACCGCTACTGGCGCAGTATCTGCAATTAAAGATATTGACAACACAAGTGGTTCTGATATTGCTCACTCACTAAGAATTGGTAACACAGTTGTATGTGAAGTGTCAGGTGTGGTATTCAAAGGTTTTATAAAATCGGTTGGTGCAAATCCAGTAATTAAGCCTTACGGTGCGGAAAACATCGATGACTTATCTGGAATTAGTGCTGGTAACGAAACAATAAAACTATTTGTTTACGGTTCTGAATTCAAAAAAGGAACTGATTCAATGACTGAGTCAGTAGAGCCTAACTTTAAAACTTTCACTAACAAGCCAATGATTCTTAAAGATCACTTTGAAATCAATGGTTCTGACACAGCACAAATCGGCTGGGTTGAAGTAACTGGTGAAAGCGGACAAGGAGGTTATTTATGGTACTTAAAAGCTAGTGGTGACACAAACGTTAGATTTGAAGAGTATATGGAAATGGCAATGGTTGAGGCTGAAAAGTCTGCTTCTGGTGCTGATGCCGATATTCCTGATGGATCTGAAGGTTTACTTTCAGCTATTGGTTCAAGAGGTATCGTAGCAGCTCAACAGTTCAACGCATCTCCTGAGATCGGTGAATTTGATGACTTGTTAAAAGAATTAGATAAGCAAGGAGCTATTGAAGAAAACATGTTATTCTTAGATAGAGACGCTAACATCGTAATGGATGACTTATTAGCGAGCTTAAATGCGTATTATTCAGGTGGTACATCTTACGGTGTATTTAACAACTCTGAAGATATGGCACTTAATCTTGGCTTCTCTGGTTTCAGAAGAGGTTCTTATGACTTCTATAAAACTGACTGGAAATATCTTAACGATAAATCTACAAGAGGTTTAACTGGAGGTTTAAAAGGAGTGTTATTACCAGCTGGTAGTAGCTCAGTTTATGATCAAACACTAGCATCAAATGTTAGAAGACCATTCTTACACGTAAGATATAGAGCTTCTCAAGCTGATGACAGAAAGATGAAAACTTGGGTTACAGGTTCAGTAGGTGGTGCAACCGCTTCTGGAGTTGACAAAATGGAGATTCATTATCTATCTGAAAGATGTTTAGTAGTACAAGCTGCAAACAACTTTATTAGATTTGATTCTTAATATTTGAAGTAAATTTTACCCTCGTTGTAATTACGGGGGTAATCTTTATTTTTATTAATTTTTATTATATTATATTATGGCAAAAAAGAAAATAGCAGAGGTGGCTGTTGCGGAACCAAAAGTGGTTGCCCCACCAAAAAAACAAACAAAATTTAAAGATAGGTTGTACGAATTAACAATTAATGATACACCTATTACGTTTATATTAAATAGTAGAGGTTTTTTACATTTTGATGAAGAGCTAGGCTATGAAAGAGAAGTTAAATATTGTGAAAATCAAAAAACAATATTTGTAGACGAAATGAAAGGTTCTCAAAGATTAACACATATTGCTTTTAGAAATGGTAAACTTTTTGTACCAAAAGAGCAACAAACGTTACAAAAATTTCTTGCAGTTCACCCTAAAAACGGTAATTCTTTTCAAGAATACGATGCGGTTAAAATTGCAGAAAATGAACTAGATTATTTACAAATGGAAATTACAGCTTTAACAGCTGCTCAAAATATTGATCCTGATCACGCGGAGGCAATATTGAGATCAGAACTCGGTTCTAAGGTATCTAAGATGAATTCTAAGGAGCTTAAAAGAGATCTATTACTATTTGCTAGAAACAATCCAGAATTGTTCTTAGAGTTAGCGGAAGATGAAAACATTAATATTAGAAACTTAGGTATAAAAGCCGTAGAAAATCATATTATAAATCTTTCAAATGACCAAAGAACATTTACTTGGGGATCAACAGGTAGAAAACTTATAACAGTCCCGTTTGATGAAAACCCATACTCAGCATTAGCTGCATGGTTTAAAACAGATGAAGGCGTTGAAGTTTACCAAACAATTGAAAAAAGACTAAAATAAGTCGATAGTGGTTCAGCCGCTACGGCGGCTTAATCATTATATAAAAAAATATTATGGCAATATCAGTAAATGCAGTATATAGAACCGTACTTTCTATAATGAACAAAGAAGGTAGAGGTTATTTAACACCTGATCAATTTAATAAGATAGGTGCGCAAGTGCAATTAGACTTACTTGAAAAATCATTCTTTGATTATAACAGAGCAATGAACAGGAAAAAAAGTTTTGTTGTAAACGATGAATATGGAGATTTGCCAAGAAACATAAAAGAAAAAATAGATATATTATCTAAAGAAGCTGCATTAAGTATAAGCAACGGCTCATCTACATTACCTGTTGACTTATATAGAATTATAAATATAACATCAGAAAGCAGAACAATTAATCTGCAAGAAGTTAAAAAATCTGAGTTATCATATATAAATGCTTCAAAATTAACTAAACCTAGTTTAGACTACCCGGT
>UEXM01000722.1_pt2 | contig 26691 bp, 53 predicted proteins | sample 1796661 | NCBI WGS metagenome assembly UEXM01 (sample SAMEA4772469, study PRJEB27181) | metagenome
TCTATACAGAAAATGGAATTGAATGTGTTGAAGTAGAAGAGCCTATTACACAAGAAGATGCAACACAAAATCAAATCATTATGTCTGTCTATGGGGAAGAACCTATAACAGAGGGATCTTCCGCTCCGCCAGTTTTACCTGCCCCGCCGATTGTAGGAGGGGCTGACGCATATATATTAAACCATTGTTGTCCTTGTTATGATTGTTTGATTCGATCAATGAATCGTAAAGAAGCAGAAGCAGTCTATGATCAACGGGAAGGTTGTAATGTAAAATGTACAGACGGTGGTACAGACTGTGGACCCTATCAAATTGATTGTAATCTTTGGTCACGAGACATATTAGGCAATACAGCCAAGGCGCCATGTAGAAATGGTGTGATCGGAGGAGCATCGATGCCTGAGTGTTGTGAAATAAATCAACCAGGCTTCTGTAACTTAGGTGATGTATGTCCCGATGGACCTGCTGGTGATGCTTGTTGTGCAGAGAAGCAAAGAAAGAGCAAATTATTAATCAGATGTTACTTGAGACGATGGAATAGAAACCAAGGTACTGTATGTAAATGTTCGGGTAATCGCAATAACCGATATGACTATCCGTCTGGTAGATCAGAATCCATACCTTGCTGTACATGTGAAGATATAGCAAGACGACATCAAGGTGGAGCGCCTGGGGGACCGTGTAGAGACACAGACAATAATAATGGGTATTGGAAAAGAGTAAAGTTTTTTATGTCGCAAGATTGTCCAGAGTGTAATGGCGGAGACTCTTTTTCTAATGATCCCGATATGGGTCCGACTCCAAGGGTACGTTAATCAATATTCTCTTCTGCACTTAGTTCATTCGCCTGATCAATCATCTCTTTGATACCACGCTTGACCGGTCCTTGTTCGGGAATTTCTCTTGCTTGAAATTTAATTGGACCCTTATCAAACTCTTCAGTCTGATCTGAGTTAGCCAATTTCATTTGCTCTTGAATATTATTCAACTCGTCTAACCACTTCTGAAAACCTTCACCATAATTCATAGTGATTTCTTCGTCTGCTTTAATGTCACGAAGTGCAGTTAGAGAAGTTAAACTTTCTGTATAATTATGAACAAGAATTGCATTCTCTTCTAGTGAATGGTTGGTATACTGACAGTATCCAAAAGGAACAGCAAAGTTAATTCCTTCCTTCTGGCACGTTTCACAAGAACAATTAATACCATAAGAGTAATGATATAGGGCAGGATCACGATTCTCGTTCTGTGATCGATGCGTAGTTCTAGCGAACATTGTCTCTTCGATCACTTCATCCTTCTTAATATCTTCTCTAGCGAAGAGTCCATAGCGGTGAAGTTCGGATGGTCGGACAGCAACCTTAGTTGCAAGTTGTAGTTCGTCTTTCATAATATAAAGATCCTTTCAATACATTATATATGTGTTCTATCGGGCCCTCGACCACTCACGATCGAGTCGCCTAACATTCTCTTTACCCTTCGCAATGAAGAGTTCACTATCGCACTTGTGACTATAGATCACACGAGCAATAGTAGGAATAGAATTCTTATCTACGCAGTCAACACAATATTCAGTGTCGGGGATTGCCTCAAGGCGGGCAGGGGCAATTTGGTTTTCACATTCAAGACAGATCATCATTTTCCTTATCAAATCGGCCTCGAAGAATTCGAGTATCCATACGATTACGGTACTGCTTTGGGTTCTCCCACAGACGAACATCGCCCATGAGATCTCTTTTACATTTCCATATCATACCACACATCCCAAAGAAAGCAAGCGCCATTCCGTATTCAATCGGAATAAATCCTGCGACCATTAGAATACCAAGAAAGACATTCATGGTGGTCATAATCAAAAGCATAGTCATTGCATATTCTTGTTCACGCATAGTGTTCCTTTATTTGTCTGGTCGTAACCAGTTTTCAAATCTATCAAAATCAATTTGTGATGCCTCATTCACAGGCATATTGTGTTCAGTAACGACTTCATTTAGTTTCGGATTGGCGAGAGAAACGATTCTACTCGAACCATCCACAAAAGATATTGCGATTCTATTCAGCGGTTCCCAGAACGCAGGGAAGTCTAACCAGATATCGTTGTTGGTATCTAACACCCAACCACCGCGATTGAAATCGTCTTGCCATCCTGTATCATGTTCTGGAATAGTATAGAAAGTTTTTGCTGGATTCCTGATCTTACTGATACGATCCGCTGTTGGACCCCACGCTCCGTTGGGGTTGTCTGGTATGTCACTGATAAAACCATTCAACGAGTAACTGCGAACGCGCCCTGTGGGATCTAGAGGAGACTGGTAAGCACGGACATCACCGACATAATCATAAAGTGCGCCATCTTTGATTGCTTCTTCTGTCTCTTCCCACATACCATCTAAATCTAAATCGCGGAGTCTAGGAACAGATGCCCCTGTATTATAACTCTTCACCCAAAACAGTTCCCTGTTTGGAAATTGAATGCCAGGCGGAAACTCCTGACTAAACGGACTAATGAATTTACCGTTGTTGTCTTGACTCCATGAAACTAATCCAACCTGAAGTTGATGCTGGTTGCTCATGCAGTTGGTTAATTTGGAGGTTTCTAGAAATGTCCGAATAGACACCATAGTAATTGTCATAATCAAAGCAATGATTGCAACCACCACCAATAACTCGACTAGGGTAAAAGCACGGCGCATTAGATAAGACGGTCTTTTAGAATATTCCACTTGGATAATTCTGTAGTGTGTTTATTAATTTTACCATCGACGAGTCGTAGTAGGTTTTGACTATCATATGAATAGACACCATAATGATTTCTAACGAATACAATTTCGTCTCCATTCGCAAGAGTGTGTATCTGATACGGACCTTCAAAGTCGTGAATTTCTCTCGATTCTTCTGGTGTCATTTATGGTTCGTCCTAAAATGATCATTGTTATCATTTGCGTCGGCTGCGGCATCCTTTGCATACCACTCACCAAAGATAATCAAAGACTCTGGATCAGGAGCAGGTCCGCGAGCGTCTGCTTCGACGATCTCTTGTCCTCGTTCAGAAATCCAAGCATCGAATTCATCAGTCCATCGACACAAATCATTCTTGCCTATAATCTTACCAGTAATAAAACAAATGTCTTCCATACCAATCCATTCTTCTACCATGCGGGGCAGAACCTTAACCATTGTTTTTTCTTCATTCATATAATTAACGATCCAATTTTCTACATGTGTGGGGAGAGTCATACTAACCATTTTCCTCGTTTTACGATACGAGTAGTTTGAATACATTCGCCGCGAGCGTGCATTTTACGCTGCTTGGCAATTGCCTTACCTAAGCGAGAAGTGGGAATACCACCGTGTTGACGAATGGCACCCCCCTCTTTCTCCGCTTCCAAATCGAACTGATCGAGATGTCGCTTCTTGTTCATGCACAAATTATACCACATCTACGATCTTTGTCAAGTCCTGTCAGGTGGATAGGCAGGAATATTTTCCCCCATATCATTCCACCCATAAACTTTCCATACATCCCCTACCCGAAACTCATCTGGCTTTATCAGTGTTGACCACCAAATCCCATTGCCATATTGCGAAGATCCATCAGGTGGTTGGACTTTTGCATTACCACCCACATTTCCCGAATCAGTTGCCAGAGTACCGACCAGTTCACCATCTCTGTACATCTCAACAACCCATCTTGAATTTGGATTTTCTATAATCCAGTTTTCTCCATCGGATATATTGACAGACTGATATCCATATGTCGATGCTGAAATGGCGGCTGCTCCTCCTGATCCTGTGTCATCTTCGACACCAAGATCACCCTTGACTAGATCAACCGCCAATCCACTTTTGGGATTATAAAATGCCCTCCTCGGACATCATCATTCGGCAATTCATTCATCGTGAGTATAATAATCTCATCCGCTGATTCCCATAGAGGATTAAACTCTTCGGTGATCTCGACTGGTGGATCGATGGGGTCTTCTTCGACCCCACCGCCACCTGCGTTCGCTTCAATCTGATCATTCCACGAATCTGAGATGGCTTGGAATATAATTTCCATATCCATCATATCTACTATACCATCTTTGTTTAGATCATATAGTGGATTGTCTGTTCCCAGTGCGTTGATTAAGAGAGTCTGATCGAGTTCATCGACCCATCCATCACCATTGAAGTCTGCTAGTTGTCCTTCGAGACGAGTAACGACTTCCCACATAACTGGGACTTCGATTGTCTCTCCAGCAGCAACTACCTGCTCTACGACTGTAATAATTCTCTTGGTGCTTGGTTCCCAACAAACCTCGCCAGAATGGATTTCTGGAATAATTGGAATAATACCATCACTGAGTTGAACAATGAGACGAATACTCATTCGTCGAGCGACTGTTGTGTTGTTCGTCCACTCAACCGATCCATCGAGTCCGAAAGGTCCAACATAATCACCCATTGGTCTTTCATAGACTGCGACAACCTGTCTATCCCCTACATCACCTTCAGATACGGTTAGGATTGATTCTAAGCCTTCTCCGCTCAACTGAGGAACTCTGGTGGTAGTCAGTGGTTTAGGCATTCGTGGAGGACAATCAATATCCTGTGCAAATGCAGAACTACCTGTTAATACTGCTGCTAATATTAATAATCTAAGCATCATTGTTTATTCCTCCCGATGAAACCTTCACCCACGCACGACTCCAGATGTAACTACAAATAACGACACCTGAAACACACCACATGGCAATTTCGCCACCTTCTGTGATGGGCCAGTTTTTAAACCAACCTGATTGTTCCATTAATGGAAGTCCACCAATTCCAATTGCTGCCCAAAACTCGGTGGACTTAATTCCGGGTTTGGGTTCTATCGTTGTTTCTTTTACTGTAGGCATAATATTCTCCCTTTACCTAGTTACTCATTCTGTTGTAGATTATATGACCATTCCATACACGAATGTCATATTCATCACCGTATAATTCAAACAAGATATCCACAAGTTTTTCTTCGTTTGTCTTACGAATTTGTTCTCTTGGATTATCAAATGGTACTGTTGTGCCATTTATTGAATCGTTCAAGTTGAACCTTGGCGCATTATTAAAGTTAGGTACATCGAAAGTGATATCACGAATTTCCGTGATACGAACTCTAGGTTCCTCTGCATCAACAGTTGCGGAACCAATGATTGATGCTGAAATTGCGGCAATTGCTGCTAACATGTGTTTCTCCTTATATGCTATACCGTTGCCCCACTGAATCCCCACTCTCCAAGTATCAATCCTAGATCAGCAGAATCAATCTTGCCATCATCATTAATATCATATGCTTGTAACATTTTTTCTGCCTTAGATCCATAAGCACCTAGAATATGACCTAAATCCTTTGCATCAACAACGCCATCCTGATTTACATCTTCGGGACCAGTTGTTAGTTTAGCAATGTTCCATTCATAACCTTCGCTGTTTAGATATTCTTTTACATCCAAATAGTTCTGACTGTCTTCTCTGTAGGGGAAACCGCCGTATTTGTTACCCAACCAAAAACACTTGCCGCTGTTTGGATCTTTAACAAAGGTAGGAGTCCCTGAATCTCCAGACCAAGTATTAAGAACATCTCCCATCACATCATCGATATTATAGTAAAGATCATAAACAGAATTTGTGACTTGTGATTCCTTACCACCATCGGCATATCTGTAATGAAGCATACCTTCACTCGTTAACTGATATACCTTCATACCCTTGGGAATATACCTAAGATCCACTGGGCGAATTGGGGTAACATCATCAGGTAACTCATTCTTAAATTTTAGGATTATGATATCGTTAGGAAGTGAAAGTGAAGACTCCCACTCAGCATCATAAATCGTTTCTGATTTTCCCATAAATTTCTGATGATGTTTTTGTCCAGAGACTGCATTGTAAAAATGTCTACAGACAATAGCATGTCGAGGAGATATAAGAACCGATGCCCAGTAGCCACTATTCCAGTTGTTTATATCGTCAAGTTCATGGTTTGGAACAGTTGATGTTGCATTATTATATCGTCTATTACGAACACTAAACGAAGTCATATCGAGATCGTCTTGTTCTGCAAAAGAACCAGCAGCCCATCCATCTGGAATGCCTTCTGTTCTTATTGGAGGCGCACCATTAATAAATGTTGCTTTTGGATCGTAAGAATAAACATCATTCTCTTCGTATGTGTATTGTAGTTTCATTGATGTCTCCTTTAGTCAAAGTCCAAACACTAGTCGGATTCTTGTCCATAAGCCAGGAACATCTTCTGAATTATTTTCTGCACGACGAGCAGCCCTACGAACCTCGGCATCAGTAAGTAAGATCCATACAGCCTTACCATCGACTCGAAGTCGAGTTGGCCAGTAATGGGTTGCTTCTTTTTTAGTTTTTCTTCCTTCGTTCTCTTTGCGAGTATTCATAGTGGTTCCTCCACCACTATTTATAATCAATACCGAGGACGGGACTCGAACCCGTATGTCCATAAGGACGGCAGATTTTAAGTCTGCTGCGTATGCCAATTCCGCCACCTCGGCGTTTGTTGCTATAGTATAGCACACATCGAGGTAGTGTCAAGGGGTTTCCATGTAGTAGTTGATTAGACCCTGTGACGCTACGATATCCGTAGTTGGTGCCTTAGAACCAATTACATTTATCTTAACCTCTCCACTATTCGTCATTCTATAATCAACGTCACCGGCAAACCATTTACGATCATTAAGATTTGCTTGCCAGTAGTTCTTCCCCGCTAAAATTTTAGCCATATCTTCATTGGCACCCTTCGAGGCATTAAACTTCTTTGCAATTTCTCTACAGAAAAATGCAGTGACAGACTTGGGTAAGTTCTTGATAACAACAGCATCAACGCCGGAATAATTCTGAATGGCTTTAACTACCTTGTTAGTAGTAGGAGTCATCTTTCCTTGTCGCAATGGCTCATATACATCCGCATACGGATCTCGGATTTGCGTCTTAGAAAATTTCAATAGTTTCCTAATACCATATTCATAAATTATAGGTTTTGCTTTTCCTTTTGGTCCACCTTTTTTCGCTATTGCTACAGTTACTCCAAGAGAATCTGCAACTTTAACTAGATCTTTCAATGGAGAATTTGACAATGTTTTCAAAGGCACTGATAATGCCTCAGGCAATAAGTTGGTAAAGAAGGATGCAGCAGCACCCTTTCCATATTTGTTTGATACGGGAATAATAGAACCATCTTTCATACAGAAAAATACATCCACTCCACTGAATGCAGGATCGGTAGGAACACAAAAACGTGAAACCTTTCCTTTACCACTTAAAATGTTTGGATGAAATGCCCTTGTAGCATAAGTAGACATACCAATCAATCCTGTTATGACCTCTCCTGCATATTTACCAAGTTGGTTCATTTCGTTTTTTGGAATTGATTCATTCCACTCAAATCGATTCCATTTCTTGCTCTTTTGGTACTTCTTAAAATCTTCAGTGATATAGTCTGGTACTTTAGGGTTGTCATCAAGACCCTTTACCATAGATGCAGCAATTTCACCAGCAGATGTAAAAGTTCTACATTCTACCATTTGAGTTCCGTATTTTACTGATTCTAATTTACCACCCAGAATTAGTGTTTCTGCTCGAACACCCAAAGTCTCAGATCCAGTAGGTCTATTCACTGCACTTGCAGAAACCTTACCAGATTGGCCTGCTTTACCAGCAGCACCACCGAACTCTGTTGACTTAGACATATAAGATGCGGGGATAAAATACTCTTGCTTTTCACTAGCATAAAAACCATTGTAAAATAGTTTACCAGTGAAATTAGAAAGTTTCTTAACTGCCGCCGCTCTCTTTTGTTTTGTATTTAAAGCAGTTTTAAGAATCTCTGTATCTCTAGTACCGACACGAAAAACAATTCCATTTATCTTAAATGATTTGCTAGTGGTATTACCTTCTTCATCTTTTTCCATGATAAAAGAATGTCCTTCACTGATCAGCCTGAACAGTGTTTCAATTCTCCCATCTCTTTGTTTGAGTTGGGTAAGTCCGAGAGCAGCCATTTAATATCTCCTATCAGCAGTCCCACTTACGAAGGGCTAATGCCTTACGAGTTGGTCTGCCCTTTTCGTCCTTCATTGCACCAGGCATTCCACCCATTCTAGCACAGAACGACTTGCGTCTCTTCGCTGCCTTACCACCCTTGCTCTTCTTCGCTTGCTCTGCGGAGACGGGTGCTTTGAGATCGCTACCGGGGTTCTCACGCTCGTAGGATGCTCTCCCTGCTGCGTTGAGACCACCCTCCTTGTTCTTCCCCTCTTTACGCTGCCATGCACCAGACGCTTCTCCTACGTTCTCCTTACCAGGCATATCTCTACGCTTGGTAACGGTACTCTTGCCGCCTGGTCCAACGGATCGAACCTCATAGCCTATCTTCTTCTTGGGATCGAGTTTGACCTTGATCTTTTTCTTTGCCTCTTCAACTGACTCCTTCTTTAGAGCCTTTTTAAATCTATCATTAGATCTTTCACCAGCAGCAATAGATTTATTCATGTGATCAATTTGCTTATCGCCACTTGACTTGAAAGACTTGTCCATATGAGCATGGTCCTTGTCTGACGCTCTTAAACTTCCTGCTTGTAAAGCACCACGAACTTTACGACTCTTAATTTCACCACGTTCATTTTTTTTAGGCATTTTTAGTTCATCAAGTTCAGTATCCTCACCCATTCGCTTTCGGTAATCCTTACCAGCGATCCTACGCATAGAGACCTCTGTCTTTGCTTTCACTATACCTCGTTGACGCTTTCGTAACTTACGCATCTCATCCTTGTCCGCAGGCATGTGACTTCTTGGGTTGTCTACCATACGGGTGACACGATTGGTGTTGTCCTTCTGTGCCTTTTTGATGTAGGACTTCATGGTCTTGGTGTCGAGTTCATCAACCTGTTCGACATCCTCTGCGGCAACTAATTTTCTTTTTGCTCTGGAAAATCCTGCGAGTCTCTTCTTTCTTCTCTTCTCTGCTTCTGGATCAAGTTGTCCTGTGTTTGGATTATAACCCTGACGAACGGTATCTTCACGATCTTTTATAGACTTGACTCTATATTTGTTCAATGCCTTTGCACTAAGTTCATCAACCTGCTCGACATCTTCATTGGTTCCATCACAACCACAACCTTCCATCAACTTATCATGGTTAGCGACGGCATACTTCTCTGCTGCTGCTTTGTCCTCGAATGTCTTAACGGTTTCTCCGTCCTTATCAACAACAACAAACTTACCATCTCTTTCAACGGCGTGATCACGGGGATCCATCTTTTCATTTAGGTAATCGGTGAATGATTTCATTTCTTCTTGTCCTTCTTGTAGGGAACTACACGATCGTCCATCGCATCATCTGAGTTTTCTGCATCGAGGGCGCGTTCGCTTTTCTCTCTTCGCTTCTTCTCTTCTGGTGTCTCGTCATCGTAATACTCTAGAAAACTTTTCACTTAGGGCCTCTCAGTCTCATCTGAAGATCTCGCATCTTTCGTGGCTTGGTGTTGCCAGGCTTTCCTGCTTTGTCTGCCTGAAACTTCTTGACATAGGATGCTCGCTCTTTGTCAGTTGATGGGAGTCTTACGCCCGCCACTGTCTTGCGAGTTGGGTTGTCTCGGTGCTGTCGATCACGCTCCTGTGCGGGAGTCATGTTTTCGATACCCTCATCCACACCATGCTCAACATGATCTCTTGTGAGACGGGGGTTTCTTAGATTGCGGGAATCGTATGGTTTAGTACTCTTCTTACGAGCAGTCTTGATAAGTCTACCAATGTCGTTTGCTTTGATGGGAAGGCCAGGACTATCCTTCTTGTATGCAGGATGACCGCTGTATTTTGTACGAACCTCTCCACTCGTTTTTGATCCCTTCGGCCCGCGATCTCGTTTACCCTTACCAGTAACCCTACCAGTAATACCCTGATCTGGGTGAGCAGCGTCATACTTGATTGCTTCACCTACGGTAACGCGATCCATTGGACCTTTGAACATTGCACCCTTGTCGTTCTTGATGTGAACATTTATACCATCAATCTTTACGACCTTACCCTTGACACCAGAACCGCCTTTGCTGGCGTGTCCGAGGTGAACGGTATCACCGACCTTTGCTTCTTCTACTGGAGTGCGACTTGCAGCCTGTCGTTTTCGTGATCGCGTCATGTGACCTTCGGCACCATCAGTATCACCCCTGCGGAGTTTACCATGAGCCTTGAGATCTGCTCGACGAGATCCACGCTCTAGAGCGGCACCGATGACTGGATCCTTTGCTCGACCCCTCTTGTCCTTCTCGGGCATCTTGAGTTCATCAACCTGTTCGACTGACTCATACTTGCTAGGCTTACGGAGCGGTGACGAAGCCGAAAGTGCGTATCTACTACGATTACCATCTTTACGTTCTTTCTTATTTTTTGCGTCTCTCTTGGCCTTGGTCTTCTCAGGCATCTTGAGTTCATCAACCTGTTCGACATCTTCTCTTGCAAATGCCTTATTACCATAGTAAAATCCCTTTGGATCACGGGCATCAAGACGAGAGAGGGCATTACTAACTCCCCTGTTGTTTTTCTTGAGTTTAGAATCGTTATGTCCGCCATCTTCTCGGGAAAGATCCTTGACGGTTTGCTTTCGTCTCTTAGCAACATAAGACCGAAGGGTGTCTGATGAAATCTCATCAACCTGCTCGACATCTTCGCGGGTATACTTCTTGCCAATCGCTTTCTTTCTACCCTTAGTGCGGTTTGCCAACTCACGCTCTAGTTCTTCTCTGTGCTTGTCGGAGACTGGTCCGAGTTTCTTTGCCTTCAAGACGTTCTTGATACCTTCGATGTCACCCCGTGCCTTATCTGCATAGGATCCGAGAGTATCGCGGTTAAGTTCATCAATCCGTTCGACATCTTCTCCTACCCTACGCTTTGCTTTCACAACATTCTTTGCTCTCTTGTTTGTCTCGGGAGAGTGCTTACCCGTATTGAGATCGCTTTGAACCTTTCCTTTAGCCTTCCAAATGTAGGACTTCAGTGTCTTGGGTGAAAGTTCATCAATCTGCTCGACATCTTCGTATTGACGAGCAACCAATCGTTTGGTAGCACCATCAATTCCCTTGACTCTTTTCTTCACCTGTCGAACGCCTGCTTCTCGTTCGGATGAGGTTTCACCCTCGAAGCCTGTGTCTCTACCGCTTCGTTCACTCTTCTTAGCCTTATCTTTGTAACTCATCAGAGTGGACTTCTTGAGTTCATCAACCTGTTCGACATCTTCACTTGCGAGTCGTTTTGAGATCGCTCTCTCTTCGGGACTGGTATCAGCCTTACGTTTTAGTCTTGATCTTGCATCGAGACGAGAAAGGGCACCACTTACACCGTCCGTTCTTTTCTTTCTTTTGTTGTGGTCAGTATTTTGTCTCGCCTTGCCAACGTAGGAACGAAGGGTGTCTGACGAGATTTCATCAACCTGTTCGACTGACTCATACTTGCTGCGGATACCATCTTTACGTTCCTGTTCGATCTTCTTGGCACGGGCTGCTTGGTCCTGCTTGACCTTATCATAATACCTCTGCATAGAATCAGTTTTCTGTGCGTCCTTCAATCCATCTTTGTGAGCGATTCCTGGCCCCATAGCCTCACCAATCTTTAGATTGACTGGATTATTGTCGGGATGCTTTGAACCCTTACGTTTTACGCCACTGGTTCTTGCCTTCTTACGCTGAAGAGAATCCATTGCTCCGTGCATATCTTCTGGGGAATAAGGCTTTCCATCCTTACCGCCATCCTTGCTCATACGATACTTGGTGCGGAGACGAATCTCTTCTGCCGACTTCCTTGAGTCGAACTCTCCCTCTTCTAGATCCTCACCCTCGGTGTGATCATGGTTTTCGTGAACCTCTCCTAGATGGATCTGTAGGTCGTCTGTAGCGACTCCCTGCTCGATCCCATGCTCGAACATGACATCATACCATTCGATGTCACCGAACTCGTCAGGAGCAGCGTGCTGCGAGTGAATGGGGTTGCCATGTCCAAACTCAGCGTGTTCAACATGGGTAGCACAGTAGTGAGTGCCCTTTGGAAACTTGCCGTGTAGTTTGGTGATTCTCTTCTTCTTTGCCTCACTGAGATCGAGATCAATCAACTCATCGTCGATTTCAAACCCTTCAGTATGGACGACCTTTCCGCCCTTTGCTTCGACCGAGATTTTGGCGCCCTTGTTATTGGCTTTAGAGAAAGCAACAACGTCCTTTAGTTCTCCGTGTTCAGCACCACGGAAAGTATCGACTACCTTACCACCCTTGATGGCAACAACAGTAAAGGGACCATCATTCTTCTTGACCTTCAATGCTTCATCGAGTTCTGTTTCTTCGTTGGTGGATTCCCAACCACCACCAGCGGCCTTGTAATGCTTCGATGCCCATGCGTTTGCGTATGCAGAAGGATACACATCAAACTTGGACTTGGCAGCCGAGATAGACTTGGCCCATAAAGCAGGATTAGTGGGTTTGTTCTTCTCGTTGAGAAGATCTTCATTAATCTGCTCATTAATCATGTCGTTTAAAAATTCTTTTGCTGATTTCATATCTCGATCTTCCTTCTTAATGTTGTTTGACACGTTGATGGGTTTATTACCTGTTCCTGGCCGATCCGTATTTGGATCTTGTGATTTCTTACGCTTTGCTGCGTTCCCAATTGCTTTCTTACCGCCTTGAGTTCTTAGTTTTCTTGCCTTCTCTGGTGATAGGCACTTTGGTTTACCTTCACCTGGCTTGGAGTCACCACACTTACCGACTCGTTCGCCCTTAGTGTTATATCTATCCCAGCCTGCTTCTCCGCCTGCTGATTGTCCAAACCACTTGCCGAGTCCAGAGTCCTTATAGACCTCTTTTACAGACTCGCCAGGAGTATCTTTCTTATACTTCTTCAGGAGTTCTTTAGTTCCAAAGAACCCTGCTCCAGCGGGTTTATCTTTTTTATCCACATCAATCTCCCGAATACTATATGTATAAAAAAATAGGGTGGACAAGCCACCCTACTTCAAGACTGCGTTATATTGAGAATTCTCTCGGTTTGTAATTCTACCTGTGCAGTTCTCTGTGCGCCAGGCCAGTATAGGTAATCTTTATCACCATTCTTCTTAAGATTAATAAGCAGAGGAAGAACCAATTGCTCAATCTCATTCATCTTGGCGGCAAGTAGTTCATCGTATTGTGCTTTCACAGCACCAGCACCCTCACATGTGCTATTCATCTCTACAATCAACTGTAGTTTATCTTGAATAGCAGAAATCTGTTCTGGTGTTACTTTCTCTTCAGGAGTTCCGCCACCACCAATGATATCCCTAAGTTCATCTTCATTAACTGCCATGAAGCCAAAGGATTCGTTATTATTAAAACCATCCATGAAATTTGGATCATCTGCCATTACTTAAACCTTTCGGAAATATTTGTTCTATCGTTACCACGTTGCATATTATCAACTTCTTGATTGGATCTATAAATTGGAGGACCTTCAATTATCCATTTACCATCTTTACGTTTAAATAAGTTATAGTCTTTTTTATCTGCCCACATTTCGGCTTCACCACTCACATGAACAACTAATATACGATCACCATCCACTTCCTTGACGATCATCGTTTCAAGTGTGTCTCTATTAAGTGCGAATTTTCCTGGCTTAAAATTGAGTTCCATTTATAATCCATTTCTAATACACCGTCTACTGTGGTGTAGTGTATTGTTTTAAAAATTGCCTTACACCAAGGCAAACAAAGACAACAAGGTTTGGCGATTCTCATCTCGCCAAACCTGTTGAACCTAAAGTTATATAGGTGTAAATTTTTACGAGATTCACACCGAATCAAAGCATCCAATTCACTATGCATTTCATCATATCTGTAGCCAAGTTTCTTGGCAGTAGGATGTGTCTTGTATTGATTAGTGCCTATAGAGAGTATTTCTCCCTTAGATACTATAACTGAAACATGCTTTTTCTTTCTATCCAAATCCATACAAAGAGGTTTGGTGATTTTAATTAATTTATCTATACTTCGTTCGCACACGATCGGGTTCCAATACCATACAAATCCATTGTTGAACAATCTGGGAAGCCAATTGTTCTGCTGATACTCCACTATCAACAGCATGATCTAACAAAGAATCAAAATGACTTTCCGTAAGTGGAATGTTTGGTGTTATAATTTTAATAGTATCAGGCATCTAGTTTAGACTCCCTTGTAGTTTTATTTGTATCAACACTATCGGCTTTTTCTTTTGCTTTGAGGATATCGCGGATAACACCTTTGTTAATCGCTTCAACCACACCAATAGTAAAATCTAGGAGTTCTTTCTTTTCTTTCATAGAAACCTTATCGGTTTCCCATATCCACGGTGGGGTATTGATGGCTTCACCGAGATATCGTGTAGTATTTTCCAAAGTCCCAGTGTATTTGACATCATCCTGATTACAAAGAACATAAATTACCGCGTTTAGGACTGCGACATCTGCTTTCCAACCCTCACATGGATTATGCTTAGGAGGTGCGGGGGCCGCTGCAACCCCAACACCTATAATAAATCCAAACACTGAACCAACAATAAAACGATTCATACTGAAACCTTTCATAAAATTAAACTGCTCGGGCTGGACTCGAACCAGCAACCTTAGTGTTAACAGCACCCTGCGCTACCATTGCGCCACCGAGCAAACACCACCCTCCGAAGGAACATGGGCGGCAGGACTCGAACCTGCGACCTGCGGATTAGAAGTCCGCTGCTCTATCCAACTGAGCCACGCCCACTTCAGTTATCGCAACTTCTTACCGTTACCGCAACGAGCAGTTTTAGCAGCAGCATTGCCCTTCTTCTTTTTAGAAGAACGAGGGCGTCCCGCGTTCATACCACGAAACTCATCCTTTGCTCGGACATTATTAGCCATTTTTTAATCCTTATCAGTTAGTAAGTTTAAGACCGGCAGCATCAACAAGACCCTGACCTTGTGGTCCACTTGGAACAACAAGTTTACTAAATTGTGCCGTATAATGATTTTCTAATTCTTGAGCAAGACTCAAAACAAACAACATGAAATCTTGGGGAATATCAACACCATCGGCCGCTGCGTTTGTATAGGGCATGTAAGGCATAAGTCCAATAGAACCTTCACCAGTAGGAACCAAAATAAGTACATCATCTAGATGACATCCAGTATCAGTATCCTTAAATTTTCCAATCAACTCTTCGCCACTCTTCATTCTAACCAATTTTACATCACTCATGATTTATCCTTTTTCTTAATAGGAGGTTTAGTGTTACTTTTCTTTTTACCGAAAATCGCTTCGTAGTTTTCGGTATATTTCTTACGATCAACGGATCTATATTTAGATCCTTTACCTGCTGCATGTTTGTCACTCATATTTCACTCCATTATTATACAAGGTACGTTCAATATGTCAAGTCATATACATATATATCGAGGAACTAACTAAAGGAATTTCTAATGGACTACTTTGGAATTAAAGAAATCAGTACATCTGTAGATTCTACAGATAATTTTAAAGCATTTTATGCCTCCGGCGGCGATGCTACTATTGTTTTCACATCTAAGTCAGGAGATGCCGTTACAGGTGTCATTGTTCCTGCTGGAACTATTTTACCAGTATTCAGTAGAGGAGTAACTGCTAGTGGTACTTCAACTAGTGGTAAACTCTTCGGTCTTTATTGAGGATTAACATATGAATAATTTTGGATCCATATCAATTCCAGCAGCAGGTATGTCTGGACCATTCAAATCATTAATGGCCCAAGGTAAAAATATTAATGTTACTTTAGTTTCTAAGTCAGGTGATACGGCCGTAGTTGAACTAGTTGTCGGTAAACTACTACCGTTAAATACAAGGTCTGTTACTTCTTGGACCGGTGTCGTAGGTGTCCAAACTCCAATACTACATGGCTTCTATTGAATTTGTGTGACCCCCGTCGCACGGAAGCCCGCTGGTGACTTCACACATCAGCGGGCTTCCCTATAATTAAAATAGGTGTGTACCCCGAGAAAGCCGACCGAGACTTTATCTACCTCGGCCGGCTTTCACTTATATCAATGGGACTCAGGGTTATTGTATACCTGAAAAGAATAGGGCGACCGTACAATGTCTGTAGTAACCTATTCCCACCACTCCACCCATCCCGCTAAGGATCATCTCATACAAGCATTTCTGCATCATACGGACAGGTCGCTAAACCATTTGGAGTTTGCACTATCCCCGTTCGCGGAGGATTATTATGCGAGTCCCGTGTAAGGGGTAATTAATCCCTTACAAATTTTTCCATTTCACATCAAGAGTTTTATCATACACCATCAAGTAACGGTGCTTCCTACTTCTGTCTCGCCACTCACCTTCGAGTCCACTAATTTTTCCTCTTGAGTGTTTAACGAAACTACCATCTTCTTGCTTGATCCAGAAATCCTTCTTGGGAGCAGAGAGTCCATAGTAACCGAAGTTAGACGCCCTGTAAATAGTTCCCTCATGGAAATCTGAATCAGCATAACTTAATACTGCTCGCACTTCACAACTTTGCCGCAACTTCCGCAGACATTTTGCCACGAACCATGACGCCAGATTCCTTTCAGAACTCTGTGGTGTCGGGTGCAAACACAACCGCGAGAGTTCAAAGAGTCCTTGCTGTTCCGTTCGCTTGAGTCCGAATGCAGACTGGGCGAGTTCTGGAACTGGGAGGCCAGTGAAGATACAAACTCCAAGAGGGCCTTCAGCGGAGATGGGTTCGTCACGAAACAATCCATAGTTGTAACCACTTTTGAATCCCTTGGAATGATCCTTCAGGTAGTGGTACTTGAGAAGTAGTTCTGCGGCTTCTTTCTTACCGATAGTAGAAATTACGAAGTTACTTTTCATAAAGCGAGCGGAGAGAATCGAACTCTCATGAGCAGGTTGGAAACCTGCCGTAATACCTTTATACGACACTCGCTATGGGGTCGGGTGGGGAGCATTCCCCACCCGACATTTTGGGCCTGATCAATAAAGATCAGATGGCGTAGCGGTTGCCTTCGGCGTCATAGCCGTAGGTACGATCGCCAGGATGAACATCATCCATGAAGTAACGGGTCATTCCAGTCGAGGTAGACTCGCTGGTGATTTCCCAGTTACCGAACGCCTCGACCTGCGACTTGATGTCGCTGATGGTGGCTCGAAGATTCCCGACACCAAATCGTGACTTCGCCTCGTTGGGGGTGAGACCCTTGCCGCTGGCAAGGTAGTTCATGACACGACGCTTTTTGGTGAGAGTGTTGTTAGACATTACGCTGTTTCCTATTGACTGGACAAAGAAGAAGAAGTCTGCAATGCGTTACCAGTCCATCCGCACTTGACTTTGTATATTGTATCCGAATCTGGTTGATTGTCAACCCTTTGATTCGGTTTTTCTCAAAAAGTTGCGGGTGGCGAGTCCGCGTAACGCCAGGGTTTGACCTAAGATCCCTAAACTTGGATGCCTGTTTCTTGTTCCGAGAAGGTCGAACGATCTCGGGCTGAACTTATGTCAGCGGGACACATTTTTATAAATCATAATTAAAATAGGCAATATATTAGTCATCGGTCGTTACGGGATCTTAGTCATTGAGTTCGTCTCCACTTGTGATATAGTAGTATAACATATATTGAGTCGTTGTCAACCTACTTGAAGAGAATCTTTCCATATTGTTGAACAATTTTCAGCCTTTCTCGTATAAATAAACATGATGCGACATCTTACACAGGTTCGATATATATCAGCCTTTTTGTTATGTGCCACACTATGGGGTTGTGTTTCCGCTCCAAAAACCATTCCTCATCATCAACTCCCACCAGTGCCAGATGTCACTGATCGTGTACTCCAACAGACAGTGCAGTTTTGGTCTGTACCTTCAATACAAAATGACCCGTACCATGCGGCGGGTGCAATCACTGAGTCCAATGGAAGAGTCTTCGGCACTGGAATACTCATCTCACCTACGCACGTTCTCACTGCGGCCCATGTAGCCACGGCATACGAGAATCTACGTTGGGAAGAGTACGATGGTAGATCTATTGCCGTCTCAGAGATAATCATACATCCTATCGACACTGACATCTCAGTCGATCACGATATTGCCATATTAGTATTAGAGTCTCCATCAATAAAGAAACCACACACGAATCTCTTCGGTGATAACGCAAAGGATGACGTTGAGAATTTTGAGTCGTTGCGTATCGTTGGTTACTCATGGGGCATTCGTAAAATATCAGACAAGGATATCTTCATATACTACGGCAGACTCATCAAACAACCACACATTCTACTGATGATGCCTATCAACGCAAGTGTATGGCATGGTGATTCAGGTGGTCCAGTCTATACTGAAGAGAATGAACTCATCGGCATCGTCACGCACTTTCGACTACTCACCAACGGCATGATACTCGACAATGGTTGTGCGAGTCTCGAATACTACCAGCCGTGGGTTCGCAGTATCGTACCCAAGTCGTAGAAGTCTCAACCTACTTGAAGAGAATCTTCCCAGTTTTCTGTGAGATACCAGTTAGGCACTTCGCTGTGCTTCCAACAGGCTATTGCCTTTTTCTCTTTCAGGTAATACTGCCTATAGGCAGAAACTGCGTTCTTAGGCACCTTGCAGTAGTCAGGCATAGCCTGTGCAAATGGTGTCATCGTGAAGCAGTCTAGGATCCCTTGTGGTGCGTTCTGTTGACACCAGTCGAGGATGGTCTGGGAAGCGTGACGACGACCGTAGCGACGGGTGTACTCGTTACAGAGAGCGATCCCGTGATCAACCAACCACCAGTAGTTCGCTACGTTCGCACGCCCCCAGACGGTGCATGGGTGGTTCACCATCGTCGATCGATACAGTAAGAACTCATGGGTAGGATGAACCCATGTCTTGATCCTTCTGCCATTCTTAGACAGCCTAGTTGTTTCGTGTCCATCCAATACTCGATGAACAGTCGAAAGCATTTGGGCAGTTTCAAGAGCCATTTTTACGACATGACGATCACATTGCTGCTGTGCCGCAAGCCATGGATTCTCAGACAATACAAAGATGTTCATTACTATTCCGCAAGAAAATAGGCTAGATCGTTTTCACTAAGAGTCTCACGAAGACCGTCGAAGTCTACTTTATAGAAAGTCTTACCTTCTACTTCTTGGACCTCTATGATCTTACCGACTCGTTTGCTGTTAGCATGTACAACTGATTCGTTTAGATTATAATTAGTCATCTTTTTTTACCTTTACGTTTTGCTTTGAGATGTTCAAAGTCGTGATATTTAGTTCTATCTACAGGGAGAAGACCCGCAAGGGTTTTCATTATAGTAGCAAGATCTCTGTGGTCAATCAGATCGAGTAGATATTTTTCATATCCAATTACCGCTGCTTCGCTGGCTTCAACAACACTCTGGACCCATTGCTTCTGTTCGGGGTTCTGATCGGCTTTGTAGTTCATCACTACCCTCCTTTGCGGATTCAAACAGACACGGCGTTTCCGCATCCGTCCTCTTTATGTATTCCGCAGCCTCTGTAAAAATGTCAGAGAGTTCTTCGAGAGTATCGGCGTCGAATCCGTCAACCATGCTATCCACATTAAAGTTGAACAGACAAGCACGCCAATGATTGTGATTCTTTACGAGTTCAATTCGAGGAGTTCCACAACCAAGGTAGTCCCAAGGCAATCTAAAGGTAGGTGTAAACATTCAATCATTCCTTTGATCAATACGTCGGACAATTTCATCATAGTCTGAGGCACGATCTCGTTCAATGCGACCGATATCATCGTCCCGTTCCCACTGATTTTCTCTGTCGCGGGCCGAGACGCACATGAGAGCAATGGCAATTCCTGCAAAGACGTAGAAGAGATTCATTTGATCAGTCTGCTGCCCGTAAAAGGCAAGACCACCAAAGATCACGGCAAGATTACTTGTATTTGAAATTTTAAACATTATATTAGTCTCCTAGTTTTTCAATATTTGGTGTAAAGTCAATAACGGTAGAAAGATCAAATGATCGCCAACCGTTCTTTTCGATGTCCCATACAATAAGTCTGGAACCTTCATTTAGATTTTCAACAGGCATCTTCTCACGGGCCAATACTTCTGGCTCCCATGTACAATACATGATACGAATAAGGTCGTTTGATTTCTTCTTAAAGATTACTCGGCACATTCCTTGTTCGAGTGCTGCAACCAAATCTGTTGGTGTATAAGTTCCCATCAATCTTCCTTCTTGTTTAGGTTTCGCATCTTTTCACGAATGCGTTGATTTTCTTTCTTGGCCAATTCTAGTTGTTCGTCTCTAGGAATTTTTCGTTCCGTAAAAGACTTAACCGTTTCTCTGGTTTCTCTGGGTGTAATTTTTTTCCTATCCATTTGAGTGAATCCTTTTGTTGTTTTCACGTTCATGATCCTCACGAGGAATCTCGTAGTATCGTTTTAATCCCCAGTGTTTAGCCAAGGCTCTTTCCCAACATGCCCCTTTACTGAATTGAAACCCTGACATCAGATAGATGGCATCACACGAACGAAGGGCAGCAACATCTCTGCTGGCTGCTTCTTCGTATTCATATTCGCCAACTTGATCTGGTTCTATACCAGCGTCACGATCCATAGCGGCTGGATTCACAACATTCCAACCATCCGCTCGTAACTGCTTTTCCTTTGCGTCGAATGCTTCCCAGTTTAGATTAGGAAGTCCGCTCATCGGTCCAGCAACATAAATTTTTAGTTTCTTATTCATACCAAAATCCAAGTGAGTCGGGGGAGACTCGAACTCCCGAAAATAACGTTATAAGCGTTACTGCTGATGCCATCCGCTTCCGACCCGTGTTCATATATTATAGACTCTTCTCCATGAATGTCAAGCGAGTCTTCTTGTTATTTACATGACCCTCTTCATTCTTGGTAAAGTAGTTCGACTTCTGCCGATCATCATCATGTCCAAGACGATAGTTCAACCCAGTAATGTTGTCACCCATCTTTGCTCGATTACCAACATGAATGGCAATAGAAGAAATCAGATGCGAAGCAATAGTCATTGCTTCCTCTTCATCAGTGCCTAGTGGGATATCAATATGTAGTCTATATTCACTCATCTATAATTTCCTTACCTTTATTTGAAACGTGATACGCAATACTAACGAATTGTTCTGGTGTGACATTTTCTTTATAGTCTATACCTTTAGTAAATGGCACAATTTCACCCAATGGATCATTAACGGTCACTTGAAGATCAGGGACAGAGAACAAACTAAAATCATCATCGAAATAATCTTCTGATTCATTGTTTGAACATTTCATACCAAGACCCCACGAACCAGTAATAGTATACTCATTATCAAACGTAAGAACAAATGATTTATGATCTTTTCTTATTTCGATATTGAATTCTGAACTACTCATCATCATTTCTTTTCATAAAGGCAGCATATACAAGTAGTATTGTTGTGGCCAATAGTAGTAGATCATTAGTTTGCATATCAAATATCCTTTAGTTACTAGTCATCATTGAAACACTACAAAGGTAATTGTAACACCGAACCGAATCTTGTCAATTATATTTTCCACTTTTTTCTGTGATCGGTGTGATGTCGCCTTGACCTGGACTATTGTAGAAAAACACATCTATGTTATTTTCATCTACAAAGTATTGAACTATTTTCAATTGTGGTATTGTAAGTTTTGGATTTTGTTTTACGAAGTTGTCTAAGTATTTTCCAAATTCAGCAATTACATTCTGCTGTGAATGAAAATCACCAAAAACTATTTCCTGACTTATATTAGGTTTCAGTGCAGAATTACCGATCGCCCCAGATCTATCTTCAGCAGGCGAACAAACATAACCACGATATACTGTTTTTATTGCCATAGTTTTCTCCTCTACTATGTAGAAGCAATAGCGATAGTGCCATTGAATGTGAAAGCCGAATCGTGTAATTCTTCTAGATCAACATCATCATCTTCATTCCAGAAAAGACTGATGGTATAAGTATCGCCATTGTGGATACCGCCAGACTCAATCACGGGCGAAGATGAACGAATAATGTCAATGAAAGACATCTTAAGATCGTAGATATCCTGTTCAAATTTATCTCGATCGGATCGAGTTGAAAAAGTAAAACCTGCTTGCATTAGAATCTCCATTAAAAATAGGCCAAGGCGATCTGTCGATCGCCCTGGCCTGTTATCACCTTCGGTTAACGCGAAAGGCGGTTTCAATCTCTCGGTAAAGAGAGTCTTGATTTCGGAGCCATTTGTTCTGGTGAGAATTGATATCGACGATGTTCGTCTTACCAGTCTCATCAGTAGCCTCGGTAATATACCAAATGGTATTACCATGCTCCATCAGGTATGTAACTTGCGTGTGCAAGTGTCGTACCATAGTCTTTTCAAAAACGCTAGACATGTTATGCCCTTTCAATGCGTTTTATCGGATAAGAGAAAACCATTTTCTCTATGTCTATTCCAGTCACGACGATCCTGTTTAGGATCACGTTCCTTATATCCCCACGTTTTGGCGCGGTTTGTTGGACGAGCCTTATCGCCAGTCCATTCAGATTTTTGCTTCTTGTTTTTCATTCAATACAACACAGACCAAAGAAGCCTCGAATCTTCGGCGTCTTCTCGAATGGTAGCCATACCATTATAGTTTGTTACTTCCAACATAGTAGCGAAGAAATCATCTTCTTCTTCTTCTGTGAGTCCTTCGGGTACTTTGAGTTCTTTCCAATCTCCGCCGAACTTGGTTAGATCCTTATAGTAAAGACCGTTCCAAACCTTTGGATCTTTTCTAGCGGCTTCAAACATAGAAGTAAGAGCCTCTTCGCTTTCTTCTGTTGGCGTCCAACACCAATAGCGATAGCCGTATTCTTCTTCTACAAGGATTTTGAGTTCTGTTGAAATCATGATGTTTCCGTCTGGGAATGGTGCGTAAATCGTTGTCGTGAACATGTATGTATTATACTCGATTTCTCTCAATAGTCAAGAGCATAATCCACACCTAGAGCATCAAAATCTTTTTTCCATGAGTTATTGTCGAGATACTCTTTCATGTTGTCTTTCATCTGCTTCGCCATTGCTGGTGAGTTCTTGGCAGTCTCGATATCTTTGAGAAAGTAGCCATCTTGCGTGAGTTCTTCCCAAGCCTGTCTGGCATGAGACTTTACAACATCAACAACACTCTCGGTATGGCCCATCATGAACCGAACCTTCTCGCCGTTCAGCATATAGATGATGATTCTATAATGCTGTCCGTCCTTACCACAAAGAAGGTAAGTAATGCGAGTATCCCACGAAGGTTTGTATCCTGCTTCTTCGTTCATCAATCAATCCATATCCATAGGGTGGCGGGAGAGAATAAGTGCGACACCTTGTCTGGTCCATGGCTTACCTGATACCGTGGGTTGCTTTTCTTCATTGAGAATCGTCATAATCTTATTACAATTCGTTCCCAGATCACGCAGTTCAATCATGCGATCCAATACCTTCATCTGGTCGGCACGCTCTGTTGGTACACCATCAACATATCGAAAACCAAATTGCGGTCTTCCCAATTTACGGCCCTTTTTCTTGAGTTCTGCCAATGCTTTCTTGGTTCGGTTAGAGATAAAGTCACGGGCAATTTGTTCTGTATTATGGTGCATCAATCAATCCTCAAAAGGGCATGTCGGAGCGGAGCAGAAGATCTTCGTCTTCTCGGCGCCCCTCCTCGCGGAGACGGCGGGCGGATTCTACGGCTTGACCATAGGTCTCAGACCACTGGTTCTCAACACTGAAGTGTTCCCGCTCCATGGCGCAGTTGCTCATGAAGATCTCTTTCGCCGCTTCCAACGAGATCGGGGATTCGACGGGGGCACCGATCACTCGGACGGCGAGCATGAACTGAATGTCCACTCCGCCCAAGATGTCGATGCACCCGTTCGTGGTGATCAGGAGATCCATCACGCCAGTGACGGGAATTCTATGTACAATCGTATCGGTCATGGTGTTCACCATCCTTCGTTGCAATCGTGGCGGGACACGGAGTCCCATGAGGGTTCGATCGGATCCCATCCGCCGTCGTAGTCGTCGTCGTTCGATTCGGTGGAATCGTACTTCTGTTCACGCGCCACGCAGTCGTCGAGATAGTCGCCGAGTTGCGCCTTGTTGAAGATTCCGTACTCCGCCCAGTGATCGAGATCATCGGTCAGGAGGAAACCGCCGCTACCCATCTTGTTGATCTCCTTGATATAGTGACGGAGGTCGAGGGCTTCAGCATCGGTCTGCTTGTTGGTTCGGTCGTTCATGTCAGTTATCCTTTTCAGGTAGTGAAGTTATCGACGACACGCGGCGCATCGTAGAGGGTAGTGGTGCCGATCGGTTCACAAGAATCGATCTTTACTCCACGATCGTACTCGCCAGTCTGGAGACTGTCTCGCACCAATTCGGTGGCAGAGAATGCGCCATCAGCGGCGACGATGTAGAGGCATCCGTATTCGCAACCACGAAAGTCGGCACGGATCGAGAAGAGGGTAAGCGTATCGTTCATGATCAGTTATCCTCGGTGAAGATACCCACCGCATGGACGAAATCGTCCCAGTTCGTCGCGTTGATAGTAGAATCCTCAGTGAAGCACAGGAACTGTGCAAGTTCCTCGGAAATCTGATGCTCGGTACAGAGATCGTGATTGAAGATGACGAAAACGATTTTCGTTTCATCGTCATGATCCCGTGCGGACATGAGTTCAAGATCGGAGGAGATGAAGTAGTTGTTGATGATGTTGTCCATGTTCGGGTTCCGTTTGGGAGTCCGTGATTGGGAGAGACGTTCTCTCCATACGTCTATTATACCATAACCAGCCCCCAAGGCAACCCATTTGATCAATTTTCCCTAAAATTGGGGATAAATTGTGGATAACTTTTAGTGCCTATTTGACGAAAAATGGGGGTTTTTGGCTTGACTGGCATTATCGGACGAAAAGGAGGGGCCCGAAGGCCCCTCCTGTCCGAATCTCAAATTGTCATCCGCCGATCATCGACGCCGGCGGCGGGCCGTCTTCTTGGGTGGCTTGGCATCCTGCACGATCTCATCTTCATTAATTTCGATGAGAGTATTCGGATCTTCCGCATCACGCCCTCGGCCAATATTCTGCGGAATACAACCAACAAACTCAATCGGATATTCCTTGATAGAATCGACACCATACAATTTCATTTGCTGTTCAAATTCTTCGTTGATTGTATCAATCACCGCCTGTCGGCGTTCCTTGAGATCTCCACCATCCGACTTTAGAGCGACAACCACTTGAGTCTTCTTACCTGTTTCGTTGTAGTTCGCAATGGCGCGACTAACGATTCGGTATTCGCTACCATCCTTAACAACGGAACCAAGACAATTCCGATTGTGATCCTCTCGGAAACCATCTACCCGAGGAGGGTTACAATTCTTTGCAAGCCATCGACCAGCGGCACCTGAAGGAAGGTTCAGCCAGTGCTTGACCGCACCGAGATCCTTCACGCACTTATTGATGATCTCAGTTCTTGATTCTGAACTCATACCCTTGGCAATTGCGTTGACCTTTGAGGTAATTGCCGCTTCAGTTGACTCCACTGATCCCTCACCATGAAGCCGTCTAATGGTATTTGCAACGGCTTCCTTTTCTGCTTGTAGGTGAGGGGGATGGACGTTCATCCTAGTCTGGAATTCATACCGTGCAGCATCAGTATCAAATTCCCAAACCGCCACGTTAATATCACCAATTGAATCGATACCTTGAATCGCCGAAGTGCGATGAGTCCCATCGACAACGAAGTATTCCCCACCCTGCTGCTCTACACAAATCATCGAGATGCTTTCATCAAAGCCACCATGATTTTCGATATGAGTTCTCAAGGCATTGATATGAGAAGTCTTCATGCCACTGGTTCTGGTGACATTTGTTTCCTCATCCAGAATAAGATCGTCCTTATCAACGAGTTCAATCTTGACACATCTTGCTCCAACAAGGCCCTTAAGACGCTGGTCCCCATTCATGATACTTTCGCGTTCCATAACGCTTTCCTTTCAAAGTGAAGTGATGGTGGCTCTTCCCCGAATGGGTTGAAACCATCTCTTCGTGGTTTAAAAACTTATTATACACTAACTGTCGAGGATGTCAACCCTCATTCAAACTTTTTTTTCTACCCTGATCGGTTGACCCCAGGCATTCTCTGCCCACTCATACTTTTTTCTCTTCTCCGGTCGCTTTTTTTTCTCCACGGCCAGCAATTTTTTCAGCAGCATAATACTTTCCTCATGCCGCCGAATCTGCTCAATGATTAACTCTTCGATGTCTGGGTCTCCTGTTCTTTTTTCTGTTCTTGTTCATCGCGTTCACGTTGGAGATCGGCGCTTTCGTACTTGTTCATCGTCGATCAGACTCCCAACCCAAGCCAATACGCACGCACTCGAACATAAGATAGAAGATGAAACAATAGAAACTAAACCAGAATAAATCAATCATCAATCACCAATCCTGTATTCATCGAGATCGCCCTCTTCTAACTCATCGCACTCATCGTAGAGGTTCGAGAGTTTAGTCTCCTGATCCCAGTAACAATTCATGTAGTTCTCTCGTGCCTTTTCAATCGCTTCGTCTCTAGACATTGCCGCATCTCCAGTATTCATCGGCCAGTTCG
>UEXM01000978.1_pt1 | contig 26676 bp, 11 predicted proteins | sample 1796661 | NCBI WGS metagenome assembly UEXM01 (sample SAMEA4772469, study PRJEB27181) | metagenome
TAAAGAAGCTATATCAATTTTACCTTGCTTAATTAACTCTACTATAGCTATGTGTATTTCTTTGGCTGTAACTTGATATTTTGTTTTATCGTTAAAAGGTACAACCCAAGGATATTCGTATAGTTTTATATCTTCTCCCTTTGACTCTTCTTTCTTTTTAGTTTGAGAAGTAGACTGTTTGTCACCTTTTTCTTCACTAACCTTTATAGAGAAAAACCCAGGTATTTGTCTAGCTGCTGCAGGTATTCTTAATGGTATCAAACCAAACAAATGCGTAGTTAATTTTGCTTTTGTTGGGTTCCAAGTGTTTACCATAAAAGGAACTCCATTTTCATTTTCAACACCAATAGTAATATTGTTTATTAAATCGTTTCTTAACGTATAATCTTTTTGCCCTTGATCGTTTGTTCTAATACCCGCATCGTCAGTAAGTTTTAACTTTATATGCTTTAAAGTGTACAGCTGCCACTCTAAACCTACTTGATAACCTATTATAAGTTTATCTTCTTTTTCCAGTGTATTCCAAAAGTCGGCTTGTTCTTCTACAGGCAAAGAGCTAAAACCACTTAAACCATGTATAGACTCTACGGCCTCGTCTAAAGCTCTGTTTGAGTTAGCAAAAAGCTCATCTTTATTTTGATCTACTTTTGTTGGTAAAGACTTAGAAAATTTAAACACGTCAAATATTTCATTACCATACTTAGCAAAAGCTTTTTCAGGATCTTTTTTAAGCTCGTTTTTCATACGAGTATTTTTAGCTTTCCTTGCTTTTATTAGGTTTTTAACATCTTTTATGTGTTTTGATAAATTACCAGTTAGCTTAATTTGCTTACCGTCCATTGTCGCAACTTCTTTCAACTGTTTAGTAACAACGCCTTTTTGAAACTGATAGTTAAAGTTTTTAAGAAAAGTTATAACGTCTTGACCATTACCAAATTTAATATTCATGCCCATGTGGGCAAAAACTCTAGAAATCATGTCTCCTACTTTTCTTGCAAAAGATTGTTCTAAAGTTATATCGCCAGTTCTTAAAGCGTCTAAAAACAACGTTAATTTTTCCTCAGCTTGCATTTCAGTTGGAGCTTGTAAATATAAAGCAAGTCTTTCTTGTATTTCAGAAGCTACCATCTTACCGCCTAACCTATCTAGCTCTACGCTTAAAGCGTTAGCAATTGCCTCTGCTATTTCAGGATTTTCGTCTAAAGATTTTGCTAAAACTTTGTGAAGCATTTCATGAGCAACAGCGTTTATAGCGCCTGTTTTACTTGCTACCGTAGTGTTTATAAATACATTACCACTACTAACACCTACAAAACCATCGGCACCAACGTGAGACTCTACACCGTTTTTTATTTCAACTAAGCTTGACTTTTCAATTTGCTTTCCTTTGTATATTACAGAAAAAGAACCATCTTGTTCTTGAGTAACAACAACGTCGTTCATATCGTAGCCTAACTCTTCCATAACTTCAAGATGAGCTACTTCTCTTACAGCATCTAAACTTTCTAATTCTTTAATAACAACCTTGCCTTTACCGTATATTTTATCAGCCATACGTTGAGCTTTCTTTACGTCTTGTTTTATTATATCGGCAGCAACGTCTTTTATTATTTCCCCTTTCTCACCTCTTAGCTCTGTTATTTTGTTTTTAGTTTCTTTTATTTGTTTAACATTTATTTCAGGCTCGTAACCTAATATTCTCAAAGTATCAGACAAACTGTCTATTTGTTTGTTTAAGTCTAATACTTTATTTCTATCTCCTTCGGTAAGTTTGTTTAATATTTCTATTTCTCTTTTTGTAGCTCTTTCAGCAACTTGTTTGTCAAAATCAGCTCTGTCAAAATTTGCAATATTACCAGATTCTTTTAAAGCTCTTTCAGCCTGCATAAAGTTTATAAAGCTACCAGTAACTTTTACTTTTTTATCACCTAAAGTATTGTTTTTAATTTCTTTGTCTAGCGCTGCTTTAAAATCAGTATAGTTGTCATAATCTACAAAGCCTATTCTCATTATTTCAGCTCTTCTACCGGTGTATAAATTATGACCCATGCTTATACCTCCAAAAGCTACTTGAGCAATACCAGTGGTTGCTAGTAAATCTCCAACAAACTGAGTGTTCATTCCAGTCATTACTTTTTCACCCATTATAAGGTTTGATAAAGGTAAGTTTACTAATTCTTCAAATGTTTCGCCAAGCACACCATCCCATGATGCATTTTTTTGAAACTTACGGTATAAACTACTACCACCAGTTAAACCTTTTTTGTTTAAATAATAACCTAAAGAGTATCTTTTAAACCACTCTGGATTTGCAAACATCCTTTTACTCATGTATTTCCCAAACATAGGTATTGACTGACCTAGTCTTTCTGTTGCAAACTCAGCCCAAGTTATTAAGTATGCTTTTCTAAAAGCTTTAATAAAAGGATCACCGGTGTTAGGAACAAACCTTGCTCCAAAACTAACATCTCCAAATTCAGTGTCGTCATTCTCAATTCTATCTAGCAAGTTAATTAACTCATCACCATCTGAGGTGTGCATGAACCTCATCTCATCAGTCATGTTGTCGATCAAATGCTTTATGTATTGCTGTGGGTTTGCCGTTGTCTGAGCTAGTGTACCCGCTAAAAATGATGTAAAATTAACACCTCTACTAACCCTTCTTTTAACAGCACCTAAACCTCCTTTTTTTACACTAGCATACTTTGCTTTTTTCAACAAGCCTTTGTTTAATCTTTTTGTTAAATCTCTTTTGACTAAAGCTCTTGTCGCGGTAAAAGTACCAGCTGTCATTATAAACTCACCAACATAAGGAACCATATCAGCAAGCATGCCACCAACTCTATGACCCATAGATATATCTTTGACAGCGTTTTCATGCTGGTTCATAATAGCAAACATATCCAATTGTACTTGCTCGGCAGCTGAAAGTTTTTCTCCTTTTAATTGTTTTTGGTTAAGGGCATATATGTCTGCTGTTTCTACAATTTGTGCCATAAACCCAAAAAAAGGTATTGTTTCTATGCTCATTTTTTTACTAAAAGATCTTCTAAGATTTTGCTGAAAGTTTCTGTCTTTTAAAATAGACTCTTTACTATTAAGTATTTCTTTAGCAAAACCTATGGTCCAACGCAGTGCTTCCATTTCGTTAGACTCTTCTTTAGTTCTTTTTACTGTTCTAACAAGTTGCTCGTAACGTTCTTCAGCACCCATTTCTAAAGCGTTGTTTGCAAAGTCTTCCATCGCAAACGTACTTAATTGCCCCTCTTCATCAAAAGCAATTTTTTCATAGTAATGAAAATAAAACTCATTTTGCATGTCAGTTATAACATCTGGATGCATTTTTTGCTCCATTAGTTTAGACTCAGTTTCTTTCCACAAGTTATCTAAAACGTTTCTTTTGTACTCGTTAGGCAAAACTATAAAACCAACTTTTTCTAATTCTTTATCTATCTGGCTATATGTTTCGTCACTAATAATTTTAGGTGGCATATATGTTTCTGCCCACTCTTGAAGTAGTCTATTAAAATCTTTTTCATATTGAGTTACAGACTTTTCTTGAGCTTTTCTCATTAAGTTGTTTGCAGCACTGTTATACCACTGTTTCATTTCATCTTCAGTATAACCATCAAACCTACCTAAAGCTGCGTTTTGCTTAAACTTTTCGTCTAATATTTTTTGTATAATAGCTTGAGCTCTACCAAGATCTTCTTCAACTTTTTCTTCTGCTTTGGATAATAGCAAAGCTTCTTTTTCTTCAAGATCTTTTTTAAATCTTTTAGAATCATTTTCTATTTTTTTAACACTGTAAGCCTGTAAGTCTGTAATATCATAGTCTATAGCTTCGTTGTTTTTTACCAAACCTTGAAGTCTAGGTCTGTCTGTAAACCCTAATTGAAAATTTTCAAACTCAGCTTCTTTTCTAGCTAAATAACCCGTCATACCTTCTTTAGTAGCTACTTTTCTTTCTTTTTCAGTTAAACTGTTGTAGAAATTTTGTTTTTTCAAATCAAAATTAAACATCCAAAGTCTAGCTTTAAACTTATCTATATCTTCGTTTGACATTAAGTTTGGCGCTCCTTCTACATATTTTTCATGAGTAGGTCCATATACATAGGCCTCTTGTTTTGAAGTACCACCTAGCTCTGGATCTGCATATGTAGTGTTTTTAGGATCTCCAGCGTGATGCTGCATACCGTCTATACTAATAACAGACGTACCATCATCACCAAAAATATTTTTAGAATTATCTAAAGTTTTAACATTAACACCGCCTTCCTTGTAGCCAATGCCAGCTTCTTTTTCTTTTTTCTTTATTTCACCTAAAAGTTTACTTTGATCTTCTTCTACCGATGTTTGTATATTTTCGTCTGCAGACTCTTTTTTAGTTTGTAACCTAGTGCTTGAATCTGTTTCGTCGTACTTATAAGTAATTCTTTTTGCGTCTGTACCATCATTTTGGCCAAACTGCTCTTCTTCTTCTTGTTCAGTTAATAATCTATAATCGTTTGTGGAGTTTGGCGCAGGGTTGTTTTTAAAATTACTATTGGAGTTAGATCCGTCTTCTGCTTTTGGATTAGGAATGGTTATGCCATCTATATTTGGAGCTATGTTTAAAGTTCCAGGGTTAGGTAAAATTTCATCAGCAGGATTTATACCAGCAGCCTCTTCACCTGTTGGAACTGTATACTCAGTATTGCCTTCTGTGTTTTGTTGTACCTTTATTTTTTCAATAGGTTTTTTGTCAAAGTAATTACCATCATTGTCAATGTTTAAATCGTAAGAGCCTTTTGGTAATGTTTTGTTTTCTTTGTTTAACTCATACCATTCTTTTTTTGACAAAATACCCTCTTTGTTAGTCATTTGACTCCAAGCTCTATCCCAATCGTCTTCACCAGTTTCAGGATCTACATTTCTATCCATAAGATCATAAGACATATCTCCAGTACCTTCTTGTCCTTTACTAGCTATAAACGTTTCTACATCTGGCGTCACGCTTTCTAGGTACTCGTTATATTGTTTGTCTACTGTTTCCTGTGGTGTTGTACTCTTAGCCTTGTACTTGTTGTTTCTTATGTTATAATCTTCGTCAGATTCGTTATCGTACTTTATTAAATTACCATCAGTACCTGGGGTAGGAAAAGGTTCTTCAGCAACCACATCACTAGTATCTGTTTGTATGTTTCTATATTGATTAGTGTCGTTGTTTACAATAACCTCACCTATTTCGTTTGTTTCAACACCGGTATTGTCATTGTTGTTTAAGTTTGTAGAGCCAGTAACTCTTTTTTTCTTAATTCTTGGAGATTCAAAACGCTCTTCTTCATTGAACTTTTTTTCTTTAGATTTTTCCTCAATTTTAACTTCAGGAAGTATTCCACCATCAACAACATTATCGTCTTTAGGAACAAAAACACCTTCGTCTGAAAGATCGTATGTAAAAGGTTCAGACGTCTGCATTTCATTTGCTTTTGGCCCTTCTTGCATTTTAGGCTTAGGTCGTACTGGATCTGGTTGTACAAAAACTATGTCATCATACCTGTTTGGGGGCTTTTTACCTGTTTTGTTCTCCTCACTATAAAAACTATAATCATATTGTTGCTGAGCTTGGGTTGAAAGCAAGCCTTTTTCTTTTAAAACACCATAAGCATGAGTAGTATTGTAATCAAACGGCCCATCTCCCACAGCATTAGTAACGTCTTTTTGATAAGCACTTTGTATGGTATTAAATTCTAAATCCCACAACTCCTTGTACTCATCTCTGCTACCAGCCTCATTATAACGCTTTTCCCAATACTCTATGTAGGTATCAGATCCAGGTACACCAATATCTTCACCGTCTATGTATATAGGTTTTAATTTTATTTCAGCCATATATAATTTTATTTACTGTACTTGTTCGTTAGCTCCTAAAGCATTTTGAAATACTCTTCTCGTGACAGCTGGGTCTGTATCTTTTCTTATTGATTGAAACTCAACCCAGTCTCCGTTGCTCCATTTTTTAATTACGTAAACCTCAACACCATCGTCTTCATCGGTTGTCATTTCTATTTTAGTTGTTGCATTACCTAGCATTAGCATGTCATTTGGAGTTGGATTTTCTATTGCTAAAAAATTATCAATATTTTTGACAGCATTTGATGTTGCTTTTTCATTTTGAGTCATTTGCCCGTAAGTTTCAGCATTTTTACTGTGATGATTTTCCGCGGCGGTTAACAGTTTATTTCTAGTCCATTTTTTCAACTCTGACTCGTATTCTTTGTAATTAGCACCGTTAGATTTTAAATACTTATTAGGATCTAAATCTTTGTGCTTAGGATCTTCAGCCCACACTTCTGCTAAAGTTTTTCCGTCTTGTAAAAAAACGTCGTCAAACAAAGATGTTTGAAGTTGGTCCGTTGTTTCTGTTGCTGCATTAATTATTTTTTGAGTTTTGTCTTTTGATGCTGCAAAGTCTACTCCTTTTTGCGATTGTTTTGCTAACTCATCTAGTTGATCGCTGTAGTTTGACCCTTGCGCGTCGTCTTTAACTCTTATGTGTTTGTCAAGGTCTTTTAGTAATATACCTTCTTCTTGCCAGTCTTTAGCAAAACCCTTGCCTTTAGCTTGTTCAAGTTCTTTTTTTAAAGCTTCTTTTTCGCCCTCACCTTCCGCTGCTGCAATAGCAGTTTCTATTCTTTTTATCTCTGCTTCTTGTTCTATCGGATCGTTAAATTTTCCTGTTAAAAATTGATCTGTATCTTTGTTGAAGTTAACAACAACTTGCCCAGCTTTGTTTCTACCTATAGTATATTGCTTTGTCATAAGCATATCCAACATGTCTTGATCAGCACTTTTTGAATAGTTACCAGCAAGCTTATTCTCAGCATGCTCTTTTAACAAATTACCTAGTTGGTTTTGAACACCTATTAATTCAGCGCCTTCCGTCTCAAGTTTTCTAACAAGTTTTTTATTACCGTTCGCTCTAGCTGTAGCAATTTCCGTGCCTAAACGATCAAACTCACCAGTTATCCACTCTTGACTTTCTCCAGACATAAGATCAACACCGACAGCATCAGCGTTTAAATCTTCAGCAGTTGACATTGCGTCTTCATTTAACTTTACTTTGAAGTCATTATAACCTTTCATTACGTTACCAAACTGTTTTGCTATCTCACCACCAACGTCAAAATTTTGTTGGTCAACGTACATTTGGTTTGCTGTTAATAAATTTTTATTAGCCATGTTTTTTTATTTTATGAGTTCCAAGAGTAACCAGGTCCACCTTCGGGATTGCCTTTAAGAAAATTATCTAAATTACCAGCGCCAACCGCTGTACCGGCGTAACCTGTTAAAGCGCTACCAACTCCACCAATTAAAGATTTTGTTGCTGCGTTTTTAGCTTGTTGAGCAGCTGCAGCTCTTTGCATTGACATACCATATAGCGTTTCTGTTCTATCCTGCTCTAATTTTTGAGTTTCTCTTTCTCCTCTAGCAAACAAAAATTGATTTTTTGCCTCTTGTCCTGCTTCAAGTTGGTTCATTTTCATTTGAGCCATTGAAGCCGCTTTTTGATTAGCAGACTCTTGCATACCTATACTAGCAGAGGCTTCTTGTCCTTTTTTAACCTTTTGATTGTATACTGTTTGCGCTAAACCAGCCGCTCCAGAAGCTCCAGCGGAACCTCTTAACGCGTCTAAAACATTAACGTCTCTTTGTGCTTGCTGTTCTGCTTTAAACTCTGCTTGTTTTAAGTTAACAGTTAAGTCTTCCATAGGATTTTCCATACTTGAATAAGGATTTGATAAATTTTGATAAGGATTACTAAAATCTAAATTCATGTATTGCTGCTTCATTTGTCTTCGCTCAGCGTTAGCGGCTTTAAGCTCTTTTCTTCGTTTTTTACGACCGAACAAGCTGCCTAAAACAGATACACCTGTGCTTATTAAAAATTTTGCCGTTACCGGATCTATTGCCATATTAATTTCTTTGTATTATAATTACACTTATTTTGTTTTATTTACTACTAGGACTTATTTCTGCGCCTACTGAAAATAACTCAGCCTGCGAGTTTGAATCGTTTTTCATTTCAACCTCCGCGTAGTAACCTCTAACTCCAGAGGTGTTTACTTTTGTATCTTTACCAAAGAATACATAATCACCAGCAACAGGTAGTAACTCTGTTCCAGTTGTTTGCACTCCTATAGTATATGTTGTTAGCTCGTCTTCAGCGCTAGGATTTGTCAATGCTATACACTCACCTAACCTAACTACGTCACCTATTTGTTTACCTGTAGAAAAATTTACTTTACAAAAATATATAATATCCCAAGCACCAGTATCTGGAGTATCTTCAGTATCACTAGCAGCTGTAGCTAGCTTTGCTGTTAACGAAGGATTTATTGGTAATGGTAGTTTTATATCTATTCTAGGCATGTTTATTTATTTTATCCAGCACTTATATTGATTGCTACTGTTGTAGACACGGCAGGGTGATGAGCATCTTCAACTGTATATTGAAAAGCAGTGTTGTTGCTGTTTCCATCGCCCGGTCGGTATTGTAAATTTTTAGTTGTAGCGTGCAGTGTGTTGTTACTACTTAAAGTTTGACCACTACAAGCTATAGTTTGTAAATTGTTTTGTGTATCTGTATATCTAAATTGACCATGTTGAGGCATTACCGTAACTTTAAACGTAATTGTGTCGCCTTCAGGGTCAGTAGCGGTAGGTGTAAAAGTAGTATAGTTAGAAGCTTCTTCAGCGCTTATAGTTATAGGATCTGTAAAAGTAGGTGTTGGCGCTTGGTTAATACCTATAATATTAGCGGCGTTTAAAACACAGGCGTTATTCTGACCACCAGTGGCTGTGTTATCAATTCTATCAACTGTACCTATTGTTTTAAAAGTAACTTGACCATAAACTTCAGCAACGGAATGAAAAGTTAAAGTTGTTCCACTAGCTATTGTGCTACTTTTAGTTAAAGTAACAGAAGCTCCACTTACAGCTGTTACAAGCGTGGAGTTCTCGCCAGTATGAGTTATACCACTACCAGTTACGCGCATACCCTTAACTATGCTGTTGTTAATTGCGTTTAAAGTTATTGTTGTTCCGGTTGTTGCACCAGCAGTAACACCTGTTTGAACAGGGTATATTTCTACTGATAAAGCATTAAAGTCTAATATTGTTCCACCAGGAAGTCTTTTTGTTCCGTTTCTAAAGTTAGCTCCAGAAAAATCAGATCTATCAAAAGTTCCAACGTATTTTAAAGGCGCTGCGTCAGACTGAGTTGTTATGTACCATAAAAAACTAGCGTCTTTATCGGGATTTGAAAAAGGTTCACCTTTAAAACTTATAGGTGTGCCAGTAACTAAAAAATCAGTGCTAGTTTCTGTTATTTTAATTTCCGTAGTTGGATCTATATATTGATTTATTGGTATTGTTTTTGGTGTAGGAAGACTTAAAAAAGAGTTGTTAGCTATTTGTGTTAAAACTAAAGAATACGAAGTGTTTGCGGTTCTTGATGGAAATGTTATAACTTCTTCATAAACACCTCCTTGTGGTATTGTTACCGTGCCAGAGCCAGTAGACCCGTCAGGAGCAACTCTTATAGAAGTACTTCCTCTTTTAAAATCAAGCGTTAGTGTTGCGGCTGGGTTATTAGCGTCTGACTCGTCACCGTATATTGTTAACAACCTACTTTCACCTCTATAAGTTACCCAATTGTCATTAAAGTTGTAGTTGTATATTTTACCTACAGAATTAGCTATATCAAGCTCTGCTCTAGCTATAAAAGTTATTGCATCCGCTGACACTGCTTTTAATGGGTATTTGTATTTTACAACAAAAGATCTCACCGTTAAGTTGCCACCAGCTATAGAACCAGTGTCGTTTACAACAACTGTATAACTATTTTTATCAGCAACGCTGTTTAAGTTTATTGAAGGTGCTTTTTTAAAAATATGATTAGCTGCAGCTGTAAATGTTTTTGTAAACAAAGTTGCTGTTGTCATTGGAACACCTAGTAAAGAAAAAGTTGACACAGCGTTTTCTGTACAGTTTAAAGTTGATGTTTGAATTATTCCTGACATATTATGATTGAGTTAAAGTTGGTGTTACTACAAATTTTAATATTGAATCTATATTCCAAGCTGGCATTGTACCTACTATATTAATTTCAACCTTTACAACATTGGAGTGTGTCCCTTGATAACTATTACTAGCTGTCCAAGAACCATTGTTTATATAACCATCTGTCTTGTTGTTGTTGAAATTTCTTAAAAAATTAAGTGGATCTGAAGACTCAGAAACTGTAATGCCACTAGCTTGAACAGCCCATTTAGCACCGTTAACTACTAGTGGGTGCACGTAAAAAGCAACTGTGTCATTACCACCGTTGTAAGCGTCGTTATTTATTAATGTATCAGCTGCGTTTGTAACCGAAGTTTTAAATGTAGTAACTGTAGCATCGTTTGGTGATGTGTTTATTCTAAACTTAGGAGATCTTGGTTGTTCTTGAGGAGTTACCATTACAGATATATTGTCAATTACACAAGCTACGTTTTTACCCTTAAACAAGGATATGTTAGTGTTTTTAGTAACTGTCCAAGTGTGTGATATAACACCTGTTGAATCTATTCTTACTGAAGCTGGTAACCCAGCCCCAACAAAACCAACTGTTTTACTATTTGGGTTTGCTGATACTGTTATGTCTGCTGTTATAGTGTAAGTTTCTCCAAATATTAAGTCATTACATATGTTTCTTAAATAACGAAGACTAGTAATAGCCGTACCTGTAATTTTGTTTGTTGCATTAACCGTAAAACCTGAATTTACATGTGTTTCTCCTATTGCACCTGGATTACCACTTTCGCTTGTAGGATAAGTGTTTGGGATGTTGTTAGTAGTACCTGGATAACCAAAAATTCCACCAACTAAAGTTACGGTAGGATCTGGTGATTCTGGAGCATATGCAAAAACAGTGTGCGTGTATCTAGTAACATGAGTTCCATCACCAACAGAAACACCACTAGCAGGTATTGTTCCTAAACCTTGCATAGTAAACTCTTTAGTGTCTATGTTTGCGTTAGTTGTTGCAACACCTATAATGTTATTAAACCATTTACCTTCTTTTTCTTTAAACTCTATAACTTGACCAGACTGATCAGATGTCTCCACAGAGTCAGCATACCAACCACTAGCTATTAAAGCAACATTATCATTATCATTGGTGTAAACTCTAGAAGACGTTCCCTCGTAGTTTAACGTGTTAAAGTTTTTTATTAAAGCAGGCTCGTCATTAAATATAAATTTTATAGAAGATTCATATTGAACTCCGTAAAAGAAGTTTCGCAACAAATTAGCATTGTGCTGATACAGCTCGCCATCTTTTACAGTGTAGTAATCACCACTTACAGAAAAACCGTTTTCAGGTAAAAATGATTTTAAACTTGTCCAACCATCTGTTCTTTCTGCAAAACTAACTGTTTTAGAGTTTAATGTTAAGTTGTAAGTATCTTTATCTTCGTCATAACTACCAATTACGTTACCAGCGTTAGATAAGTTTTCTTTAAAAAACGTTGACATACCTTTGTCAGATATATTGGTTATTCCGTCGCCAGAAAGTCTTAAAACAGCATTTCTATTTTTATCTGTATAATAAACTCTATACCCATAACTAGCAAAAGACTCTGGGTTTTTAGATATACCAAATTCACCAGCAAAAGGAACTGTTTGTCCTAAAACTTTATTTGTAGCAGTTACATTTGTTTTTCCATCAGCGTTAAATAAAGCATCTTTATTTGCTAGTATTTTTAAAGTTTTGTTTTCACAAAAAGATATAACGTTTGTGTTTCTAGTAAATAATTTTTGTATAGATCCGTAAGAAGGGTTTAAATCTTTAGTTATACCTTCAGCCATTATAAACTGATTTAAATTGTTTATAGAACTTGCTCCGTTGTATATTCCTGAAAATATAATGCCATTAGGTTTTGTTTCTTCTTCGTATTGACCCATAAAAGTTGTTGAAACTCTAGGTCCTTTATCTATGGTAGGCTCGTTAAAAGCATCTTGTATTCTGTTTGACTCAACGCCATTACCATAAGCATAACAGTTATACCAATTAAGCGGAACTTTATAGTAGAAGTTGTTTCTATCAGCACCAGTATGACTACCACCATCGTCAGCAGAATCATTAGCAACACCAGGCGCTTGAACACCGTTTTTAATTAATAGTTTTTGCTTAAACTTTGTGTTTCCGTTTAAATCTTTAGTGTAAATAGTAACGTAAGACCCTTCTTGTACAGGTTTAACTTGCTCGTTAAACGGTGCGTTTCCTTTTATGTAAAAAGCAGGTTCCATAAGTGCACTATCTACAATAACTATTTGAGCGTCAGCAACAAAAACGTTTACATCTATAGATCCGTTTGGCTTTAAAACATTTCGCTCTATATACATGTCATCTTTTAATATCAAAGACGTTTTTGGCGTTTCATAATAAAGATTTAAATCACTAATTTCTTTTGGTAACACTTCAAACACAGCTGGACTATCACTGTTAAATGTTTGGCCTTCTGTTACAGGGTTTAATATTTGTAATTCAGATCTATTAGTTGCAACAGCAGAGTTTTGTGTACCATAGTAAGGTTTTATTTTACCAGGGTTAGCAACTGAACCAGAGTTTGTTTGTGTTGTTTCGTCATAATATCTTTGACAAGGTGACCAAGCTATAGGCTTGTCTAATTCTAAATGAAATTTAACACCTTGGTTGTGCCTGTGCGAAAAATAACTATCCGTGTTTACATTTGTATGATTATTTACATCAACAAATAAAGCTCGTTCAACTGTGTATACTGTAGAAGTAGGATCTTCTGTCCATCTAAATTGTGTTCCTGGTTTTTGTAGTTTTTGAAAAAGCGTAAAGTTTTCAGTTATATGTTGTCTACTAGGGCCTGTTTTACTATGAAAAGTATAACCACCAGTTCTTGGTCCTAAGTTAAATATCCTAAAAGTACAAGTTGTTTGCCCTACCACAAATCCATGCCCCATAGCTCTAAAACCTGTTGGTTTTGTTAAGTCAAAAATAGATATAGGGCTGTTTTCTGGTGTCTCGCCTTGAAAAAAGCTCCAAGCTTGATCAATAGCCCATCTTTGTGGACCTACTAGCTGACCATTGTGATAAACTTTATTTTCTATAGCTCCTCTGTAAGACCAATAGTTTTTCATTGTTCCTGGGACCCAAATACTAGGATCGTCACCGTCTTCTGCCCATATATTTAAATCATCTGATATTCTTTCTTGATATTTTATTTTAAAATTATCATCATTACCAAAAGGAAAAGGATCAGAAAATGTAATTGTTTTAGTGCTGTCATCTAGACTTTGTACCGTAATAGGTACCTGTGAAGAGTTAAGAATATCCTGATAAGCTATTGTACCACCGTAAAGAGTTACTTCACGTTGTATTTTGTTTCCAACAGCAACCCCAGTAATATCATCAAAAATAATTTCATCACTGTTACCACCTGTTTGATTTACTTTTATAATTACATGGCTTGGCCAACTATAAGTTTTTAAGAAACTAGCATTCATGTTACCATGAACATTTGTTTTAGCTGCATTATCTCCAAAACCTGTTTCTTGATTTGCACCTTCGTCTGTGTATACGTTTTGAATCCAAGACATTGGTTGCGTAGAAACTATACCGAAGTTTGTTCCGTCAGCACCTAAAACCTCTGTTACGTTTTCTTTTAAGTAGTCGTCTTTTAATATTTTTACAAAAAATCTACCTTGAAACTCTTCATCATATTCTTTTAACTCTTGCTCATACAACTCAAAATACTCTGTTCTAGTAGTACTACCAGGTGGTGGTGAGGTAAAATTAATATCACTACCAAAAGGTTTTTTAAGTAAAATCTCATAGTAATCAACGTTATCAGTAAAATCACCGTCATCGTTAACATCTTCTTTTACTATACTTTCTACCTCATAAAAATTTGAAACCGTGTTTTTAATATAAGACCCTATTCTTATATATCTATCGCTAGAAGTGGCGTCAGCCATGCTAGAAAGCCTACTATCAGCTCCAACACCATCAGTACCCCTTAACCTAACAACTATACCACCTTCTACAGGGTAGCCAGTAGAAGCATCTCCATTAGTACCAAACAATTGATTTTCTAATCTACCTATAAGGTTTCTTCTGCTTTTTATAACATCAGGAGCGTTTGCTTTTTTAGCTATAACTTTATACTTTATTGTTTTTGGTATAGGCAATATAGGTTGACTAGTGTCGTGGGCTTTTTTTAATACTATTTCATCTCCTTCAGAAACTTTATTAACATCGCTTGATGGAAAAGAAATCCAAACAAAATCTTCAGTCTCTGCCTCATAAATTCTATCCATTGTAATGTTATAAAATTCACCTTTTGGTTCTTTTATATAATGTTTTATGTGTGTTGCCCAAGTTGGATAAACAAAGTCGTTTGTTACAAAAAAGTTATTAGCCGTATAAGCTTCTTCTTGACTAAGAGTTACAGTGCAAGTGTCAGCTTGTGAGTAAACTGGAGTTTGTCTACCAAACTTATCTAGTAAAGAAGCTCCTAGTTGATATGTTCTTAGTGATTTTACAGATTTTAAAGCTTGATTAGCTTCTAATTTAGATGATTGTACTGATAATTCAAATCTAGGCTCTTCGTCAATATTATATTGATTAGTGTAGTTTGCGTATAACAGTCTGTTTGCTGTTATTTCTTGAGCTTTAGCCGCTTTAGGAACGTTATCATAAGGCCTTAATATTTGATTGCTAGGAAGCATAGCGTGTATTTGATCAGAAGTAATTTCAAATGTTACTAGTGATTCAAGATCTGTGCTGTCTATAGTTTTATACTTATATATACTTTGACTATCTGAAAACTTAATTAAAACATCTAAACTTACAACATCTTGTGGCGTGGTGTCGAACTCTTTTAATACAATTTTACTAACAGTATTTTGTATATTTGTATTAGCACCTAAAGCTGAATCAAAATTATAACCTTCTTCTGTAGGTAAAAAAGCTACTTCAGTAAAAGCGGATATACAAGAATATTCGTTATCTATATATTTCCATCTATAAGCAAATCTAGGAAATTTATCTTCAAATATAGACGTGCTTGTTTCTCTTGTTGCGTTCCAATTTTTTAGATCCGCTGTTGGCATTGCTAGTATTTCGTTGTCAATTGAAAGTATTTTAAAATTAAATACTTTTCTATATTGATTCGAATGAACAGGATCGTTCCAAATATCTTCTGATAATAATCTTATTCTTATTTTTACCTCTGCACTAGAACTAGACGTTGACGTTGTATTTGGAGCAGATAAAACAACAACATCGTTTTCTATAAAGTTAGGTCTAGGGTTAAAAACTAATTTTTGAGTTCTAATTACTTTGTTGTTTTCATCAAAAACTGTAGCGCCATTTTCATCAAGTAAATTGCTGTTTGAAGTTGTTCCTTCTGGTTTTATTCTTAGGTTTCCAGAAGCATCTACATATTTCCAAAAAGATTCGTTTCTGTTAGGTGCTAAGGACCATCTAAAACCAACTTTTGAGTTATTACCTAAAGGTGTTATTGTTAAAGATCCACCTGAGTAATTACCTGAGGCATCAGCAGAAAGTTCAAAAGTAGTAGAGTTTGTTACAGACAAAACCGTAGTACCAGCAGCAATACCTGTACCAATAACATAAGCTCCAACTACAATGTTAGAATTTGCGGTATGTTGTATTGTAGCGTCGTTATGAACTACTGTTACACCACTAATAACAAAAGAGGGTACAGCTGAAACAGTTAAACGATGATTACTATCATCTTTAACCGTAATGCCTATTGGAGTGTTGTCTACTGGATTTTTTATTGACCTACCGTTTTCATCAGTCATGGTCATACCTACAACAACATTGTTCCAGTACGGGCTATCGCTAAGGTTACCACCATCATCGGTGTTATTAAACTGAATTGTAGTTGTTGTTACGTTACCATCTAGTGTTCTTTTAAAAACTGTATTGTAATATTCTACAGAATCTGTAGATCCAGCCCCAAATATATCTCCCCAAGAAGTTCTTGTTGTGTTTTCTGGAGTAAAAACTGTACAAGAACTAGGATCACCAGTTCCTGCAATATCTCTAAAAAGATCAATTGAAGGTGCGTTTAAAGGGTATTGTTTAACAACTGTTATATCTTCTTCTAGCACGTTATTGCTTGTAACCACGTTATTTGCGTCTACAAACTTTGAAGTTGTTGTAAATGGATCGCTAGCATCAGTACCTTTGCTAAACCTATCAATATTAATTTTTTTAGGTTCTGAGTTACCGTCTGTCCAAAAAAGCATACCATCAATAACATTTATACCTGTCACTAAGTGTTCATTGGTAAAGTTTAAAAATGAAGGATTACCACCATGATTATCCACTAATATAGCTTCTACTTGTTGTGTTGACTGATCGTATTCTGCTATTACATCTTGGGATGTGCCAGAAATAAACCATATTATTTTTTGATTTTCTGGATTTAATATACTACCCACGCACTTTGCACCTGCTATGCCTATTGTTGAGATTTTTACATTACCATAAGAGTTTTGCGCTGATCCAATGTCACTACCTTCTGTTGTAGCAATATCAATATTCAACGCATCTCTATATTCATTTTTAGGTAATAATCTCTCGTCAAGGTCTTTGTTCATCTTACCCGACGTGAAATTGTTTTTAATCTCCGGCATATACTAGTGTTTTATGTGTTTAGACTTACCTCTCATTGATTGTGTAAGATCTTCTAGTTTTAAATTTGATAATCTTAATTTAGCTGTTCTTACAGTTGCAAACCTCTCTTTTTTAATTCTTCTGACAATATACTCTGGCATGTTAATTAAACTAGAAACCACAGCGTATGCTATACACTTATACATTGCTTCTTCAGCATACTTGTGAACAACCATTTCATCTAGCGTTCCCATTGAATCGCTTAGATATTTAAGTGTTACAGTTTTTCCAGAAATGTTAGAGCTAAAGTGTATGTTACCTTTATTGTTGTCTATAAAAAACGAGCCATTTACTTGCGCATGAACAGGGTCTGTACCGTATCTTTGGCCCATGTTTAAATCATACATTTCATTGTCATAATTATAATCGTCTTTTGTGTTTTCAGAAGGTGTATGTGCTTTGTATTTTGCCCACGTGTTAGAGTCTGTTGTTGCTAAAGTTCCGTCAGAATTATAAGTGTAAGCACCGTTGGCGTCTTGTGTTATAGCTGTAGGATTACTAGTTTTAGAATGAGGATATATTACATGCTCAATACCAGAGCCGTCACACCATGACATTTTAATATAGTTAACGTAATCGTGTGGTAATAACATTGTTAAAGAACTAGGCACTTCTATTTCTTGAGATTTGCTTGACCTGTATGTATCATAGCTTAATTCTTGTTGTGCTCTTCTAGCATGAAAAGCAACGTCAGCTCTTTTTATTTTTGGTATTAACTTACCTTGACCAACCATTGAAACCATAAAGTTGTTTATAATTTCTGTTAACGATATGTTTTGGTAGTTACCAGTCTCGTTGTTATGTGAGTTTATTATTTCTATAACAGCTCCGGGAGGAACTTGAGTAGCAACTTGAGTTGTTGGTATGTGGTTAGTGCTGTAATTACTTGTTGATGTGTTTGTTATATCACTTATCCAATTGTATTTAAAGAAATAAACAAACATACTGTTTTCAATTCTAACAGGTTTGTTAAGTGTTACAGTTATATTGTCTTCTGCTATTTTAAGTATAGATATATTTTCTGTTGTTGAAACTGCTTCTCCAGCACCGTTACTAGAAGATGTCGTGCTAAAAGAGGTTGAGTTGTTAGCATTTGTTACAGCTATAATATCACCAACTTGCATTGTTGTGTTTGCGGCTGCTAAAGTTATAATAGAACCAGCTACATCACCAATAGCTGTACCAGTAACAGCGTATGTTCCACCAGCAGAAGCTACAGCTACGCCAGCCAAAGCTCTTATTGATAATTTTTTTCTACCAAATACTATCTCAGGTGTTCCTTTTATATAAGAGTAGTTTATATTGCTCAATACAACGCCATTTACCTTTACAACCATATCCGTGTTATACGAATCAATAGTAGGGTCGTTTGATGTTGGTGGTAATGGGTTTAATAAACTAAACGTACTAAGCTGTGTTAAACCACTAGCTTGCTGGTTTATAGTTTGTGTTTTAGTATAATATCTTTTTTGCTCCTGTGTAAATAATCCCATTTATTATAATTTTTCTTGTTGAACTTTAGCCGCATCTTGCTGAGCAGCCGTTGTAGCAATTGTAGGGTCTTTTATAGCAACTCCCGCTAATTGTAATATTTTATTAACTAACTCAACTTCTTCAGAAACATGTAATTGAAAATCTTTTGAACTTGTAGCATTGTAAAGTGCGGCTCCGTTTATTTCTGTATAACCCCAGTTTACAGCATCTGCGCCATGACCAGGTATTTTAACATAGTCTATAAAAACGTTTGTATTTCTTTGTATTATACGAGCTGTGGTAGTGTTTTGACCCCATACTTTTATACCATCTTTATCTCTAGTATAAACAGGTTGGTCATTAGCAGGTCTTGCTAAAGAAGAATTTGCATAATATCTAAACTCATTTTGCGGTATATACTCTGCTTCGATATAATCATTATTCCAAAAATACCAAACAGTACCTAACCTATAAAGATCTGTTGGTAAAGCTTGAGCAGTACCTTTTGTACCTGTTGAATAACTTTGGTACAAACCGTCTGTTAAATAATAAAACGAGCACGATAACTCTGATATTTTTTCATCTAATATTTCTAACATGTCTGAGTATGGAGTTGTGTTTCCAGGTGCTCTACCAAATTGATTTATGTCATAAAAATATTGCTCAAATATTTGCATTTGAGCTTGGTTGGCAAATAAATTAAACTCTTGAGGTGTTATATAACCTCTTTGTTCTTTATTAGCTATTGCTAATACTCTTTGATATATTTTGTCTACGTTTACTGCCATAATTTTTTTATTGTAGTTTGCGATCGCCCCGTAGAGCGACCGCTTCTACAGTTTGATTATTTTAATCGTTTTTCTATACTTAAAAATATTTCCATACCTTCATCTGTTTTAAACCAATGTGCTAAAGCAGTGTATGGGTGTTCATCAAAAGGAACGTTCATTAGTTTTCTATCATTAGAAGCCCAACTAAAAGTTCTTTGGTCTGAAGATAGTTTTATTATGTTCATTTCAACAGCTTTAATACCAATATTTCTAAGGTGAACATTATCGTCGTTAGCTAATTCTAAGAACATATCAGGGTTGTTTTTAGCAAACAATAACAAATCTCTTTTAAGTTCTTTAGAACTCATCTTTACCACGTTAGAACCAACTTCTACACGCATAATTGCCTCAGCCATGTCTATATCCATTTCTCTTGCTGCGATTAAAGCGTCTATTTCTACGTTTATATCTTCTAAATCCTCTTTAGCCTCTTTTGTTTTAGAAACTTCTTCCCAAGATTTTCCAGCCTGAGGGTGGTATATTGATAACATTTTTTGAAGAGTAACTTTGTTTTTAGGCACAGCTAGTATACCGTTTCTAAAAATAATTCTTCCTCTAACAACTTGTCCTTGCATTTCGTCTACAAAAACTGTTTTTTGGTTTTCAGAGTACATTATTTCTCTTTCATAACCTAGTTTTTCATCAAAATAATATAAACCTCTGCTTTTAAACCAGTGAGATAACGGTTGTTTATTTCCCGTTAACCTGTACATTCTGTCTTTTAATTCCCAACCATCAATAGTTTTATAAGTTGGTTCTTTTCTTGTTGGTTTTTTTGTTTCAACCACTGGGGCTTTAACAGTAGGCACCTCTACCTCTTGTGTTTTTTGTTTTTTTGCCATAATATAATATAATATAAATTAATAAAAAGAAAGGGTCGAGGCCGAAGCCTCGATCCTTAAATAATAATGCTTATGCAACTCCTTTGAATAATACAAAGTTGTTAGCACCTTGAGTAACTAGACATCTTTCAGAAAGCATGTGCATTTCCATAGCATCTAAATCAGAAGTAGCAGCTCCAACCGAACCAGTAGTCCAAGTTTTTAACTTTCTATCTTCCATTTGAGAAGCTCTATACCTAACATGTAAGAAAGGTCTTTTAATGTTTTTACCTAGTCCTTGGTCATAAACAGTTGATACACCAGCTGGAATTAAAATTCCTCTAATAGCGTTAGCAGTATCAGTAGAATTAATTAACCCTCTAGTAGACGCGTCATTTAAGTATTTAAAGTCAGACTTGTAGAAGTCGTAAGAACCTCTTCTAAATCCTGTAAATCCTAAATTTAATGCCATGTCCTCAGAGTTGCTAAATACTCCGTAAGAAGTACCACCAGATCCGTAAGAATTTTGAGCAGCTAAAATATCATCTAACTGTAAGCTAGTAGTTCTATCCATAAACATCATGTTTTCTTCAATAGCACCATTTGCATCAAGCTCGTGAATTAACTCATCATAATCCGCCATTGCAGTCATTGTATTAGCTACATTACCTCTAGTTTCTAAAGCATCAAATAAACCTTCAGTACCAGTAATTTTTGAATCAGAAGTAGTACCAGATGTATTATCAACAGCCTCTAACATTGCCATCTCTAAATAATCAGCAAAACGAGACTTAGTATCACCCGCAGCTTTTAAATACCACATATAACCGTTTTGACCATCTTCACCAGAAACTTCAACCCAACCAATTTGAGCAGCATCAGATCCTGAAACCTCATACTTGTCTTTTAAAATGATAGGTTTGTTGTTTCTTTGTTGAAACACTGGTGCGTTAGCTCCTACTCTACCGTTTCCACCTTTAGCAAACTCAGAACCAAAAACTAATACTGATACATCACCAGCACCTAGTGAACTAGAAACAATACTTGCTCCATCATAACGCTCCCAAGTAACTACACCATGTGCATGGTCTGTTCCAGTTAACGCTACGTTAGTAACATAACCTCTTGCAGTTCCGTCAGAATCTGACACTAAAATCATATCTCCTTTTCTAATACCGTGAGATATTTTTGCCGTTGTACTTTCAACTGATTTTCCATCAGCATCTGTAGTATCTGCATTAAAAGTCAACGTTCCTGTTGTTGTACTTGCTGTTAATTGAACTTTTTTGTACGATAAATGTAATCTACCTTGCTCAGACCATATAACCTGATCAGCAGACATAGCTTCTTCAGCTCCTACTTGAGCTAAAAAACCTGAAATTGTTCTATTACCAAAAACTTCAGCTTCCGCCTCCATTAAGTCTGGTAAATATTGTTGAGCCCACCCGTTTCCATTGGCTGTAAAGTCAATGTAATTAGTGACCAACGTTTGTTTTAGGGGCGCTGGAGTATAACCAGCTGCACCTACACCTGTAATTGCCATAATTTATTTTTTTTTAAATTTATTATTTATTTTTGTTTTTAATTTTAAACTTAAAACCAGTAGAATCATCGCTAAGCACTCTCATTTTAGGACCACTTGTATTATCGTTTGAAAACGACTGCCTAGGATCCATGTTAACATTTTTAGCTTTTGCCACGCTGTCTTTTAAAGCGTCGGCTTTACCTTGTTGATAAAAATGATTAGCAATAGCATCGGGGTTCATCGCTGTGTATAAAGATTTATGATAGCCCTTAGCATCTGACATTTCATTATTTTCGTTCAAAAACTTTTTGACAAAATTATTAATGTCGCTTTGAGTATCTTTAATCTCGTTAGCATTGTTCACGTTAAACCTATATTTTTTATCTCCGACACTGTATTCAAAACCTTTGAATTTATCGTTAAAAACTTGATTAGTTTTATTTAAAAAATGATTAGTTTGTTTTTCTGCTATTTTTTGAGTTTCTTCTGACTCTTTGTTATATCTATTAAAGAAGTTTACAGCTTTTTGTTGTTCAGGTGTTAACCTAGAACCAGCTTTAATTTCCTCATAGTATTTAGACTTTTGCCCGTCTAAGTGGCTTTTAGCGTTGGCAACTTGCTCTTTTAACGCTATTTTTTTCTTTTTAATATCTCTTTCTTCATCAACTTCTTCGTCATACGAAAATGAGTCTTCAATTAAAAACTCTACTTCATCTGATGTTAAATGAGATTTAGTTTGTTTATAGTACTCTCTTAGTACTGTCATATCGTCATAACTAGAATAATCTTGGTTAAGACGAACGTAATCTTCTAACGTACCGCCGGTTTCTTCCATAAAATCTACAACTTTTTGTAAATTTTCAGGTAAAGGAGTTCCTGTTTCTTGAGCTTCAGCAACAGCTTCTTCAACTTGTTCAGTTAGTTCTTCTGCTTGCTCTTGAACATCTTCTTCAGTAATTTCTTCTAATACTGGAGTTTCTTGTGTTTCAGCTTCCGGTTGTACTTCTTCTTGTTTTTCTGTGGCATCGGCATTTTCATCGACTCCAACCACTCCCTCGTTGTCAGGGTTATCTTTTTTAGTTTCATCTTTTTTTGGTTTTGGTGGTTTACTTAAATCTACTTTTAGCACGCTATCATCGTCAGCGCTTTCAAATTTAGTTTCTTCAACTTGTTTAGTTGGTTGTGTAGTTTCTTCAACTACGTTTTCTACGTTTTCTTCCATAATATAATATAATAATAATTAATAATTTTTATCTAGGATCAAAAGACTCTAAATCAAAACCTCCCCCTATAGTATCATTACCTGCAGACTCAAAGTTTTTAGGTGCTTTTGCATTATTTCTTTGATCTATAAGTTCACTTTGTTGAGTAGCTTGTATTCTTGTTCTTTCGTCTTTACGATCTTCTTTCTGTGCTTCTTTATCGTTTGCGTTTTGAGTATCGGCTTGCCTTAGCTGCATGTTATAATCAAACTCAATTTGCATTAATTGTTTTTTTATCTCTGCTTCTTGCATCATTTTATCTGCATCTAACTTAGCCTTTAAACTTTCTAACTCTGCTTGAGCAGCGGTTTTAGCTTGTTCTTTTTGCATTTCAGCTTGAGCAGCTGCTTGCGCCGCCTGTTGATTTGTTTGAGACTGCATTTGCATATTTCTCTCTTGCATTTGTTGATCTTTTTCTGCTTTCTTTTTTCTACGTATTTTTAACAACTGGTTAGCAAGTTTTATATTTTTTATTTCTCTAAGATCAATAGCATCCTCAAGTTCTATGTTTTGCTGTTGTAATGCCATTTGAATATTATTTTCAAGCATAGCTTTTTCTTCTTCATCTGGCATTACCTCTAAAAATATACCAAAGTCATACAAGTGTAGTTCTTTAATGTCTTCAAGTGTGCCAACGTTGTGAGCGCCAATTTGCTGTATAAAAGCTTCTCTTGTTGGTGAGTACTCTAGTATATCAGATATTCTTAATGACAAACCTTCTGCAACATCTTGTGTTAAAAACAAACCAGCTTGTAATATGTGCCTTGTGGCAGTATTTGAATTAGCAGCAGCTAATTTCTGTACTCCAACTAAAGCGTTTTTATCAGGTGTTGCTGCGTCTCTAGCTTCATTTAACCCGGTAACATCTCTTATCATTTGTAAATAGTAGTTGTATGTACCTATTAAACTTTGCATTTTAGCACCACCATTACCTGATTGTATTTCTTGTATTGGCACTTTACCTGGGTTCATATCACCATCAGAGGTAAAACTTCTACCAATAATCGAACCTGTTTGGAAAAACATGTTTAAAGCTTCTTGCGGGTTGTAGTTTGTACCGTTACCTAAATCTATTTCAGCTAAACCATCCGCGTCTAAGTATATTCCATCTGGAACCATTCTAGACATCACCTGTTGTAGTTTTAGATGTGTAAGCTGTATCATATCAGCAAAACCAGTAATACGTTGTACTAAAGACTCTATACGACCCCTATACATCCTTGGAGCTACAATACTATAATTCATTTTAACCTTAGTGTAATCACTTTTAGGTCTTATCATGTTTTCAGCTAGCTCCCATTTTAAAATTTTGTCAGTGCCTAGTATAACGGCGCCGTCATAAAGTACCTCTAATTTTTTAGCAAGTTTTTCAAAACTACCATCAAGATTTTTTGGTGGATTAAAGTTATCATCTTTTTTTATTGCTTTATCAGCTCCACTACCAGTTTGTTTTATTTTATAAACCTCGTTCATATAAGTTTTATAATTAAAATACAAAACTTGTATTTTATTATTATCATCTACAGATGAGGCGTGACCGGTATTATAGTTGTTTTTATTATGTGACTTGTTTTTTGCTATATCATCTAACTCTGAAGTTGTTAAATCAGGAAATTGTTTAACAAGCTCATTTATAGGTATCATTTTAACTTCACCAACGTAATATATATCATCAAAATATGGTGATTCAGTATAAGAGTAAACTAAATCAACAGGGTCAACATAGTCAACAACAACACCTTCAGATGTATTAAAACAAGTTTTAACAGCTCCTATACCAAGCACTGTTAAATCATAATAAAATCTTTTTTTAGTTAACTCGTACTTATTACCATCTAGCATTACATTTAACGCTTGTTCTTCGGCTAATTCAACAGACTGCTTGTATGTCAACTGCATGTGTAAGTCCAGTTCTTCTTGAGTTTCTGGCAGCTCGTCCATTTCACTTTTAAACAAATCAATACCTGTCTGTTGTAAAACACCTGTTTTATAAGCTTTAGCGTTCATATCTTCTAAAATACCCTCCATGTACTGTGTTCTTTTGTAAACACCGTATGGATCTTGAGAATAAGCTTTTATATCAAATGTTCTTTCGGCTATACCGTTAACAACTATATCAACAAACTTAGGTATAATAGGCACTGGTTTCCAGTCTAAATTAAGATAAGACAAGTCACCGTTTATAGATAATTCATCTTTATATTTTTGTATTGACTGCTCTCCTCTAGCATACAGTCTTAGCTTGTGGAAATTATTATGATTAGTTCTATACTTGTTAGAACCCCTATCAACATGAAACCACTCATGCTCAATAGCCTTTGCTACTTTCAAACCGTACTCAACGGTTTTCTTTTCACTATCACTAACTACTTGAGAAGGAAAATAACTTGTTATAACAGACTCTGCCATATTTATTCTTTAATTAATTTTGATGTACTACCTGTGTTTTTATACCTAGCAATACTTATGTTTAGTTTAGGTTTTTGTGTTGGTGCATTTGGTCTGTAAAGGTGTCTATTGCAAGCCATTATAGCTAAACCAGAGCTAATAGCAGCGTCATATTTTGTTCTTTTATTTATATCAAACTTTGCCCAATCATTAAGAAGATCGTTAAAGTACATATCACCATAGCTACCATCTTGTTTTAAACCAACATGATCTTGTATATACATTTCAATTGCAGCTGCGTGAGCTTGTTTTATATCTTCGCTTGAGTTAGGTATACCACCTATTTCTTTTTCAGCTGTAGATAATTTATTCCATATTTTATCAGGTCTATTCATGCTAAAACCCCTATAACCACGCCTTCGTAAATAATACAATAGACGAGGTTTGTTATTCTCTGCAAGTATAGGCATCCCGTAAAATACTAATGCCATTAAAACGTCTTCAAAGAATATCTCTGCGGTTTGTGGTCTTGCTAAGTATTCTAAAAATATCATGTTAGAAGGAACTTCTTCCATGCTAAACTTTGTTAGCCCGTGTAAAGCGCCTTTAGAACCCACGCCATCAACTGTTCCTGATATATCGTAACTATCACAACCAAACGCTCCCATATGTTCGTTACCTGGGTATTTAACACCGTTTTTAATTACAACTTTGTTTTGTAAATGCTGAGGTGGTGTCCAACTTACTTTAAACCTACCTTTTGGATCTGGATAAAATATTACTTTAGAATCTTTTACACCGTTAACCCATTGAAAATTACCTTTAGTAATACCTAGTGTTCTAGACATTTCTTCGTTGTAATCTATTTGCTCGTATAGTTTAACCAAGTTAAATATACTATTTTTTGTTTCATCTCTAAACGCATGCTCAGTAGTTCTTGGAAACTGCCTATAAAATTCATTTAAAGCGTCTTGATCGTTTTTTAAACCGTCAGCCTCGTTTTGCCAACTGTCTATAACACCTATGTCTATTAATTCCCCATGTGGATCGAAGACTTCATGATCCGGAGTATTGAAGACTGGGCTTCCGTGCTCGTCAATAAATCCTTCGTAGTTCCACTCCATTGGGATAAAAAGAGAATATAAGCCAGACGCTGTCTGTCCATTTCTGTTTCGCTTAGTAACGTCTGATGCTCCATATAGTTTTTTAAAGTTTTCTCCACCCTTGTCTAATGCGTTAGATGTTGAGCCCATCATACATTTACCTATAATTCTACTACCTAATCGTAAACATGTTTTTGTAACTCTCCAGTTGTTTAATATATTATCGGGTCTTTCCCACTTGCCACTTTCATCGTGTACTAAAAGCTTTAATTTTTCACCGTCATAGCTATTGTCACCTGTATTTTTCCAGTCTATAGTTGTATCTAATCCTTCTAAATCTTCTAGCTTTTCGTTTGTTGTAATCTTCTTTCTAGTAAACTTAGAAGCTGGAACTCTATATGCAAGCTCGGATTTTGGCCTATCCATACCGTCTTGAATAGGACTAAAAAAGAAAGGATAATTAATCGATATAGGTACAACTTTGTCAGTAAACATTTTCTTAG
>UEXM01000979.1_pt1 | contig 26667 bp, 53 predicted proteins | sample 1796661 | NCBI WGS metagenome assembly UEXM01 (sample SAMEA4772469, study PRJEB27181) | metagenome
ATAAAGATATTCATCATGTTTTTAACTTAGGAGGTAAATAATGAGTACTCCTAGTGTATATCCAAATATAGAAAATATATCTCCTAATAGATGTATTCCTTACTACTTGATGAGTAGTTACTTATATTATGAAAGAAATGATAACGTTCTTACAGATATCGATTATGATAAACTTTGTAAAAGAATAATTAAAGAGTGGGATAATATTACTCATGTTCACAAACCATTTGTAGATAAAGAAATGTTAGAAGCTGGTACTGGTTATAAGGTAGAATATACTAATATGGTAGTAGGTGCAGCTAATGCTTGGCTTAAGAGCTGGGAACAAGAAATAAAGAATAAATAAGACATGTTGAATTTTAAAGAATATCTTATTGAACGAGCAGGAAAAGGATTAACAATCTTTGATATAGATGAGACTATGTTTAAGACTAAAGCTCAAGTTCATGTAGTAAAAGACGGTAAAGTCATAAAGAAATTAGATAATCAAGAATTTAACAAATATAGATTAAAAAGAGGTGAAGACTTTGATTTTGGTGAGTTTACTAATGCTAAGATATTCAATGAGACTTCAACTCCTATTGCTAAGATGATTAATAAAGTTAAAAGTATTTTTAGAAACGCAGTAAGATCTGGTTCTAAAGTTATTATTGTAACAGCTAGACCTAATTTTGATAATAAAGAATTATTCTTAGACACATTCAGAGCTCAAGGTATCCCTATTGATGATATCTATGTTGAGAGAGCAGGTAACTTAGGTAAAGGACCTGCAGCTGATAATAAAATTGTTATATTCAAAAAATATCTAGATACTGGTCTTTATAAAAGAATAAGATTATTTGATGATGCGATGTCTAATCTTAAAGCTCTTCTTAGTCTTAAAAAAGAGTACCCAGATGTAATCTTTGAGGCATATTTAGCTAGACATAATGGCACCATCAAAACCGTTAGATAAATCATCTTCTACATTTTGCATATTACCTTTCATACACATTAACGCAGCTGTATCAGGTCATTTAAGACCCTGCTGTAATACTAGAGCACACTTTCCATTTAAAGATAATGAGATTAGTCTTAATGATGCATTCCATAGTAAAGAGATGTATGAGTTAAGAAGACAGCTTAGTAATAATGAGAAACCTGATATGTGTAAAGTCTGTTGGGATAATGAACTTATAGGTATGAAGAGCCAAAGAATACTAAGTAATAAAAAGTTTAAAGATAAAGACGAACTTAAACTATCTTATCTAGATATGAAGTTCGACAATAAATGTAATCTTCAATGTAGAATGTGTAGTCCTTATTCCTCTAATCTTATATGGAAAACTGTAGAGCAATTTGATGAGCTTCCAAACCATCTATCTTACTTAGATATGGATAAGAAAACTTATGATGCAAATAACAATAGCGATAAAAGAAAACAATATGTCATAGATGCTCTTCCTAATCTTACTTATCTAAAAGTAACAGGAGGAGAACCATTCATATCAGAAGACTTTCTAAACGTGTTAGATATAGCTGTAACATCAGGTTATTCTAAAAATATAACCTTATCAATTACTACCAACGGAACTAAGTTTAACAAAAAGATAATAGAAATGTTTAGTCACTTTAAAGACATTCATATTAACATATCTATAGATGGTGTAGATGAAGTCTATAATTATATTAGATACCCTTATGACTATAAGTTATGGAAAGAAAGAGTTAATAATTTTATAGCTATGATGAATATGAAATATACTCTTCAATTTTCTACTGTAGTTACAGCTTATAATTATCTCAACTTATCTAAAATTAATGATGAGCTAATCAGTATCAATAGTAAATGTCATATAAGTTTTAACTATGATCTTAAACCTGAGTATTCAGAGATGCATGCTAAATATTTGCCTTATGATATATTATCTAAAGGTACATTAGAGTCTCAAAAACGTTTTGCAGAAGCTCATAAAGATACTACTACAAAACGTGATGAGTTACTAAAAACTACTATAGCTTTTGATAAGATAAGAAATCAGTCATTTGAGGATCTAGATCCTATCTTAGTAAGTTGGCTGAAGGGGTAGGACTCGAACCTACAAGCTAAAGCACACGAGAAACAATCGTGCGTGTTTACCAATTTCACCACCCTTCAATAACATTAACCTTTTTGAGTATCTAGAGCTGCTATCATTCTAGTCATTCCAATTCCTCCTCCTACTCTAGGAAAGAAATCAAATTTTAAGAATTCTTCTAACTCTGCTTCTACTCTTTCTTTACCAAATAATTCAAATAATAATTTAGAGTAAGCACCATCAGTAATTGTATGGAATGTATCTCTCATCATATCTACATCACAACTTCGTTCTGCTGATCCAATAGTTTCCATTCCGCCTAAGATAACGTCTATCTTTTTACTATGTACACCATCTTCATATCTACTCATATTCCAAAACGGAGAAGTCAATTCAGGAAAGTCTGTAATCATTGTACTTCCAAACTCTTTAAACATTTTAGTTTCTTCATCTGCTGTCATTTCATAATCAGTAGGAAGTCCAAAATGTCCTTGCCATTCAGCATAAGTCTTTTCTGTAATTCTACCAAAACCTAGATACTTACATAATTCATATTCCATTGTTTTTAAATCATTAATATCACCTGGCATCTCAAATTCAAACATTGGAAATATTATATCATGTCTGCCTGGTATTGCATTAGGTTCTTGTCTATAGGAAGTGGAGACACAAAAAAAGCCAGGAGATTCTGGCTTGGATAATAATTCATGTTCTAACCACATCTGGCCTGTTTGAGGCAGAGGCCATATATTGCCTGCGTAATTATATGTTGCTACATTGAATGGATCTTCGCATGCAGCTAAAATAGATAGTCTATTTTGCGTATGTACTTCTAAGAAGCCTTTGTCCAAAAAAAATGACCTTAAAAGGCCAGTCGTCTCGGTAAATTTCTGTGGGTTTATTAGCTGTGTCATTTTATTTTCCTTTATACAAACTTGTATATTTATACTCAATAGAGAAAAAAATTGATAAAAGATACTATAATAAATGAAATAATAACAAACAAAAAAAAGGAAATGTTATGTTAAATATGAAAAGTGCGCAATCATTATCTGATTCATTTTATAGAAGAAGTAATGTAAAGAACTCAATGATCAGAACTGTAGCTTCATCATCAGCTCCTGTTCTAACAGATGTATTAAATGAGAAGTTTAATATCTCTTCAGCTGGTTCAAGAATTACTGAAATCGAAAAAGAGACAGGTATTAAGTTTAATAGAACTTATGTTACTACTTCTGCTGGAAGAGGTAAACCTTCAGTTGCTTACTCACTATAATAATATAGTAGAAAGTAAAAAGGAGCGTCGATTATTCGGCGCTCTCTCTATGAGGTTATCATGAGATGGATTGCATTATTTTCTCAGACTGGATCTGAGATAGTTGGAATAAAGAAGAACTTAAGATCTCCTGATCTTTGTTTTACTAATAATCCTAATTTCAATAATAAACATATTATTGTCGAAGATGCTATATCTACTTCTGAAGTATACAATAGATTAAGATCATTGTCATCTCATGATACCATCATAACTTTAAACGGATGGTTAAGAATAGTACCTGCTGATATAGTTAAGAAGTTTGAGATTTATAATATTCATCCTGGTAATATTATTAAGTATCCTGAACTTAAAGGTATCCATCCTCAAGCTAAAGCTTTAAAGTTAGGATTAGAAGATACAGGAGTTGTTATTCATAGAGTAATAGAAGCTGTAGATGAAGGAGAAATTGTAGCATCTTGTGAATGTAAAATAAAAGATGATACAGAAGAGACTCTTTCTAACAAATTAAGAAATTTAAGTATAACATTATGGACAGAGTTTCTAAAGGAGAAGTTATGAGTATAAATAAAAAAAATGTAAGACCTAATCATTATAGTCAAGATCCTGACTCAATAGAGTGTATTGCTATTATTAAGCAGCTTTGTAAAGAGCATCAGAATGATGTTTATGTTGACTATAATAGATATCAGGCGTTTAAATACTTATGGAGAGCTGGTAAGAAAGGTGATGTAAAGACTGATCTTATTAAAGCTAGAACTTTTATTGATTTTGCTATAGATAGTTTTGATGATAGTTAATGTAATAGGACATGGTATAAGCGGTATTCTTACTGCTTATTTTCTTCACAAAGAAGGATATAAAGTCAAATTATATCATAACGATAGCAAACCCTCCGACAGAACCTCATATGCAAATGGAAGTCAGTTATCTGCTAGTAATGCAGAAGTATGGAATAGCTGGAGAAATGTATTCAAAGGCATATTTTGGATGTTCAAAACTGATGCTCCTTTACTCATAAAAAAATGGCCTATAAGCTGGTTCGCTAAATTTATATGGAATATAAAAGGAGCTGAACAAAGAACTGTTGATACAGTTAAAATGGCTCTTCAATCTCATAAGCTTCTTTATAGAATAGAAGAAGAAACTGGAATAAAATATGATAGAATGCAGAAAGGTATTCTTCATATCTATAGAGATTGGGCAGAGATGCATCATGCTGAATTAATTAATGAAGTATATTATAAAGCTGGTTTAAGAAGAAAATTTGTAAAGAATGGTAAAGTGAGAGAAATAGAACCTGCTCTTACTGCTGGTCCTGGACTTACTTATAAAAACTATGATAATAGAATATTAGGTGCATATCATACAAAGCAAGACTTTACAGGTGATATTAATAAGTTTATAGAAGAATTAAGACTATATCTAGAAAAAGATGGCGTAGCTTTTGTTAAGAAGAAAATAACAGATATTAATAAACTTAAAGATCCTACTATTATTTGTGCTGGTGTAGCTAGTGCTGCTCTATCTAAACAAGTAGGAGATAATTTACCTATCTATCCTGTTAAAGGATACTCAATAACATTATCTGAATTAAGTGGAGATATTCCTGAAGTATCTTTATTAGATGATCAATATAAAATTGTAACTGCTAGACTAGGAGATAGAGTTAGAGTAGCAGGTACAGCAGAATTCAATGGTTACGACAAATCAATAGATGAAAAAAGAATTGAACCTCTTATTAAATGGACTAAGAAGACTTTTCCTAAAATGAAATGGGGTAAAATGGAGAAGTGGGCTGGATTAAGACCTATGACTCCTTCAATGATGCCGATTGTAGAACAAAGTAAAAATAATAAAAATATATTCTATAATACTGGACATGGTCACTTAGGATGGACATTATCAGCTTTTACATCAAAGGAGATAGTAAAAATCCTTAAAGACTCAGTTTAGAATATAATATAGAAGGAGATTGCGATGATAGGAACTGAATTAGAAGTTCTTACTAATATTTTAGTTTTATGTAACCTAGCAGCTGAGCAGAGTTTATTAGCTCCTTCAATGTCATTTAACTGTGTAAAAGTTCAAACATACATCTTAGAAAATTATTTTGAAAATGATTATCAAAAATATGCTGAGTATGCTGCTTCTAAAATTTCTGAGCAAATGAATGAACTTAGAGATTTAAGGAGCAAATAATGTCTAATGTCTTCCATTTAGCTTTAGATGGAGGAGATCTTAAAAAGACTCTTCCTTTTTATACTGATGTATTGAAATGTAAATTAGGTCCATTTGAAGAAAGTAAATGGCAAGATATAGATTTCTGGGGCAATGAATTAACTTTACATGAATCACAACCTAGAAGATTTAAATCTCCTGAAAGAGGAATGCATGCAGTAGATATGGGAGCTGTTTGTGTTCCTCATTTTGGTATTCATCTTCCTTGGACTCAATATAATAATATTAAAATGCATATAAAATATAGTCAGTTTGAAATGTATGATAAACCTTACATTAGATTTGAAGGATTAGATACTCAACAAGAAACTTTCTTCATTGAAGATCCTAATTATAATATGTTAGAGATAAAAAGTATTCAAGGAAATCACTATAATAATAAAGACATTAATCAAGGAGATTTATTTGGGTGACGTAATAGACTTAAAGTCTAGGAAAGTATTACACAAAGAAAAGATTGAATCTAATGTTATTCCTATTGGACCTGGAACTGATTTATTTCTTCAAGATCTAGCATATGAGCATATGTATATTGTTTACTTTACAGCACCTAATGGTGCTCTCTCTATGGATAGGAATGACTCTAATTTAGATATTAGTATGGAAATGTGGACTGACAAATCTAACGGAAGTAAATTAGGTATAGCTCATGTTACTGCTCATAATGAGAAGCATGCTGCAGCTAGATTAATAGGTATGATTAATATACAGAGTATTGATAAGGTAGAACGTAAATGAAAAAGACAATAGCTATACACCCTGGGAGCACCCGCATGAAAGTCCTGAGATTCCTTAGTGATAAGTATGGTTGGAAGACAGGATTAGAATTAGGAACCAAGATAGGTGAGACTACTTTTAGTCTAATGAAGAATACAGAGCTAGAAATGACTTGTGTAGATGCTTGGGAAGTACAAGATGATAATCCTGAATATCATTGGCAATATAATGAGAAGCCGAAATACTCTGGAGGAAGTCAATTCATTCCTTGGGACCATAATGCTAATGAACAGAAATTCAGAGAAGGTGCTAAAGAGTGGGGAGATAGAATAAGAATTATTAAAGGACGATCTCTTAATGTAATAGATCAAATACCAGATAATTATTATGACTTCATCTTTCATGACTCTGATCATTCTTATCCTTTTGTAAAGAACGAGATACTGGCATATATGAGAAAGCTAAAACCAGGAGGAGTCATTTGTGGAGATGACTTAAACTGGGAACCTGTTCTTAAATCTATTGTAGATTTATGGGGAAGAGACTGGAAAGTATTAGGTAAAGGTGTATGGTATAAAAAGATATGACAGTAACTTATATGAAAGAAGGAGCTCCCAAGTCCTGGGATAAGACTATGAGATTTTATGAAATTACTTATCCATCTGGACAAAAGGTAGTATGGGAAAATTATACAGCAAGAGACTGTTTAACTAAGTATGAAGGGCACCAGCAGATGTATAACGGTGAACTTAAGATTAGAGAGATAACAGGTAAAGAATTACAAATGAAAAAGGTAATGAAAAAATGATAGCTAAATTAATAAGTTATAGTCAGTCAGCCATAGATCCAGAATTTAGTGATTGGGATTGTAAAGATCTTATAGCGTATGCAGCTAGAGTATCTAATCCTGATAACCAATTGAATAAAGAGACAGTCGATAAGCTGCTAGGATATCTTATTAAGCATAAGCATTGGTCTCCTTTCGAAATGGCTAGTGCTTGTATTGAGATTAATACAACAAGAGATATAGCTAGACAGATACTCAGACATAGAAGTTTTAGTTTCCAAGAGTTTAGTCAAAGATATGCTAATCCAGTAGAGGAGTTACAATTTGTTACCAGAGAAGCGCGAATGCAAGACACTAAGAATAGACAAAATAGTATCGAAGTTGATGACGAAGATCTCCAACTCCATTGGGAAAGAGAACAAAGACGAGTCTTATGGATGTGTAAGCAAGTATACCAACAAGCTATCAAAAAAGGAATAGCCAAAGAAGTAGCACGAGCTGTCTTACCAGAAGGATTGACTACATCTAGATTATACATGAACGGAACTATTAGATCTTGGATACATTTTATCGAGTTAAGATCAGCTAATGGAACTCAGAAAGAATGTCAAGATGTAGCTATCGCTTGTGCTCATGCTATCCATAAAATATTCCCTAAAGAATTATACAGCCATGACTGAAGCTGAAATGCTACAAGGTTTCGTTAAACAACTAGCCATATGCGAGTTCTATTCGCTTCACACTATCCTTCCGCAAGAATTACAGACTCAATGTTTAGAGGTCAGTAATTATATGAGAGTAGATTACTTTGATAGCAATTATAAGTTATTCGTAGAATGGTGGGATAAGACAATTGTACCCTTAGTAGAGCAGCTTCAAGCCGCTTATGAAAGGAATGAATCAATATGACAGATGCCGAAAGAAAAGAATGTTATAAGATGTTTTATATGGTTAAAGGTCATATAGGATGCACCGACTGGCAAGATAAAGACTTAGAGTCTATGAGAGATTCTTACTTTAAACGATTATGGTATAATGAAGAGGCTTACATATATGCGCAAGGATTCGAAGAAGCATACTCCAATTTACACAATTGACTTACATGGATATGGAGTACATTTCGCATGGATGCGACTCAAAGACCAACTCGATGTGGCTAAACAAAGAGAGTATAAAGACGTTAGAGTCATATATGGACATGGTCAGATGAAGCTAGAAATAGAGAAATGGCTAGAAGCATTACCAGTAAGACGAGTGAAGCTTTCAGACGATAAAGGAAGCCTAACGGCTAGATTGCTATGAAATGGAAAGAGTTCCAAGAGACAATAGACTTAGATCCAGCTGAAAGACTATGGGAATACGATGGTGATGGCGTTAGAATATACAAGTTAGAATGTGGATTCCAAGGTAAAACACCATGGGACGGTGGTTACGCTTATTGGTTATTAAGATACGGACATGACTGGATACCCGAAGAAGACGTAATATTCGAGAAGAATAAGAAGATATAAGATGGAAGATGTAGCTCTATTCATGTGGAGAAAGCAATTAGTTAAGTATATCTGTATTAATAATTACAGTCCAAAGCATGCTCTACACCATTTATTAAACGTTTCATAATCATTTTAATTACATTTAAAAACATTAAAATAAACATAGGTAGCTGTGTGTATACCGTACGTAGAATAGGGGAATATACGGTGTTATCCTCTTGTAATCTTGTTAGTGGTTAAGGGAGCGCATGCTGAGACCCTGGGCAAAACCACTGTAAACGCTGTGTAAGAACTGTCTCATACTAATATTATAGCGAAAAACCCGAAAAAAGTTGGGTTTAGAGCCCTTTTTTAGTTGCCTTTTGGTTAAAAAGTTCCGATAATAAAGATAATGAAAGGGAAGTTAAAATGAAAAATTTATTAGCAGTTATAGGTATTATTAGTTGTATCGCCATAGTGGGCCTCGTAGAGGATCCTTGTACTACAGAGGGTTTGCCGGTAGGTTGTATGGAAAAAAAGTAAAAAAAGTAGTTGCCTTCTGGTTAAAAAGAAGCCATAATAAAGTATAATAAGAAATAAGGAGAAATAAATTGTTATTAAAAGATCTTAAAGACATTCAAATTCTTAATCAGCATGATGTACTAGCTCAAGGTATTTACTGTTACGAAGAGCAGATTCCTGTAGAGGTTGAAGATGTTAATTATATGAATAAAGAAGGTGAAGGTGTATATTCAATATTGTCTGGTACTAGAGGCGAGTATGAGATCGAGAAGATCACTGACGAAAAGATGCTTAACTCAGATATAAATGACTACGTGATGACTGAGGAAGAGTATGAAGAATCATGCGAAAGAGGAGACGAATGCGCAACTGATTACTTTTATTATAAACAATTTTAAAATAACAGTTGCCTTTTGGCTAAAAATAGGTTATAATGAAGTATAAGAATTAGAAATAAGCATTAAGGAGAATAAAATGCAAAATGTAGAATTTAAATTAAACGATAAACTAGTTGTTGACGTAGAGATCGACAATATTGATATGGCGGATTATCCAGATTTCGTAGATGCTTATATCAGTGAAGCTAAGTTTAAGGATTCTAATAAGTTGTTGTCAGATAACGAATTAGCCGACCTTCAGGAGCAGAATCCTGATAGTTACTTCGAAGCTCTCAATGATGAGATGTTAAGTATTTGCGATAGACATTATAGTTAAGGAAAGGTATATTATGAAAAAAGTAAAAATCCCACAGGGAAATCCAACGACTGCTGACGAAGCCGTCAGACAATGTACTCCTCTAGTAAAGACTCTAGTTAAGAAGTGGATGCGAAACCATTATGGTGACTATGATGATCTTATGCAATCAGGTTATTGCGGAGTCATGCATGCTTATGGTAAATTTGACTTTAAGAAGAATGTTAAGTTCACTACGTATGCATACTTCTGGATTAGAGCGTATGTAAGACTATGCGCTCTGGGTAACTGGCATGTAATGAATCATAGTGCTAGATTAGATAAGGTAGAATGGATGGCCGAGAGTAATAACAATCCTAATGATATGTTTCGCTTCGCTAACTATATGAACGAGAGAAGGAAGATGGACTCAGACGAGCAGCAGCTTCTAGATTGGAGAGCAGAAGGTTATACGTATAGTGAGATACAAGAGATGACTGGTGCTTCTAACTTAGGTATGGTTAGAAAGAAGTGTATGGAGTTAGTAGATAGAATAGAGAAGGTAGAGTAAAGAGCCCCCGAAGGGGGCTCCACGGTGGATGCAGCCACGGGTGTCGTTAAATAAGCGCTGCATCCTCCTTGGGGTCTCTATATAGGGCAGGGTAGTGTTTCGCGCCCACACCGCGATCGACACCAGCGGCGGTAACAAGCAAGCGCAAAAAAGGTTCAAAACACGCAGTCTCGGAATTTTTTCCCGCGCAAAAAAAAGTGCAGAAAGTTGCAGAAAGTAGTTGCCTTATGGCGCAGAAGTTCATATAATAAAGTATAATAAGAAAACAATAGAAGGAAGTATATTATGAAAGTAGAATTTTTAACCGAACTATATCTAGGACGCATCTATAAGGATAAGTACATGACTGATCCATTCGTTATATGCACTGGTATGGGTTCTTCTGAGGACGCTTCAATAGAAGAAGCATTCAAGCATCTTAAGGATCATTATACTGATTTCGCTCCTAATCAGGTAGCTAAGATAGAGACTTATCAGGTACCTCAGTGGTACTCAGAGCAGGAGTTAGCGTAATGAAGATAGTAGGTGCGAATACAGTATTGGCTAGAGAGATGGATTTTCTTGGTCTTACGAAGAAAGAGTTGTTCATTATGATACAGCGTAATCCTTACGCATTCTCAAACAGAACGATAGAAGCATATAAAGTAGCAGTTCAGGAGGAAAAGGCTAATGGATAATAGAATAAAGATTAATATAGATGGTCCGCAAGGTAACGCGTATGCTCTTATGGGTATCGCTAAAGAGTTAGCAGAGGTAAGAGAGTTAGATGTTAAGCCTATTCTCGAAGAGATGACTTCAGCTGATTACAATAATCTGTTACTGACTTTCATTAACTACTTCGGTGACTTGTGCGAGATAGTGCGAGACGGTACTTATAGTGAATTCGCACAGGAGGGTCTCAATGATTAGAGCATTGTTCTGGGCCGGTTTAGGTTTTTCTGCTTATTATCTGTATAATAATCCTAATGACTTCGATGGTCTCGCTAACGCTGTGATAGGTACTATTCACTCGTTTGCTTCTTTTATAGCTGATCTTACAGCTAGTGGTATAGGTGAGGTCGATAAGTTGATCAAGCAATCTGCCATGTCCGCTCCAGCATAAATATAATCTGCAATGCTAAGGAATACCCGTGAGTAACTGTATATGGATTGATAATGGAATGTGCGTTTCCGCTTTTGGAAAAGCTGTATTCTGTTGTATGATTCATGATCAAGGTATGAGTGTTGCTGATGATCTTTCCACTTATAACGAACGAATGATGGCTGAACGGTCTAAACCTAAGACTGATGGTTGGTTAGATGCATGCGGTTCTTGTAAAAAGAAAGAAGATAGTGGTGCTACGTCTCGTCGTATGCGATATATTGATAAAGTCGATAAGTGGGGTCAAGCTAGAATCAAAAAAGGTAAGATACAGTTTCTAGATATATCGTTCGGTAATACCTGTAATCAAATGTGTAGTATGTGCTCTTCTGCATTCTCTTCTAAATGGTTAAAGAGAGATAAGAAGATGCTAGACACCGGAATCACATTCCGGGATAATAGTAAATCACAACACGGGTCATTACATGTTCCTGAAGCGTGGCATCTTAGTCGAGAGAAGCTAGACGAGATATTATCAATGGTGGACGAGGACACTATTCAATGTGATATTAAAGGTGGTGAACCTCTCTATGATAAGATGTTTGAATACTTCTGTAAAGGTTTGATAGAAAGATCTCCTAGAATAAGAATATCGGTATCTACTAACTTGACCAAACTGTCGGACGAGCGTTTGGAGTTTATTAAGACTATGCCTGAAGCGCAATTTGGTTTATCTATAGACGGTATCGGTAAGACTTACGAGTTTGTTAGAGGGTGGCACGATTGGAATATAGTAGACAGGAATACAAGACGATTAGCACAAGCTATTGACGGTGTAAGACAGAAGATTAGTATAAACTTTACTCTAATGAGATATAATATGGATCAGTTACCGGCTGTTTATGATTACTTAGAAGATGTAGCTAAAGAATCAGGTCACAGACTAAATTTATACTTAGGTCAGATAGCTACTAGTCCTAGATCTATGAGTCCAGCTGCAGCTGATCCTAAGATGGTACTAGTAGCATTAGAAGGTATCGACTATGTTAGAAACAAGAAGTCAAAACATGTTAGTCATGCATTATTAGATTCATTAGAAAATTATTGTTATTCAATCTTAGATAACAGACCTCAAATACCTCAAAACCTAATTGACAATGCTCATAAGATTATGGTTGAAGAGAGAGGCTTTGAGCTGTAAACTTCATAAAACTTTCATATAACTTTAAAATATCTCATTATAACTATATCATATACAAGTCTATTAATTGGTATATTAATATAATATTAAATTTCATGGAGAAATAAATGGTTAAGACTCTCTTATTAGCGCTTTCAGCAGTGTTAGTATCTAATATCTCTTTTGCTAGAGAAAACGTAAGTATTGCAGGATCATCTACAGTACTTCCATTTGCTACAGTTATAGCAGAACAAGTTGGTAAGTATCCAAGTATGAAGACACCAGTTGTTGAATCTGGTGGTTCATCAGTTGGTAAAAAAGGTGTTTGTGACGGTACAGGATTAAACTATATTGATATAGGAAATGCATCGTCAAGAATGAAAGCTAAAGAATTAGCTTATTGTGATAAGAATAATGTCAAAGTAACTGAAATTAAAGTAGGTTATGATGGTATTGTTGTAGCTAGTAGCAAAAAAGGTGTTCAACTTAAAATTAGTAAGTATGATTTAGGTAAAGCATTAACTGCTAAGGTACCTGTAAACGGAAAGATGGTTGATAATCCATATAAAAACTGGAATGAAGTTAATCCAGATCTACCTAATATACCTATAAGAGTTATGGGACCACCAACAACATCAGGTACTAGAGCATCATTTGTAGAGATGGTTAATCAAAAAGGTTATTGTAATAAGAGTAAAGAAGTAAAAGCTATTGGTTATAAGTCTAAAAAATGTAGAGCTATGAGAACTGACGGTGCATTTATCGAAGCGGGAGAGCAAGATAATCTTATAGTACAAAAATTACAGCAAGATGAAAAAACTTATGGAATTTTTGGTTTTAGTTACTTAGATCAAAATAGTGATAAACTAAACGGTGCAATTATTGACGGAAGTGAACCTACTTTTGAAAATATAGCAGAAGGTAAATATAGTGTATCTAGAGCATTATATTTTTATGTCAAGCATAGTCATATAGACGTTGTCAATGGTGTTAAGGAATATATGACTGAATGGACTAAACATTGGGGTGAAGATGGTCTATTAGCAGACTATGGTATGATTCCAATGCCTAAAGAAGAAAGAGCAAAATACTCTGCAGCAATGAAAGAACTCCCAGTTCTTACTGCAGATATGCTTAAAAAATAATTATAAAATAATAAAAAAAACTTAAAAAAAAGGGCTTTCGAGCCCTTTTTTAGTTGATTTTTGTCTCATTTGTTCGTATAATAAGAGTATAATAAAGAACAAGGAGTTTTTAATGAGACGTTTTATTTTTGCATTTGCTTTCTTCTATATACTGTTTAAAGTTACTGGTGTAGGTGCTGTCACTTTTACTGAATATTTTCATACTAACGAAAGTAATAATTTAATTCAAAATAGAGGTTCTGATATCGAATTAGATAACAGTTCAACTAATTTTATAAAAAGAGTAGTAGGTTATGACTGGCAAAAAGATCATGATAAGAATAGTAATAGTTTAACTGTTAACTTTAGAAAAATTTCTGATCCTATTACTTATCTTAATAGTGGTATATGGAATGCTACTCGTACTAAGAACGAAGATCATATTAATAACGGTAAGAAGTTATTAGTAGAGATTGCTAAAGCTAATACTTTATACGATACTATTAGTCCTAAAAAAGCTAGTAGTATGGGTAGATGTTATGCTAACGGAGTTAAGTCTAGTTGTCATATTCATGCATCTCAAGAAGCTATGGTATTCGCTTCTCATTATATTATATCTGCTATTAATATTAAGAAGTATATTACTGCTGACGAAAAAGTAATTATTGATGGTTATATTAATAACATGTATACTAAGTTTATTAAGCCTTTAGCAGAACAAGATGTTAGTAGAGGTATCTATCAAATGGCTAATGGTGGTATAGGTAGATTAGCTTATGCTCATTGGACTAATGATATACAGTTAGCTAAAGATGAGTTTAAGAAAAGATTTGCTCAATTCGATAAACTTACTCTTAAAGATGGTTACTATAATAATAATTCTTTTAGAGGTGTAAGAGCTTTATGGTATCATAGTATGGGTCTTAATAATGTATTAGGTTATATTGCTATAGCTAAAGCTTGGAACGTAGATGTACCTAAGACAGTTATAGATAAAGCTAAATTATCTGCTAAAGTTAATAACTTAGGTATAGATAACTATAAAGGTTTTAAATCTAGAAGTAAGCCTTTCAATATTTCAAATAAGAATAGTAGCTTCAAAGCTAAGCATGCTAGAAAGCATTCGCATCAATTTGCAACTGGTTTAGATATACTAATGAAAAAGATTGGTGTTGAGATGACTTATGACCCTATATGGAATAGAAAAAAAGGTTATTCACACATAGATCGTCAATTAGGTTTTCATCCGAAAACTCTATAATTACTTAAGGGTTAGACGCCTAGTTTATTAGGTGTCTTTCCTTCAATTTCTTTTTGCATTTCTAACATCTCGTCTTTAGTAAGACAATATAGTGAATGAGGTTGATTCTGGAATTTATACTCTTTAGCAGCTTTATAACCTATTGAGTAGTTATTTTTTCGAACAAAGTCTAAGCACTCGTATTGCACTTCAAAGGTAGGTTTCGTATAAATGTAAAACTGAACCTCGCCGGCGATTGTTAGAACTTGCATCATTACTACAATGAAATAAGTCATAACGTAATATTTAATAAACTACGTTATGACTATGAGTAATGTCAGCTATCTACTTACGCAATAGCTCAACTTCCATCTTCAGAAAGTTATCGAACAATCGAAACTTCCGCCTCTTCATATTATACATTTTGAGTCTAAATGAATCAACAGGTAATAGCCATGGAGAGTGAGAAGCTCTAACTGCTAACTCTTCAATGTAATCTACTGCTTCATCTAGTGATTGGAATTGTTCGTGACACTTATAGTCATCGAATATAGGTTCTTTAGTTACGAGTGTATATCGCATATTTTCTCCTTTGTTAGTTGTTTTACAATCGAGGAACTACCTCTATAGACTATTTATTAGGAGAAATTAGTTATTTAAAGATCTTATCTACTATTTTTTTACCAACATAAAGTATAACTGCTATACCAATTAACACACTTGCTTCTGTATAAAGATTACCTGTATCTTCAATCTCTATACCTTTTGTTGGGCTAACTACTATTCTGCAGTTTTCACATTCGTTCATGACGGCGGTGGAGGAGGTGCTAATCCTTCAAACATTTTTTCAGGTGGTTTACCTGCAGGTGGAGGAGGCGGAGGTGTAAGACCTGCCATACCCGGAGGAGGTGGTGGTGGAGTAAGATTGTTAGATGGTGGAGCCATTACCTTAGGAGGAATCTGGTACTGAGGATGTCTTTCTCTACATTCTATTTCCCAGTTTTGTCTTATCATTTCATCATTAGGAACAAATACATTACCATTATTGTCTTGTACGATCATAGGTGCAATACCTACATTATGACCTTCTATTTGCATCTGAACATCTGCATTAGGATTTTGTCTAAAGTACTTAGCTGCGTTTAATCTAATTTTAAGAACATCTTCAGGATGAATCCGATCCTTCATAACAACGTTTTCTTGACCTGAGATCTGGCGCTCAAAACAGGCCCGAGTATCGTCAGGATTTTCTTCAATAAAAAGCTTTTGCTCTTCAGGAGTCGGATTCTTTATATCTATTAAATCGCGGTCTTCGGTAACATGAGCAATAAGATTATCCCAGCTAATCTGATGCCAGTTAGGAGCTGCTATAAGTCTTTCAGGAGATTTACCATCTAAAGGATTGACATGATAAAAATGAGTATTAGGATATGTTTTTAGCATCCATTGAAATCTTCTTTGCCAGTTTCTATAAGTTGGTGCTATACCCTTTTTACCTTCTTCTACTTTTTGATAATGTTTCTCATTAACATATAAATTATTAAGTTCACCATTTGCTTCTGCACCTTTAGAACCTAAACCAAAGAAATCCATTCCTATAAGAAACACTTTAGGAGCTTCATATAGATCAACTGCAACATGAGTAGCCATTGCACCTGCAGCAAACTTTTCTGGTGTAGTGCATTTTTTAGCTCCAGTTCCAGGTTTAGGATACCAGGTATAGAACCAGTTTCTTCTAGCATAATCTGCATGTAATTTGAATATTGATTTAGTTAAAGGCTCATCAGAACTAATTAAGATATGCGGTCTAAATTCTTTTTTAAAGAACCAATTACAACCATATAATAGACCGTAGTCCATTAGTTGTTTAATATCTTTATCTTTACGGGTTGTTCCGTTACCTATAATAAAGGCATATTCATTTTTAGGAAGTTGGGGTTTTGAACCCGCGGTTTTCTTGATTGTGATTTTTCGCATAAGGGGTACATACTCTTAACATAATTTTTTCTATTTCAGTTTTGTTTAGAGATCTAAACTGACTGTTTTGCTTTATGTATTTAATGATAGCTTCTACATTAGGAGCTTGGTTAATGTATATTGACTGTTCAATTAAATCGTATAGTGTTTGATAAGTTGATTTAGTCTTTATTCCCATTTTCTTTTCTCCTCAATTGCAAATGTTGCTGCGTCTATATAGTCTTTATCTTCGTCATTAAGTACTGACCAAAATTTTCTAACTGATACTATTATTCGTTTTACTTTTAATGGATCTGAAAGATGTTCATTACCTTCCATACAATTCTGCAAATCATCCATTCTCTTTGTAATCTTATCTCTTACCATTATAATCCAAGTATTTTAGATACCTGCCTCACATCTGAAGAAAGAGGTTTGCCACTTCTAATATGATCAATTACCATATCGAAATAATGCGACGCATCTTTCTCATCATTAAGTTCTAGTTGACTACTTGCTTCTTTTAAAAAGGAAACAAGTCCCATGCTGTTTAGATTAGCGGGTTCCTTAGCAACCATTTTACCTTTTCTTTGATACATTTATTTTCTCCTTCAATTATATTATAGTTAATTATAGTAATTTTTTCGTACTGATTCTAACTTTATCATAGTTTTATTATCAATATTAATTTTTTTACGTCTAAAGAAGTCATACCATTGAACTGTATCTTTGAACTTATCGATATAGAAGAGTTTAACTAATATCTCATCTCTCATACCTTTACGATTAACTATAGTTTCATAATTAAACATTACATTAGCTGTATCTATAAATTTCTGATGAGATAGTCTTGAATATAGATCTGGGTGTTTGAATCTCGTATAGTTAGTAAAAGAACCGGAATAGCCACAATTATGACAATAACATAGTAATTCACTTTCGACTTTATTTACATAGAATCTTGCTCTGTGAGATTTAGCTTTACTATCTCCACATATATCACAAGACCAGTTCCACATATACTGAGTCTTTCTTCTATAATTACGAACTCTATTTTCAAGTTCACAAACAATTTGCATTTGATTCGCTATCATATAATAGTTATAATAGGAAATATAAATAAGTTATGAAATTTTTAGTCTTTATCACAGCATTAGCTATATCACTTATAGCTGCATATTATTCAATAGTCGGGCTAGCTGCTATATTCGCTGCTAGTGTGATACCTGTTATAGTAATGGGTTCTGCTTTAGAAGTAGGTAAACTTGTATCAGTAGCTTACTTACACCAAAAATGGGATCAAGTTCCATTCCTTCTTAAAGGTTATTTTATATCAGCTATCGCTCTTCTGATGTTTATTACGTCAATGGGTATTTTCGGCTTTCTCTCAAAGGCTCACATAGAGCAAACAGTAACATCTGGTGATAATACTGTTAAGATTGAAAGAATAGAAAATAACATTAAAAGAGAAAATAGAATTATTAAAGATGCTGAAACAGTATTGACTCAATTAGATAAAGCAGTTGCAGTTCTTATAGAATTTGATAGAATAAGAGGTGACACTGGAGCCATCGCTACTAGAGAAAAACAAAAGCCAGAAAGACAAGAACTGTCTAATGTTATTAGAGGTGCAGAAGGTAAGATTGACGAATACTTAGATGAGAAATTAATTTTAGAAAAAGAACAAATAGCTATTGAAGCAGAGGTTGGTCCTATCAAATACATTGCTGAATTTGTATATGGTAATAAAGCTGACAAAACTATGCTCGAAGAAGCAGTAAGATGGGTCATTATAGTACTAGTTATAGTATTTGATCCGCTAGCAGTAGCGTTATTAGTTGCTTGGTCTCACTTAGTAATAATAGATAGACCTAAGCAAACTATAAGTAAGTCTGCTCACGTTAAAAAGAAGAAGGTAATGTTTGAAGTACCTGATGATGCTAAAGTTAAAGTAAATGACAAGAAAGAAAAGTCAATTATTATTGCTGGTCATGAGTATACTGAAAAACAAATATCAGGTATACTAGCTTCTAACTTTGATGACCTACCTGATGATCAAAAAACTGTATTCAATAAATTTGTTAAAAAGAATGCCGGTGCAAAATCAAGCCCAGGTTAATAAATAAACTAGCAGTTATATAATCCCCTTACATTGCGTCTGCCTTATATTATAGGTGAACTATGGTACATAAACATGGTGCTTTTATCTTGGACTTAAACAGTTCAAGTAAAGCAAAGCTGTATGAAAATAACAAACTCATGTTTTTGGGTGATGGTTATAGAGCGATAACAATGTTTATTAGAGCGACAGGAAACAATCCTGACGTTAAATCTCTCTTTGAATCTCAATTAAAGATGAGAGAGAAACCTAAGTTTAGCAGAGAAGACGATATTGAAACTTTGAGACTTAAAGCTGTAGCAGAATTAGAAGAAAAGAAAAAAAAGGTAAAAAGGTGATGATTAAAATCTTATGTGTGATGCTACTATTAGTGACTACAGCTCATGCAGGAGGTAAGAATTATGAACCTAAAGACCCAAAATATGGAACGTCGAAACAGTATACTAAAAGACAAAAGACTAATAGAGGTCAAGGAGACAATAAAGAATATACTACATGTAGATTATGGAAAAGAATAAAATCACGTACAACAGGAATGCAAGCGTGTGTCTATCGCGGTGGTAATAAAACATTTGAATTAATGTATGAGAAAAATTGTCCTTCTCAATTTAAATGTGTATATAATCCGTGGAGTAAAGAACCAAGCATTGATGATATAGTTGATAGTTTGAACTCCATAAAAAAGTAGGTAACAATGGAATTAGTTTTTGCGTTGATAACGTATCTAGGTATACAAAAATTAGATACAAGTTACTTTAGAAGTATAGATGATTGTTTATATTTTGCGGTAAGAATTAATAAGAATGTTGGTGTACCAAACAGAGTAGATAATGACGGAGGCGCTAAAGAGCGCTATTACAAAGCGGTTTGTGAACCTAGTAAAGTTAATAGTAAAACGGTGAAAGTTTATGATTGATCCAATTAGTGCTATAGCGATGGCTACAACTGCTTTCAATACCATTAAAAAAGGTTTTGAAGTCGGTAGAGATATAGAGAGTATGTATGGTGATGTTGGTAGATGGATGGGTGCAGTCTCAGACATTGACCAAGCTGAAAAAATGAATAAGAAACCGCCACTGTTCAAAAAGATATTTGCTGGTTCTTCTATTGAAGAAGAAGCAATGAATATATTTGCAGCTAAAAAGAAAGCTGAAGCAATGGAGCAAGAACTACGACAGTATGTTAATATGGTTCATGGTCCTGGTAGTTGGAATGAGATTCTACAACTACAAGCTAATATAAGGAAAGACAGAAAAGCTCAAATATATGCTCAAGAAGAACGTCGTAGAGAAATACTTAATGCTATAGGTATTATTGTTTTAGTTATTGCAATAGGTGGATTATGTGTAGGTGGGTTTATGATGGCTGTTGATATATTAGGACATCCATCATCTTGGTAAACGAGGAGCGTTAGCTCCTCGTTATGGTAGTTACTTATCTTCAGCAAGTTGCTTAAAGTAATCTTCTAAGTTATCATCATCAGCAGATGATGCAGACTCAGTTTTTACTGCAGTATCTGACGCAAAAACATCATTCCATTCACCGCTACTTTTAGATGACTCAGCAGTTACAGGACTAGTACTAGCTACTTCTTGAACAGGTTGTTCAGTAGAAGTATTAGTTACTTCTTTTAACCTTGCAGCTAACTCTTCATAAGTTTTAAATTGCTCAGGCGCAATTAACTCATGAACGTCATGTTGAGCTTCGAATACAGACTTAAGTTTATTATCATCATCTGATAAAGGAGCACCTTTTTCAAATTCAGATGAATCATAGTTCCAGTAACCTGCAACCATTTTAATCTTAATACGAAAGTTAGCACCTTCAATTAAGTCAAAAGGATTAATAGGTTGCTCATCTGCAAACTCAGGTTGCATTACACCCATAATCTTATCAAAGATCTTCTGACCAAATCTAAAGATCTTTACTGAACCCTCAGCTTGAGGATTATTAGGATCTTTAAGTACAAGAGCATTAGCATAGTATGAAGTTCTACGCTTTTGCTTTCTAGCAACTTCTTTATTAGATTCAATACCAGAATTCCATAGTACAGAATTATGCTCACTTACAGGATCTTTTTGACCAATAGTAGTTAGAGAGTTCTCAATATACCATTTACCAGTAGGACCTTGAAAGCCGTGATCATACATTCTTACCCAAGGAGTCTTACTTGAGTCTTTACCTGGAAGCAATCTAATAACTGCATAACCAGTACCATCTTGACCCATTTTAGGTTTCCAGATACGGTCGTCAGTTCTATTGTCTTGATTGCCTTGAAGGTCTTGTTTAAGGTTAGTCGTAAGTTTTTCAAAAGCAGACTTACGGTTCTGCATATAGTCTTCAAACGTCATATTCTTCTCCAGTTTCTCTGTTTCACGTTTTGTATCTCTTGAAAGTTTCAAGAGCCATATCATTATAATACTCAATATTTAAGAATTTTTTCACAAAAGGTGAATAATTTTTTACCTTAGTAATATGCTGCGGCCACAACATAGGTACTTTAATTAACTTTTCGTGATTATCAATAAATGAGTAAAACATGTCTATTAATATTATAGTCTCTAAACTGATTTTTTTCTTTATAGCTAAATCATGTATTAAAGGTATTTGAAAATCATCTTTAACAGCTACTAATTCAGGAGGTGAATATTGACTAGCTAAAAATTCCATTTCTTCTTGAAAAGTTTTAGGGAAGTTTTTTAACTTTGCTTTATAAAGTTCATAATCAGATTTACCCATATCTCTTATCCAACAATTTGGCTTATCAATAAAGTGAGCTACAAAGAACACCATCCATTCTTTTTGTGGTACTATCTTACCTAACTTTTCAAACGAAAAATAATCACTTCGTTTATTGTATGCATCTACACTAGCATTAACTTTACCTTGATATTTGAAATAATCATAGTTAGAGCTAAAATGTCTCTGTAAAGCCAAATACATTTGATAAGCTTGATAACCTGTTCGCGTCACACTAGTGTTCTTTTTTTATACTTTAGTTGATTTGAATTTAAAGCATCTCTTTCAATTTTTTCTTTAATGCTTTTGTTGAGTAGTCTCTTACAGTCTCTAGGATCAATATCATATTGATCACATACTTCTAGAGTAGCATCAATATAAGACAGTTTACTATCTTTAACCATTTCTTCGATAAGTACTGGAAATGATTTGCTATTCATTCCAAAATCTGAGTCTTTAATTTTCTTCAAAACCCTTCTCCCTTATTCTTCCTAGAGTTATATCACATAAACCAGCTAACCATTGATCAACTGAAGTTAAGTTCCTATCTCTATAATAGTCTCTAGTCATAGTTAGGATCTTTATTTTATCCTGAATACCTAATTCTGATTTTGTTTCGAAATTAGCAATATCTGTTGCTACTTTTTCAATATCAGAAGGGCTAATTAATGCTTCCATAATATTCCTCTATTCTTTCTTTTAACATGTTAGTATAATGAATAATATCTTTTTTAGTTAGTGTAAAGTTTTGAATAGAACCATCCTGTACTGATATTAAAATACTTATTTGTTCTGGCATTTCTTGAGTAATTTCTCTATATGCAATTAAGTAAAAACAACCTTGCATAAAATAATCTTCTATCCACTCAGTCTTTTTAGGTTTAGTAGAAGTTTTAAAATCTATAACTGTAAGCTTACCATCTAATTCAGCAATACAATCGACAGTACCAGCTACTTTTAGTATATGAGAAAATAAAGGAGTTTCTAAACACCTAACATTATCAATATGATCTAACTGTGGACGTATGCTCCTAAAGAGTAACTCACCAGTAGTGTCAGCAGAAAGATCCAAAACCTCATTTGACAAGTAAGATTCACAAAGCTTATGCATCGACGTGCCACGTCTTGTAGCAGATATTGTAACTCTATTCGCGTGTTCCTCACCAACCCTTTTACGCCAGCGTAAAAGTGGACCTTTGTCTTTAGTTTTAGATAAGACAGTTGTAATGGAAGGATACGCACTCTCTCCATTAACTTCATATAATCTTCCTTCTTCACTATTTACTTGCTTAATCTTTGGAATATCTTTCCAAAGATGATTGAATTTTTTTGACGTCATCATTAGTTACTGTAGTACTTTTAAGTTCAAACATTGCATCTAAAAGTACATTCTCCATAATAGTTTTAAGTCCTCGCGCTCCAGTTTTTTGATCTTTAGCCAACTTAGCTATCGCTTCCAATCCTTCTTGAGTAAACTCTAGCTTTGCATCGGACTTTGCAAATAACTTTGTATATTGGTCTACTGGATTGTTCTTTACTTTAGTAAGAATATAAATTAAATCTTGAATAGTTAATTCATCTAAAGATGCAGTCAAAGGTATTCTACCTATTAATTCAGGAATAAAACCATATTCTTCTATATCTTGAGGACTACAATATTTTAATAAAGTAGAATTGTATTCATGCTCTTTTATATCAGCATTTACACCAATATTAGTAGTAGGTGCTACTTTTAATCTCTTGCCTATATTTTCTTCAAGACCTACAAATGCGCCGCCTACAATAAAGAATATATTAGTAGTATCAATTTGTATCTTCATTCTAGTTAGACCAGTGTTGCGTTCTACTTCAACCATAGTACCTTCCATAAGCTTAAGTAATGCTTGCTGTACACCTTCGCCGCCTACATCTCTTTGCTTACCACCGTTCCATCTTCTAGCTATCTTATCAAACTCATCTATAAAAATAATACCAGTTCCTGCTGCTTCAAACGCACCGTTAGCTGCAGCTATTAATCCATCTACTAAAGTTTCGACGTCTTTACCTACATAACCTGCTGCAGTTAAACTATTAGCATCAGCAATGTGATAAGGTACTTTCATGAACTCAGCTAATCTTTTTACAAGATAAGTTTTACCAGTACCAGTAGGACCTATAAGCATAACGTTAGTTTTATCTAACCTATCTTGAAACTTAGTATCTCTGTATATTAATAATCTTTTATAATGATTATGAGCTGCTACTGAAAGAACTTTTTTAGCTCTATCCTGACCCACTACATACTCGTTTAGATAATCGTATATCTCTTTAGGGGTAGGTAAAGTAAAATCTATAATTGCTGCTGATTCGTCGGCTAGCTCAACCTTTTCTCTAAGACCTTCTAACATATTAGTTAGAAACTCATTATCTTTCTTAATTAACATACTCATATTAAGTGATCTACGCCTTTTGCTCTAGGATGCTTTTTCTTCATCTCTTTTAATCTATCTTTAAAACCACCTGGTAACTTACCACCTTCAGTAGTTACACCACTGATAAATTTTGCTGTAGTAAGTAATTTTTGTATTTGTGGGTTCTCTTCAAGATATTTTTCACAATCTGTAAACGTAGTAAAAAATTCTGTAAACTCTTTATCAGTTTCTTTATTTCTAAAATTATATGTTGGCATTAATCCTGCTCTTTATCTGATAGAATCTTTCTACATAACTCATCATAGAAAGTCTTAAATTCCATCTGGTGTTTAAATAGCATAGGTTTACTGTCTATAAGATTAGATAGTTTATTCCATGCTTTTTGTGCTGCTCCTAGAGCTGCTTTAGAATACATGTATTGCTCCATAATAACTATCTCCTATTCGATTAAATAAGTTATAATATTTATAGGATTGAAATGGCCGAAAAACGTATAACATTGCAGCAAACCCGTCGAAGTAATCGTATTGATGAGGCTCAAAAACCTCTAGATAAAAATATTATAGTCGATAAGTATAAAAATTTAGCTAGAAAAGCAAATATTTCTAGAGGAACAAAAGAATCTATTGATTGGTTTAGAAATAGATTAAGAAAAGATAGTAGGAATAAAGGGTTTGATAGAGTATCAAATGGGTTTAAGACTGTTGAAAGACCAAGAATAGGTAGTATGGTCATGTATCAATATGACCCTAAATGGAAAAAAAGATTACCATATTATGATACTCAACCTTTAATTATATTATTAGAAAGAACTAGAGATGGGTGGTATGGAATTAACATGCATTATTTACCTCCAAAAATAAGAGCAGATATATTAATTGAAGTTGGTTGGACAAGAAGAGTAGCATTAGATAAAATTGCTAGAAAATTACAACAGAGTCAATATTTACAACATGCATGTAAAAGATATTTGAGTAGTCAAATGGTTAGCCAAATGTCAGTTATACCTAGACAAGAATGGGAAATTGTAATACAGTTACCTTTCGAAGCTTTTGAAAAGTCGACGGTACAACAGGTTTGGAGAAAGGCACGTACATGAGCTTACAATTAATGAAAACGTCTATTTTTAACGACACGGGAGTAGCAAGAGGTAATAAATTTATAGCAAATGTATATTTACCTAACGCAAAAACTAGTCAAGGAAGAGGGCTTATTGGAGCTTTATTTGGTGGTAGGAGTTCTACTTTAAACATTCCTGGTATTTTTACTGGTACACCAGGACTTAATATTGATGTTGCACAGCCTATTAGAAATCTTATATCGAATCAATCAGTAGCTAAATTTGCAAATAAATTAGGAAGACCTATTTCAGGATTTATATTTCAAAATCTTATAGGTAGAGGAGAACAATTATCTTTATTTTGTATGGGTGCAGAGATTCCATCTAGAGACGTTGAAGCTTTTGAGCATAAACATTATGGAGAAAGAAGACAGATTGGTTTTAATCATGTACATCCTCAATTAACATTACAATATTATTGTGCTGAAGATTTAAGAGAGAGAAGATTTTTTGAAGAATGGCAAAATATGGTATTTGATCCTGAAACTAAAGGTGTTGGTTATTACAAAGAATATACAGGAAGAGTAGAAGTACAACAATGGGATTATGGATTAACTAAAAAAATGGCTGAATATAGATTTGAAGAAGCTTATGTTACTAATATCGGAAACCTTACTTACGACTATAACAATAGTGACGTTCAAAGAATATCAATTAGTTTTAATTTTAGAAAATATACAAGGACTTTATAATGAGAGTTACACCAGTAACAGCGACAACTAACTACAGAGACAGAAAGAAAAGACATGGACAATATTGGAAATATAAGCTCAATGAGTCTAGAGATTACTGCTTTTATACTACCATGGATAGGTATTATCACATCAGTGATAATAGCGATATGGCTAAAAGACTTCGCTACGAACGCTGCCAAAGGTTGGGCGTTCAAAAGTAATCAATCGTTCAATGAGGGCGATCATATAATTCTAGATGGTAAAGATGCTATAATTGTTAAGATAGGTTTATCACAAACTGTATTCGGTGTATATACTGAAAAGGGTTATACCTGGAGATATATTGCGAATGACAGATTAGCTACTCAAAAAATAGAAAAGATTATTAATAAAGACTTACACCTAGATAGTGATGCAACTAAAGGTAAAAGAATAAAAGAATTAATTGCAGCTTCTCAAGCATCTCAAGATGCTGTTATTCAATCTAATGCAGAAAAGATTAGAGAGAATCAAGAGAAAATTGATAAGGCGTTTAAAGATGGAAATTAATTATAAGAGAACTCCTGTAGATATACATAGATCTCCATATGTTGATCAAATATGGATTACAGGAATGTCTTATTCAGAATATAAAAAGTTTTTAACTGTTATTAAGTTAGATAAAGAAACTATTGCTGATTATATCTTAGAAATAGTAGGTAATAATAG
>UEXM01000221.1_pt1 | contig 26660 bp, 53 predicted proteins | sample 1796661 | NCBI WGS metagenome assembly UEXM01 (sample SAMEA4772469, study PRJEB27181) | metagenome
CGATGGGAGCCATTCCCCATCCTCTCTATGCCTATATTATACACCACAATGTCTAAGACTTGCACACGAAGAATGAATAAAAGTTACAAACTAGTAACAGCAATGAAAACTCTAAATTTAATCTGATTACATATGAATAGTACGCTTATAGTTAGCTGCATTCAGAAACATAGGGAGCAGTTTAAGATGGAACTATTTTTAAATGTGTTGACAGTTTTTTTAACTCTATTTGCTGTCATTGATATGCCAGGAAATGTGCCTCTAGTTATTAGACTTAGAAAAGAGAACGGTAAGATTGATTCTGCTAAGTCTACTATAATAGCAACAGTCATTATGATATCCATTCTGTTTATAGGTCAAACTCTATTTAGATTATTGGGTATTGAGACATTTCATTTTGCGCTAGCAGGAGCAATGTTAATTCTTTACTTTGGTGTAAAGATGGTGCTGGGGATAGAATCAGACTCTGATCCTGATCCTGTGCCGGCATCAATATTTCCTATTGCATTTCCCATCATTGCTGGGCCGGGAACGTTGTCAACCATTATGTCACTTACTCAAGAATTGCCTGATAGTGTTATCATAGCAGGCATTGTCTTAAACTCTATAGTAATATACATCTTCTTAAAGTCAGCTGATTGGATTCAAAGAAAGCTAGGAGTTGTAGGCATAACAATTATAGAAAGAGTGTTTGGAATACTTCTAATTGCCATAGGCATGAAGATATTAATTAATTCGCTAGTGCTTAGTATTGACTTTGCAACTAAGTCGATGATGTAAATCTATCTGCACGAAAATCAGAGATAGTTGCATAACTGTCAAAGTAAGGAACAGGAGACATCCATCTTACTCTGCAGTGTGAAAAACCATCAGAGCCAAATTCTGTATATGATTCTACAACCGCGATTCTGCCATAAAACCACTTGGCGTACGAGTCTTCGGCTGTGTATATTACAACGTCACCGATTTTCACTAAAAACCTCTTGAATATCGATCCTTCCGCAGCCAACAGTATAGTTGTTGCTAATGTACATTATCTCGTATATGCCTTGGACGTTATCTGCTGACAAGACCATTACAGGCCCTTGCGGATCAAAAAGCATCATACCTGGCTTGATGATCAGAAGATCTCCGACGTTAACATCACCTTCATAAGCATCCCAGTATGTATCAGTATTGTTCACTGAATTACCTTGAGGCTTCTATTGTTAAAATGCTTCACTTCACATGAAGTACTAAGATACACACTTACATTATCACCTAAGTTAAACGAACCAATGCCATCGAAGTTTAAGTCATCTGTCTTCTCAATGCCTAGCACGATACCAAGCCCTAGCGGAGTCTCACGATAGAACGCACCGGTACCTCGCTGCTCAGTTACATTTACCAGATTGCCCACCTCAGTCATAATCCTCCTGTTACTGTCTATCGTTTCTAAAGCAAACAAATGTTGGAAATCTTAGTGAGCCGTCTGGGGTCACTTCTTGATATCTCACCTCGACCATACGACCAACAAAACGATCAGGATCACTCCAGATGGATTTGCGGAGCTCATCAGTAAACCCAGAACCTACTTTAACTTCAGTTCCTTTATAACTCACAACAACTGCACCAAGACGTCCTGCATGCTTTCCTGTGCCTTCTTCTAGACGATCAACAATTAGATCTACATCGTGAAATGCCTTAAGCTTCATCACCTCATAGCCACGGCCAAATTTGTAAGGGGCATCTAGATCCTTGATCATTGCACCTTCAAAACCCTTAGAGACAAACTCATCATGCCAAGCTTTGATATCACCGTAGTTCGCAGGTGTGATGTAACGTGGAATACATTTGAGGTAGTTAATTTTGCCGGCTTCTTTTAAATTGTTAGATAGCAATTCATAGCGTTCCCGACATGTCATGACAGCTTTGCGTGTCTTCCACTCTTCCATAGAAATATAATCAAATAGAGAAAGATAAGTCCCTTCTGTAACGACGTTCTCTTTTCTATATGCTTGGCGCATGAGAGCAATAAAGTCTTCTCCCATAATCTCGCCATCGTAGCAGCCATCTGGTAGAGTAGATAGTTCTGTGCCGATCGTAGAGTCAAAATTAGAAATAAGCTTTCCTGATCGTGCATAGAGTAAAGCTGAACCGTCTTCTACAATTGCAAAACATCTAATGCCGTCTAGCTTAGGTTCAATAGCAACTTCTGACTTTCCTTCAAGGCGCTTTTCCTCAAACTTCTGTGCCAGTGCCACGTCGAATGTAGGGATCAATCCACGAAAAACTTTGTTAACAGTTTTAGTGGAGGCACCAATTGATAATTGCTTTTTAAGGATTTTTCGCATCCACTTTTCTTCTTCAGCTGTGCACCCTTTAAATACCTCGTGCATACTATTAACTGCTTCGTTTCCAGTAATATCACGAGAAGCACATTTGTCTGCTGTATGAAAAAAGTGTGACCAGCTGATATTCTCTGTCAGCCTTGGTGATCTTTCGTCATTCTTGACCTTGGGCACTTTTACAATATGGAATGGCATCATTGGGTCAAGGCCGTAGCACAATACTTTTTGCAACCAAATATTGTCAGCATGTGCCTTAAGAATATCTGTCTTTGCGATGCTTCCACGGGTTGAGACGATCTGTTCTAAGATATCTGACACTTTCATATGTGACTCCTTTTGCATGCTGTTATCCACCGTAAACCACATATCCAACAAGATAGCATGTGCCAAAAAACACAGCTGTAATAATAAAACCTTCTAACATAAATCTATGCATCCTCTCTAAAATAAGTAGCGTGTAGCCACATGGTTACACCTATCGCTAACAATACCCACCAAAAAAAGCTACCAGCTTCAGGTGTCATATCATTAACCCACTTCACTGACTACCTCGGCAAAGTGACCGCCTTCAATTTGGCGACCCAGCATAATATATCGACTACCAGATAAACAACCCCAGTCGTATTCCAGCTGATCAGATCGTGGAATCTTTTCCATCAAAATGACATATGGCGACGTCAAGTCTTGAGCCCTCACTGCACCATCATTTAACTTAATTACATCACCGATTTTCATCATGCTGCATCCTTGGAAACACTGTTGACTTTTCTTCCAAGCCCTTCCATATTAAGCTCAGGTCGAAGCTCAGCAATAAGTTCCCTCTCTCGTTGATGAACAGCCTTTTTTCCGCGGATAACTTCTAGAACTTCACGTTCCATATTTTCCGGTCCGACCTCACGAAGAGTTTTGCAAAGAATCGTCTCATGACCGTAGTGCATAGCGTTTCTGCAGTGTGCTTTATATCTAGCTTCTGCAGAAGCTTTTCTAGCTTTCATGCTACGCGAGTCACCTCGAACAAACGTCACGCCAATGTACTTATCACCACTAGGGGCAGTAAGCTGGTAAATTAGGTGATACCGGTCTGATCGACGTTTTCTTGCCATTTTTAGAAGCCTCCTTAACTACATGTATACAATACCACATGCAGCACAGACTTGCACTCGATAGCAAATTAATTTAAACAATTTTAGCTATTATTGTCGAACCAGTCCTGCATAGTCTGCCATTCTTCTAAAGTAGCAAGATCTTTAAGCTGTGTTGGTGCAATACTCTGATACTTTCTAGGCTGACGATACCACTCACCCGGGTTCTCTTCAGCAAATTGTTCTAGAATCATATTGTTAGCCCACTTAAAAAGTTTGTCAAAGTCATAAGGGCACGCCAGATTCTTATGGAACTCACGCAAAATTTTTCTTTGGTTTTTTCCAGCAGTCCAGTATCTGTGATCATCACTGTAATTGTAGTACCAGTCATGATTCTGAAGCTTGATTCCAAACTCTTTTCTGTTTGTGTCTGACATAACACCTCCTCTATTTTTGTTCAATATGCTTACATGTTTTGCGAAATTGAAAACCCTTGCAATTGCAGTATGACTTACCTCCTGGATAAGTCTTAACCACATACTTGTCGACATGGGTAACAGTAACTTTTTGACGAGCTCGATATGCACGCTGTCGATCATCACACGTCACACAGTATGACCCAGATGAATGTCCACCATGCTCAGTATTCTTGTTGCAGTATCCACAATATGCGTTATGCCAACCTTCATCGTTAGCGCCACCATCCATGTGCCATGCTTCTGAGCGCCACCGCCCTGTAGAATCGTATCCCCCTGCGGAGGCATAGTTGTTTCTGTAGCGATAGCTCATTATTTTACCCTTTCAATAACACCAAGATCTCGCTTGAAGCACTTGGTTATCTGGCCGTTAGGCCAAAGAACATCACACCAAAGATCACCCTTAAAGACAACGTCGTCTTCGTGACGTTCTTTGACGACTGTTCCTACCCCCGGCTGTGAAGACCGAGGTGCACCTGGAGTGTTAGGTGTAGGAAGGTGATTAAATGTGACGAGATTACCAATGTTCATAAAAGCTCCTAAAATATATGTGTAGAGGAAGTTGAGATTACCTAGTCTTAAGACTCCAGACGACACCTAACCTTTCGGCTCCAGACGGCAACTTAATGCGCGAGCAGTGTGTGCGAGCAGTGTAAGCCTCAACCTCCAATACATGTATATTATACCATAGCAGAGCAAAACTTGCACGCGCTGGCAATTAAAAAACTAAGGAATGCCGATAGGTGAAGAACCGGTCTTACAAAACTTTTCAAACTCACCAAGGCCGGAAAGCACCATGAAGAAAAACTGATCAGGATATCCTGGGTAATACACTTCGCGAATGGTAGACTTATTGCCACCTTTATCGTTAGCTTCTCCGCCAGTACCTCCATTTGCCATATCACCGTATTGCCACATGGCCTCGCGGTACATGCTACTAGCCGGCATCATCTCTCTCATGCTTTTGTAGTTGTTAACCATTCGAACTACTTCTGAATTGACATCTGAACTATTCATCTTCTTCTTCTCCAATGTACATATTCCACTCTTCGGGAGTGACACCGTTAATTAAAAACTCACGCTCATTAACAGACAAATCAGGCATTGCATCCTGAATCATCATGCCTTCTTGCCATTTTTTAATCTGCTCTTCCGTGACAGCAATATTCATTACATTTAGCTTCCGCGTAATAACGGACCGCCGGCGAATAATCATAACTTTCTCCTAGTGCCAACAAGGGTCGACCATCGCCCATTCAGGCGACTGAAACAAGAATAAACAATCATGAGACTCGGTACCGTCATCGTAGACGACATGAGCTCGAGGCAAACCGCCGTCATAAGCATCTACATGATAAAGCAGCCCGGCACGTGGATCATGTTCTCCAAATCGAACAACAACATCACCAGCAGAAGGCTCTGTATATTTAGAAGCATGCTTATGATGCTCTAGACTAGTACACTTACACATTTTATAACAACTCTACAAAGTTAGTAACAGAGGCACCACCGATAAGGCGCGGGGTACCGTTAACAGGTGGGTGACAGTATCGACCCACTCGAACAGTAGAATCCTCGCCACCGAAGACGTCTCGCTCAACAAGGATCCGATATCGGAGTGATCCTTCAATAGTAACTAGTTCTTCAACTCGACCCTCTACATAACATGCACGTTCACCTTCAAGATCACGGCCGCCAGGCGAAGTAGAAAAGTCAAAAGATCGAACGTGATCACCAATACCAATATCAACAGTCATTATTGCTCCTTGGGACAATCCCCATCAACATAGCTATAATACCATACGGCATGGCAATTTGCACGCGGTTGTCTATAAAAATAATAATATATTGGATAGGGTAATGAGAGCAACAATGCCCACAATCTTAAAGAAGAAGATATCTGAATTGTCGAAATACTTGCGCATATAATGCCTCCTAGACAAAGTTAACATGTAGTCCTAAGGGGAATTGAACCCCTGTCTCCGCCGTGAAAGGGCGGCATCCTGACCGCTAGACGATAGGACCGAAAACTAAGATGGCTGGGGCGGCTGGACTTGAACCAGCAACCTCCGGGGTAACAACCCGGTGTCCTTTCCTGTAGGACCTCACCCCAGCAATCTATATGTAAAAAGCGGGAGAGGGAAGTTATAACCACGACCAGTTCACTGCGTTTGACCTGTGTACACAAACTGCCGAAGGGCTCTCCCTCTCCCTTGATGGGGCTCCCTACTACCCCATCTAGATACCGCCTTTGACACCGCCCATTATCCAAGCGATGCCGTGCTTCCTCAATTGCCGCCGCCCCCGTATTACCCCAGGTTCGTGGAGGGCCATGAGCCCCAGTTCGACGATCAACCGATATCCCCCTTAAAAACTTATGCTCTTGCTATCACCTTTTTAACTGCACACAGTGGAACTGGCTTTCCAGGTCGATCCCACACGGGAGCACCATCCAGCCACTGCACCTCGAAACTATGAGGAGGTGAGTCTGGGTGCCGGTACATTTTCTCAACAGACAGAATGAGCGCTCGCTCTCCGCTGTTGCACTCAACGATATCACCGACATCATAACAAGTCATTATACAGCCTCCACTAAGTTGCGAGGTACCCAAACCTCTCGACCAGACTCAGCATCCAGAATCAGACACTGTCCGCTGTGCTTGCGGTAGTTCCAATAACCCTGCGTACGCGCCTTAAGCACGGTATACGCTCGACCTGGAAAGATGCGCACGGTTGTAGAAGTCGGAGGAAGTCGGCTTTCACCATCATCTCGCATTGTAATGTGCCAGGCATCTTCACCGGCAGCTTTAGCTTCTGCAATCTGCTTCTGAATGTCAGCACGGTGAGCATCAGCATCTTCAGCAGTAAACCTGGACTTACCCCAAACAGCTGGTTTTCCGTACTTACCGCCGCGACAGCGTCGTTCTGCGTGCGCCACACCGGCTTCGTTAAGTTGAATTAAACCGTTTTTCCGAATCTTCTTTACGTTTTCCATAATCTCTCTCCTTGCCTACCGCTCTTCGAAGAAGAGGCCTATCCCCTCCTTCCTTATGTTTATATTATACTACAGCTGCACAAAACTTGCACGCGGTTTTAAAAAAGAGTGAAAAAAACTAATTAAAGTTCGGAATAAAATTCGCTTGAGTTGTGGCCAACATCTGCAATATGCTCAACGTCAATATGCAAGGGCTCGAAGTCGATGTATTCCACAGGAATAGTCTGATAATAGACCGGTCCGGGTGGTGTATCTAGAGCGGGGGTCGCAGAGATAGTCTCAGCGGGGGGCCAGGACAGTCCGGTGACTGCCAAAATAAGTAGACAAATAACAATAAGTGCGTAACGCATAGTGAATCCTCCAATGTAAGTCAGGTAATTATATTAGTTCTGATGAATTGTATAGCTTTATTTAGCTTTATGCTGAACCACTAACATGTGTGTCTTTTCCATCAATTTTCATGGGGCCCACTAGTGCCATAGTTGAAGGCTCTTCGGACACCGGGCCAGGCATCGGGGGAATCAGGACCATGCCTGTCTTTTCCCATATTCGCCGCGAGTACTCCCAGGCAGCTTTGCCAGGCTGAACCTTTTCTTTCATGCCCATCCAGACAGACTTGTCCTGCGCCATGGACTGAGTAATATGGAGCATTCCCCATGCAAACAGTGTGCGATCCTTCTGAGACATACAAGCCAATGTAGAACATGGCAAACCCCACATAATAAAGCACTCATCCATGAATGCTCGAACCCACGCATCGGATTCGTATAGATCACCAAGATGGCCTCGCATCATTCTTTTATCCTTCATAGAGCCGGCCTGCCCGGCTCGCGCGGCTCTAGGTACAGCAGGTCGTCGATCAGAGGACTTTCAATATCGAGGACTTTTCCAGCAACCTTTGTACTGCATGAATTCCATGACGGGTTAAGCGCTTTGGGGTCTCGGAGGCGACGTTCGAGCAGGCCAACTCGAGACGTCTTTTCACGATCCCTGTCACCGCAATCAATGGGGATAATAGCGACGGAAAGGTGAGCCAGGCAAAAATCAGACGCGGCCTCTCTAGTATTGATGGCGTCATTCCAGGTCATAGCTCGATTTGTAAGAGTATTGAACCAGCACTCTTCGCGGCTCTCCAGGTGAGAAGGTATCCGCTCGAGAAAGCTACGGCTAGTGCATTTACCCACATACATCACGTGGGGCAAGACACCTTCTGTTCTATAGAAGATATAGATGCCGTTGCTAGCCATCCCTCTGTTATGAACCGCCAGGTCTTGAAGAGTGACTTGATGTAGAGGCTTCCCCCACCGGCCTTGCCGGCGCGCGCTCAGGGTAGTGGTCCAATCATAAAATGCTTGACTCGACTCACTTATAGAAAGGCCCTTAAAGAGCTTCGGGTCCAAAACAAGGTTACTAATCATATCTTCCTCTACAATCACACAGAGAGCAAACGTCGGCCCTCTATGAATATACTATGAACTCTTATAGGATACTAAGTTAGGACACACGTACGTTCGGCACGAGAGTTCCTCCGTGACCTCACATAGTGGTACCTTATACAATACTATCTGGAACCCGTTCCAAATATCGCCAAACAGCAGGGTCGACCCAACACGGACGCCCTCGAAATAGAACTTCTCGAACAATCTTACGACGGCGCTTTTTACCCTGCTTATTGTAGATCCAACGATGTCCAATGTAGACAATAACGTCTTCACCACCAGGTTTAAAGCCGCCCTCGCCGTACCATGCCATCCATCGATGGCAGACCAGGACTCGCTCGGGTGGGTTAGGGGCAAAGCCTTCGAGTTGTGTGCGCATAGTGTCACCGAGTTCGATATCACGAAGATACATCTCTTCAATACCGCGTAGGATGTCACCGGGCTGCGCATCACTCGCCCTCATCCCCGTCGTCCCCTGGCTCGTCGCATGCGCCGCCATCAATTACAGTGAACTTACTGCGTACATCGTTATAATGAGCCTCTTCTACTGCGTCCACCAGGGTCTCTCTAATAATGTTCTCATACTCAATAAACTCGGCCATCCAATCTTCGCGATCTAGGGCGTACATAACGAAACTTAGCAGACCACACGCATCCGACCAATCCATGAAGACATCGTCATCGGCGTCATCGGAAGGCGGCGGCGCCATTGCTACACGGGCCATGCCACCCTTAAATACGATACCCGAATGGCCCTCAGACAAATCTCCCAAGCCCTCAGCCAGGGTTGCATCGCCATCACTACCGGTTACAAATCCAATCATCTTCACTCTCCCGGGACAGGAAAACGTCCCTATCCAAATTATATGCGCCATGTACTGCTTGTGCAAGCTCTAATACATGAAATAGCCCAATCTTTGTCCTATGCATAGAATAAGGGCCAATATCAATGACAACAGCTTAAGCTGCCAATTCTCGCGCAACCATTCAATCAAGGCGCGCCATATCACGGGCACGAAGTTCGAGCATAAGCACCAAGACACGATTCATTCGGGTGCGGTTGGCGCTCAACGGGTTACCGTCAGCCTTGAACGGTGTTAGATTCGACATGATATCACGGATATGATCCTGACGCAGTGCGCTGAAGCCCTGTGGTGGTGTAACGCCCATCGACTCGAGTAAGCTGAAAAGCTCCCCTTGAAGTTGTTCATTCGTCATACCGGGTACTGTCTCGTCCGGTCGGATAGCGTCTGGTCCGCCCTCGTTTAGTCGTTGTGTGTTCGTGCCTGTTCCGTTGGTATTCATAGATGTTCTCCTAGTTCCTCTAATACCTGGACAAACATAGCGTCTGTCCACTGTTTAAAATATGCGATTCTGACGGTAGTCCATGTGTAACCCAATCGATACGGACCGCCATCTCCCCCTGCTGCCATGTTCCTGAACTCCGATACCATGCGACTATATAGACCCGGGTGATCCCATCGATAGCCCTCAATTCGGCGTTTCATCATCCGAACTGGGTGTTGCTGGGCATGGATGGGTGTCTTCATGGCACCTCGGCGTCCTTGTTAACAGGAGCTCCTTCGCCAAGCATGCTAAGTACTGTACCGAAGTCCCCATCTGCCCAACCATCATAGTATGTATCCCTGAGACTCCAAGGGCTCCATGGCTCGATTTGGCCGCAATTGCCCCCGGCGTTCATCTCTCGAATTGCCCCTACCCACTCTGTATATTGCTTGGGGTTGCTTTTGCGAAGCTCTTTTGCTTCCTCTGCTTTTCTCTGTATCTGCGTCCAGTTAGGTCGCTTCTTTGGAGCCGGGGATATCCGCTGACTCTCTTTGCCTGTGATCATTAGTATACATCCTCATCGATGGTAAGGGTTGAAAGCTCCCGAAAACTCTCGGAAGAAAATTTTGAGCCTTTGGGCCCATTGCCCTGCGTAAGCTCGTCCGGAAAAGGTGTCACATGGTAGGGCGATCCAAGGGATCGACTAATCAAGTGACATCGCGAAATCCTAATCTTGATAACTCGTGTGTCTTCATCTGTCATTAACACACCCACGTACTTTAAGCCTGAGTTAGGTGACACAAATGGCGCCTCGACCACGATACCTGTCTCCTGTTCGTCTAGATACTGTTTTACATATATTAGGTCACCGACGTGTAACGGTTCACGCGTACGCCCTGTGTGCTCATAGCTATTCATGTCAATTCAGTTTCCCTGACAATCTCGCCTCTGGATTTTAGAATGTTTTCAATAAGTTGCAGGCCTTCGCCTTGATCTCTTACTGGTACCATCATTCCTTCGCCCACAACGTACATGCCATCAGACTTATATACAATTCGTAGTGGCCCGCTCGTGTCAAATGATATACCGTCGTTGAATCGTAGCATGGACATATTATACCTCTTCGTTCATAGTGTTCAAGTAAAAAGTTTTCAAATTTTCCCGCGAAGAAAAAGTGCACATAGACTTAGGCCACATGCCTCCCTAGGGTCCCACTGAGTATGCGCAGAAGGCCCTCGCAGGGGGGGCTAAAAGCAGCTTTTTAAGGGGCTCTCTAGCGGCCCCCTTTTAGGGGCCCCCTGTGCTCCTAACCGCTTGGTTTTGTTACACTTTTTCTTTTGCCTGTACGTCCCCTGGCAAACCTGCTATCCCCTGCCGAACGGGCTGAACATGAGCTTGAGATCTCGGGCGATGTGATCGCTGATCTTGCCGTCGTCCCATTTGACTGTGATCGTTGCGCTCCCTCTTCCCCCGACTGCGACGACCTTGCCTTCGGGTCCGTCGTTATATCTGTCTCCAGCTAGCCTGACGACCTCCATTACTCTCATCCCTGTTCCCTTACCCTTCGATGTTCTTCCAACGCTACTGTAACCCCTTGATATTGTTACACTTTTTTTAACCTGCGTGTGATTTTATTTTTCCGGGTACCTCACCTGCGTCGAGCAGAATACGTCCCATGTCGCCGAGTGGGCTAGCATATTCGTATAGCGTCTGCCCATTTTTGTCTCGCCTAGCCATGAAAAAGACAGTGCCGGCCGGGAAACGGTAACCCGTGCCCGTTGACCAGTGCCACTCCTCTGTAATCGTAACTGTCTCTAAGCGTTCAGTACCCATCATAACCCCTTGATTCTATTACACTTTTTTAAGCGTTACGGCTTTCTTGAACGACCGTGACCACCCGTGAACCAATCAGCTTGTGAACCTTTTGGATGTTCGGCAGGTTGCCACTCTGTGAGATGCCATTCCAAAGCGCGATGAGCATCTCGCCACCAAGCTCCGCGGAGAAGCCAGCAATTCGCTTGGACTGCTTGTCACTCCACTTGTTGTCCTTGCAGTGCGTAGACAGCCGATCGATAACCGTAGCTTGATCCGAAGCGTTCATCTCCTTCACTCGGTCCTGGACCTCGTCCCATCGCTCGAGCACATCCTCTGCAGTCACCACGAGCTCGTAGCCCTTGACGAACGTAGCAAGAGAGATAGCAGCCTCTGTACCTACGAAGCCTTGAGCGACAGCGTAGAATCCAGGAGGGCAATCACCACCAGCGATGGAATCGTTCTTAGGTGACCATCCCATGTGAGCGAGAGAATCGTTGAGGCGATGCCACGACGCCGGGTTAGGGCAAATCGTACCAGGCTCAACGGTAGCCACATCAACTCGAAGGTGAGCCGGGTTCTGACGGATGAAGTCGATAATGACGTCATCGATATCGTTACCCTCTGCCCACTCAATCCAATCAGCGTTGGTAGGCTCCAGGTCGATGGTCCAGAAACGTCGGAGCAAAGCCGGGTCCATGTCATTCACATCATACTCAGCGCCTGCATTTACTGCAGCAAATACCCGAGTCTCTGGGTGAAGACGATAGGGGTTACCGTCCTTGTCGTTACCAAGCTCCCGGTCAAGCACCAGCTGGAAGGCTGACTGCTGAACGCCAGGAAGAGCACGGTTCATCTCGTCAAGCATCAGAACCACTGGCTCCTTCGTAGCCCGGACGAACCAAGAAGGCATGCAGAACGTCATGACGCCTGTGTCCTTCATACCCTCGATGTCAGGATAGCCACCAACATCACCCTCACTCATCGTGGAGAGTCGGACGTCGATGAAAGGAAGCTCCAGCTCGTCTGCTGCAGCTCGAGCCAGGTGGGACTTACCGATACCCGTTGGGCCACGCATAAGCACGGCAATTTCTGGGGGAAGCTTTGAGGCTACGGCTTTGAAAGTTTGAATGTCCATCTGAGAATCTCCTTGGCGAGGAACGTTAAATTGTGATTAGGTACCTCCCCAACCACATAGACATAATACCATATGAGGGGCTCTTTTGCACGCGTTTAGATCTTTTTGTTCACTTTATTTCTTTTATTTCTATCTGCGTACGATTTCTGAAGTGCCATGATCACGCGGTCTCTCTTGACGTCTAGGTAGTAGTTAACAGCCAACACCGTAGCACCACCACCTGAGATGCCGATCAAAAGCGCCGACACCATTTCACCAAGACTCACACAATCTACACACTCCATACCTCTAACCCCTTGATTCTATTACACTTTTTTTAACATGCCCATTGGAATATCCCACAGCTTTTTGTGCACACTCTCCTGCACAATTGCTTTTTTGCGCTTCACCTTAGTCACGTGCCCGCGTTCGTAGTTGCCGCTGCGGCCACTCAACCACTCAACTGCATCACCCACTTCCAGCTCACCCTTAAGCCTCTGCAATTGATGATCACGCCGGGCTGTTCTCGCTGCGATGAGAATATTGATTGCTTCGGCAATTTCTGCATCGGTTAACGTGTGAGCTAACGTATTGATAATGTTGAGGTTTTCAGCGGGCATGATACTCTCCACACAAGAAATGAGAGGGGCGAAGCCGAGTCAGCCGGACTGTTACTGCGGCTTGCACCCTCCTGGGTAGCCTAGACATCAGCAGCTCTCAGCTTTTTCGTGGGAACCTTCCACACGTCTGAGCCGAACATCACTGCTGACATATGGGAGTGCGGGGGATCGATCAGGATTCCGATGGTGCCTTTAGGTAGAGTCTTCTCAAATACCCACTGGCCTTCTTGCGCGACTCGTGCGTCGTTCACCAGTTTCACCATCTGTCCCGGCTGGAGCGCGAACTTCATCCCTTCTTTACGTTCCTTCTTGACGCTTTCTCTCGCGGAGCGTCCCTCCTCAGAAGTGTTCCAACGAATTGCAGGTGCGTTCCCGATACCTTCTGCAATTTTGGCTCGCATCTCTTTCGCGGCCTTCTTGGCGTTGCGACGTGCGTCTCGCCGTTCGTTGAAATCGTCGTAAAGTTTTTCTAGCTCGCGCTCCAGCCCCTCTGTGTCGTCCCCCGCCTCCCGAGCACGCGCAATTTCTGCGTGCTTGTTGTCAATCTCTTCTGCTCTCTTCGCTCTTGCTTGAAGACGAGCTTCTTGTATCTGTTCTCTAGAAAATTTGGGCATGCCTTGCCTCCTCACCTTATGATACCATTATATCACGCCGCGAGAATATTTGCACATTGCGTTCCAAAAAATCGATGGTTACTAGCGACGTCGTACCCCGACCGCATTCACCTAAGCTTTAGAATTAATCCCTTAAGGGCTCGATTCTGCACTTTTCCTTTATTACATCGTTATAGGACCACTCGAGGTGGACAACTTCGCCACCGGCGGGATACGCCGCCCGTCTTGAAGCAATACTTCACTGATTACAACACGCACCATAAGAGCGTTGCCGTCGCGGCAATGCTAATACAAAAGAGCAGAGCATCTAGCCAAGCTAGACCCGGCGCTCGATCACCTCTTTCAGGCCACCAATCACCCATGTAATCACCTCCACATGTCTATAGTATACGCTGTCCGCGAAGAGTGTACATGGCAATGGGCAATTATTTTGCAAATATTTCTCCGACTTTTTGCTGCCATCGGCGCCGAGATTTACTTTTGCGCGCCCTCGAGTCAACTTTTTTTACCCTTATCGTCACTTTTTCCTGTACGCCACCTTTTTTGCATGCTCTCTAAAAAAAACCTGTACATTTGTCCGATTGTGTGCATCTGTTGTCTAACCCCTTGAAATCGTTACACTTTTTATTTGTTGTACATTTCGCCCGAAACCTGTATCCCTTCGTGGCCCGCGTCCCTTTTGTGGAAAAAGGTGTAATGCGGGGGTCAAAAAGTGTAAACAAGTGTAAGAGCGTGGTATAAGTCAGACGAACTACAACTGAGCTCGTTTGTTTTACTGCGAAAGATAGCAGCACAGTCGTTCGTCAGAGGTACGGCTCTGTGCGTTAGCTAGCGGTGGTTGCGTAGCCACTGCCCACAAACGATACCATGAAATAGACAGGCGTAGATATACAAAGCGCGTGTAGGGATCTGAGAAGAGAGGGGGAACAGGGCTGATGTGTGGTATTATACCTCGCTCTTACCCTCTCTATAGAGCTGAAGTGTACGTAGGAGTAGTAGTAGTCTCTCTACGCTTTTCTCTCTCTGCTTGTTCTCTCTTAAGAGCTTTTATTGTTAGTTGCGTGCGAATTTGGTCTTCGGGTTCGGGTCTTTGCCCATGTGTGTTCGTCACCGGAGTAGTCCCGCAAATCAAACATGAAAGCTTGAGAATATTCAGTTGGGTTAGGAAGTACGCAGCTGGACCATTTGTATAGATCTGTGTCTAGCCCGAAGTCCTTGAGGCGCTTTTGAGCATCAGCGTAGACATCTTCGTTATTGTCAACCTCAACTACAAAGCTATAGTCATGATCCGGGCATGTCTCGAATGATGTGCCTAGATCATTTTGTGAATCCCATGGTACGACGTTTAAAGATGTCTTCAGCTTTTGGGCTTGATCCATGATGTGCCGAACTGTTTCGTTTTGTGCCCATGCTTTACGCTCATGAGGTGATAAGCTAGCCACAGATGATAGGATACCTGGAACCATGCGAACTAGTTCATTCTGTGCATACTCGTCAGACGCTGTTCGATCTATAACGTAGCACCTTGAGATGCTGCTCTTGTATTCTATTCTCTTAATAAGCCAATTGACCTGGTCTGATAGAAAGCCTATGTCACCAACAGGGGTAATTCTGTATGCAGTGTTGACAATTACAGTGTTGCCCTTATTGATTGTGGTGCCTACTACACACTTGTCGTCCAAGTAATAGTACGCATTGTAATGTACCCCAGGTTCGTCATGACGCTTTCTACAATCAAATACTGTCAAACCCTCACGTACGACTTTCTCAATTTCCGCTGGTGACAGTACTCGACCTTTCATTCGTTTTTCCAGATGATCCTTCTTGCATTCTGAAGCACCACCCATCAAGACTTCGATATTCTCTCTACACCGGGTACCATCTAACTCAATGTACAGAACGATCTCATCGAACGGATAGGCATTTTTTGTCTGGATTAGTACATTATCAAAGTAGAATGTCATGTTGCCCTTAACAAGATGGTTCCCGTTCCATTTCATCTCTAGAACTTTTTTTCCAATCTGCCTTGCTTTTCGGGCTTTTCTTAGTTGACTACTATTTAAGCGCTTACGCATACTTTGAAGATTCAGTACTCTCATTTAAATGCTAAAACTTTCACCACATCCGCATGTTCTCTTTGCGTTGGGATTTATAAATTGGAATCCGGCTTGAAGATTTTCTTCGACATAGTCAATTTCAGTATTCATCAGATAGAGGTAGCTCTTCTTGTCAATGTGGATAGTGACTCCGTTAGACTCAAGAACCTTGTCAGTGTCAGTGGCACCGTCGGAAAACTTAAGTGTATACGAAAATCCAGAGCATCCGCCTCCCTGGACTCCGGGTCGTAGACCAACGTGACCATTGGCTTCGATTAACTCTTTTACTCTTTTAGCAGCTGCATTTGATAGTGTGATCATATGAATAAATATACTCCTGTCATCTTATCGCCATGCTAGATGATTCTTCCATCGAATTGACAATGTTGATGACCTTATCCATACCCAGGTCAGCCGGCTTTCGAATGATCATCTCAAGCTTAAGCGTTTCCTTGTTAGGCATGCTCGCGTTTAGTGATACGACCTTGACCTTGTACGCTGTGAGCATTTCACGAATCTCATTAACAATACCTGGTCGGTCGTTTAACGTGATCTTGAGGGTATGTGCCTTGTATGTGGTAAGAAAGAAGCTTTCAAGGTAGTTGATCACTGTTAAGATGACCAGCACCATAATTGCTGTAAAGACCGCGATGTCGTAGTATTTACTTCCGCATGCGATTCCGACGATAGCAGTAGTCCAGAGAGAACTCGCCGTCGTCAACCCCTTAACAGTTACACCCATCTTCATGATCGCACCAGCTCCTAAGAAGCCGACACCGCTCACTACCTGTGCCACAATTCGACCAGGATCGGAAGGCATTTCAGGATTCGATAGAAATTGAGAGTACGAGATGCTTAATATCGCAGCGAGTGAAGCACCCACTGCTAAGATCATATGCGTACGTAGACCAGCCGGCTGACCGTGCAATTCTCTTTCGAGGCCGATCAAAGAACCAAGTGCCGCGGCACAGATAATACCCATGTAAGGTTCAAATAGCATGCTATATTATACTCAGCGTCTTTAAGGATGTTCAAGCGCGTACGCTTAGTCTAATTCTTCTTTTTAAACTTATTGCGTACGTAGCCACGAACCAAAGATCCGTATACAATAGAGCATGCAATTACCATGAATGTTACATTATTTGCAAATTCAATCCACGGCTTGTCTTTTGGTCGTTCCATGGGAAGACCCTCCAAGTAGATGAGGCACCTATAATCCCGTGCCTCCCTGCGGCGTGCACCTAATTAGCTACCGTTCTTTGTCGATTGAACATGAGTTCGAACAGTATGGGCGTCGGTCTTGATTTGTTGCATTGCCTTGCGGACTCGAGTTCCGGCGGAGGCGTTTCCATCAACATAAAACTTGTTGTAATCAGTTCGCACTTCCTCTAGAAGCGTGATCATATTAGTAAGCGTGTCTGGTGTGTTTGTATTGTTATCCATTGTGTTATCCTTTTGTATATAAGTAAGTGAGGCACCTGTAATCCCGTGCCTCCCTGCGGAAGTAATTACTTACAGTGCTGTGTGTGCGTATGATTCACGTACGTTGACAGCACATGGTCCCTTTTGACTTTCACCAAGATCGAATTCGACCCTGTCTCCATCATTAATTGTTGAACCTTGAAGCTCGGAGACATGAAAGAAGAAATCCTTCTTACCCTCATCCTGGGTGATGAACCCAAATCCCTTGCTGACATTGAAAAATTTTACTGTACCTAGACTCATTATCTTCCTTTTGATTAAAAATGAGGCACCTGTAAACCCGTGCCTCCCTGCGGTATTTGCTCTAATTACTTTTGCTGTACGAAGTTATACAACTTTTCTGCTTCATCGATCACTTCTTCAGTCGTGAATGATGGAATCGGATTTCGAGTGCCCTCTGGCTTCATGTGCTCGTTTTCCATTGCTCGCTGGACTCGTTCGCTAACGATTCCCATTGCCATTCCTAGCAATTCACTTCGTAGTTCGTAACCACTCTTATTCTTATCACCCATTTTTTTCTCCTTTGTGTGTGTGTGTTAATGGGTTAGGCACCTATTAGAAACATTTCAACCCGTGCCTTCCTGCGGTTTATACATCAAGTATTGTTTTGTGTTGCGCCAACTTCTAACAATTCAATATTGAAGTTAAGCGCCTTACCAGCCATTGGATGGTTAAGGTCTAGCTGAACAGTTTCGTCACCGATCGACATGATTTGAGCCATCATTTGACCGCCATCTTCTCGCTGGCCGTATACTGTTGCGCCAACCTTAAACTCAAAGTCCTCAGGAAACATTGAAAGCGGAACTTCCTGAACTGCCTCCGGGATCTTTTCACCGTATGCTTCAGCTGCCTCTAGACGTACGTCCACAGCTTCACCTACACTTAAATTAGAAACTGCAGAATCAAAACCTGGGATTACCTGTCCTGAGCCTAACTGAAACGTTAATGGCTCTCCTCGGGCACGTGAACTATCAAATTCCGTCCCGTCGTCAAAAGTCCCTACGTAGTGCACATTTACAACTTGTCCATTTTCCATTTTGCTCAAAACTCTCTTCTACCTTTTTTATTGGTTGCTGTCCTAATCGACATACTAAATGTAACCCCATGCAATGAGATGTACAAGATATATAAAAAAGAAAAGCCGAGGTGGAGGCCTCGGCTTTTCAGTTAGCTTAATAAGCTAGCTCTAGTCGTTATGAACGATGTCGCTAGTTAGTGAAGCATTGAGGAAACTCTGAAGAGTCTTGGCCTCTCGAATTGACATGCTAATGGTGGTCGTGCCGACAGAGTACTGCTGGCCCTCGTAAGGACGGGTGCTGATCGTCAGCATGTTGCTTCCTGCCTTCTTGGCAGTTGCGTTGCGGTATACGCCGAAATCAAATCGGGTGGTGCTCTTCTCGTTGAAATAGTTTCCGTTACTCATGTATCTTTTCTCCTTGTTGTTTAGATACCGTTCTTTTGAACGTGAATTAATAATACGCTGTATAGCCATGTTTTACAAGCTGTTTTGTATTTTATTTTACTTTTTTATAGAAATATTTTCCGTGTACATGACGCATTCTAGGTCACTGCACACACTGTATTTAAGTGAGGCGGGATACAATCCGTTCCACTTGTATCCTGGATCTGGGGTGATCGTAATGATGACTAAATTTTTATCTTGTGTGGTCATAATACTTGCCTTCTTTTTTGACAAATCAGGCTGGTCAGCTAGTGACACGCCTGTTAAAAATGAAGCACATATTAGTGCCAGAATCGTTAACTTACTTTTCAATCTTTGCTCCTTTGAGTGCTTCAATTACAGAATTAGTTAGATCAATAGGAATATGTACGCGCCATGTTGGGTCATCAACATTTCCTTTAAGCGTACAGCCCACTGAAATTACATCACTAGATCCTGGTCCGTACGGCTCAACAATCTTCTTAACTACAATGAAAGAGTTTTTTCTGTCTGTATACTCAATTGCTACTGTTTCCATAGCCTCTCCTTTTTACGCTACTTTTGAAATAGGGCTTTGCACTTCACTAACAAAATCTTTCCTGTACTTGAATAGTGCACGTTCTTTCATTTTGCACTCTAGCACAACATCTACACTGAATCCACAATCGTCAAATGGTTCGTAGTACCAATCACTGTGAGCATTGACTCGCGCTGTTGGGTCTTCGTAGTTTTTGCGACTGTTGGAGTGGTGACATTGTGGCCGCACACCGTCAGGCCAAGAGTCGACTGCCATAAGGAAAGCCTCTTCGTAAGTGGAGTCTTGAGGACCACATACAAAGTGATGACTGTCGAAAACAATAGGTGTTCCAGTACGACTGACGATATTGTCATACAACATTTTCGTGCTGTAAAGTGCAGGCTTGTCGTCGTTTTCTACAGTGAGGCGTGATTTTGCAGAGTCTGATAGGCGTTCGTAGTTTTTGCACCACCTATCCATTGCTGCTGGTCGGTCGCCATAAGCACCACCAATGTGAATATTAATCTTTGCAGCCGGTGAACGCGGCAAGCCCATTAAGTCAAAAAGCTCTCCGTGTTTATCCAGTTCATCAATAGCGTTGAGCACAACTCGCTCTTCTTTGGATGTGAGAACGTTAAACTGGCCTGGGTGCGTTGAGAGACGCTGGCCGTATTTTCGTGCCATTGCGCCGGCTGTCTCTAGATTAGACTTGATTGCTTCGTAGTCAGGTAGGTCTGTAAGGTTGTACTCACTATGCCATGGAAACATACAGGAAGTCACACGAAACACGTTAATATCATGTGCGTGATTCCATGCAATGTACTTGATAAGATCTACCGTATTTGCCAAAGAAAGCTCAGAAGCATAATCTAAGCCCTTTGCTTGAAACGTACGTTTGATCATACCTCGACTACTAAACACTTTGGGCTTTTGTGCACAAAGTGTAGTATTAAGACATGCATATCCGAAGCGAGTTGTCATGTGCCCTCCAGGCGTTTGTTAGCGTTGTTATATTATACATCGCCTAGAGAGTTTTTACACGCGTGTCAAGTGGAAACTGTGAATATTTCTATGTCACATGCGGCCGTATTTGACTTCCCCTTAATAGTAACTAGATCTTCCAGTGAAGATGCTGCACCACCTGTTGTCGTATCACCCTGCTTGTTTGTAAGCATGTGCGATTTCTTAGGGCCAATAACAACTTCATATGTGTCTTGGTCGCTAGTGAGCCCAAATGTCAACTGAATGGTATTTTTGTCATCTAGGTTTGTAAGTCGTACATACTGAAGTCTTGCCTTATCTAGCGATCCGCCGGCGTCTGCTGCTGCTAGCGTAAGCAGAGTTGTTGATGTAGTTGCAACTGACATAATTCTGTGACTGTAATCTGTAACATTAGGAATATTCAGTGTTGTTATTACTTGCTGAGGCTGTTCGTTGATTGTTAGCGACTCTATAATCTTACACGTAAATTTGGTTTTTGAGACTGTTGTTGCCATAATGGTTGACCCTCCGTTGCATATAACTATGTCGCCCGATTGTAACCGTTGTACATGTTTGTCTTGTACGTGCACATCATAAAGTCTACTATTTATACATAACAGGAGGTAAATATGAAATTGAGATACGCAATTATTGGTGCACTAATGATGGCTGGGTGTGAGTTCCACTCTTATCCTGAGCCTGTCATTATGCACAAGTCAAAGACACAACATACATACATAGAACCAGAACCAACGGTTATCTACACTGAAGCACCTGTGGTCTATGTTGAGGAAGTGTATGTATGTGAACCTCCTTTTGATCCTGTAGGTATTGAACCGTCATACTGTACAGATTACGGTGTTGGTGTCGGTTACTGCTGCACTTATGAATACGGGGACTGGGATTTTTATTGTGCCGAAGAATGGTGCTGGTGGGAAGACATGTGCTACTGGGATCACATTGAAACTACATGTTCAGAGCTTTATTAGGAGGGATCATGCTAAAAATATTGACTACAATTTGCTTAACAATCGCACTCTCAGGGTGCAGTATTACGACATACAAACATGCATATGAGCCGGAGGTTGTCTACCGCACAATCACATATACACATTATCATCCTGTCAAAAAAATACGTATATACAAAAAGAAAAAGCGCGTCGTGAGAAAACTCAGACGCGCCTATTCAAACAAATACTACTGGTATACTCGCTAGCTCACCATGTGCTCAGACATATCCCATACATCCACAGCTTTAGATGAGCCTTTATTTGCGCTAGAAATGTTGCGCGGCGCAATATTTGATGCATTAAGATGATAGACATGAGACCAGTCAGCGTGGCGTCCCGGCACTAGTGCTAATAGCGTATGCTCAGGATACTTTTCTAGCACCAGATTCTCATTTTTTTCATCTCCCGGGGTTACAGATACGTTGACCGCCTTGGTCTCTGCACTGTTAGTAATAATAGCCGTATAGACTTTTTGAAACATATACACTCTCCTTTGTTGTGACTTATTAATTGGTGGGTACTACTTGAAGTACTTCATCTGCTTCATCTAATGCACGAAGAATATCAGGCAAAGAATTGTCAGACAAGCTTTCTGGGTGACACCTTAGAATATCCTTGATTTCATTTATTATCGCATCACGAAATCCATCACGGGTCTGCTGCACAGCCTCAGAGTTTGTCTTGAACAGCCGAATTAGAGCGGGATCGCCGCTACTCATAATACCGTGCTCAGCAACTTTCATGCGATCATCAACTAGATCTTCAATCTTAGTGCTGACTAGGTCGCGCACATGCCTTGACATAGTTTCTTTTTCATTGAGGCACATGATAAGCTGCTTTCGCAATTTATGATCATTTTCTGATAAGTTCGTCAACTCTAGTATGACGCCTTCAGATCGCTTAAACATTTTTTTGCCATGGGCATGTGACCCAGGTAGCTTGCCTACTGGTAAAATATTGCATCCAATGCCTAGCTTTTGTGCTTCGTTTAAAACACGCTGATATGCATTATTAACACCTTCAAATAGTCCAATATCATCAAACACTAATACATTACATTCGAGCACCAAAGACTTGACCGCGTCGGAAAGACTGTGCTTGTATGTGTGTACTGCATCAATAAGTGCAATATCGTAAGGACCGTGTTCATCAAGCTTAATCAATATGCTGTTCATGTCTGAATACAAATCTTCACACAGTGCTTTAACATTATGAAAGCCCATTTTATCGACTGAGAGTGTGTTGGCTAATACGTTATCTACTGTGACGACACGACTGCACACTATAGAAAGCAATTGTGTAGTTTGACCTGCACTAGTACCTAGCTCTAGAAACACATCTCTACACTTGCGGGAAATAAGATACTTTGCGAGATCTTTCTTAAACTGCCGGCTAATTGTTGCTTTGTGTGCATCTTTATCAGGACACGCGTCTATGTAGAGACGCGCGCGTTCCTCTGTGTGCTGATTAATCATGCGGCCAGACTTGCTCCTTTTGGCTCTTTCATCTTAAATGCCACTTCTCTGTTAACAAACGAAGGAACTTCACCACAAGTCGTAATGACCCAGCCGCGTCGAAGCTTCGAAGGACCAGGATCAGGAGCGTAACCGTCAGTCAGGATAAGATACCCATCGAAACGACTTTTGTTCTTGTTGGCATGAATTGAAGGAGCAGTAAAATCTGTACCACCGAAGCGCGTTCGGTGTGCAGTAGGAGTTTTGCCGTTACGCCACGTCATTTCGCTGTCTTCGTCAACCTCAGTATCAAAGTGAAAGCAAACAAACTCAGTTTGTTTTGCCAGGCTTCGAAGCTCGCCGAATAGAAGCTCCAGCTCATTATCACTCACAGACCCACTCTGATCGATGTAAACTGCGATGGAAGAAGTGTATCCTCGCTGGATACCTGGGTGAATGCCCGTGTACTTCCGGTTGAGGCGTCGAACATTGCTGTGACGATTAGCACGACGGGTCATACCAACAAAGTTTCGAAGCAGTGACTTCCACGGAATCTCTTTAGAAATCATTTCGCGAATCTTACCACGGGTTTCAGCAGAAATCGAACCCCACTGTCCTTTCTTGTCACATTCCTTGACTGCATCTTCAACAGCTTGACGAACCTTACCCTTAACTAGCTCACGTTCTTCTTCAGAGAGCTCATCCCAACCTTCGTGATCATCCATGGTGCCGGGTACTGCGGGACCAGCGCCTTCGCCACCTTCGCCTTGCTCGCCAGGCTTGCCTTCGATAGCATCCTTTGCATCTTCATTTTCCATAAGACGCGTGAAGTACCACTCGCCAGATTCTTCCTTGGGGAAAGATTCAATAAGAAGGGAAAGAGCTTCGTAGCGTCGAACTCGGTCTTCGCCCATATTGTCCTTGTCTTCAGCAGTAAGCGCCTTGAACGCCTTGCCAGGAATAAGACCACCCTCTGGCAACTCTTCCTCAGGGATCAAAGAATTGATAGCCAAGTCAGTAGCGTAGTTCCAAACACGATGGGGATCGTGACGGCGAGTCGTAGTGTGCTGGAAGACCAAGTGGTAGCATTCGTGCTTGAGAAGACCCTTGATCTCTTTGTTGTCTAGGCCGGCCAAGAACTTAGGATTCCACCACATCTTGATGTCGCCATCTTTGGCCAATACACCTGCAGTAGGAATCGCGTCAGTACGAATCTTGGTAACAGTACGAAGAACACTAGAGAAGAAAGGCTCGTCCCACATGAGTTTAACCAAGTGTGTATCGAGCTTGAAGTCTTTAGCCTCAGCATCAGTAACTTGTGTTACTGGGGCGAGATCGTTAGTAGTTCCTTTATCAGCCATGATTTCTCCTTTTGGACGAGGTACCATCCCCATCTACATAGCTACTATACCATACGCAGGCAGTTCTTGCACACATATTATAAATAAAGTGACTAAAATGGATAAAAAAATGCAACAAGACTTGCAGCTAAGGCTGTAAGAATCACGGCAATACACATTTCAATAACTAGTGGCACTAATTGCTCTTTTCTTCGGGCGCACATAAAACCTCCAGTAAAACCTTAAGGGCATCAGGGTCTGACATTCTATGATCAGCACCGCAGACATGTAAGCTGTAATTGTAATCAGACACAAGATTTGCTGAATCGACTATTGGCACAACATCATCACATATGCTATGTAATACGATATCATTCCCAGAACACGTCGCATGAGTTGGACTGATTTTGAACTTTTTGTATGCCGGCGCGATCAATACCGTCTTCGTGTTTTCTTTCTTTATTGCCATAGCAATTGCGCCACCTCGGCTAGACCCAACAACCACATCAGGATTGTTCTTGTCGTATTCTTTTTGGGCAATATCAATTGAAGCCTCAAAGTCTTCTCTAGGCAGCGCAGGATTTAAAACCTCGTGCCCTAACGACTCCAAATATTTTACTTTTGATCCGCCCGGAGACGACTCTAAACCATGCAAGAATAAAATTTTCATGTTTCCTCCTTGTCTACATCTATATTATACACCATGTAGAGCTAATTTGCACTGATTGGTTGTCAAAGCAATAAGACATTTACCACCTCCTCACCAAAAGGAGTTAATGCGTATATACACTATGATAAATGTCTTATTGTTTATGGTGGTGGGTCGTCCGGGGTTCGAACCCGGGACCTGCGGATTAAAAGTCCGATGCTCTACCAACTGAGCTAACGACCCACACTAAATTTTAAATGGTAGCTGAGGCGGGATTCGAACCCGCAAGCCCAATGGGCGACAGATTTTAAGTCTGTTGTGTATACCAATTCCACCACTCAGCCAAAAGAGTGGGCCGGCCCGCCAAGGAATAGCGAAGGCACCTGTCCGACCCACCAATTAGGTGCCTTCTTAAGCAGCGCTTACGCGCGCAACCTCTGTAAAACCTTTGCCGTTCAGTGCTAGGAAGAAAGTGTGGCCACAACCACCAAAGCGGTTCTTTGTGGTTTGAAGAACGCGGCAACCTCGAAGGTCCGGATCTTTTTCTTCTACTGAAAGTGTAATCATCGCATCTACCATGTGCTTGAGCTTGTTAGACCCTGCCATCTTACCTTCTTTGTTCACCTGACCGATAACGATCGCGTTGGTGAACTGTTCTTTGCAGTAGTCAGTAATCAGTGACAAAGCACGTGTAGCTGACTGAGAGTTAACTGAACCGTTTGAATATTTTCCGTCGTCCATACACTGGAGAGAGTCTACAATCAAGAAGAACGGCTTGCCTTTATTGCCTCGTCGTGCACGAAGCTTGTCACACGCTTCTAGAAGTGTTGGAACATGTGTTTCCTGACCTACAGCGAATCCAGACTTAAGATTAAGACGCTCAGCGATGAGCTTGACTTGAAAGAGAGATTCCTCAGCTGTATTAAAGACCACCAGACCACCGTTTTTGGTGATTTGGTCTGCTAGCGTCAACATCATGGTTGTCTTGCCGGCGCCGGGTGTACCCGTGAACAGCAGGACTTGCGAAGGCGTAAATCCTTCACCTCCGAGTGCACAGTCTACAAAATCTAGGCCACTCTTGAACTTGTTGCGCAGAGCCTTGGGAACTCGCACCTTCAGAATGTTGGTTCCAAAAATAACTTCATCATTTTTAACGTTAAGCTTCATCTCTATCTCCTTGGCGAGGAATCAAAGTATTTGAGGACCATCCCCATCTACATAACTAATATACCATAGGCAGACAAGATTTGCACACGTTTGCAATAAAAGTTAAACTTTTTTGAACTTTTACCAAGTTCCAATTGCAACTCTCTTCCAAGTATCTGTCGAAACGCAGACATAAATGTAATTAGCATCCCAAGCTATTTGCCCGGCAGATCCTGTATCTGATGCGCTACTTGGTGTAAGAGTTTGTCTCAAACGTATGGAATTGCTGTCGATATCTAAAGCTTCTGTGGGTGAACTAGTGCCAATCCCGACTTTTTCATTACCCCCATCGACGAATAGCATGTGTGTATTATTATTAGATTCTACACGAAAGTCAATTAGAGAGTCGGATCCTTCATTAACTACAACTTCGGGTGTAACACCACCGATTCTAAAACCCTCTCTCGTAGTTCCGGCATCGCTCGTCTTAAACACAATGTACTTGTTAGAAGACTTATTCTCAATAACCAAGTTATCAGAATCATTAATGCCTATCTCAGCCCGATCAGAATCACTTTCACGAAATGTGAGAGAAGGTTGTGCTCCATTGATTGTTAACTCTGACGTCGGCGAGGCTGTCCCAATTCCAACCTGCCCGGTCTCGTCAATAATCATGCGTTGAGTACCAGCTGTATCGAACCTAATCTTGTCTTCATCACTAGATTCTTCTACTTGCACTTTAGTATCGCCGTCGACATCTTCAATAGTGTCT
>UEXM01000980.1_pt1 | contig 26650 bp, 21 predicted proteins | sample 1796661 | NCBI WGS metagenome assembly UEXM01 (sample SAMEA4772469, study PRJEB27181) | metagenome
CGCTGTTCGCGCAAGCCGGCATGTCATCGGGTTGGTGCATGCGGGCCCGCTGCGGCGGCGACCACCACCAGCGCGGCGTCGAGGCCAGCCAGGCCAGCCAGCATGGTGCGAATGACCCGCGCATGACCTGGCACGTCTACGAAGCCAAGGGTGCCGGCTTCGCTGTCATGCAGCCAGGCGAATCCCAGGTCAATGGTCAGGCCGCGGCGCTGCTCTTCGGCAAGCTGATCGGTGTCTTTCCCGGTCAGAGCCTGTATGAGCGTGGTTTTGCCATGGTCCACATGCCCGGCGGTGGCAAAGATCATGTCGGCAGCGCCGGGTCAAAGCGATGCGTCAGCCACTGCTTTGCCAGCGTCTGCGGCTCCTCCACACAGCGGCAGTCCAGCAGCAGACTGTCGTCGGCAATGCGGCCAATCACCGGCACCGGCAGTTGTCTTAACTGTCTGGCCATGTCGCGTAGCTGTCGGCTGCGTGCGCGTTTGCTGGTGTGCTCACTGCGCAGGCGCAGCGCGGCGCTGGGTAGCCGGTCCAGCGGTTGGGAACCGGAACCAATCTGGCTGAGCACCTCGCAGCCATCAACCTGAATACCGTTGCCCGCCCAGGTTTTTAACGCGGGTAGCAGCGCCGTAACTGTCTGCTGGATATCAGTCCGGGCCCGGCTTAACAGTCGCAGGGCGGGGATGCGCTGCGCCAGTGTGCCCGGATTGGCATACAGCCGCAACACCGCGGACAACGCTGCCAGCGTAAGTTTGTCGCAGCGCAGTGCGCGTTTTAACGGACTTTTTCGAATTCGCGTGATGAGGTCCGCGCGTCCGGCAATGATGCCGGCCTGAGGTCCGCCCAGCAGCTTGTCACCGCTGAAAGTCACAACGTCGACACCCTGGGCCAATACCTCGCGCACCACCGGCTCCGCCGGCAACCCCAGGCGCTGCATATCAATCAGTGAGCCGCTGCCCAGATCGACCACCAGCGGGATGGCATGTTGCTGCGCGATGGCAGCCAGCTCGGCTTCGCTCAGGCTGCTGGTGAACCCCTGAACAGCATAGTTGCTGGTATGGGCTTTGAGCAGCAGTGCGGTGCGCGTGCTGATGGCATCGGCGTAATCATGGGCATGGGTGCGATTGGTGCTGCCGACTTCATGCAGTTTGCAGCCGGCGCGTGCCATGATATCCGGCAGGCGGAAGGAGCCGCCGATTTCAATCAGTTCACCGCGCGAGACAATCACTTCCCGGCGCAGCGCCAGGGCATTCAGCACCAGCAGCACGGCAGCAGCATTGTTGTTGACCACCGTGGCTGCTTCCGCACCGGTCAGCCGGCAGATCCAGTCTTCGACATGGGCATCACGATCGCCACGCTGACCGCTGTCCAGATCATACTCCAGGTTGCTTGCGCCACTGGCCACCGCGGCGATGGCAGCAATGGCTTCCGGCGGCAGGGGCGCACGTCCCAGATTGGTGTGAATGACGGTGCCGGTGAGATTAAACACCGGCTTGAAGGCGGGGGCCAGCAGCCGTTCGACGCTGACCTGTACCTCGGCGAGCAATGTCTGTTCATCCCCGATGTCACCGTCGCGCCACCGTTGTAAAGCGGCGCGCAGCGCGTCCAGCACCAGGCTGCGGCCATGGCAGTCAATCAGGGCCTGCATGCCGGGCCAGGCCAGCGCTTTGTCGACCGCCGGCGGACGGTTGTCGGGGGTGCGGCTTTCTGTCATGACTGTAACCCCGTCATGACAGTGGCCCCAAGCAGGTGTCAGGTGTCTTCAGATTTGTGATCGGCCGCGTTCGGATCAGCACGCAGCAGCCGCAGAATATCCCCCAAAGCCGCGTCGGCCAGGGTACACATTTCCGCGTCGGTGCGGTTCTGAATCGGGTGCGGCACAAATACCATGGCCGGGTCGAAACCCAGCGTTCTGGATTGTGCTGTCGCCGCATCAATAAACTCGGTAGAGGCAACTCCAACTCCCGGAATCTGTCGTGACTCCAGATCGGCTATGTCATGCATACAGCACGACGTACACGATCCTCAGTCAGCCAGACCTTCCACCAGTACATCCACTTCGGCAGCAATCTGCTGCTTCAGCGCGGTGGGGGCAGGGCGGGTGAAGGTGGGCTTGCTGTAGCGTTTGACCGTGATGCCCAGTGCTGCCAGCTGCTCTTCGATGCGACCCAGAAAGACATTGCCGCGCGGCTTGGAGATATCCAGCAGACCGACGACTTTGCCATCCAGGCTGTCGGGCCTGAGCAGTCGGGCCCGCTGCGTCGGCGCGTTTTCCGCCGTCGGATCCAGCAGGATAGAGTCATTCATAAGGTTTCCTCTCTCATATAATCTCTCGTGTGACAGGTGACGAGCCAACCGGACCGGATGCGGCCCAGCCGGCGATAATCGCAGAAAACATGCCGGCAGTGCCACCCGCCCGCACAATCAGCAGGCCGCCCGGCCTGAATTTGGGTACCTGCTTATCCTTGAAGCGAGCCGGAATGCCCTCGGCGATGCCACCGGCACCCACCAGCAGATCCTCGCCCGGTGCCATCAGCAGTTGCTCCAGCGTGTCGCGCAGGTGCTGCTTTGACCAGCCGGCCTCGATAAAAATACGCGCATGCTCGGGTGACACCACCAACACGGCATCGCCGGCCATGGCCAGCTTGACGTTATCCACGGCGCGCAAAGATTGCGCAATGGAGCGCGCCAGTGATTCCGGATCACGGGATTTCTGATCAATAATGCCCTGCACACCCTCACCGGGGAACAAGGTCACGGCAGAGCGGCCAGCGGCAATACCACGCTCCTGGGCCAACGGCAGCCATTCACTGTCCTCGGCCTCGGCAAAACAGAAACTGTACTTGCCCGGATTACCCAGTGTCGCCCGATCAATCTCGCCGGGACGCCCACCGCCGACATTACGGATGATCAGTTGCAGCGCCCGCCCGATAGTCGCATTGGCGCGATTGCCCTGGCCCAGGGCATTGTTGCCCGAGTTCATGCCAATGGCTTTGGCGATGGGGCCATTGACCATGATCAGCGGACTGCCGAACATGGTGGTACAGATCAAACCATGCAGACCAAAATCGTCTTCCAGTGCCGCCTCCAGAGCCGCCAGCAGCACCGGCATATACTCCGGTTTGCAGCCTGCCATGACAGCGTTGATAGCGACTTTTTCCACGGTACAGGGCACCAGATCCGGCGGCATCAGGCCGACCAACTCTTGCGGGTCGCGCGTTGTGCCCTTGAGCATACGAAGCACCCGCACTGGCGTCGGCGGCACCACCGGCAGGCCGTCACTCCAGCCGCGCGTATAACAGGCTTCAATCGCATCGTCCTCGGCGCTGACATCAATTTCCCGGGACTGAAGTTGCACATCGCCAAATGCCAGTTCCAGCCGTTCTGTAATACCCGGCTCCAGTGTCTTGGAGCCGCATCCCGGGCGCATGGCCGGCAATTCCTCGCCCAGCCCGCTCAGACCGCTGATGGTGCGCCACTCAGACTTGTCCCAGCCGTAGGTGCGTGACACCTCCCGGCCTTGCTCCATGCGTATCAGGGTGGGAACAAACTCGGTCTCCAGCCGCCAGGACTGCTCCAGAGTTTCGTCATAAAGGGTGTCGGGCAGGGCGTCGGCATAGTCGCTGTCATCCTGCACATACACACGCAGCGGGCCGGCGGCGGCCAGCTCAGCCAGCAGCGGTTCGACCAGGCGACAGGTCGGGCAGTCTGCCTTGGCGACGACGATCAGGCCATCGGGTGGGGGAGTGGTCATTGTTTCGCGTTTCTCTGGCGTTTGCTGTTACGATTCAAAGTCCAAAGGTAGCGCTGGTACTGCTGATTGTCCAGCAACAGCAGAACCGAACAATGCCACTATCCCGGGAGGATTCCATGTGCGGCCGCTTCAACGTCATTGATAGCGCCGAAGTCATGGCGCTGCTGCGTCATCTCGGCATCACGCTCTATCCCGATTTCCGCTTTACCCCCGATGCCGCGCCCGGGTCCACCATCAGCATCGTCCGCCAGACCCGCGACGAACGCCTGGTCAGCGACGCCACCTGGTGGCTGATGCTCGATCCTGCCACCCTCAAGCCCAACTACAAATACGCGTCCTTCAACAGCCGCTCCGACAAACTGGACACCGCCCGCGCCCTGGCCTACAAACCCTACCGAGAATCGCGCTGCGTAATCCCCGCATCGGCCTTCATCGAAGGCCTCGGCGACGGCAAGACCTACCACAAACTGCGCCGCCCCAACGACGCCATCGCCTTTGGCGGCGTGTACCGCGAATGGGTCAACCACGACACCGGCGAAACCGCACTGTCCGCCAGCATCATCACGCTGCCACCGCCCGACAACCAACGCTGGCTGCAGGCGATCCATCCCAAATCCATACCCCTGATGCTGCCCGACGACCAGCCCACCCTCGACGCCTGGCTGGACCCCGCCAACCAGGACGTCGCCCAATTCAATGAGCTACTGAAACCCGAAATCAGACTGAAGCTGATAGCCACACCGATCGGCAAAGTCAGCAAATGGAACGAGATCGGGCCGGACGAGGAGGTCCCTGCGGATTGAGGCAGTTGTGGTCGGGCGACTCGGGGCGGTAGTCTCGCGTGCCGGTTGGTAACTAGGTTTAGGCAGGTGATTGCTATATAATGCGCAGCTTCGCAAAAAGGCACCCATCCTGCTGGTGCCGAATTGGCGATAACTGTTTGACTGGTAACGGGAAACAGGATGAAAGGGGCAGCCTCAGAGCTGGCGCCCAACTAGATAGACAGCCCCCATGCCCGGGTGGCGAAATTGGTAGACGCAAGGGACTTAAAATCCCTCGGGGGAAACTCCGTACCGGTTCGATTCCGGTCCCGGGCACCAATAAAATCAAATGTTTACATCTAAACTACATTTACGATTCTCTTCTGTTTTGTGGTATGTAGACGCAATGTAGACGAACCTGGGCTTGTTGCAAGTAGAATCTTAGTAGTTAAATTGGTGCCAGCTATTGATGCGTGCGTCAATAGCTTGCTGTTTCGACGGAAGTCTCTACCGCCGTATAAACTAAACAACTCTTTAAATTCCTCTCTACGTACTCCGATCGCAGATAAATCCGTCGCTGTTAGTGCGAACCCAGATAAAAAAGTGTAGCTTGGACTCGGCAATTTTGCCTAACGGCGATCAATATAAAAACGAGTCGAATGAAATGGAATCTTTGGACTACCACTACCTAGAGCTCCAGTTTATGGAGAGGGTTTACAGGCTGAAGGGAGGCGAATTTCAATTCTTAGTTGAAGAAATTCTCCGTAAAAAATATCCCGAGTTTGAGAAAGTTCGGCCATATGGCAGCTACGGAGACGGAGGAAACGACGGTTTCAGGAGAAATTCAGGGATTTATTATCAAGTATACGCACCCCTAGATCCTGCTGTAAAAGATGCAGAGGCAGCCATAAAATTCAGAGAGGACTTCATTAAACTATACGATAAATGGAACGATCTAGTTGAAATAAAGGAATATAACTTCGTTTTTAATGATCAGTTCAGAGGGACAAACATTCCACTAGAGCAAGCATTAGGGAAACTGTCAGAAGAGTATAATAATGTAAGATTTAATATTATTCTTTCCCACAAACTGCAAGATATATTCATGTCTCTGAAAGAGAGGGACATGATTTCTCTACACTTCAATATCGATAGGCTAAAAGCTGACCAACTTGCGAGAACGATTCTCGAACTTGCAGTAACAGAGTTAGATAAAGAAAATGTACACAGCGCCAAGAAAATATTAGATTCTTGTGAGCCTGTCGTGAGGCAGCAGAAAAATAAACAAACTAAAGTAAAGTACGCGACACTTCAAGCTAAGTGCTTTCAGAAACTTGAAGAGCATGATTCAGCTAGATTACTACTGAAAGAGCTAGTTAGGGAAAATCCCGAATCTTTTGAAGCTCATATCGCATTAGCAGAGCTATATTTAGCTATGGATATGTACGAGGATAATAAAGAACAGTTGGATGCTGCAATGGCAATTAATAGCTCGCATCCTTCAAATTACCTCTGCATGTTAGCCAGGAAACTAAATCTGGACGAAACCGTCTTAATTGATGAGTCCCATGATCTTTCTTTACTTGGCTCTGATAGTAAACTTATCTCGGCGTATTACAGGCTAGCAGGGATAGCTACAATACTAAGAAACCAGAACGCTAATGAATTGGAAACTGGGCTTTCTTATATTAGGAAGGCAATCACACACAATACTGAAAAGTTTGAAAACTATCGTCTCGAGCTACAATTTCGTTTATGGAAAACGCATTCATCGGATTCTCTCTATGAATACAACCCGGAAAGAGAGGAGATATTAAAGTCAATAGATGAGTTGATAGAGAACTTCGGCGGGACTAAGGCTCTCAGTACCCGTGCCAATCTACATTTGAGTAAGCTAAAGGGAGACATCTATGCGAGCCTGTCTGACATAGCATCTTTTTTCCAGATTTCACGAGAAATAGTATCATCCTGCTTGAAATGCTATTTTGATGAAAGTATCGACAGTATACTCGCTCAGATATTAAGCGCGGGGAAAACAGATCAGCAATTATTCGATAGACTTTACGCGTATTTAGTGGCCCAGAAGAAGAGATTAAGTAGTGGATTAACAGAAGTTCTTATCACGCATTTCAATTACAGCGACTCCTTGGGCGAAAATGGGGAAAAGTTTTTTCGAGAAATTGGTGATTCGGATACGGTAGATTTTATCAGGCAATATATTTCTGGTGATACTGACTCAGTTATAGAAAAGCTCAATACAAATAAATCTTTTGCGCTAATCTTTATCGATTCTATAGGTAACTACTCAGAAAAAACCGAACAACTTATCGAGCCCCTCTATATCGATGACTTCACCAAAAACAGGCTAAGATTGCATCTTTGCTACAATTCTAATCAGTTTGAGTCAGCGTTTGAGATCGTAAAGGATCTGGACATCACTAAAATAGGTCCGACAGAAATCATCGAAATTTTAGAGGTTTCACGGAGATTTGATGCGTGGGATATAGAGATTAGTTTGTTACAGAGGCTAAGCGTCATTAGAAATAACAAACTCAACCTGGAAATGAAATATAAACTATTTGACGCACTAATTAGAGCTTCAAAATATAACGAAGCAATAGCTCTTGGTCAGGAAATTCTGGGAGAAGAAGCTATAACTGCAGATGCCAGGCAATTCGTCTTTCATAATACGCTATTTGCCTGTTATGAAAGAAATGTGATAGATGCGGGGGCGATCTCTATAGCGATTGAGGTAATCGATAAATTCTCTGTATCCTCATCGAGCTTCGCATCTAAGATTAGCGTCATGCCCGAAATATTGATATTGGACAGCCAGTACACAAGGGCATATATGTCGATCGTAGAAGCGATCGAAGAGAAGAACGGTTTGACAGAAAATGAATACGCGAGGCTATATCTACCAGTCTATTTCAAAATTGGTGCTGGCCTTGATAGAAGCTCTTTCACAAGGAATACAGTAAGAGACGGAGATTTCGTCCAGTTGCGAGAGAGTGGGCAATGGTATCGTTTAGGTGATTTGTCGCCCTTGGATACCATATTAATCGAAAGCAGCTCCGAGAAGTATGAAGAATTCTTAGGAAAGCAAGTCGGTGACGAAATTGATTTAAGTGCTAAATTTAGCAGACTAAAGAACAATGAATCGATCTCTTCAATTGTTTCGATCGAGGGCTACATTTATCAGAAAATTTTGGTTGCGTTCCAGCGGTTGCTTCCTAAAGATTTGGTGCCTGGAGTACATCAGTTCGAAGCTGTAAACGAAGATGGGGAGCTGGACAAGCAAGGGCTTGCGAACACCCTAAAGCTCATTTCAGGAGGTGACGATCTTTTTGAGAAGTACTGCTCTAGTTGTGTTCCATTTGCTTTTCTCGCAACAAATCAAGGAGGTTTTGTAGGAGGAATACATAAATTACTAGCCGAGGGGCGCGGTTATATAAATTCTTCGAATGGATCAATAGCTGATTTCGAGCAACAGGTTTCCAACGCCAAACGTGCAGTCTTGGAGGGTTTGAATGTTTATTTGGAAGGCACTGCAGCTGCTTTTATGGTCGAACACGGGTTACTTGAGCCTGTTACCAAGCATTTGCCGAATCTGAAGGTACCTCAGTCGGTCGTATCGCTATTCTCCAGTCTTGCGGATAGATTCTCGATAAATATGAAATCGGAAGGCCGTCTTGGTTTGGAGAATGGTGAGCTATTTTTTCGCGAAAACGACAGTGAAGCATGTTCTAAGGTTCATACAAGGATGGTTGATGCGGTTAAATATTTTGAGAAATCGATTGGCCAAGTCCCTCTAATTTCAGCTGCCATCAAGTCTTCTGAGTTTATTGAGCAATCCATAAGAAGTGAATTCTCTGATGCATCAATTCTCGCGCGTCGTGATAGCTCCCTCGTCATGACTGATGATTATATGTATTTACGAGCTGCAGAGTCCCTACTAGGCTACACTGAGCTACCAAATATATCGTCTATAGCGTTCATCAGAGCTCTTTATGAGTTAGCCTATATCTCCTTTCTTGATTACTTACGCTACTTCTATTTTCTTTCGAGTTATCGTTTTCGTTTTCTTCATGTGTTTCCATCAGATATAGTGACCGCGGTACTAGGAGATGGCCTTATCAAGGAGTTCAATCCAAACAATATTCAGCTTTTCAATTTTCGATTGACGCTATCTGAGGCTTACGGGGTCGACGCTAAATCGAGTGCTCAAGTGATTTCTTTGGCAGTGACAGATTTTGTGCTCGACGAATCAGTGACTTTTGAGATGATTGAAAAGATATGTATCGAAATATTTAGCTCTTCTCCTGATAGCCTTAGGAAAAGCCAGTTTGTTAGAGAGGTTGCTGATTTAACCGAGTCCAACGTTCACAGGTATCGCAAGCGGCAAACAATACTTTGTAGTCTAATGAATATCCGGTCAAAGCTTAGTAAGGTTAGAAATCTGAGTTCACTTTACCCATAGTTCCGTACAGTTATTGACAGAACTCCAAGGGGGCAATAACTCCTTGACATGTGGGCCCTATTCGCCCGGGTAGAGCGGGCGGGCCCTGCCGGTCTGCGACCGGTAGGGCCGCTCCACTCCGTTTACCGGGCGAATCTTCCCCATGATCAAGGACTTTTTGCCCTAATGCCTTGTCTTTAAGTAGCTCAATGGTCCAGGTGTGAACTCTGCTAGTAAAGCTCATACCGGCAAACTCAAGACCTCGAGTAATGTAGCCAAGTGGTTCCTCGTATTTCCCTAACTTGTCGGACCAGACCTTTAGTAGTCGTATAGGCATTAGGGCCGTCCTAATTGCGGCGCCGCCCATTTTTAGCATATAGGTGAACCAATCGCCCGAGTCGGCGGCCTGACAACATTCCTGCAAAATCCCTGGTGGTAGCTCAGTAGGGTTCATTCGCCGTAGTTCTCGCCACTGTGATACAGGCGGGACGCCGAAGAACTGGAACTGCCTAATACCCCAGGTAGAGGCCCAGGCGGCAACTCTCAAAGCGGATGAATCAGCTCTATTGCCATGTTCATCCTCTTCAATGCCGAACCCGTCGACGTTCTTGGAAATGTACTTGGCGACGTAGCCGGTCGCTGATCCGCGTTTCCAGTCAATAGTTTTGATCGTGACTCGGCGCTCCTCTGCGCCTGGTTCGTCAGGGGTGTCTTCAAGCGCATACTGTTTGATTATAGAGCAAACACTTTCGAGCATAGATGGTTTAGTGAATAAAAGGAGGTGCCAATGGGGAGTTCCGTCGTGGTGGGGCTCAGCGACTCGTATTCCGTAGATAAGAAGGTTTTCACGAGCGAGCTTTGCTCGAATTCGTTGCCAAATCGAATTTAGATAGGATTGTGACTGTTTTGGTGTGCTTTTATCGTAATTCGGGTTTCGGTTCCCGCTTTTCGAAAGTGCCGCGTGCATCCGGCTAGGGCAGGTTATGGTAACGAAAATCCCGATATCATTGTTTTCTTTAGCATATCTTTCGATTCCCGAAATTCGAACCATTAATTCGGATCGCCGAATCTTTGGATTGCTATTAGATAGCTGGCTTAATTCATCGATTGTGAATTCTTGGCCTAATTCGTTTCTTGCAACGAGTTTCTTTAATAGGCTTTTGTTTTTCTCCATTTGATATGAATAGCAATTAAGGCTTTCATTAGATATATAGATCGCTTTTCTTTTGCTGACCAGATTCAATGCCAATGCGACTTTTTCGAGGCCGCATCTGTGTTTTTTTCTTAAATTCCTCATCCACCAGTTTTCATCGCATAATCGTTTTATTACGCCAATATCGCTTTTATCGGGAAATCGAATGCCTTCCTTTTTGGCAATTAGACGCAATAGCCTTATTCTGCTTTGAGAATAGTCGAAATTTACGGCAAAGTACCTGCATTTAAATGCAATCTCCTCTGCGTGTTTAGCTAGCGCCTGCTCATTTCCCGCCAGTTTGAAATCAATTTGCGATAATGTTTTGTCCCAGAACCTAAGAGTGCAGTTTGCCATGAAACGGCCCTCTGCCTTATATACGTCTATATAGGTCTTTGCCAATTCGGTTGCATAGCGTTTTGGGTACTTCTTGAAAATCTCGTGCCGCCACCTTCTGTCAGAAAAGTAGCGATCTTCCCCTTCGGCGCCGCATAACCAGGTTATTTTGCTACCAGGGCAATTCGGCGGTAGCGTAAACGAGTATTTATCATCGCGCTGATTAGATTTGGAAGAATCAGGGTTCATTACTTAATCCTCCCTTTGGTGGCTATGTAAGCGGTGTTGTAGCGAACTCTCGAATCCAGGTAGATGTCGAGATCAGATAGCCTATATCGAATAGACCTTGATCCAAGTTTAACGAAAGGGATCTTGGCGCCTGCCCAGCGATCGCGCTCAAGAAAAGCAGGGCTTAGGCTAAGGTAGCTAGCGGCTTGTTTGGTCGTGAGAAGTTTTGTAGACATTTTCAATCCTCATACGGTTTAAGTGAGGAGTAAAAATATCCCGCAAAGAATTGCTTATCCAACAGCCGGGTTATCTGGGTGTCACTGAGGTAACCTCAGTGCAGAATTAAGGGATGAAAGGGGGAATTCCAGGTAAATTTTTGGCTTTATTACCTTTAAATTCGCCGATCCATTTTGCAATGGTGCGTGCTTTTGGTCTTTTTCCAGTTATGATATTTGGGTCGTTCGAAAGTACTTTTTCCAGCTTATGAGCCGCGTCGTCGTTACTAATAGGTTCTCCTATTTGTTTAAGGTTATCGTAGATTGCTTGATATTCATGGCAAATCCATTTTTTGGCTTCTGAATATTTTTCTTGCTGAGCTTTTTGCGAGGCTGCGTTTCGATTACTTTGATATTCTTTCCTTTTTTCCTCTAATTGTTCAATAGTGGCATAAGTAACGGCTTCCATCGCATAGAACAAGGCGTGTCGCCTAAATTCCATATGCTCGAAGAGAATACCTCTAGACACTGAGATAGCATCAAAATCAGTATCAAACTTATCTAAAGTATCTACTTTTTCTTCAGCACTTCTCTGCCTAATTAATTCTTCAGAGATTTTATCTATGGTTAGCTCTGGTTGACTCAATTGCGAATAAAGCAGTCCAATGTTAGCGAGGGCAATGGTCGCGAAAACCTCAGACCAAATTATCTTGCCATCTATTTTTAGATCAGTCTCAAACTCATCTCTACAAAGGTATAGGCAGGTACAGTCACTATGGAAGAACCCTTCGTCAGTGGTGCCCTGCAAAAGTTTGAAAATATGAGGCATGGCTTTAGAGCGAGCTAGGTTAAGAGAGGGGCTGCATTTATCAATGATTTTTTGCAGGTCTGCTTTTGACTTGCCTCTAACGAACTGTTTAGCTTTTTGTGCGACGGGCCCCAGCGTGAATAGAGTTTCATGGGTCAACTCTGTGCTAAACGGGTCGTAGTCGGCAAAACCGTCCTCGATATTAATCGACAGCATGAATTTTCTCCTCAATGAAATTGGTTATTCGCTGCATAGGTTCTCTGAGCCGATTTATGTCATTAATGATGTAGCCTGCTGTTACGTCATTTGGGTCTTTGTGATTCATCAGCCGCTTCAACGCATAGGCAGGGATATCTAGCCCCTCGGCAATGGTAATAAACGTGCGTCGTAGGTCGTGTAGCGTAAATGGCACTTTTGACAAAGTACTCACGCGCGTAACTGCCGTTCTGGGTTCCGTGAGATAGCCGCATTGAGCATTACTAGGAAATACGAAAGGGCTTTCCCGCTCGTCAAATCGCCGAGTCAGTAGCTCCTCAAGGAAAGTGGAGAAGGGCAGGACATGAACAAGGTGGTTTTTGGTTTCTAAGATAGTAATAGTGCGTTCACCGAAATCGACTTCTGACCATTCCAGCCTAGAAGCTTCTGAGCGTCGAAGACCGGTAAACAGCAAGAAGTGCAGGTAATCACGGGTTGTGGTGTTGTTTAGTTTGAGCGTGGCGTCAAACCAGGGTTTGAGCTGGGTGGGTTTGATGAGCGACTGCCGGCGCTCTACTTTATACCAGGCGCGGTTTTGGCTCAGCCTGTCTACAGGGTTAACCAGGATAATGGGGTTGCCTTTGCCGTCTTCGTATTTATTCCTGGCATGATTGAACAAGGCTCTGAGAACCCGCATGGCATTATTGGCCCTGGCGTGGCTTCTTTTGCCGAGTTCACGGTGTCGTTTCTCGATCATATCCTTGTTTATTTCGGTTAACGGTTTTGTCATCCAGTCGCTAGCAGCCCAATTTAGGCTGCGCCGGTAGTCTTCCACTGTGCCGGGTTTGAGGTCTTTACGGGTGAGCAGGTAATCGTTGAATGTCTCGAAGAGGGAGGTGGCGTCTACTTTGGCCTGTTTTTTTCGAGCAATGGGGTCGCCGCCGGTGGCTACATCACCAAGCAGCTTCATGGCCTCGTTCCTGGCTTGCTCGACGGTGAGGTTGCCGTAGCGGCCCAGGGTCATTCGTTTAACCTTGCCGCTGATGCGTTTTTCGATAATGAAGGATTTTACGCCGGTATCGGTCACTCGCAGGCCGAATCCCGGGATTGCTGAATCGCGGTAGAAAGCTTGCGCCTGTTTGGCGTTTGGCGGTACTTCAGGAGGCTCTATTTTGTCGACAAAGCTCTTTGTGATTCGCATTTTCTTGAGTCCCTAAACAATCCCTTGTGCTCATATGTAGACCCAATGTAGACAGTAGCTGTCAAAAACTGGCTAACTTGAGCAATCTGCTTCAAAGAACAAAAAATAAGAGAGTGTTTAATACACTGTTAATAATAGAGTTTCAGTGTATTTCAAGAAATGGCAAAAAGGAACACAATTAACTTAAAATCCCTCGTGGTAAACTCCGTACCGGTTCGATTCCGGTCCCGGGCACCACTTACAATCCGATTCATACTCACACCTGGCAAGGTGAACTCCGTGCCGGTTCGATAGGCGCGGCTATCCTGGCGCTCGAGCTATGCCCAGCCTGCGGTTGGCGCAAAAGCAAACATTTGGCGAGAAAACGGTATACTCGCTCGTGGCAAAATTAAAAATCCGAAAAAAATGACTTCTTGTCCAATAACTGTTGGCCACGCGAAGCAGAAGTTCGGCGGTCTCAGGAGCTAAGGTTTTGGATGGAACAGATCAACTACTAACAATTACCCAGGTTTCGGTAGCATTGGCTGGGTTTGCGGGTGTTGTGTCGGCATATCAACACAAACAGGAAGCTCATGTCAGGCGTGGTGATGCACTGGGCATCGCAATGATGGTCAATATTGGCCTGGTTGACGCATTTTTTTCCGTTTTGCCACTCATGTTATTTGGTTTGGGATTCAGCGAAGTCTTGACCTGGAAAATGAGCAGTGCGCTCATGGCTGCGAACTATGTGGTGTTCTTCGCTTATATTTTTAGAAATATGCGTCGAATCAAGGTTAAAAAATTGTCATCGAAGTTAGCTTATACTGCGCTTTATCTGAGTGGCCTCCTGTTCTTTTGTCTTAATCTGGCTAATACCTTTGGCATTGGTTATCAAGGGGTCAGCGGACCCTATTTTGTGTCCTTGATACTTCCACTCATAATCGCCGGGTTTATGTTTGCGCGTCTTGTACTCAGGCCCCTTTGGCGAAGTGTCAAAGATTCTGAATAGTTAACCGTTAAGGCCAGGGGTTTCAGAGCTCGGTCTATGCCCAATCTGCCGCCACACGTTGCAGCGCCGCCACCGCCCGGGAATAATCCATCCGCTCCCCTTGCCATCGGGTCACGGCAGTGCGTTCATCGATATCCATGCCCATGTGTTGATGCTGGCGTTCGATTGCCAGTCGTTCGAGCTGGCAGGCCTGCTCGTTGAACTGGGGAAACAGCGCCCTGGGCAGGATCTGCTGGTCGGGGCGGCGGAACTCGATGTTGCCCGCACTGTGATTGATCAGTTCAAAATTCTGTTCGTGTACCAGCCGGTGGTGACGCCGGCACAACAGCACCAGATTATCCAGCCGGGTTTCGCCGCCATCGCACCAGTGGTGAATGTGGTGCGCGTCAACAAACCGAGTTTCGGTACAGCCGGGGAAACGACAGCCACAATCACGGCGGGTGAGAGCGCGGCGCATGGCCGGCGAGATGCTGCGGGTCTTGCGTCCGACATTGAGCACATTGCCGTCGCTGTCTTCCATCACTGTGGTCAGCGCGGTGTCACAGGCAAGACGTCGGGCGGTGGCGGGTGACAGGAAGGGGCCCTGCTCGATACTGCAGTGATGCCCTGCGCTCTGGTTGAGCGTGTCCTTTTCGATGTGGATGATCAGTTGATGGCGTTGTGGCGGGGTCAGTGGCGACAGTCCCTGTTTGCTGTATACAACGCTCTGCTCAGCTAACAGCATCAGGGCGTCGGCGCGTTTCTGCGCGAAGGTGTCCGTGTGCTGTGAATCATCAAGCGTTTCTGCGGAAACGTCTTGCTGGTGTACCGGTGCCTGGCTGTCGGAAAACGTTTCCGCGGAAACGTTTTTGCACGCGTCTGCCGGATCGTTGTCTGCGTCTGCACAAGCATCTGCATCAACATCAACCTGCGAGGCACTGTCCTCGTCGGGCAGCTGCAGCTGTGCAAATGCCGCGTCGATGGCCTTGATGAACATCGCGCCATCTTCCGGTGTCAGCCGCCCGCGTACTACCAGCATGCCATCTTCATCGAAATACCAGCGCAGCTCCCGGCCGGCAAACTGGGCGGCTGCGGCGTCCGACTTGTTGCTTCCGGCATGGCTCTGGCCTTGCACCAGACGTTCTGCGCGCTGATATTTGCGTACCAGACTCTCCATGTGCTGGGCGGTGCCATGGCGGGCAATATTCACCAGGTGGGTCTCGTTCTGCGGCGTGGCGCTGCGGGTCATGGCACGTACCTTGGAATAGCTGATGGCGCCGCTGGCGAAGGCCCTGTCTATCTGCGGCAGGTCTGCCAGGGACTTTGCCACCCGCACTTTTTCCCGGGCGGCGCCGAGATCAATGCCGCAGTAATAATTGAGCCAGTGCGCCGGCGACTTGATGCCACCGCCAGCACCCCAGGCATTGCGTTCGATCAGGGCGGCCAGCAGTTTCAGGAAGCGATGTTGGGCAGCGTTGATGTGGCCGGCGAGGGTGGTGATGGCTGCCACCAGGGCATCATTGTCAGCGGGAATGTCTATGCCAGCCACAACAGGGGTCGGATCCGCGCTACAGTTGTATGAATCGGGGCATGTTTCCGTATCCGAATCAGTGCCTGAATAACTCGCCTGTTCAGTAGCCTCAATGGTCGTATCAACGTACATGTCGGTCCTCCTGAAGGAATTATGATAACTGTACAGATATACAGTATTATAGTCTTATCCCTTTGGATTATCACGTGTTGATCGTGATTTGGTTAAAGGGGTCAAAAATAAAAAAGAACCGTCAGGCATGCCAATTCCTGGTTGGCTAGATTCCAGGCTCGCTAAACGACCCATTGTCACGAAACAGTCTTTTTTTTGTCACTAATATGTCTTATTGTCACGAAACCGTCATGTTTTGGTAATATTCTGCGCCCGTCCTCAACAAAAAGGACGAAAATCTGAAATCTATGCGCGGGGCGATACCGGCGATCTGGAGACTAATGTGACTACGAAACCTACTTGGATAAAGCTTTCCCTTATGACTGCAATTAGCGTCGCGGCAACCGGAACTGCTTGGGCCCAGCCTGAGTTCGATGTCCGCGGTCGGGCTCACTTCGATGCCGCCTTCGTTGATGCCGACAATAACCCGGAACTGGGTAGCGGTACTTTGCTCCGTCGCGGCCGTCTCGGCGTCGATGGCACCCTGACTGATGACTGGGATTTCCAGATCGAATACGATTTTGCCGGCGGCAGCGCTACGGCCAATGACGTGCGCTTGCGCCGATCGCTGGGGCCAGGCCGGGTGATTATCGGGCAGGTGAAGGTTCCGATGGGACTGAGCGAAATTGCCAGTTCCAACAATATCACCTTCATCGAGCGATCGGCCCCCAGCAATCTGGTGGTGGATTCGCGCCGTCTGGGGCTCAGTTATCACATGTCGCAGGGGCCGATCATCTTCCAGAGCATGGTCTATACCAATGCCATTAACCAGTCCAGTACTGGCAACGACCCGATAGGCGTGGCCGGGCGCGTGGTCTTCAATCCGGTCAATGACGGTAGCAGCGTGATCCACTTGGGTGTGTCGGGTGCGGTCGAGGACCTGGGCACGACGAACAGTATTCGCTTGCGCGAACGTCCCGAGTCTCGCCCTGCCAATGGCGTCCGAGTCATCGACACGGGCTCCATCAGCAATGTCAGTTCCACGGCCAAGCTGGGGCTGGAACTGGCCTATCAGGCTGGTCCTTTTTCAGCCGAGGCGGAGTACCTCAGTGTGAATCTGGATCGCGACGGTGCCAGCAGCCCAAGCTTCGGTGGTTACCACGTGCAGGCCAGTTATGTGCTGACCGGTGAATCCCGCAGCTACCGCGGCGGTGTTTTCGGCGGCATAAGTCCGTCGGGCAGTAATGGCGCGTGGGAAGTAGCCGCCCGTTACAGCAGCGCGGACCTGGATGACAGCGGCATCGTCGGCGGGGAGATGGACAACGTCACTTTGGGTGTGAACTATTATGTTTCGTCCAACCTGCGCTTCATGGCCAATCTGATCTTCTCCGATGTAACAGATGGCCGGTTCGGCGACGAGAACGTTAATATCTTCCTGATGCGCGCCGCCTACAGCTTCTGACGTCGCTGCTTATTGTCGCCATTGCGCGGTGCCATTGCTGATCCAATGCAACGGCACCTTCGCTCTGGCGGACGGGACGAAGAACTTTCTCCCAAATGTAGAACCCCGGCCAACTTAACGGGTGGAAGTGGGGGCGTTACCCCAGACCTGGCGTGGATCGATCTCACGGGTGTAGAGCAAATTGGCATCGAAATTCATGCGATCCATTCCGAACACTTCGAATAAGGCTTCATGACTGGCCTGTCCGCGTTCAGACGACAGCGACAACGCATTATCAACCTGCTGCAAAGATTCGGTGCTGGCAACGGCCTGCGCGGCATGCATCAGTCCCGCATCACGCGTGCCGGCGACAATCAGGAACTGATTCCCTTGGGCGGCCGGGAAAGTCGCCAAAAGCCCCATGTCACGAAATGCCTGGCCTTGCTCGGGAAGCCCCGCATCGCTGGTGTAAAACGCCTGAGAGTCCTTGTTGTACAATTCGTCATATGTTCTGCCAACTTGCAGACCCGAGGCTGCAAAGTAAAGGTTGTGCAGCTTATCCATGGCACTGACGTAGCCAATATAGATGACGTGATTTTTACGCAGATCGTGGGTGCTCAAGCGAGACATCATGGTCACTTCCACCGGCTTGCCCGAGCTGTGGAGTATGGGTGTGATCTGAGCCAGCGCGTAGGCACTGCCTTCAGGCATATATGTCATGTCCAGATCAATGTATTGATCAATCATCGTACTGTCATTTAAAAACAGAGTGTTCAGGTCTCGCCTGGAATTGATATTGAAATCACGCACCATGCGGCCAATGCGCCCATACTCATCCAGTTCGCCAAAGATGTAATAGTCACCCATGACCACCAGTATCGGTAGCTCATCATTGAGAATGGTAGACCAGACAGGGTGTTCGGCAACTTGCGGATCGATTCTGGTTGCAGTACTCAGCGATGCGTCTGAATCGGGCTGTGGCCAACTCATGATGATCACGTTGAGTGCCAGTAAGACGATCAGCACGCTCATCAGTGTTATAGCAAGGCGGCTACGTGGCGGTCGGTTTTCTGAAGTCTGACCGGAGTAGCCGTGGTCATCAGTCACATAGTGCGACCCTGATGACGCGGCTGCCTGCGTAGGAACGGCTGCTATCGTGTACTCGCCTTTGGGAATGATGATGTGATGCGAGGCTTCCCGCTCATGTTTGCGATAGTAAGTGTCCAGACGTTTGCGTAGTTGGTGGATGTAGACCCTCACCACCGAATCCTTACTGACATCGAAATCACTGCCGCGCCCCAGCACATCGATAGCAATTTCAATCTCTTTAGGGGAGCGCCCGTTTCCCGCACTTTTCAGCAGGTACTCCAGTAGCGCAGCATAAATTCTGGACCGTCCCAGAGCGCCGCTATCAACGATGCGTTGATAGAGATCCTGTAGTTGCTCAGGCGAAAACACGTCGCTGGGCAGAATATGTGTGTCCTTGTCGCGGTTCATGATGACTCAGTGCTTAACGGGCCCGGGGAAATGGGGCTGGCTGCCGTTAACATTAGCGTTAACGTTATACAAACAGTTATATAACAGCCGCTTGCTTGCGCCTTAAGGTGTTTGCGCCCACTGTGCATGCATAGTGTACAGGCCGCATTCGCAGCACATTGTCTACGCTAAATTGTTATTTGGCAACTGAGCAGAGAAGGGAGTCAGGGTGGAAAACGGAATTACAGCTCGGCGCACGGTATTGGCGATGGCACTGGGATTGGCGCCGGGATTGGCACTGCAAACGCCATTGGCCGCGGCTCAGTCTGTTGAGGAAATTACGGTCCGCGGTCACAGTATTGAGGACACCGTTCCTCAGGACTTGCGCAACTACGGCAGTCGCCTTGAAATCATAACCGCCGAGCAACTGGAGCGCCAAAGTTTCACTGACGTCAGCCAGGCCCTGCAGATGCTGGTACCTGGCCTGCACATTGCGCCGAAAAATGGGCCTTTTGACTACTTCGATGCGTCTCTGCAGGGGTCCAGAGCGCAGGAAATTCTCTGGTTGATTGATGGCGTGCGGATCACCAATCGACTCTACAATGGAACCAGTCCACTGGATACCATCCCCTCTCATATGATTGAGCGTATAGAGGTTCTCAAAGGCGGCCAGGGAATATTCTATGGTACTCAGGCCGTCAGTGGTGTCATCAATATTGTCAGCAAAAGTTTCACCCGCTCCAGCGACAGTGCGGTGGGTGTGGGTGCCCATTCCAATGGGGGCGGCAATATCAACGGGTATCACCGAAGCAGTGTCGGTGATCATCAGTTTGTTGCCTATGCGTCCCGCGACCAGGCGCGAGGCTATCAACCTTTCAGCGACGCGGACGCTCAACCCAGCGCCACCCAGCGTCGCCGTGGCTACGAAGTCAATGTGCTGGGTCTGAAATACGGCTGGGCCATCAATCAGGATACGCGTTTGTCGCTGCAGTATCAGCATGGCGAAAGTGAGCTGGATTTCTCAAGACCTTTCCGAAATGCGGAGACGGTGAATGATCGTATTGAGGATATCGTAACGGCAAAAGTGGATTTGAATGTCGGCGATAATGTCTCCCTGTACGTTAAAGGCTATTTCCATTCCTGGGACACGCGCTACACGCGCATACACAATGAGCTTGATGACAGCGGGCAGATGACCGGTGGTTTGCAGGTGCTCAATGATGGCTCCTATTGGGGATATGATGACTACGGTCTAACGGCGGTGGCGAAATTCAACGATGGCAATGGACTGGAATACATTGCTGGTCTGGATCATCAAAGCTTTTCCGGCGAGGATGACGTATGGCGCATCGCCGATCAACGCGAAAAAGTAAACGCTGCATTCCTGCAGTTGCGAACCACGGAACAACTGCTTGAGAACACTTCCATCGCAGTGGGTGTGCGCAGCAACCGGCCCTCCAATGTGCAATATTCCACGGTCTGGAGTCTGAGCGCGCGCCACCAGCTGAGCGATGCGCTGTATCTGACGACCAATCTGGGTACCTCGTTTCGCCTGCCCGATGCTGAGCAGTTGTTTCTCAATGAGCTCTATGACGCAGACAATAACGGCATACCTGATGATGGCTGGTTCGCCGTAGGTAATCCCGATCTGAAGCCAGAGAAAAGCAGAAATATCAATGTGGGTATTGGTGGCGTTTTTGGCGACTTGCAATACGAGTTGATAGGCTTCAACAGAAAAATCACTGACTATATTGATTCGTATGTGCCGATTGTTATCAGTGGTGTCACGGGAGAGAGTTTCGTAAATTCCGATGATACGGTACGGGTGCGTGGCGCTGAGCTGATTGCCGCAATGTTGCTCAGTGAAGACTGGCACGGCAACGTCAGTTTCACCCATACGCGTGCGCGTTTGAATAATGCTGGCGGGCAGCTCACCAGTATTCCCGATAGGGAGGCTAAATTGAGCCTGAACTACGAGCCGTCGGGTGCGGCATGGGGGATGACGCTTGCTGCCAACTATGTAGGCGATATTAACGAGCGGCAGGCTTCGACGGCTGGCAACTACACTGCAATGGACATTTCCGGTTTTTACCACTTTGGCGCCGGAGACAAGCACCGATTGACGCTGAAACTGGAAAATATCACCGATGAGCAATATGTCACCCGGGTAGATCGGGCGACTCGGGACACCGGTGGCACTTACCTGTACGGAAATCTTGGCATGCATAGAACCGCGCATGTGGGATACACCTATCAATTCTAGTTTTACTGGTTGCAATTGATGCGCTATCTGTTTCTTTTACACCGGTATATGGGCATTGCTATCGGGGTAGTGATGGCACTCTGGTGTTTGTCGGGATTTGTCATGATGTATGTGCAATTCCCGGACATCACCGCTCAGCAGAGAATTGCCAATCTGTCGGAGTTGCAAACCGAATCGTGTTGCACATTATCTGAACGCAGTGCCTTGCAGGCGTATCAGTTTGACGGCTTTCGGCTTGAGATGATGGCAGATACGCCGGTTCTGCGACTGTCTGGTGAAGACGGCAGTCATATTGTCAATCTTGCTGACGGCAGAACCTTCTCGCGCGTATCGCAGGATGTTGCCGATCAGGTCTCCCGTCGTTATGCCGAGCGTAGAGAAATCAAGGGTCAAGTCCGCTTTCTGGGACTGGTAGACGTCGATCAGTGGACGGTATACGGATCCTTTAATTCGCATAGACCTCTATATCAATATGGTGCCAATGATGAGCAGGCCACGCAGTGGTACGTATCAAGTCTCACCGGAGAGGTGGTGCAGGCAACCAGCGCCCGGCAGCGTTTCTGGAATTATCCCGGTTCTATTACGCATTGGCTCTACCCTACTTTTGTCCGTAAAAACACCGTCGCTTGGGCGCAGACCGTTATTTGGCTTTCAGTAATCGGCTGTTTTCTTACCGTGACGGGTCTGGTAATAGGAATTCGTCAGTTTCGTCGCCGACGCAATGGGCGGCGCTCACCCTATCGTGGCTGGGCATTATGGCACCACTACACGGGTTTGATTTTCGGCGTGTTGGTACTGAGCTGGGTAGTCAGCGGGTTGTTTTCCATGAACCCCTGGGGAATGCTGCGCAGCACCGGTGCGCAGGCGGAATCGCAGCTGATCAGAAGAGGGGATTTTACCTGGGATGATATCTCGGAAATCGTTTCAATCATCCCGCAACAATCCTTGCCCGAGGGGGTCGTACAAATTGAAGGCGGGATGTTTAATGGCACTCCCTATCTCGTTACCACAGCACTGGAACCAACTAATGTAGATGGCGCACGACCAGAAACAGAAATCAGGTTTGTGCGGCAACGATATGACCAGAACTTTATACCTGCGACGCTCAGTCGGCAGGACCTGGAGCTGGCTGCTCGTCGACTGCAGAGAGGTCGTCCGCCCGCCAGTGTGACCGTGCTGAATAGCGATGACGCTTATTACTACAGCCATCATGTTGCCCGTGAATTCCCAGTCGTCCGCGTTATCGCAGCGGACGAGCAGGCCACGCGTTTTTATCTGGACCCGCTCACTGGAGTGATACGCAGCAAAGTAGACAGAAATGCCCGGTGGTATCGATGGCTTCATTATGGTTTGCATCGGGGTGATCTGTTTCATTGGTTGCGGGTACGTCCGGTGTGGGATTTGGTGCTTTGGCCCCTGCTGTTGGGAGTCAGCATTGTCTGCATCACCGGCGCCTGGCTAGGCATACGTCGTTTAAGAAAGCGTAAAACAGAACGTGGAAATGCAAAGTTATCGTTGTCAGAAAATTAAATGGAGAACAACATGCCTGCAAAAATATTTGAGTCGCAACCCATTGTTGTTGTGATGTGCGTGCTGGCGCTGTCTGCGTGCAGCGGGGGTGGTTCAGATGATCCTCGTCCGCTGGATAATCCGGCAGTCTATCAGCACGGTGAGTCGGTTTTTAAAACACACTCAGTTGAGATTACTCTTCAGGCGCAGGAAAGAACGGAGATAACGGCGGCGCTGGATAAGGACAAGGTAATTCTCTATCACTGGTCTACGGATGGAAGTCCAGTGTACGCCGATTTCCATGGGCACGAGCCGGACGATGATTCTTACTGGCTGCGCTATCGCGAAGACGAGGCTGCGACCAGTTCATCGGGGAGTCTGGTCGCTCCGATGTCGGGCCAGCATGGCTGGTATTATCGCAATGACAATGACATGCCAGTGGTTATCAGTTTGCAACTCACTGGATTTTTCAACGAGATTATCGATACCGGCATCTTTGACACCCCTGAAGCTCAGGAGTAGTCGCTTATCATAGTGCATCAATTCACGACGCTCAGCGGGTGTTCAGCGCGGCAATGCAGGTTTTCACATTCGATCGGTCCTCCGGCCTTCATGTCAAATTACGATTCGTTGACAGCCATTGGACCGCCTCTATTGGGCGCGTGATAATAGAGTTCTGCGCAGTGCGATAACCGCTTTTCCGGCATCGATCAATCGACCAGATTGCCCTCATTGATTGCAGTCTGAAAGTTCGTGGCTGCCTGCGTCATGTTTGTGTCTGTGTCAGTCAGAAAACGGGCCCGCACATCAAAGTTTCCATTCAGTACCAAATGGTCACCGATGCGAACGGCAGTTCGGGGGTCTCCGCGTGCTGCCAGATTATTAAACACCAGACCCAGCGCGCAATGACCACCGCCAAAAGGCAGGTAGTGGTTGTCTCCCGCAGACGTTGTCGCGGAGCTGAAAGCCTGGGCATTTTCTGCCGATGAAAAGCACCAGCTTAGCCCATTCAGTTCGATCCTGAACTGGGAACAGTCGGCCACAGCGATGGTGTGCTGATCATATGCCGCTACCGGATCGTAGGGTACCGTCAGATCGCCGTTCTTGCGGGAGAAGCCTATGCCATCATTATTGATAAAAACGGGCTGAGTTTCCTGTGCAGTTGCATGCAGGCTGGCTGCTAGCAACGTTACGGAGGTCAGGCTTGTCAGCAGGATTGATATCTTGGTCATGTTATTTTTCCTTTAGCGACTTCGCATCAGTGTGGAGAGGGTTTTTGTAAGCGTGCCCCGACTCAGGGCTGTAACTACCGGTTACACCGCCGATAATTGGCAGAACAGTTGCCATGATGATATCGAATAGAAAAAAATGCCAGTAGTCCTTGGGTTAAACCCCGCTCCGATCTCACTGTCAATCTGCGTACTGCAACCCAGCCACCGCCATTGAATAGTCCATCCGCTCATGCTGCCACCGGGTGACGGCCGTGAATTCATCGATAGACGTGCTCATGCGTTGATTTTGGCGTTCAATTGTCAGTGTCTGGAGTTGAGTCCGGGCTACGGTAAGGGTCACGGTATAAATCAGTGCCCGAAAAATTTCTCGGCGCAGTAGCCGGAAAGGGAATATTCGCGTACATTTCCAGGCACTGAAGGAAAAATGTATTCTGTTCATAAATACAGTGTTATAGCGTTATCCTTCTGGATTATCATGTGATTACCGTGATTCATCCAAACTGGTTAATACATATTTAAGGAATCGTCAGGCGTGTCCATTCTTGACTGGCTAGAGGCCATCATCAAACTCGGTTTACCCATGGCGGTATTGGGCGGGCTCATGTTCAACTGGCTCTACGGGGCGGGGCAGCTGTCGCGTGACGACGGACACCAGGCCATTCGCCAACGTCTTGCCGAACTCAGAAAGCAGCACAAAACCAACAAAAGTAAACACGGCAACTACCTGTACAAACAATGGCTGTTTTTTGGTGGCGGCTTTTATGGTCTGACGGTGCTGTGGACCCTGCTGGTGATCGAGGTGGGTGAGATGTTCAGATTCATCCTCAATTTCGATCTGGCGGCACTGCTGGCCAATGGCATTGTTGCTCTGTTCGTTAATCTGGTGGTGTCGCAACTGGGCAACATTGTCACCGCATTGCTGTGGTTTGGCTACTGGCCTGATGCTGGTGGTTCGTCGGTGGTTATCTGGGTGGGTATTGCCTACGCCGGCTACCTGTCTGGCATCCATCTGGCACGCGAGGGCGAAAGCCTGCACGGCCTGGCGGATCTGAAAAGCAGGATCAAACTGCGCCGGCAAGGCATGAAGGACAAGAACGTCAAATGATTGGCCGTATCTTCGCCATGGCCGCATTGATTGAGGCGCTTACCTGGGCCGGATTGCTTATCGGCATGTTCCTTAAATACGTCACCGAAACCACTGAGTTGGGGGTCTGGCTGTTCGGTCGCCTGCATGGCGCCGCCTTCATGTTTTATGTGGTCGTCACGGTTATTGCCGCCTGGCGCCTGCGCTGGCCGCTGTGGGCGACCGTGCTGGCCGTTCTTGCCGCCATTCCGCCGTTAGTCACGCTACCCCTGGAGATCTGGTTTAAGCGCCTGGGTCTGTTAACGCCAAAGCCAACGCAGAGTCAGGGTAATGGTGATGGTGAGAGTCAGACAATCAACCGCGACCAGCTGCCATAAACCCCGTTAACCGGTCCGCGGGGAATACTGGCGGCCATGACGATAACGCCTGCCACCAGGGTCGCAATAGTGACCAGCAGACTGCCTTCCAGCACCAGCGCACAAATCATCAGGCCCAGTGCCAGGAACAGGTTCAGGAAACGCAGTGGACGGGCCACCTCGGCCAAAGCGGTCACCGATATGGTCATTATCAATGCACCGATCAGGTGATGTGCGTCGGCCATGCCACCTTGGGCCCCCAGCAATAAACGCGTGAGCATCAGCAGAGCGCCGACCGCGATACAGGCTATCAGGCCATAACACAGCCGCACACCGCCGGTGAACATGTCCTTGATGATGGCGATGGGCGAGCGCTGGAAATCATCCACCGCGTCGTCCTGCCGGCCCTTTTTGCCCTCGTCCGTATCACCGAAAATGAACGCGCGCAGCACCGAGTGTCCCTCGCGTTTGCGGCGCAGCAGAAACTGTCCGGTCGCCACCAGCTCATCAACCGAAAACGGAATCTGCAGCAACATGGCCGCAGCCGCCATCAGACACAGTGTGCACCAGGTATCCAGCAGAATAGGCTGGATGATAATGAAAGTAATGGAGACAGCACCCAACGGCACGATCAGAATGCCAAACAGGATGGTGAGCCAGGGCATGGTGCGCCAGCGCTGTGATGAGCCGATCACACCGACCAGTATCTCCAGCAGATAGACCATCGCCCCGGCGCCGGCATCGGGCACCGGCCAGGCTTCGGAGATCGAGGAGGTGATGATTTCGCCGGTGCCATTTTTACCATCACCAGGCAGTGCCCCGGCAAAAAACGGCTCCCAGATGGTGTCAACGTGACCCAACTGGTATGCGGCCATGTAGGCGGAGATAAAAAAACCGATAAACGCCAAAATAATAATCGGCAGTCGCTGCAGCCAGGAGGAGGGCGAGTACTTCCAGCCGGGGGGGACGGTGGGGCCGGTCATCACTGCCAGCGGTGACAGTCCCGGCGCCGGCCGCAGCGCAACCGACAGGGCGACTACCAGGAAACCCACCACCGAGCCGTTAAGATAAACCGCTGCGCTCGGCGACCAGAACACCAACGGCGCTGTCATCACCCATAAACCGACGGCGGCCGTCGCCCAACGCGCCAACGGCAGGCGCCATGACAAAGACAATGAGGCCAGGATGACAATGGCGATGCCTGACACAATGTCGCTGACCGCCATCGCCTGGGATTCATAACCCAGGCGAGGTATGGAGGCGATCAGCCAGAAACCCAGTGCGATATTGAACAGCGCGCCCCAGATGTTGCGGGCATGTTCGTCGCGGTACCAGGTCTCGTGCCGCTGGCGCATGACTTCAGGTTTATCGGTTTTCTCTTCCGCATTTACCAGCCAGTCAGGCGGGCGAATGCCATTGTTCCTGTACCAGGCCACCGGATCTTTCTTCAGGTTCTTGACCCTTATTTCCAGTTTTTTGCCGATGCTATGGCTGGGCTCCCAGCCCCGCAGATGTTTGGCCTGGGGGATAACAG
>UEXM01000128.1_pt2 | contig 26571 bp, 27 predicted proteins | sample 1796661 | NCBI WGS metagenome assembly UEXM01 (sample SAMEA4772469, study PRJEB27181) | metagenome
TCTCAACTCCACACTGGTGAGCAGCCATAAGTGTATTAGTGTTTATTTGAATGTTCTCATCATAAAAAATCGCTGGATTTTGAATGTTTTCGAGGATTCCCCCCACACGAGCAGCAAGATGGATAACCCCATCAGGCTTCTCGGTGTTGAATAGCTCTAGGACCGCTCTGTAGTCCTTTAGATCGCAGTCTCCGCTTGACAGATAGGTCATGTCAGGAAGTACCTCTTGTAGATGCTTCCCCAGCATCCCAGAGCCTCCAGTAACAAGATACTTCATTCTAGACCTCCTCGTATTGGAACATATCGCCATACAGTGCCCTAACCTGCTCCACCACCACAGGGCGTTCCTTTATTACTACTTTAAAGCCGCGAGTCGCGAGACCCACAGCGAAAGCAAGCTGTTGAGATTCTTCAATCATTGTTGACTCGGGCTTGTAGGTCACACTCTCAAACGACACGGGAGTCTCTTTATCATGATTTTGTTCATAAAAGTCTAACTGGTATTCTAGGTGTTTTTCATTACTTTGGTCAGAAGCGAGGCTGACTAGAGCCTCGACCCCTAAATCTCCGGCGTACAGAGCCAGAGCACGATTATCTCGCGGGAAGCACGGGCCGCCATAGCCATAGCCATAGCGCAGATATTTGGAACCAATCTTAGTATCGGCTCCAATAGCTTCCAGAACAGTGGACGGTGCACCGCCGGCTCGGAGCACAATGTCCCCTACCATATTAGCATAGGCAATCTTGGTAGTTAAAAAGCAGTTTAAAGCTATCTTGGTAATCTCGGCTTCAGTGGGGCTCATACGAGCGATACGAGGACTGTTCTCAGTGTGTTTTTCATATATTTCCTGCAAAATGTCTCCGGCTTGGGCTGACCCTTCGCCGATCAAAACCATGTCGGGCGTTGCTTGATTTTTGAGGATGGTACCCTGGGCGATGAACTCGGGGTTATAGCTCACTGTGTAGTTCAAAGCTTCTAAGCGTGAGCGGATCGAATCGCAGTATCCTGGCATTGTAGTGCAGCACACCACAAAATGCTTGGGCTGGCCATGACGGGGAAGATCTTCAAGAGCGGTGATTAAGCTTTCTACCTGAGAATGATCGTATCGTCCATTCGGAAGGGAGGGAGTTGCAACAATGACAAATAGAACATCTGAGTGTACCACAGCCTCTGTTAGGTTTGTGGTAGCCCGGAAATTAGTGGCAGCCTGAAGATGTTCGGTGACCCCTTCTTCATCAGAAGTAAAATCTTTACTGTTCAGCTTGTCGACATAATCTGCATTGATATCTACTCCTACGACATCATAGCCACATTTTTCGAGGGTAAGCCCGAAGCAAAGTCCGAGTCTCCCAATTCCAATGATGCTAAGTTTTTTCATCTTTTACTCTCCTACCTTATAGGTGGGGATTCCCACCATTTTATGTTTGTTTTTGTTATGAAAAGACGTATAGATGGTCAGCACCTCTTCCTGGCGTGGGGTTAGGAGTTCCGATGTAGATGTTTCTAGATAACCCATAGCCCATTCTAGTTCTGCATAGGATGCCCCAATTTGGGATTCGTCGGTCCTAGAGTCATCCCAGAGACCATCGGTGGGAGGTGCATTTAGGATCTCGTCGCATACCCCTAGGGAGGTAGCCAGTTCGCGGACCTCACTCTTAAGAAGATCGGCAATGGGGCTAATATCTACCCCGCCATCTCCATACTTCGTGAAAAACCCTACTCCGAAGTCTTCGACTTTGTTACCTGTGCCTACTACCAGTCCGTTATGGGATGTGGCCAGGTAATATAGCACCATCATTCTGAGGCGGGATTTAGAGTTGGCATTAGATAGCAGGTTGTATTCAGAAGTGTCTTTGAAGATTTGTTCAAACGAGAGGTACGCTTCTGTTGCATCGATATAGACAGCCTCTACATTAGCATACTTTTCGCACAACCACTGACATTGTAGCTCCGACAGGTCAGTATTCTCTTGCTTTGAGTTAATAGGTATATTAACCACATAAGTTTTGATGCCTGTCATAGCACATAAGGTAGAAGACACTGCTGAATCAATGCCGCCCGATACGCCTATAACATAGCACTCCAAGGGGCTGTTTTTGAGATATCCGGCTAGCCATGCCGCGATGTCGCTTCCTAAATCTTTATCTATCATTATATTATCTCCGCTGTGTTTTTATAGCGTCCCACTCGTCGTCCAAACCATAATACCTCTTTCGCCCACGTAAACGTGTCCGAATCATAGGTCTTGGCATCAAAGCGCACCGTATTGTCTTGCGCAGTGAGATCGTCGCCATCTTCAATAAGATTATGGATATTATATTTAAACGTTTTTTCAATAGGATACGTTGCGTGAGGATTACTTAGACGACTGATCTGATAATCGAATACCTCATCGAGGACTTCAGAGTTTGTATCTACATAGTATTCGTCCACAAAGGTACGCATTTCCTCATAGAATTTTATCTTGTTTTTCTCATCGGATATCCTAATGCAAGTGGACTCATCAACGGCCCAGTTAATATCGCCGGCGCCTTCTATGACATAACCCCAATGTCGTTGGTTTTTTATAATCTTGTGGAGGTCTTCTTTGATGGTGTGATATTCACTCCCAATAAAAGTAGCAGGATTTTTCTGAACAAAATCCATAAAACTACTGTAGAAATCCCGGAAAGATATACCGTATGCCCTATTGAGAGCCCGGGAGATGAATTGGAGGGGTCCGAGGTAGTGCCCAAAAATGATAGCCCACCGATATTGATGTCCTTCGATCCACTCGTCGGGAGTGAGGGTGTTGGTCTCTGTAATAAACTCTACTGTATCGTTACTTAATGTTTCGGTAATGTGTCGGTGTGAGAACCGTGGCTGGGTTGTAGATGTTTTGATTCCATACTTCTCAATATGTTCTATAGAGCCGATTGGAGCATTTGGAAGCAGCATCATCAGATGAATATCCAGATAGTTGTGATAACCATATTCCATAATCTCAGCGATACCTGCCTTAAAGGTCTCAACCGTTTCTTCCGGGAGTCCCCAGATAAGCTCCACATAGCTACCGATGCCTTCGCCCTCATAAAGTTCGATGAAATTCTTAAGTTTACCCCCGTCGACATTGCGCCTCTTGACAGCTTTAAGAACTGCGGGGTTCATAGACTGGAGAGCGATTGTCATACCCTTTTGTGCACCAGCTTCTTCAAAAACTTTTGCAATGTTAAGAATCTTATCAGCCTTTCCTTTAAGCCAGGTTACCCTATAAGCATGGGGGTACCCTGTCTTAGCTTTTACTTCTTTGACAAACTGGGCTAACTCATAGTCATTATCATACTTGAGTCCGAAGTTTGAGTTGGCGTCAGTTACATATTCAATTTTATTTTCGGCTATCCACTCAATTTCTTTTTTGACTTTATCAAAACAGGTACGTACCTTCGAATAGTAACTCTCACCAATCTCGCAAAAGGTGCAACTAAAAGGGCAGCCGCGGGAGGACTCCACGCTTACGTTATAGGCTAGCCCCTTAGTGTTGTTTGCCAGCAACTCATCAAAAAGCCCATCCAATAGTGGGCTGGGAGCATTTTCTATATCTGTCATCCGGGTTCGGGGAAGGGTGGTTTTTTCCCGGTTTTTAACATTAATCGTACAGCCAGCAATTTGTTTGTAATCAGGACTCTCTTTCAAGTTTTCCATCAAGATTTCATAAAATGACTCTTCGCCTTCGTGGTGAACCAAAATGTCAACATAGGGATGCTCTTTAAAGAATCCGCGATGACGGTCTGACATTGGTTGGTGCTGACCTCCAAACACGATTAAGCAATCTGGATATTTTTCTTTGACTGCTTTTGCAATATCACAGTTCAGGTTCCAGTTCCACATGAAGCATGAAAATCCTATAATATCCGGCGACTTGATTCGAGCTAAGATGTCTTCCAGCTCCTCCCTATAGTAAAACCATTCCTTAAGTTTATAGTTTTGACTTACTTCGGGTTTACTGTTGCAATAGGACCATACAACTCCCGAACTATACGGCAGATACACTTGGTTAGCAAAAATGTCTGACAACTCACATAGATAAAGATTTTTCATAGGTTTATATCGTCTTCCAACTGGCAGGGTAAAACCCAAGCCAAGCACGGTGATCATCGGGAATAGTATAAGCTTTAGGGGCTATCACTCTCTTATCAGCTTTAGGATTGAGAAAGGCGGCCCAATAGCCAAAGCTAGTCGTGTGTGAGGTGATGTGATGGTCGCAGTTCTTCATGGCGGCAAAATCTTCTATATCTGATTTACCTTCGCAAAATATAAATCTATCATCCTCAAGCTGTTCCTTACACCAGTCGACGTCTCCCTGGTTGTGCTTCATTCCATCACGCGTACCACCAGAGAAGACTAAAAACTTCACATTATGTCCGTCAAACTCTTCTAAGGCTCGAAAGAAATAACTACCAAAGTGACTGTCTTTCGTAAGGGAGTCGTTGGGTCCATAATAATCTGTTACGATACCTCCATGTCCATCCGTATTGTCGCCGCGGCGGAAATGCACACTGACTATTTTCTCGTCGTTAGGCTTTAAACTTTGGATGTATTCTTGTGCTTCTAGCTCCAGGTCACCCTTCAGCTTAAGGTCACTCCTGATGATATCCGTATACTTGGTAAAATACTGACTATTCTGAAAATAACCATGAAAGTTAACTCCGTCTGGAATTTGAAATACCTGCGGGTTGTAGTGTGCATGCTGTCCGCGTTGCTCAATAAAGTTGTGATTAATATTCTCTAGGTCAGAGTCTCTCAGAAAATCACACTCAATATTATAGTTTCCTAACAAACAAGGTTGTGTCTTTACATCCGCCCAACACATCGTAGAGGGGTCCGGGATCTTCATCTCATATCCAGTCTCTAAAGATACCGATCTCAGCATTGCATATTGGAATAGCTGGTTACCTAGCCTGCCGTAGCGTCCTAATTCTCTAAAAGTTATCATTATAAATCCACCCAGTTCTACTGTAGACTATTTTAGCACTGTTATATCTTTAAATAAAGTGAATTCTGTCAGATCACGATAGGGAGGATTTTCAGGGATATCCGGCATGTGCTCAGGATAGTTTTGCATAAGAGTAAGTCCGCGCGCGGCTTGTTCTGGAGTCATGTACATGTTCCAGCCCTCCTCATCAATCATATCTTCATGATATTTCATTCCATCGGTACGCCCTTCGTACCGGCGCGCTTTTAACCACTTGACGGCTTCTAGATCATCGAGTAGGATCATTCCCCCTTTACCAATTTTTAGATGTTTCTTAATATGGAAACTTAAACACATCATGGTACCTGGGATATACATTTCTGATGTTAATCTCTTTGCGGCATCGTATATGGGAAATGGTTTGAGCTGGTAGATTCCTTCCCACTTAGCATCCTCAAAGATGAGGTTACCGCCGGCTTGGAGGACGGACTGCGGTGGGGAGAGATAGGTACGCTTGGGTAGGATTACATCCTTGCCGGCGACATCATGCCATTTGCACGCTAAAAACAGTGCATTAGTACAACTATTCATCGATACCGCATAGGGGGCGCCGGTATAGTGAGCTACCTCTTCTTCAAACATTTTCACCACTTTATATGGATTATGCAACATTTTCTAACCGTTCCGGGGAAGATATTCCCCTATATTTTCCTTGAAATATTCTAAGCTTACCGGATTCATAATTTCTTCAAATCGCGTGTAATACGCGTCCCAATTTAGAGTCGACAGATCAATCTCGGGCGTTGGGGTATCAAACTTGTCAAGCTTACGCGGTGACACAATTGTAATACACGCCTGGGGGATTGAAAAAACAGTCAAGTCGGGAAAAGTTCTTAAGTATGCTGCATTTTTCCACACATCGCCGTTGAGTCCCTTCGGCTCGGAGGCGGCGGTGTTCTCGTGCCAAGCAAGGCGGTCTTTTTTCTCCGCTGTGATTACATTATCTAAAATAGCCTCATAGTCAGATAACCAAATCTGCTGGCGGCTTTTTAAGATAGGGCATGTATCGTGCAAGACGATCAACCCATTTTCTCTGAGGAGCTGGAGGGAATTCTGCACTTCCTCGTGTACCACATCGAAAAGGTGAAGTCCATCGATAAAGATAATATCGTAGCGGTGATGAAAGAAATAATGATTCAAAGAGAAGAATAATTGAGATGTCATTCTGTGGGTTATATTGCCCGATGCTCCATAGGGATCAACCCCATGTTTCACCTCCACATTAGTGATGTGATCAAAAGTGTTTCCCTGATCTACACCAATCTCTAAATAATGGAGGTCGGCGCGGTCCTGAGTTAATACGTTTATAACATCGGGAGGGTCATAGGGATATCCCATGGGGTTGGTGGATCCCCCAAAATTAAATCCGGTCATGGGTTCCATCTGCGCGTCTTCGGAGATGGGCTGAAAGATTCTCCGCTGTGCTTTAAATTTAAAATTCTTACTCATGCCATTCTCCTTTTAGTATCTCATCCAATAGCGTTTTCCACCTACTGGTTACCTTTTCAAAATTATGATGTTTGTGTACGCCGCGAGGACACTTCTTTGATATCTCCTCTAAATCCGGAGACCTAAGTAACTGCAATGCGCGGTCAGCCATTTCTTGCGTATCCAGGTCTTTAATAATAAATCCAGTCTCCCCATGTTCTATTATGTCCACCCCTACAGATCGATCAAACGAAACTAGAGGACATTCATTTTGCATGCTTTCCGAGACCATCATGGGTCCCGCATCTGTGGTGGTGGTAGAGAGTCCAATGTCTGCCGCTTTATAAGCCATGGCCATTTCGGTGCGAGACTTCATATATCCAGTGGGGACTACCTGAAACGGTTGGCTTTGGGAGAGGGGTTTGGGGGGAATCGGACCAACATTTAAAATCATTGTGTTATCGCGCTCTTCTGGGCTCATAAGATCCCACATGTATTTAAACACCTCATCTACCAGATTTCTCCCTTTTCTCAAGATATAGGGAGAAGTGGTCCCCCATAGAATCAGCTTCTTTTCTATTGGAATACCTACTCGTTTTCGAACCTCTTCCTTGGACTCGCTACAATAGGGAATATCATTAGGGATTGGCAATAACACAGTGCGATGAGCATTAAATATAGAACTGTTTGGGACCAAGGTTAGGCTATATGTGGAGACTCCAGCAATTATTAGTGGCACATCCGAGAGAAACTTCTTTTTATCCTCCATCAGTTGTCGCGAACTATCTTCAGGTCCACTATCTTTTATTTGAGGACAGTTGCCACAATTTTTCATATAGCCATCACAAGCTATGCTTCGCGGGTCGATATCTAACTCCGAAGGCAGCGGAATCGAAGGATCGCGGGCCCAGTGATTGAGTGCCCAGTTTCCTTGAGGATGGTGAGGCGTGGGTATAATGTTTACCAGGTCCGGACCATTAGGGTAGCTACACCCGCCGGATAAAAGATCATGTACCATCAGCACATAAATAATTTGGCACTGGTGCTCGTCATAAATTGCCCTTATTTCTTGCGGCGTATAGTCTGCACTATAAAGTACCAATACTTTGTGCCGCGGCAGCATTTGTGCTATTTCTTGCGGACTCTTATTCTGCAGGGGTATCAGAAACGTCATGTCGTCTTGGAACGATCGCCTCTTATGGATTAACATGCAGGAGGAGTGGTCGAGGTCTCTCAGCGCGTTGAAAACGATATAATTACCGCTCTCATGTGTTTGATCATACGCATCGTAGCCGGCGATGTGCAATACATCGACTTCATCTGGTATGGAGGTTGTGTATCTCATTTAAATCTTGTCCTAAATCTTTTCAATGGAAATACACTTTCCGTGGTATCATTTTCAATTAATTGGTCGACTTTAATGAGTCCTTTCCCACACACCACAACGGGCTTTCCATCTTGTTTAAAAATTACTTTACCAACATTTCTATCTCTATTCTCTACTTCTATATCATCTATCTGTTCCACCCCAAGAACTCTTACGAGACGGCCGTTCATTAAGGAAGAAGCTCCGTTATAAGGAAATCCGAGGGCATTAACAAAATTCTCTATATAGTCCGAATCTTTAGACCAATCAATACGATAATCTTCTTTATCGCGCCACAAACTATAAGTAGCTTCTTCTTCTTCCTGGCTTTTTCCTACAATTTCTTCGTTGTTCAGGATCTTAGCTACAATATTCTTAATCAGAGTCACGTAACACCTGCAAACCACATCGATCGCTTCCTGTAAGGTTATAGGATAGGCGACCCGGCTAAACGATTGTCCAATAATATCACCACAGTCAAATTTTTCAGAAGCAAAAAGAGCACTTACTCCAACTGTCTCGTCTTTATTTAAAAGACATGAAACCAACGGATTAAACCCCCTATATTTCGGTAAGAGCGAATCATGAAAAATAATAATCTCTACATCTTCCAAAAAGAGAAGCCACCGCCATGCAACCGCAAAAGCATAATCAGTCTTAATGGTATATTCTTCGCATCGATTAAAAAAAGGTATTCTCTCTTTCACACAAAGATTTTTGATATCTTCATAAAAATCTTCCTGGATGCTTTTATCCTCGGAGGCTATTACGGTGTCCACGGCTTCTCGATGGTGCCCAACCATATACTTGAGGACTTCATAGCCCTTTTGTCCCATCAAGAAAAAAGAAATTTTATTCACGAACTTTTTCTCATTTTTAATAATATTAATCATTACAAGATGTTGTCAACATGACCTTTCTCTCTCGTAGTGCTCAAAGCATTCGCGAGTGATCCGGCAATTCTTAGTATTAGTAAAGGTGTATTTAAAGTTCTTTACATCTTCATAGTACAGAGAGAAAGCCTCATATATGTGATTAAAATCTACATACATCTTAGTATACCTCTGGTCTTTATTGGCTGACCTTCTCTCCCAGTTTGTGAAGGTCTTTTCATTGCCAGTTAAAGTCTTATACAACCTTTGGGCATCATATGCAAGATTCTCATATCTTCCAATAAACTGCATAGGACTGCTCGCGGCGGTGGTAAGATAGTGGGTTTGAGTATAGCTGAGGATCGATTGCTGGATTTCAGTCCCGGGGGTTTTTAACTTTTCTGGTAACGCTTCAAACTCCCCCAGTCCTCCGAAATCTTCACGATGATGGTGAAACATCGACGCCAAGCGATCCCAGGGGTTACGTACAAAACTAAACTTATAAGCAGCTTGCCAACGGGAGCGGCCGCGGGTCTGGTGCTCCGCTCTATTAATCTCATTAAGCTTCTGTACTTTTTTTACAACCGTGTTATGCTGTAACCACGGACACTCGGGTGACGGACCAGGTACATGCGGGATGTCCCATGGTCCACCGGGGAGGTGATGAGTTTCATAACTCTCTTGTGCCGTCAGGTGTCCACTCAGTGATAGTTCAAAATAATGTTTTAAAGATGTTCCTCCCGTCTTGGGAATATGGATATATATTACTGGATTGTTACCGACTAGGTCGTAGGGCATTATATCTCTCAATCATTGCACGATGTAACCAAGCTTGGATGGGACTCTCCCATCCAGTATCCCTTAAGATATCCGCGCTCAAGAGATAGGTTTAAGTGTTTGTGCAGTGTGGTTCCAATATCAATATACGTGTTATTGTCATAATTTTTAAATAGATTGTGGATTAATATCTCAGAAAGACTGCTGGCTGAAAATAAGAAGACATGATTTGTAACGGCATTGTCTTCTATCCACGTGGAGATTTCCTCAATGAGATGATGATCATTAACAATACAATTGGTACCAACTCGAAAATCCTTAACAACCTCAAACGGCAGCCCAGACAAGTCTGCGTTCTTACTGCAAACCATCACCACTTTGTGGTTTGTTAGCTCGGGGATCCATTGTTCTACAAAATCTTTATAGTTGGAGTTAACAAGTAGGTTGGCATAAGTATAGTGCTCATCAAACTCGCCATATTGTTCCTTCATCCACGGCACATATTGCTGCGATGCACAGTTACAATTCTGGCAAATACCTCCGACAAAATAGTTTTCTTTTTTGAACTGGTAGGATTCGAGTAGAGCATCGCGGACATGTCCGTGGCGGCCGGGGTCGAAGTTCTTGTAATCATCTTCTGAATAACCAAAGTTATGATATTGATTGTCAGTGATCACATAGTCACGTTCGAGGATCAGTCTTTTGTTTTGCATCACTAAAATCTCGCCATCGGAATATCGAGTGAAAGCGAAACTCTCGCCTGCCTGGAGCTTCTGTAGTAGCCCGGAGAGATCTTCCTTAAACTTCATTCTTGAGTACTCCGTAAATCTTCTCCGCTGCGAAACCATCACCATAGGGACACTCTTCTTCAATATCTGGTATGTGATTGTCATCTCTATTGACAAAATCGAAGTGTTCGCGGAGCTGCCTTGGGGAAGGACACATATAGGCAAACACTCCCATCCCCTCTACTCGCTCCGTCGTCTTACGACAGACAATACATTTCTTCCGCAGGAAAGATGCTTCCTCCTGGATTCCTCCACTATCTGTGATGATAAAGCGACAGTTTGCGATCATCCGAATAAACTCTGGGTGGTCTAGCGGTTCTACAACTTTGACAGTCTGCAGTAAGTGTCTATACTGCTGAACGTTGGGGTTGGGATGAAGGGGGATAATAAACTCATACTCGGGGTGGTCTTTAGCTATGCTTTCCAGCTCAGAGAACCACCTGTCCATCATTGCATGGTTTTCGCGGCGATGAAGAGTAACCAAAACTGTATTGCCATAAACGGATTCCACATCTCGGATATTATCCAGCACTGTATTCCCTACAATATGGACGCCGTTGAGAACATTTTCTTTCTTGAGATTTGCGGCGGAGACATCCGTAGGGCACAAGTGTGTTGTCGCCAGTCGCGACAGAGCTTGGCGGTTAAATTCTTCAGGATAAGGATTGACCATATCCCATGTGCGCAGACCGGCTTCAAGATGAATAACATCGATCTTGCGATGGAAGGCTGCCAATCCCACAGCGAAAGCGGAGGTGGTATCACCCTGCACCATTACCGAAGTAATGCCACTAAAGACATGATCATTATTCATGATTGATGCCACAATAGAATCAAGCCTATTATCACCATCGGTAATCTGAAGACGGCGGATATCCGTCGTATCAATTACATTTTCTAGCAAACTTGTGTGCTGTCCTGTAAACAAAAGTGCATATGGCATCACGCCATCAAATCGTCTAAGTAGTGGTTTTATTTTAATGTATTCGGGTCGCGTTCCGAATGATATAAGCAACATTCTATCTCCTAAAGATGGGGTTCCATCCGTTTAAAATGGCATTCTTTACACAATCATCTCTTTCAGTGTAGAACACCTGATGATTGGTGGGGCGAGACGTAGCTTTGTCATCAACTCCGTATTTCATGCCCTTAGTAGAACTATAAAGTTCGAGATCACCGGAAGGATGGGGAGGTACATACGTGCGAGTGCCACTATATTTCTGCGCTAAGTAGGATAGCTGAATATCCTCGCCATTATCCCAGCAATATGGCACTTCACGCCACAGATCCATTACTGATGTACGCTCCATAAACCAAGCGTGTCCGACGAGATCTACCTCTTGTACTGTTTCGTTGGGGTTACTCCAGCCGACACGAGTATGTCCGTAGTAGCGATCTTCGTTGAGAAGCACTCCTACGCCACCCATGATTCCGGGATGAGTTTTAATGGTCGATAGGCAGTTTTCAAACCAGCGCGGACCAGGGATGGTGTCGTCATCAAATAACGCAATATACGTGGTCTGAGTCAGAAGGGCCGCTGAAAAGCGTCCATAGAACTTCCAGTTGAAATCATTACGAATGATGCGATCTGCATCAATGGAATCAAAATCAAAAGAAGCATTGTCTTCGTGGTGATTAACCCATACCCAGATCTGAGTTGGTGCTATTGTTTGGCTCCGAATACTTTCAATTTGTTCTTGTAGATATTCAGGTCGACGATAGCAGTTTAAAATAACTGTGATATCCGATGATTCAGCCTGTGTCTTAGATGGGGCTTCTATAAGTTCCTCGAATAACCCTAGGGCGCCCTGTACGCGTGTTCTGATCTGTGTAAGAAGTTCTTCGCCCTTGAGTGCGTAAATATCTTCAGATGCAAATCCTAGCATCTTAGGAGCTGTCAGAAGCTTACAACCTAACATCTTAGCTTCTGCGCTGATACGAGAAAATGTCTCTAGGACTTTAGGACAAAAAACGAATCCCGTGTATTGTGCTAACAACGCTAGAATTTCTTCTGGGTTTGCTGGACCTATCAAGTCATAGTCAATCCCCTGTTGTTCACAAACCTGAATAGCAGCTGCAGTTCCTTTGATGGGATTGTTCGATCGAATAACGGCAAACTTCTCGTTTTTTGGGACATCTTGCAGCGACCGGATATAGTCCAGCCGATCGATTGACCAGAGGCTTGTTCCAATATTGTGAACGTGAGTGATATCAAGGTTTTGCTCCATAATCTCTTTGCAAACCTTACTAAGAACGACCACTGCTTTGGCGTTACGATAAAGGGCTTCGTTTATAAGCTGATTTTGAGGGATCTTAAACTCTGGAAATCTACTGGGATCTCTCGTCTTAATATATTTATGGTCATGCTCATAGATGATATACTCAGTGTCTAGGAGAAGACTCTTGTTCGCTTCTGAGAGATGGGTGAAATTGCTAAGAATGTAAATATCAGCACTTTTCAAAGTTTCTGGCGTAACGTTCTGACTGTTAATCGCCTGAACTTGATAGGATTTAAGCTGTTTTAAATGAGAAAGCAGAACCCCATCATTGAGTTCTGCTCCCCCCGTAAGCTGATTATCGAAAAAGTCCGAAATAAAAACTAACGTTTTCATTCTAACTCATTTCAAGATCACTAAGGTTTTCAGACCACTCCTGGTCCTCTTCGGTACCCAGCACCTCAAGGGCCTCCAGGAATTCCGCAGCCACCTTATCCGTCGTGAAAGTTTCTAAAATATAGTTTTGTAGTGTGGTGGCTTCTTTCTTATAGTGTGTCTCTTTATCCAAACACTCCACTAGTGCCTTCTTATAGGAGCTTTCTTTAGCATAGCACCACTGTGAATCTGCCTGGATAACACCTTCCCACACTGCTTGCTTCTGTACTGGCTTAATATCGTAATCAACACGGATACATCGGGGGACTCTCTTTCCTTTCTTATTAGGTTTACAGAGGAAGTCCATTTGTCCGGACCATGTTACAGTGAGTAATGGGAGCCCGTGACATGCTGCTTCGAAGAGCGGCAGCCCAAATCCTTCACCGTGGGCGATATTAATCATAGCCTTCATGGTGGGGTGCTCATAAAGCCACGCAAGGTTGCTGGGTTTTAAATCCCCATGTACCAAATAAATCTTACACTGATGTTCGCCGATCTGGTTTAGGAGATTCTCGATTCGGCGGCCAGTGTGATAAGCGTCCATTGCACTTTCGCTAGCGGTACTAGTTTTAAGGACGAGCCCCACATCTGCGCGATCGCGGAAAGTCTCTACAAACCAGCGGATGGTGTTGTCAAGATTCTTACGGGGTCCCCATTGGGCTACTGAAAGGAAGTTAACATCAGTCTCCAGATTAATGTCTAACTCTTCAGGCTCAGTGTGGCGAACGGAATAGTTCACGGCTGTTACGGGGACTTGGAGTCCCCAGTTAGGAATTTCTTGTCCTGTCCCTTTGTCGGTGACGGTATAGGTAGTTCTCTCAAACACATCTTTAGAATGGTTAGAAATCACAATGATTTTATCCATAAATGCATTACACTTCTCAATCCACTGGGGTGCTACCTTTGTGGTTTCAATACCAGCGGTATAGCCTATGTTTATAGGGGCAATCTTCTCAAACTCATTAGGTACTGTAATTTGCAGAGACATATCAAATGTACCTTGGTGCTGAAGATATTGACCTGTTTTCATAATGCAGAAGTTGATGAACTCAAAGTCTTCTGCTGTGTCGGTAATCTGACCAGTACGCCCCCATGGGATGTTAAGGATGTAAATATCGTATAGATCTTCCCGAGTGCGTAGAGCCTGGAGGGCGAATCGGGCTTGTTCTCCATATCCAGAGCGAGACAAGAGAGGTCCCTTAACTAAAATTCTTTTTCTCATTTAAAAAGTCCTAATCTTATAGGGTGTATATCCCTGTCGTGTGTCCCATGATCCTTGAGTATCAACAACATGAGTGAATAGATCATCCCAGCGTTGAATAAACTTTTCGAACCCAAACTCATCCTGGGCCCATACTCGTGCCTGGGCTCCAAGTGTTTCTCGCTCCTCTGCTGACATCTCGTATATCTTGATCAGAGCATCAAGAAAATCTTCCTTACTAACTCTATCTTCAAAGATGTATGGGACCTGCTGGGAGCCAATGATTGCCTTCGAAGCGGGCGTAAGTCCGACACCAAAAGTAGTTTCTCCATCGGAGATCTGGTCTTGAAGTCCGCCAGTGAGAGTAACGATAATAGGGGTACCGCATGATAAGGACTCCAAAGTAGCAAGTCCAAACCCCTCCGCGTCTGCAATATTGAGGGTGACGTCGGCGACGTTGTACATCATGGCTAAATCAGTTGCTTGAACCTTTTCGCGAGAGAAAAGAACTTCACCATTAGTGAGCCCTAACTCCTGGATTATGACTTCTAGATCCTGACCATGTTGATCTTTAATATCTGTATGCATGATGAAAGTGGCTTTGTCGTGCCCCACTTTATCTAGGAAATCTTTAAACCACCACAGCACGGTGCCAGACTGTTTGCGGCGTGCGTTCCTATTATTCCAGAAACAGACGAATTTTCCGTCCAATCCCTTAGCTTTCTTGAAGTTTTCAATGATATCTTTATCCAAGGTTTTAAAAACGTCCCCATCTACTGCATGGGGAATATAGCTGGATTCCACTTCCGGAGTAACAGTCTGGACAATATCATATGTGAGTTTCGAGATACAAGCAATATGATCATTAGAGAGATAGTACGGTCGATTAAATTTTGGATAAGGGTAGTTGTCCCAGACATGATAATATACCATGGGGACATTGACACGTACCTCGTTGTCGATAGCCCAGAGCCATTCATAAAATCTAGGATCTGTCATAAACCAAAGAATATCTGGTTTCTGTTGTTTGATCATGGCTCGAACTTGTTCCTGATTTCCGTAGCCATCGACGGGCCAGATCAACCAGTCCTCACCCCATTCTTCGGTAGTTTGTGGGTTATGATTAGGGTGCTTAATAGCCCCCCCAAAAGAAACAAACTGGTACTTACCAGTCTTAAGCATTCCTTCAATAATATATTTGGTTTGTGTGCCAACCCCCGAAGGAGATAATGGATGGTCACTGATCGTAAAGATCTTAATCTTATCTGACATATTGGTTCCTAGCGACAGTGTTCGGTCTTATAAAGCTTGCAGCGGTAGGGTTTTAAACAATTCAACTTGTTTTTAATAGTAACCCCTTTTATTATATTATAGATTGCTTGATATAGAAGTTTAAGAGCGTTTTCAGTTTTCTTTTCACCGCTCGTTACTCTGAATATTTCCACTCTGTCTTTTTTAGCTGTTCTTTTTAACAGCGCAAAATGAGTCTCAACTTTAGATGGATCAATGTTGTGCTTCTGACAGAAGAAATGTTTGTAAAGAGTAAGCTGGTATGTCACTAGTTTCTCAGCCTTTTTACGAGCATCCCACCCCCAGGAACATGTCTTCCAATCAAAGAGGTGATAGGTATCTCCCACCTTCACTACCGCATCAACGAAACCCTTAAAGTATACGTTGAAGTTTTCAATAGGAACGTAAAGCATCTCTTCAGAGGAGAAAACCTCATAATCACCGAAATAATCCTCTAGAGCATCTTCTACTTCTGCCAGAATAGCTGGTCCGGCGACTTTCATGTCTTGGACCCGTCCGGCATCAAATTCAATGTTCTTTTCTAGGAGATCTTGGAGTCTTTTGGCAAACCCAAGCTGAAAGACTTCTGCTTCATTGATGTCTTCCTTTAAGAGTTTCTTTTCACATACATCATGAATGGCTGATCCAAAGGCAGTATATTCATTTCCCTCAAAGGGTGCAACCTTCTCAACCCAGGCTTTTTTGTGGTAATGGGTGCAATGCGCCCAGTCTTTCATTTCGGAATAAGAGATATGTTCGCGTTTAGACACTTATCACCGTCTCAATCTTATCAAAGAGGACGGGGCTCACCTTTTTTAAATCCCAAGGTTCTTCAAGATAATATTTCTCAAATCCATTCGCGAAATACTCCTGAATGGAGGTTGCAGCATAGGGTGATGCAAATAAGCCCATCGTTAGGGTCAAAAGGGTTGGATACCCAACGGCATCTGAAAGATATTTATCCCACAGGGGGCTATACTCGGTATACGTGGCAAAAACTGGGCTTGGGTTAAATCCATGTGCCTGCAGGATATGGAAGAGCTTCTTTCTTTTTCCCTTAAACTCATCAACGAGGTCTGGTGTATAAATCTCCGTCCCGAAGGCGCTCTCTAGGGAATGCGCTACTTCGTGGATGAAGTTCTCCAGCATATCATCAATTGTCGGCTCCATATTAGTCATATAAATTGCACCGTCATGATATGTGGCATTGCGACCATTTAGTTCCCTCATCTCCCCAATATAGACTACATCCACATTGACTAAGATATCGGACGCGATGGTCTCTTCCGCAGCTGCGCAGAACTCAGGCACACTCACATGTGGAGGTGGTTCTCCCATGACGAAGACAGGGATATTATAGAGGTAATATTCCATTATCCCAGGAACTCTTCTCGTCCGGTTGTCATATTCTCAGCATCTGTCAGCGCTTGCTCATATCCACGGAGGAAGTTCTCTTCGGCGATCGCCATTAGGAACTCGGGAAACTCGGCTGCAAATACCTGCACAGCCATATCGACTGTGACAGTTTCCTCAGCAAGGAGTCTTTCACCAATGTAGGTAACTACTAGTTCTTTCAGACCTGTCTCGGTTCCAACAGGATTTTGTAAATCGGGGTTTTCGTTTTCCATCTTAATCTCACAAGTTTTGTGCGGCGAAGGTGGCGACTCTAGACCTCTCTCCCTTATGTAGGGTAATGTGTGAAGCTAGCTCAAAATCCTTGAACTTTTCAACAGCATGAGTTAATCCGTTAGTAGTAGCGTCAATGTAAACATTGTCAATCTGTTCTACGTCACCAGTCAGTACAATCTTTGTTCCTTCACCTACTCTCGTTATTATAGTCTTTAATTCGTGAGTTGTCAAGTTTTGCGCTTCATCAATGATAATAAAAGCGTTTGCTATCGACCGCCCACGAATGTAAGTGAGAGCTTCTATCTCTATTGTACCCTTTTGCATGTAAATGTCAAGGGTTACTTTGTCATTTCCCATTAAAGTTTGCAGATTGTCCTGAATTGGCATGAGCCAGGGTGACATTTTCTCTTCCATGGTTCCAGGGAGAAACCCAATGTCTTTTCCAAGGGGCTGTACGGGTCGTGAGACGATTATGCGGGAATACTTCTGTTGCACCTCGTCTATGGTCTGTTCAAGCCCTGCAGCGATCGCACAGATCGTCTTACCGCTTCCTGCTTTGCCGATGGCCGTGATGACCTCAATAGATGGATCCATGAGAGCATCTATTAGAAAATGTTGTTCTTTGTTTCGTGGTTTGATTCCCCACACGGTTTTCTTGTTATGCATCAACTGCTTTAAAGGCATAGATGCTCCCATGAAGCGCGCTAGTGCAGTTTTCTTTTCATTAGCACTAGAGACTAGCATCACATATTGATTGGCATGGAGCTTATGTTCTTCGAGGTATACTTCTTCTTTAGCATAAAATTGATCGATCAGCTGATCATCCACTAAAATAGTGGCACAACCCGTATAAATGCTTTCGCTGTTATCAACAATCTGATTATTCTGAAAATCTTCAGAGGTTAGACCCACAGCGTCTGCAATGACACGCATATTAATATCTCGCGAGACAAGAATAACCTTACGAGGTGAATCTCGATGCTCTCGCAAAGCTGTCGCGATGATCAGGTGATCGGGGACACTAAGGTTAAGGTCCTCTGGGAGGTCCTGACGCTTGATTCCTTGCCCGCTGACTGCGCGGACGATGCCCAGACCCTTACGGATGCGCACACCGGTCTCCAGGGAGCCCTGAGAGCGCAGGTCGTCCCAGATACGAATAATCTTTCGTGCCTGCGCTCCGACGGCATCCTGACGCTTCTTGTGGTTGTCTATTTCCTCAAAGACCTTGAGGGGAACGTGAATGTCGTGATTTTTAAATGCATATATTGCATCTGCATTGGTAAGATAGACACTGGTGTCTAGGACGTATGTTTTCTTGCGGCTCATATAAACCTTTCAGTTCTATTGTAACTAGAGCTGAGTTTAGTAATGTTACTTTTTGTTAGCTGTCGCAAGTACTGGACACCACCTCTACTGAGTCAGGTTGCAGGTCATCTCCATCCAAAGTAGATTGAGAGACCATGCCTGTCGACTCTACGAGCGTGGAGGACGATTGTATCTTCCCTCCTCCCACGGCCCAGAGGAGTTTGATGCCTAGGCGATCACAGACATCCATTTCTGGGGTGTTGTCAGTTTTTCGGTCTCCGCCATTGGCAAAATAGTCTGGACTCATACGTTCCAGAGCCTCACAGACAGTGTTGTCTGTATCATCTACGTAGGTAGTGGTCGCGACGCACCCAAACCCTTCAATAATCTCGCAGCGCTCCTCAAAAGGCATAAAAATATACCCCTTCTTTCTCATGAGCCATTCATCCGAATTAACAATCACTATGACTTTACCGAACTTAGCTGCTTCTTGCATCATTCGCAAGTGTCCTACATGGACCGGATCAAAGCCACCCGAGACGCAGACTGTGGTGTAAGGGGTGGGGGTTGCTTTTTCTTCACTCATTTCGAACCTCTTTCCTAAGGTAATGTTGGCTGCGGCGGTTGGATTCGAACCAACGACCCTCCGATTAACAGTCGGACGCATCTACCAGCTGAGCTACGCCGCACCATTACTAATTATACAGCATTCTTCTTATTTTTACATCAAATATGGCAGAGGGAGCGGGATTTGAACCCGCGGTGGCTACAAACCACACAGCCTTTCCAAGACTGCACCATAAACCGCTCGGACATCCCTCTTAATATTTGGAGCGGGTGGTGAGGTTCGAACTCACGACAGCATCGTTGGCAACGATGTATTCTACCACTGAATTACACCCGCTAATACTCTTTCTTTACTGCGTACTTGTTTTCTACTAATAAATCGTTTATATTCTTTCCGTCTAAGTGAATTATACCAATATATCGTCCATATTTACCCTTTTTATCTTTAATTGTCTCAATTATAACGTTTTTGTCTAAAATAAGGCTACGGAGATAGTCTCTACTCTTTAGTCCTTCGGGTCGTTCTTTGCCCCGGACTTCGGGCGCGTTGATGCCATAGAGGCGCAGCTTGATCTTCATTTTTATACTAAACCCACAGTCAACGATCGCTGTCACTGTGTCGGCGTCGTATACTTTTATAATTTTAGCGTGATAGTGGTAGGGGGTCATATCCATAACGCCATACACTGGAGTGAGCCGCCGGATTTGAGGAACTCAGATGTATCCAACAGATGAACATCAAACCCACGTTCTGTTAGCAAGAACTTTAGTCCTTCATTACCTGCCGGCATAAGCACATGGTCCCCAAACACAATCGAGTTGCAAGCAAATCTGTTGGCTTCTTCTTCCGAAACTGCGAGAAGTTCTATATCTTTTACTTTGTTGATAGTGTGCTTGCTGAATGCACCAGGATAATAGATAGCAAAATCTTCTCTCAGTAGCGAAAAGCAGGTATCCAAGTGATAGAAGTTAGGGTTTTTAAGTTTCAGAGGAAGAAGATCCAACTCAAGGATCTCAGCAGCCCGGCGGATAGCCTTAAGATCCGATCGGAACCCATAACCTGCAATCATCTGATTATTCGTTACGATAGTGTCTCCGCAGCCTTCAAAGTTCATCTCCTCAGGCAAGACAAAAGTTTCATATCCCTTTTCATCAAACCACTGCTTGAAGACTTGGCGCTCCATTTTGCGCTCAACATGTTTGAAGTTACTTAATACTACCTTGTTATTATGAACAGTTCCTGCATTGGCTGTGAATACCATGTCCGGCAGGAGTGGCCACTGTCCTATGAGTTTGGTTTTGGCGCCCAAGAACTCTAGAGTATTCTTCATATTGAACCACTGCTTCATAACGAGTTCGCTATTTACAGGCTCACCCTTCATCCAGGGATTAATAGAATAGGTGACATCAAAGTGGAGAGGGGGACAAAGTAAGACAGTATTGTTCATACTTTATATAGTAGGCGAGAAGAGTAAATGGTCGGAGCAGCAGGATTCGAACCTGCGACCCTCTGGTCCCAAACCAGATGCGCTACCAGGCTGCGCTATGCTCCGATATGGTGGGCAATGAGAGACTCGAACTCCCGACCCTCTCGGTGTAAACGAGACGCTCTAACCAACTGAGCTAATTGCCCGAAAAGAAAAAGTGGTGGAGGTGATAGGGATCGAACCTACGACATCCAGCTTGCAAAGCTGGCGCTCTCCCAACTGAGCTACACCCCCTTATTACTATCTATCTCTAGTATATCAAAAATACCTTTTTCTATTCAGCATTGGCGATAACTTTCTTGAGGCGCCTCATCCCTTCTTCTATTGTTTTGACATCCGGTCCGTAGGAAAATCTTACATGCTGTCCAAATCGGGATTGTCTTTTCTTTCTTCTTTTCCCAGGATTTACATCAAAGAACTCGCCCGGGACCACAACAACTTTTTCTTTCAGGGCTGCTCGGAAAAAACTCATTCCAGTATTAATACTCTCTGGTAACTCCGAAACATTCCCCCAGGCATAAAAGGCGCCGTCGGGCTCTCGTTCGAAGGTCACTCCCATTTCTTCCAAGCCGTCAATCATTATTCTTCGTTTTACTCTGAACGTTTCTTTTAGTGCGATTGCTTCGGTCTTCATCATCTCAGGATCCATAAGCGGTATGATGGCGCGCTGCGATGCTCTGTGAGCGCCACCGTCGAGGAAGCTTGCTGCACTGGTTATAGATTCAATCACTGATTCCGGTCCAACAATCCAGGAGATCCTCCAACCGGGGTATCGCCAGTTCTTTGTGGCGCCGTCGATGAGGACCACCGGATCTCTATTGACGTCCTCAATATACTTTGCTGCGCTTAGTGTGGCATTGGCCGGGATTCCGGAGTACACATAAGAACTGTAGAACTCATCCATTATCATGTAGCACTCATTCTCGCGACCGACACTAACCCACTCTTGCAATTGACGTCCCTTGATGGTCTTCCCGGTGGGGTTACAGGGATTTGATACCAATACAGCACTGAGTCCTCTGCCAACTACTTCTCTTGTGAGGTCTTGAGTTGTGAAGGAATAGCCTTTATCTGGATCCAGGAGAATGGGAATGGGAGTGAAGCGATTGAATGTCGTCAGGAGTTCTTCGTATGCAGTATAGTCTGGCACAAAGTGTCCGAGGTTGATATCCCCCAGGGATGCTACAATTCTAGCTAGCGCTAGCCTTCCACCAGAGACAACTGATACGTTCTTTGCTGTGTATTTGGAAGTCTTGTCTTTTCTAAAGGTTTCGTTGTAATAGTTGGCTATAGCGGAACGTAGCTCGGGAAGACCGGAGACTGGCGCATATTCATTGTCAGCATTTGTAACTGGTATGTTCTCTATACGAGGGACGCCGCCTTCTAATAGGTCTGTCTGTGGTTGTCCTTGTCCTAGATTACACCACTCGGGGTTACCCCTATAAAAACCTAACTGGACCGCCTCTTGTATCACATATACGACACCCGTTCTGGGTACTTTTCGGAATATATCGTCTGTCATTCTCAGCTCCTCTGCATTGTATATAGGAAGCTAAGTTCTAAATGTAGTTTTTTGGTGCCGGCACCATGAGTCGAACACGGGACCTGATGATTACAAATCAACTGCTCTACCAGCTGAGCTATACCGGCGTTGAAGTTATTATACTAGGTCGGACACCAGAGTTTAATACGATTTGACAAATATGTTCTAATCTCTCGACATGCTCAAATGCATCCCATGGGTTATGACCGACAGAACATACTCCATGATTACCTTGTCCAACTACGTCGTACTGTAGAGTACCGTCATTTAGCCCCAGAGCCCTAGAGGTTTCATCCGCGAGGGCCCGGGAGATAGCAGGAAGTACTGGAACGTTGGGACCTACTTTAGTGTATCTATAAATCTCTGGAAATTGGAGTGCCATACTTTTAAGATCCCATCCTGCGTACATCGCTGCTACGATGTTAGTGGAGTGTACATGGAGGACGCATCTAGTTTTCTTGGCATCCTTGAGGATTTGCCAGTGCATTTCCAACTCTCCAGAAGGACATTCGCCATCATTTACTACCACTTCGTCATTATGTATCCGAAGAGATTCAACAAACTCTGGATGTATAAGGTTCTTTCTCACGCCTGAAGGGGTGATATAGATTTTACTTTCTCCGGTTCTCCGGACCGAACAGTTGCCATCGCGCGTGGTAATCCATCCGCGCTTGTAGCATTCTCTCATCACATCGCCGATAGCTGTTATCATTTTAGTTTAGGATCCAGAAGGTCTGCATAGGGGTCTTTATCGGCTTCTATATCAGCATGTGTTAAGATATGCGTAGGATAGGTAACTACCACATATAGGTCATGAAACATCATAGGGGCAAGCTTGCGAATATAGGATGAGTCTTCTTTACAAAGACAATCAATATAAAGTGTCATTCCAAGAGTTCCGGGCTGAATATCGTACATGGCGTCTGCGCCCCATTCAAGGGCGGCTTCTAAGATAATGTTATCTCTTTCGATAGGAGTCACTAGTTTTTCTTTCGTCTGGTTTTTTTATGGAGTTTCTCAAACAAGAGTTTTTTCCATAAGGTACCTTCTATTTCTTCTTTAGGCATACCCAACGAATATAGTCCAGCCAACAAGAGCCTAATCTCTCGATTTGAGAGGTAGACGGTTTTTAAGAAGGATGGAAGCTTCTTTTCTTTTTCATCGGACATGCTTATCAACCCCTTTCTGTTCCTAATAAATAGTGGCGCGTCGGTCTATTCCCCTTCTTTCCAGAGGAACATCGCCGTTAATGGCCAATAAACTATGTTACCGGTTTCTAAGACTTGTATTTTACATATTGTTATTGATTTATCTAACACTAATCCTACAAAACGATGTGGACGGGAGGAGTGCTCCGACCGTCCCGGATCTAAGCAGATTACGATATCCCCTATCGTTGGGATGCCCTTAGTCCGAGCGTGTCCCATCCACCCATTTCCCATTTTTGATTCATCAAGTGCTCTATCCGATTAAAATGCAAGAAACCAAGCGCATGTCCCAATTCGTGCTCCAAAACAGTATCTCGCACATCGGGTCGCATTTTAATGGTAGCCCAGTTAATCTTTCCTGTGAGGTTATCGACAAAAAAGTGTGTCTGCGCTAATGCGGTTGGTTCCAGATTTGTCTCTTTATCCACTAGATGAATCACGATGTAGCCCCATGGTTTCTCAGTCGCGCATGCGCCGGTTGGATCACTCTTATATTTTACATTTTCAAATCTATATCCTAGATTTTGCCAGAATTTGATAGCACTTTTAATCTGTATTTGACTTATGGGTGCGTGCTTGCATACAATAACGGTTGGTGGTCGCGACCACGATGCTACCTGAGGGGGGATATTACTTACGGCAGGAATTCGTGGATAGTTTGCTAGAGGCTGTGACGCGTCCACTGGCTCAACCAAACTTACAACTGAATAACTGATCAAAACAACATATAAAACGACAGAAACTAAAAAGCGGGCTATATCAGACATACTGTATCTAGTTTGATTCAACTATTTTGTAATAAACCCTTCCTTCAACTCGCTGAGAAGTTTCTGGATTAGGAATAAATAATGTTAAAACCTTAACTGGATCATTTTTGGGGCGCCAAATAAGCTGCAGAATCCCCTCATCTTGATCCCACAACCAATCAAATTCGTTTCCCAGCTTCGTCTCATAAGAATCTATGCAAGCGTATGTATTGGTTGTCAAAGACACAACTGTTGTGTCATGTAGGGGATATCCACTATTTAAGGTGACGTCTCTTCCGCAAATAGAAAAGAAATATTCTCCCACGAGGTCTTCCTGAATAGCCATGCTAACGTATCCAGAGATTAACTGGGTCTCTAGAGTTTCTGTACAGGAGAACACCGATGGCGACGAATCACTAGACCACCAGCAACCCATCAACGCGTACAGATCCCCGTACTCTTCTTCTCTAACGTCTTCGGAGGTGAGGGGAATAACACAAGATGTTAAAGTTATTAATAATATTAGAGTAAATAACTTATGCATCCTATTATAACTATAGATGCAATCAATATTTTTAAAAGCACTACAAAGATTATTTTTGACGTCTCTCTAAGATTTATTAACATTTAATACAATAATATAGAATATATTTGTAAGTGTCAAGTAAAAAGTATATTTTTATTCTACAACCTCTGCGTCTATAATATCTTCATCATCTGATTCGGCAGTCTGTTGCTCATACATTCCTGCGGCTGCAGCATGTAGAGCGGATTCCAACTTTTCAATAGCTGCATTAAGAACTTCTAAATCATCAGATCCCTCAACACTCTTAGCTTCAGCAATCTCGTTCTCCAGATTAACGCCGTCGTTTTCTTTGGCAAACTTTTCAGTTTGATAAATCATTGTCCCAAGCTTGTTCGCTGCCTCCACTAAGAGTCGCTTTTTGGTATCCTCTTCTGCGAAACGTTCTGCTTCGTTGATAGCTTCGTTGATCTCGCTATCAGATAGCGATGATCCTCCCGTAATAGTAATCGACTGCTCTTTTCCAGTAGCTTTATCTTTAGCTTTTACACTGACGATACCATTAGCATCAATATCAAAAGTTACCTCAATCTGAGGGACTCCTTTAGCAGCCGGAGGGATATTTCCTAGGTTAAACTGCCCTAGAGACTTGTTATCTTTGGCAAACTGGCGCTCTCCCTGGAGCACATTGATAGTCACTACTGTTTGATTATTCGCTGCTGTCGAATATACCTCACTCTTGGCACAGGGAATTGTTGTGTTACGTTCAATCAGCGTATTCATAACGCCTCCGAGAGTTTCAATTCCCAGTGAAAGAGGGGTGACATCCAACAAAAGCATATCGGTGACTTGTCCCGAGAAGACTCCGCCCTGTACGGCAGCGCCGAGAGCCACTACCTCATCCGGATTCACTGAGTTATTTGAACTCTTCTGAAAGAACTTCTCTACCGCTTCCTGCACTGCAGGGATTCGCGTCGAGCCGCCTACGAGTAACACTTCGTCGACTTCTCCTACTTTAAGATTAGCATCTTTTAGGGCATTTTTAACTGGCTCAAGGGTCTGCTGAACAAACTCTTCAATCATTTGATCAAATTTAGATCTAGTCAAAGTTATATTTAGGTGCTTAGGTCCAGATGCATCAGCTGTCAAAAAGGGCAAGTTAACGTCTGTTTGTTGGGTGCTGGAGAGTTCAATCTTTGCTTTTTCTGCTGCTTCTCTAAGTCGCTGCAGAACTGTTTTGTCCCCTAGTACATCAATGCCGGTCTCCTGCTGAAACTCACTAGATAAATAATTAATAAGGATCTCATCTACGTTGTCGCCACCCAGATGAGTGTTACCATTAGTGCTGAGAACTTCAACTACTCCATCCGCTATATCTAATACAGATATATCAAAAGTACCTCCACCGAGATCAAACACGGCGACCTTCATATCTCCGTTTTTCTTATTGAGTCCATATGCCATTGCAGCTGCTGTGGGTTCGTTAATAATCCGTTTAATATTGAGCCCAGCAATCTTGCCGGCATCTTTGGTTGCTTGCCTCTGAGCATCATCAAAATAGGCCGGCACTGTTACTACTGCATCGGTTACTGGTTCTCCTAGGTATTGTTCAGCATCACGTTTCAGTTTCGCCAATACAAGGGCACTAACCTCAGGAATTGAAAAACTTTTATCTTGTATCTTAATACTGCAAGAACCCTTTGAATCCACTAGGTTATAAGGTATACTGTCAAGATTCGCTTTTACATCTTCGAAGTTGGACCCAATAAACCTTTTTGCAGAATAGATTGTATTCTCTGGATTCATAACAGCCTGTCTTCGAGCTGCAGCGCCAACTAAACGCTCATTGGTCTTTGTAAAGGCAACCACTGATGGGGTTGTCCTGTTACCTTCCTCGTTGGGGATAATCTTAGGGTCTGTGCCTTCCATAATAGCTACAGCACTATTAGTAGTTCCTAAATCAATTCCAATAACTTTACTCATGGTTATATTCTTCTCCAGTAGAATTTATATTATAATAATAACATAATATATGTCAAGTAAAAAGTATATTTTTTTGGTGGAGGTGCACGGAGTCGAACCGTGGTCCTGAGAATACCCTTGCAGGTCTTAATCCCAGTCGAAACCCAAACCACCCCCATTTAGATGTTGACATAAGTAAATATATCAGTTATTATA